>Ga0193733_1000226_pt1 | contig 20118 bp, 15 predicted proteins | sample U1s2metaG_FD_145076 | JGI IMG/M metagenome (GOLD analysis project Ga0193733, IMG submission 145076) | Soil microbial communities from a riparian zone of the East river system, Colorado, United States - U1s2 | ecosystem: Environmental > Terrestrial > Soil > Riparian zone | place: USA: East River...
TTGAGCGGCGGCTGTTTGGCAGTAACCCCGAACAACTGCGGTCGCTCGCCGCGTGGCTGCTCGAACAAGAGGTCGAGGAAGCGGTAATGGAATCGAGGCACAGTATTGGAAACCGGTGTGGGGAGCGCTGGAACGGCACTGGAAGCCGATGCGCCAAAAAGGGGAAGGCGCGGGCCCGATGTCGGGAACGTTGCATCTGGCACAGGCGCAGTCAAACCGTGGGCCGCAGGGGCGGAAGAAGGATTTCCCCGATGCCGAACGTCTGGTGAAGCGACTCGTGGCACACGAGCTGACTCTGAGCTTTGTGCCGGATGCTGAACAGCGTTTGTGGCGTACGGTGATGCGCCGAAAGTATCAGCTGAGGCGCAACCGGGTACAGTTGCACAACCGACTGGAGTCTCTGCTGGAAGAGGCACATATCAAGTTGTCCAGCTTGGTCTCGGATCTGCGGGGCGCCAGTGCACGGCGTAGGCTAACGGCGCTGGCCGATGGGGAAACGAACCCGGCGACAGTGGCCGCCCTGGCCGATCGGCACTTGCGTGCCACGCAGGAACAGTTGTGTGAGCTAACATCATCCAATCGACAGTATGCTGAACGTGACCGCATACCTGCGCCGCATCAACTACGCTGGCCCGACCGCTCCCACGGCAGAAACACTGCGAGAAATCCATCGCGCCCACCTCTTCGCGGTCCCCTTTGCGGATTTGTTGGTGGACATGACCCCTAAGGATTTCTGGGTTTGCTCTGAAGTTTTTGCAAGTGAAGTTTGCGGATCGCCTCATTGATCCTTTCGACTTTGCGAAGCTGCAAGCAGGGGCAATCAGGCCCACAGGGATGTGGCCTAAGCAGGAACTCGGCGACTAACTCGCACGCATCCCCGAAGTTTTGCTCGGTCTGCTCCTTACTCGTTTTTTCTAGAGTGGTTAATGCCCATGCGATGAGTGGCCAGAGTACGCCGTAGCCGATGACAGCGAGCGTGTAGATGTTAGCGAATCCGAGCGAACGCCACTCCTTGATCGCCCAGTAGATTTCGGCTCCGACTGGAATTACAAGCGCCAGAACCGCTGAGCCGCGACCTTCGACATGGAGAACGACCTTAACTGTCCAGAAGTGAAGACTGAAGCCACCTAGAATTAATCCGATGTAAAAGACGGCTAGAAGGCGCAAACAAAAAGCCTCTCGCGGTTTGTTCATGGCGGCGTGATTATACGCTCGGCGGCGGTCTCCTCGCTCGCTCCTTTCTGCTCCTGCCAGTCCTCGTACGACACAGCCTGCGGGGATTCCTCCTCGGGAGGATCATGTGGCCGACCAATGTGCAGCACCCGAGGGCCGGATTACCCTATCGAATAGAATGCTGATCGAAAGGCGCAACGGCGCCCGCGAAGAGCGGGTGTTGTCGGGCGAAGGCGAGTGGCGAGCGAAACTGCATGAGATATTCGGAGTGAAACTTGCCCCGTGAACAGTAGCGCCGACCGTCCCGAAATCCCCAATTTGAATGCAGCAAGCGGGGTCCAGCAATGGGCCGCCTGGCAACCCTGCGCTGGCGCCAGCGTGAAAAGCGGAGGGCCGGACCGATCGGGTGTGCCGTCGGCGTCCCTATCACTGCACGATCAGCGTAAGTGAGGACGTCTCTGTGGTAGAACCCGAAGTCGCTTTCACCGTTAGGGTGTAGGTCCCTGCTGGGGTTCCATTGGGGTTCGGCTGGTGGCCGCCTCCGCCGCCACCGCTTGTAGTACCGCTGCCTCCACAAGAGGCCAAGAAGAACAGTAACGTCAACGGTATGAGCCAGAGAGATCGCCGCACTGACCGCTTAGGCAGACTCATTCCAGGCCAAACTACAATTCCCAGCACAGCTACCGTCCACAACCAGGGTGTGAAAGCAGGCGGATGAAGAGCACCGATGGTGCGTGATGTAGTCGTCACATTGACACCAAAGCTTGCGGGGACGGTGGCGCTCAACGGTTCGCTAGTAGGTATCGAACAAGCAGCGCCCATCGGCGCACCCGTGCAACTCAACGAAGCCGTCCCACTCATCCCGGCGCCTCCGATAGAAAAAGCGTAGGAGGCGGGTTGTCCAGCTGCGACAGTAGCCGAACTTGAATCTCCTGGGGTGACACCCAGGCCTAAGGCGGGGCTGGTGCCGGTGCCGATGCCCGATAATGAAACCGTTTGGGGACTCCCAGCTGCGGTGTAAACCACCGTCAACGTACCAGTTCGGTTTCCGGTGACGGTCGGAGTGAAAGTGACAGCGATCTGGCACGTGGTTGAGGCAGCGACCGAAACGCCACAGTTGTTCGTTTCTGCGAAGTCACCTAGAACTGAAATACTTCCAATGCTCAGAGGGGCCCCTCCCGTGTTAGTCAACGTAACGGTTTGGGGAGAACTGCTGCTGCTAACCACCTCGGAAGCAAAAGAGAGCTGGGTCGGCGTAATGTCGACCTGAGGGACGAGGGTGGTTCCTATCAAATTGATTGTGTGAGGGCTGCCCGGCGCGCTGTCGGTGATCGTGATGGTCCCGGTTCTGGTGCCAGCACTCGTGGGCGTAAAAGTGATGCTTAAAGTGCAACTAGCCCCCGGCCCCAGCGTCTGTGGACAATTATTGGTTTGCGAATAGTCGCCTGCAACGACAATCCCGGAAATTGTGATGGTGTTGGAACTGTTCGGGTTGGCCACAAGTATCGACGCTGCAACTTCGCTGGACTGTCCGATGGCTAAGGGCTCCCCCCGGAAGTCCACAACTGAGGGAAATGCCAGCACCGTGCCCGAGACTGGCGCAATCTTCAGTACAATGTCTTGGATTGGCCTGGCGACGCCGCAAATCGCATGAGGGGCACATGCCAGAAAGGGCACAAAGGTGCCATTGATGGCATTCACAATCGGAAAATTACCGGCTGTATTAGTACCGCCTGTAGTTCCGGATACATAGATATTTCCGCTCGAGTCGACCCCTACGTTCAGGAATTCTTCGTTACCAGAGCCTCCGAGCAAGGTTGAAAAAACCACTGTGCCACCTGAAGTATCGAGTACGGTGACATATCCATCAGTGTCTCCGCCACCGAAGTTCTGTTGCAGAGAGGAAACGCTACCTACACTACTTATCGTCGAAGCCTCGCCTACGATGTATATTCGTTGGTTTGAGTCAACTGCGATCTTAGCTCCCGACACATTAAACCCGAAGTATGTTGAGAGCAGGGCGGATCCGGAAGCGTTCAGCTTGGCAATAAAACTAGAACTGGAATTTGCGCTCTGCAGAGGATTTACCAGCGGGAAGCCTGCCCCCGCCGTCCCGGCAACGTATGCGTTGCCACTTGTGTCCACAGAAATGCCGGTACCGAACGAGACGCCAGTGCCCCCGAGGAAAGTCGAGTAAATTGGGTTCCCGGCGGAATCCAGTTTCACGACAAATGCGCTCCGCGTTCCTCCAAGACTCGGCTGAAACGCAGCGATCGTAAGAAAATTCGGCGAGGATGTGTCGCCAGTAACATAGGCGTTGCCGAAGGAATCGACCGCGATGCCATTGCCGACATCGTTACCGCTGCCGCCAAGGTAGGTCGAATACACCAGGCCAGTGCCGGAAGCATTCAAGACAACGACGAAGGCATCACTATTTCCTCCGCCGAAAGTCGCCTGGAAAGCATGTGCCGTGGGAAAATCATTGGAATTCGTGTCGCCGCTCAGGTAAGCGTTTCCCAACGAATCGACCGCCAATCCGTTAAAGTCACTGTTTGCGCTGCCTAAACCTAGGTATGTCGCGTAGACTATTCCCCCTGCCGCATCGAACTTCATTACGAATGGCCCGGACAGTGCATTCGCCTGGAAGGCTCCAGGGGTCGGGGCGATCTTACCTCCCCCAGCGACATAGCAATTGCCTTGAGAATCGATAGCTGCCGCACCCAACCCCCAACCGGAATCGCTCTTGGAATAGACAACTGCACCATCGCTCCGGAGTTTCGTTAGAAGATTGCCAGCAACTGTACAAACGTTTCCCGCGTTGTCCACTGCTGATGAACCTGGCGGTGCCCCAACATCACCAAGATAGGTCGAGTAAGAAAGGACTGGGTCCAATAGGTTCTTAGACGCTGCGGGGCGGTTGCCAGCCGTAGAGGCTTGGGCCTGTGCTTTAGGTATCCAAGCAAGAGCCATGAAAATCAAGAAGCAAAGAACACAAACCCCAAGCCTGGATGGCATTTCTCTGACCTCCTCAGAAGAGGAAAACAGGGAGCCCTCGGCGACGAACATGTGGGTCTGTTCTTTTGCGCAGAGGACTTGAATCTCCGAGTCGTGAAACGTAATCGGAGTTACCATTTTGAGCTTTCAGCGGGGGAAGGAAATACCTGCTCAATTGTCTATGTATTCATTGAGGGTGTTTCCAGCCCTCCAGGGGAAGGGCCGGTTCTACCAATGCCTACCCGTCACAGCCATGGAAGGATAGAAGCCTCAAGTAACGCTTCATGACCTTATCACATCAGCAACCGCTTAAAAACCCTTGCGAATGCGCTATTTGTATTCCGCTCCGCCTGTCCGTGAGGGCTTGAACAGTTTGACAGCTCCACGAATAAACCGGCCGGAGCACACCCGAGAATGCCTTTGTGGCGTTGTCGTGACCGGAAGAGGGCGCAAATGGAGGCATTCAGCGGGAAGTGAACACCGGGCGCGCGAAGGTGGATGCGATCCTACACGTACAGTCTCCTGAAGCTAGATTGACTTCGACATAGCGGCAGCAAACTTCGCCATGAAATCCAAGAAGAACTCTCGTGTCGCGGGATGCGCCTTGGCAAGACTAAACTCGATGAGTTTCTTTTTCGCGGGAACCAAATTCGACTTGGGGTCGGACATCACGTACTTTCAACAAATCCCACAGCTTCTGTCGATCTTCCTCCGACAGCTTGTCGTCGTGGTAGAGCAGTTCCTTTGCGGTTTTCAGACGATTCCGCCGACCTTCGGCCCTTGGGGGTTCAACTCCCCCTCCGGGCACCATCTACAAAGATCGCGCTGGACGCGGGTTTAAGCTGGCTGTTACCCTCAGAAATGAATCTACATTACTCCGAAATTGTCTTGTGAGCGCTCTGTGACCGGAGACGGGCGCACTCGAGCATAGGAGAGGACAATTCAGCACCAGCTCGCACGACAAGACCGTTTCCTTGCTGACTGTTCGCGACAGCCACTTGAGGAAATTGATAGGGAACTCCTTGCGGCGAGGGGGGAATCATGGGCCCTTGCGTCGGAGAGGGCAGCACCGACGTAATCAGACCATCCCATGACAATCGCGCTACAATCGCCCCGTGGAACTCAAACGCCTCATCACCCATTTCACCTATCGCATCGAGCCGAAGCCCGAAGGCGGATTTGTCGCCCACGCCACCGATCCCACAGTCCCACCACTCGAGGCCTCCACGCGCGAGGAACTGCAGCAAAAGATCCAGGCAAACATCGCCGCCGGTCTAGCCTCGGAATTCCCAGGTCTGAAGCTCCCGCTCGAAAATCAGGAACTCAGGTTCGGCTTCCACATTGAGCGCAAGCCTGGAGGCGGGTTCGCCATCCATTCTTCCGACCCTAACGCGCAGCCGATTGAAGCATCTACCCACGATGAGATCGAGAGTCACTTCGCAGAAAAGCTCATAGCTTTTGTGGGAAGACACTTTGTGCCTGAGCTGTCGCAGGCGCTCGCCGCCCAGAGCAATTCAGGAGACATCAAGGTATTCGTGAACCGGAAAACGGGCTTCACCTTAAACGCAGGCTCCCCCACCGCGAGACTCGGCATCGCGCGAGATCTCTCCCCCGCCAGCTTGATTCAACCCGATGATGCCAAGATGATAGAAGATGCGAAATCAGGATGCACCAAAACAACGAACACGAACTTCGGTAACGTTGGCGACACGATCGGCAACTCCCCAATCACTCCCGAGACCAGCAGCAGCTGGAAGATCTTTCGGTTCCTGTTGGCATTGCTCGTCATGGGCGCGATGATGTATTTCTTCGTCCATTCCCGCTGACCCATTCAAAAGTAGCCGGTCCCAAACCTCGCGGACTGACCTCTATGTTGGACCTCAGAGCATTTAACCGCCCCTTGGTTCAGCTTCAACCTAAATCTAACGGGGGTAATTTGGCTGGAATCATCCACCAAGCGAATGCCGCGCTCGTCATTGATAGGGCTACACAAATCAGCATCGCGAGCCGGAATCCGAATACGAATGCTTGGTAGACCGCAGTTTGAAGAGCAGTCGATGTACCGGAGTCGAGCCCGGCTGGTATTTCGACGGCAGCCAGTCTGATTTCATTCGACTGGATTTCGGTAGTAGCGCCAGGCGGGACAGTGAGGCTCTCTAGACTTCGATTCAAGTGAAAACTGAACGCTCCGATCATTGCAAGTCCGAGGACTGCAATTGCCAGCAATCCTGCAACTCGCGCCACCGCATTGTTGATGCCGGAAGCTGTTCCGGCACTGTCCTGATTTACCGAACCCATGACAACCGTCGTCAGAGGTGCCACGCTCACCGCCATTCCGATGCCGAGCACGACGAAGCCTGGAAAAAAGGTAACCCAGTAGCTGCCACCGAGCGATGGCATCGCGAACAGGAGGAAGCCAGCGGTCGCAATAAGTGGACCGCCGATCAAGGGCAGTCTCGGTCCGTGCTTGCTCACTAGCCCGCCTGACCATGGAGAGAGCAAGAACATCAACAAGATCAGCGGAAGGGCAGCGGCACCCGCAGCGGTGGCCGAGTATCCGTGCACTTGGATCAGGTTCAACGGGAACAGAAAGAAGAAAATTCCGAGAGCGGAATAAAGGAAGAACGTTAGGAAGTTCGCACCGCTGAAGGCTGTCGATTTGAACAAGGACAACGGAATCATCGGAGAATTGGAATTGGCCTCGACCACCGAGAACAATAACAAGCAGCTTAAGCCGATGATCAATGAGCCCAGAACAACTGGGTGAGTCCACCCGAAACGGGTGGCGTCGATAAATCCGGTCACCAACCCTGCCAAACCGAGAGCGGCAAGAAGTGCGCCTAACCAGTCTATCCGGCGAGTACCGACGCTGCGGCTTTCCGGCACGTGCTTTAATGAAACCGTGATCACGACCGCCGCCAGGGGTATATTGATGAAGAATACCCAGCGCCAGGAAGCATGTTCGATGAGCCAGCCTCCTAATACCGGCCCGAGCGCTGTGGTAATCGCAGTAAAGCCGGACCAAGTGCCGATTGCACGACCACGATCTTTCTCGGCAAAGGACGCACTGACGATTGAAAGGCTACCCGGCACCATAAACGCAGCCCCGACCCCTTGGGCAGCCCGTGCAATCACTAACTGGTGAATGGTCGCGGCAAGACCGCAACAGGCGGAAGCGATTGCGAACACCGCCACTCCTGCCAGGAACATCCGCCGCCGACCAAAGAGATCGCCCGCAGATCCACCTACCAGAATCAATGCTCCCAGAAACAATCCGTACGCTTCAACCACCCATTGCACATCTACAACCGTCGCCCCAAGTTTGGTCTGAAGCGCGGGCAACGCCACGTTTACCACGGTGCCGTCAATGAAAGCCATACTAGACCCGACAATGGCGGCGCCGAGGATCCATGGTCTCGCCTCGGCACTGCATGGGGCGATGGCGTGCTTCGATTTGAGTACTGCTTCATCACATGGGAGTTTCATAAATTGCGAGAACAGGCACGGGCATTAGTTCGTGATCCGGGCTGGGAACGAGACAGAGTCGTTACCGGACTTAAATCAGATTGATAGTACGCCGGCATCATTCGATGCCGCTAGGCGACATCGTCAATGCAGTTGCATGCCAATAAGTGTGTGCGGCGACGATTACTCCACGTTGCCGTACTGTGGCCTTTATTCGCGAACCAGTTCCACACGTCGGTTGCGAGCACGTCCCTCCAGAGTGTCGTTGGAATCCACGGGGCGCGTGGCGCCAAAGCCGGCTGGAGAGAGCCGGTCAGGAGCAATGTGAGATCGCGTCACTAGCGCCTGCTTGACAGTAGCGGCGCGCCGGTTGGATAGATCAAGATTGTATGCTTCGCCACCGATGTTGTCGGTGTGGCCTTCCACACCGAGTTTCCAGTCCGGATGCTCACGCATGACCTGTGCGATCTGGTCGAGAACGGTTTGTGACTCGGGACGCAAAACGTCGCTGCCGAAGTCGAAATAGATGCCGTAGACCTGGGCGCGCCCGTTCTTTTCCAACTGTTGCTCGAGTTGAGTGGCGGGCTTGGCCGATTCATTGTTCCAGTAGATCTTGACGATTTGCCCGACGGTCCCAGAGGCATCGCGCGCTCCCAGGGCAAGGGGGTTCTCCGCATCGTCAAGAAAGTAAAAGTGGGCTTCCTGGTCGCTGTCGGGGGGTTTGCAGGCGGCGTGTATGGCCGGCAACTCGGCGGGCTGATCATTGATCAGGATGGGGAAGGCCAGATCGGAGGCTTCTACTCGGTGCAGCCTACAGCGGACCGGAGGAGGATTCAGATTAGTAGGGAATTGGGAGGCATCGGTCGAGCCCGAGGCTATCGTCTTGAAGGCCTTGAACAGTACCTGCAGCGGGCTGACATGAAAGATGAAATCAGCCTGGCCATTGGTCTTGAGCTCACGCAGAAGTTTTTGCGAGATGCTGATTGCGGTCGTGCCCGGATACTTTTCCTCCGACTCCCCACCGCAAAACCAGTCGTTCATCTCAATGGCGTTCTCCATATCTGCGCGCAGAATGGTGCGCCCGCAGGCAACCTTCCGCAAGGGCCGCGGCTTCGGTGACTTCTGCCCCAGTAGGGCGCCAAAATCCGGTTGGGCCGGAATTTGCGCTGAATACCTGACGTGGACCAACTGGTCTGTAACCGAATCCACCTGCCCAATGGCTTCGTAGTCACCGCGCAGCGACTCCGCGACCGCACCTACTACGCGCAGGGATGCGCGGAGCGGAACCTTGCCGGCAGGAGATGAAGCCAGATCGGCAGGGGCCGGCTTCCAATCCGGAAGTTTCGCTGCCGGACTGTTGCCTGTGACTTTGCCGGTGATGGCCTGGACAATCTCTGCCACATCGCTGTGCTTGTAGGTCTGCGTAATTTCTTCTGCCTTCTTCTTGGCTCGGTAGGCGATGTAAATACAACTGCCCATGGCGGCCAGCAGGAACAGAAGAAACAGAGCCAGGATGGTCCACAAGATTCTTGCTAGGGTGCGGCTGCTTTGGGAGGTGACCGCCGGCGGAGATCCCGCTGGGGCCGGCACCGCGGGCTGCGCGGACACGGCGGTTCCGCATTTGCCGCAGAACTTCACTCCCGCGATCAGCGGACTGCCACAACTCGCGCAGAAAGCCATGTGCTTATCTCCAGGGTTCGCCTACAGCACATTCATGTCCCGAAATGCGGCTACGTCTCGCAGGCCTTCAACGGCGGCACAGTAATGTACTTTTCCTGGCGGAAAATATCCTTGGAGATCTTGCCCTTCTCCTTCCCCAGGATCGTCGCGTTTGCACCTACCGAAATTGTAGTAATGAGTTGAGCCCTTTGGCAGGGGATGAGTGCGCCGGCGCCCGCGGCGATAGTCGACGTGGAAATGATCACCTGGGCATAGGCTGCAGCGGTGGTCTTCAGCTTGTCCGCAGCCTGCTGCTGGATCCAGCTGCCGAAGGATGTTTTCTTTAGCGCGTTTAAAAGCCCATCGGCCAGGCCCGGGGGCGCGTAGCGCTTAACTACCTGGAAGACGGTGTCAGTTCCCAGTTTCAACTCAATGCGTGGCATGGAGACGGCTGCCACGAAGCCAACAGGCGCGATTGGCGCCAGAGAAAAATGATCGACGATCGAGCCCTCGGCGTTCCCCTGGCCCTCCTGGTTTATGTTGCCCTCTTTAACGTTGAACCCCTGGTTGCCGTCGTACGTCACGTGGAAGCGCCCGCGGGCCACCTCCTTGCCACCGGTGAACGCGGGATGGAGCAGCAAGGCTTCGCTTACTTCAAGAGAAAAGGGAAGACCTCCGATGGGCATGGGAATGCTGAAGGAAGAAGGCAGCTTGACCTTCTGCTCGCCTGCTTCCACTCCCCCTCCGTCCTTGGCTGCTTCCCAATTGAAGTTCACGCTTCCGTTTAAGCCCTTGTTCTCATAGTCCATGGACTGGAGTTGGCTGTCCTTGATCACAATGGAGGCGGCGGTCTCAAAGTTCTGCACGTCGCCCGAGCCATCTACCTTGACCTCGATGCCGTTGTAACTGCGAGAGACCTCCATGTCGAGGTTGAGCTTGCCCGGCTGCGGCGCAGCTTTGACGGTGTACTTCCAACCATCATCCTCGCCGGAGAAGCTAAGACTGGAATCGGCGTACACGATGCCATCCAGGGCTCCCAGCATCCGGCTGAGGACGTGGTCTGGAGCCGCGGGCATCAGAGTGCCCGTCATTTGCCGTTGAACCTCGACGAAGTTCACCGGCGTGCTCCAGTGGATGTTTGCATCCTTGAGGGCTTCAGGGAGGGTTGCATCTTCCGTGATCACCACCAGGTTGCCGTCCTGCTGGGTGGCCACGTCCACTTTGCGCATGGCGATCCCCGGCACAAACAGAATGCTGCCCTGCTTGAGCTTGGACAGGGTACTGTCGGACGGATTGAAGACAAAAGTGGTGTTGTCGTTGCTGATGCTGCGGATCGAATCGAGGAAGACGCGCTGCTCCACCTTCACGACCTTATCCGTAAACGTAGCCTGAAACGTGTTGCCGGGCCGGGTGGTGAGATCAGGCGCTAAATGAAGCGCGGCCAAAGGAATTTCTGGACCAGGACCGGGCGTGGCCTTCTGGCGCGAGCATGCTGGGGCAAAGAGCGTTGAAGCTAGAAGAACCAAGCACGAAGCCTTCAGGCGACCATCCATGAAGACCCTCCCAAGCAACAGGGCATTATAAGTCTGGAAGTGTTAGCCGGCGTTTCCCAGCGCTAAAGAGTACAAAGTAAGTTATCGCGTGGTCTTGACACTCGCCAGATCGGCAAACTGGGCTTCTCTGTTTGACTGGTTATACAGATCTAGAGATCGCTAAATAGGAAAAAGGTGATACGGCGAGTTCGTCAATCTGCGTCCTGCTTCACGTCACTAGTACACATCTGAGTGCAACCCCTGACCGGATCAGCGATACAATCCTTGTGGTCACCTGTCTACGATTGTGGGTGGTTGGATTCGGAAAGCGCACAGGGACAGTAGGGAAAGTAGTATGAACGTCCTCTTGCTCTCCATGCCGGATTTTTTCGAGCATATGCCTCCCGTCGCGGTCCGCATGCCCAATGGTGCGTTGACATCGCTCGCCGGGAACGTGGATTCGCATCACAGGGTTTGGGTGGCCGATCTGATCCTTGCTTCCCGTCAGGTGCGAGAGACAGTCGCCCGGCTGGTTCGCGAGTTCGATCCTGAACTGATCGGGCTATCGGTCATGACCTTCCAGCGCCGCACCGCTACCCGCATCATCGACCTAGTGCGCACTCTCAAGCCCAGTGTGAAAGTGGTGGTAGGCGGCTACGATCCTAGTCTCGCCTGCGAAGCCTACCTAGGAATGAACCTGGATTACATCGTGCGCGGGGAAGGGGAGGTGACGTTCCGCGAACTCCTGCGCGCGCTGGAGCAGGGAAGAGGCTTCGACCTCATCTCTGGTCTTTCGTGGCGCGACGGCGATCAGTGGCTCCACAACCCCGACCGGGCTGTGCACCGGCTGGAGGATGGTGAAATCCGCCTACCCGACCGCGGGGCGCGCGTGCTTCATGGATACACGCTGCTGGGCCGCCAGGTTGATGTGGTCGAGACTTCTCGCGGCTGCACCTACGACTGCAGCTTCTGCTCGATTATCGAAATGCGCGGCCGAAACTTCCACACCTATTCTTTCGAGCGTGTCTTGGCCGACATCCGTAATGCACGGGAGCATGGTGCCCACACCATCTTCCTGGTGGATGACAATATTACTCTCAACGTGCGTCGGTTCGAAGCCCTTTGCCACGCCATCATTGAGGCGGGGTTAAACGAGCTCGACTACTTCGTTCAGGCCATGACCTCGGCCATTGCCAGCCATGGCGAAACCCTCGCACCGCTAATGCATCGGGCGGGGTTCCGCTACGTTTTTCTAGGGATCGAAAATATCCTCGAAGGTGATCTCGAGTTCTTGCATGCTGCTGCTAAGAACACTGCACGCGACAACGGACAGAGCGCCGGCAATGCTACGCTCAGAGCAATCGAGTGGGTGCACCGCAATAAGATGTACGTGGTTGGAGGGCTGATCCTCGGCAATCCTGACGACACCCTCGAGTCGATCGAGGCCAATCTCGACTTCGCTCGCCGCTATGTCGATTGGCCCTACATCCAGCATCCGACGCCTTATCCCGGTACGCCCATGACTCAGGATTTCCGCGAGCGTGGCCTAATCATGAATGATCGCCTGGAGGAGTACGACGGTACGACTGCGGTGGTCCGCACTGAGCACGTATCGGCGGAGGAAGTAGAGTACGTTCGCTGGAAAGCTGAGCGCTGGATGAAGGTCCGCCACATGCCCGCAGCCCTTTGTCATGACCCATGGTTCATCATGCGTAAGGCTCTTCAGATGCTGGCCTATACCTTCCGCGGCTGTACGTTTCGTTCAGTACTGGGACTAGAAGATGACCGGAAGACATTTGCGCGCTACAAGGAGATCCGTCGCCAGGAGCGGAACTATGTGTGAACCCGGGGCCGGTAGGATGATTTGCTTGACGCTATGCCGGCATCACTCGAGGCGGCCACAATCCGCCGCGACTCGATGACGATACGGCCCAGCCTGTAGGCGGAACCGTGAGCGCTTCGAGCGGGCTCGCCTCCTCCCGCAGAACGGTGTAGGGGCTTCGGCTTACCGGATACATCGATTACTCGGTGCACGCGTTGTTGCAGCCCACCGGTTCCGCGATCTCCCATATGGGTCGATAGTCGTTGCAGCAGACGAAAATTGAGCATTTGGTCATGCGTGACGAGTTGCGCTTACGATGGATGTTCGGGCCGACGCCGATCATCTGGAATGGCATTTCGGCCAGCTGCAAGAGATTTGCCGATCGCTTCGGTGACCGATGGGCCTCTGCGCGAAGACTGAAAGTGGGCTCCGCCTCACAATTCACCGGGGACGCAGCACCTGGTAGCGCGTGATGGTATACCCGAGGGCTGCACCAAGAAACACATCCGAGGGGAAGTGAGCACTACTGGTTACCCGAGAAAAGCTGATTGCGGACGCGAAGCCGTACACCGCCCAAGGTACCCAGCGGTGAGTGTGGTAACGGGTCGCAACTACCGTGGCGACGGCAAAAGCGCCGGCGGCGTGCCCGGATGGAAAGCTGCTTCCTTTGAAGGGTGATTTCCCGCCACTAAAAAAGGTGTCATTGAACGGGGCTCCGGGGGGCACATCAGAAGGACGTCTTCTGCGGGTAATTGCCTTGACCGCGAGATCAACGATAGCGCTGTCGGCGTATGCCTCTCCCGCAAGCAATGCCGTACCTACCTGATAGGAGTCATGACGGGCATAACCAGCAACCATCAGCGAGACCGGCAAGGCTATGACCTCGGCGCTGGTAATTGGGGCATCGAACGTGTCATTCACATCATCCAGATTCCGCGAATGGGAACGAAAATAAGGCATCACGTGGGGGTCGGCGACGATCAGCCCGGCGGTCCCGCCGGCGATGGCAAGTGCGGGGAGCCAATGGTGTCCCTTCGCCAATTGACCAGGGAACAACCACCAAATGGCTTTTTGATCGTGAAGGAAATCTTTTGGCAGGCTGCGCCACGACACCTCCCGGTTTGAGGGAGAGTCCGAGCTCTCTCCGGATGCTTCTCTAGTATGGGACGGACTATCAGGCCACTGGGAATTCGCGGTCTGCGAATTGGCCCATTCGCGTGTACAGGCAATAACGACAAAAAGCATGACGAAAAGTCGAGATAGCTTGGTCATAGTGAACGTTTTTGATGTGGTTCTGTGATTTGAAGTAGGCTGCCCGGCCTCTCTCTAAATCGGATTATCAATAGCTTTTGCCTGGACCGGAAGCCGGGGGTGTATGCCTTTTCACGTTTGATGGTTGTTGGGTGGGTCACCATAAGCCAGGGTGACCCGGCGGATGGGCCCTGCCCGGGTTTGGATACGATTTGGCGGGCCCGGCCAGAACGGAAGGGCCTTGGGATGGGGCCTTGGAAGTTATTGATAATAAATGGGGTATTTTTTCTTCTTTCCTGCTGCTCCGGTAAATCTCTTTACCCCGTGTCGGCCGCCTGGTTCCCAGCATCCAATCCGTGCTCTCGAATTCTCAAGAGATCGAAACGAGCTAAGATCACAGCGAGGTTGGCAGAATGGGGATGCGGCAGGAGATTTCTTCTGTGAGAGTCTTCGTCATCATCATGGCGCTGGTCCTGTCTTTGTGCTGGCCAAGCGAAACCGCGGCCTACGCCGTCCTTGCGCACGAAGCAATCGTTGACAGCGTATGGGACACGAACATACGCCCCTTGCTGTTGAAGCGTTTTCCCGCTGCGACACCAGCGGAAATCAAAGAAGCGCATGGCTATTCATATGGCGGGGCCATTATCCAGGACATGGGTTATTACCCGCACGGAAGTTTTTTCTTCAGCGACTTGGCGCACTATGTGCGGAGCGGAGACTTTATCCTCGCTCTGCTGCGCGATGCCAAGGACCTTAACGGCTACGCGTTTGCGCTTGGGGCACTGGCTCACTACGCCGCGGACAATGACGGTCATCCCATGGGTACGAATCGCGCTGTCCCACTCCTGTATCCCAAGTTGAAAAAGAAATACGGCGACTCGGTTACGTATGAAAAAGACCGGCTGGCGCACGTAAAGACGGAATTTGGATTCGACGTTCTGGAAGTAGCACACGGACGTTACGCTCCGGATAGTTACCACGACTTCATCGGCTTTGGAGTTTCGGCTCCTCTATTGGAACAAGCCTTTCAGGAAACCTACAGCTTGGATCTGAAAAGCGTTCTCTCTGACGAAGACAAGGTGCTCGGTTCGTACCGTCACGCCGTCAGCCAGCTTCTTCCCAAGGCGACGCGCATTGCCTGGAGTCTGAAGAAAGACGAGATCATGAAGGATCAGCCCGGCATGACGAAAAAGAAGTTTCTCTATAATCTTTCTCGCGCGAGTTACCAACAGAATTGGGGGAAGGACTATCAGCCGCCCACCTTTGGCGAGAGATTCCTTGCCTTCCTGGCTCGGATTCTCCCAAAGATAGGCCCTCTAAAAGTACTACAACTCAAAACACCTACGCCCGAGGCGGAGCGCATGTTCGAAGCGAGCTTCAACGCTACTCTGGACCGCTACCGACAGCTGCTAAGCCAGGTAGACACCGGCCAGCTGGACTTGCCCAACGCCAATTTTGACATCGGTGAAATAACCGGGCCGGGCAAATATCGGCTCAACGATGAGACGCACGCAAAGTTGCTCGACGCGCTGGCGAAGCAGAATTTCAGCGGAGCTTCGCCGGAGGTGCGGGCCGAACTTCTGGAATTCTTCGGGCATCCGGATGCTCCGTATGCGACTAAGCGAAAACCAAAAGAGTGGGCAAAAGTTCAGGCCGAACTTGAGCAATTGAAGAACGCAGTTCCGCCGATGGTCACAGGGGCCGGTACCTCCTTATCGGGTCTCTCGTCAGAATAAGTGGAACTGCTGCCGAGCGCGATGAACCGCTTTAGAGAGTGTAGTAAAACTAAAGTAGTTCTATGCCCAGAACAGAACAGATTCGTCATGACCCGCACGCTTTGTAAATGGCTGAAAAAGAGAGTTGAGTAGAGAATTTTACAAACGGTTCAGAACCCGCCTGTGAACTCCATACCGCCAAACCGGGCCACATCCGCGAAGACCTGTACGGGACCTTTGCCCTACCAAACTAATATAGTAGCCGAGCTTCCAAGTGAGAACCTGACAGAGCACCCGGAGTACGGATTCCGCGAGTATGTGAAGCCAGTGATGTGCCACGGTTTGCGGTGCCAACCCGAATAAGCGTTTCCGGTTAACAGACGACAAGATCGGGCCAGCGGTGGGCGGAACAACCTCCTCTGCGCCTACGGCGCGACGCGGGAGCATTTATTGACTAGCCGAGGAGGTCCGCAAGTGCTAAGTTGCCGTCTAAAAGTACTAGTCAAGAGCAATGGGCACTCCAGCCGAATGGATTCATGTGCTCGTTTCAGGTTGCGTATGGGCCTTTATATTTGGTTTTCTGTTGTTCAGTCTTCATGCGGAAAGTTTTCGTTTAAGAACTCAAAGGCGTCGTGGGGGCCGCGTATGGTTTTGGTTCGGCGCGAGTCTAATCTTTGCCGGTCTGAGTTTCGGCATGATGCAAGCTTTTGGGTGGCGGCTGCTTCGTGGTTGGCTTCTGTTCGTTTTCACGACAATCCTCCTCGGAATGTGCGCGTCTTGTACTTTCTGTCGCCGCTTACCTCGCTCATCAGGTACGAGCGAAGGCCCGGATCCTGATCGTGACAATGTGGTACCTGAGCTCCACGACAGAGCGGAATTCCTGCGGTACGAAATCGAGAAGGCTATTGGCCAGACCGGTTATCAAAAACTGCGGAACCAGAAGAGAGCGTCTTATATCAAACTCGCTGCAATGTTTTTCTCGAGCGCGGCTACCGTCTTGCTCGGTTTGAAAGGTGTGGGCTCTGAACAAATATTCAAGAATATTGCCTTCGTGTTTTCTGCTTCGGTTACGCTACTGACTGCACTAGAACCATTCTTCAACTTTCGATCCTTCTGGGTCGAGCATGAAGTTGCTCAAGGCCGTTTTCTAGGTCTGCGCGCCGATCTCGACTTTTACCTGGCAGGATCCGACGCGAAACATCGCGACGAGACCAAGCTTGCTGGCTTCCACCAAACATATCAAAAGATTTGGGATGACCTGAACACCGTGTGGGCTGAGAACAGACGCAGAGAGAAGACCTAGCGATCTGGCGGAAAAACTCAGAGGCGTTGTGTCCTGGTCTTCCTTCACCCCTCGACATTTGTCGTCGCCGCCTTCGGCGTCGTTGTGATCACGTCGCCGTCATCGTCGCCATCCTCATCATTGTGCTGGTCGTCATCAGCGCGAATCCGGGGCCATCGGACCAAGCCCCATCTTCCTGGGCCCTGACGCCAGTCGGTGAAGGTTGTTGTTAGGCAAAGACCGGCCAGAGCACCGGATCGAGCTCGAAGATTCTAGATTGCCCCAATCTTTCGTGCGATAAACGCGAGTAGCTCCTGATTCTTGCGACGCGGTCTCTGCGACCGGCGAGCGTGTCAATCAGCATTCTGCGTGACATTCCGCTGTCTCTTTCCAGGATTGGTAGCGGGATTCTGCTCAAGGCAGGGACAATCTTCGTTGTCCATTCATCACGTCGAGGATCGGGATATTCGGTGGAGACGTTTTGCGTCGAGTGAATTGTGCCGGATCCAACATCTTCAAGACAGTTGGATTCCTTTCCGATGTGTTTGATTTGCTCGATCCCAACATGTCGGTACTGACGTGCCCCCGTTTGCTGTACCAATCGTAATGTGAGTCCTCGGTGGAGTTTTTGGTTTCAGCGGGGATGAGATCTGCACCTCAGCAAACCCAACTTCCTTGACAACTCTGGTTCGGGAGAACTCCCATTCTAAGTGGTCGAGTTTTTGGGGGCTAGGTCAGTACCGCTCGCAGCCCAGAAAATTACTACTTGATAAACTATGGAGGGCAGTTTCAGATCACTCTGTCTCCTATCCCGTCAACGCAAGAAGGGATAGGGATAAAGAGCCACTCGGCCGGGGAAAAGGGTTGGGGTGGACGAACTTGTTCGTCAGGGGCTGGGCCGGCTTCGGATCGCGATGAGCGATACCTGTTCCAAATCGGGGTAGTGGTCTTCTTTGTCGGAGCTGCGCTCGGTGGGCGCAACCTGCTCGATCGTTGTTCGCGCCGGAAGGACGTGGTTGAAATACTGGGCATACACTTCGTCGAATGCCGCCACGTCCGACAAATCGTCCAAGTAAACGTTCGTGGCCACAATCTGATCGAAAGTCATATCGGCTTCCTCAAGGTTATCGAGAAGATTGCGCATGGTCTGCCGGAGTTGGTGGGCTGTGGTGGAGGCATAAACGCCGCCGTTCGGTCCCGGAATAAATCCACTCTTTGCCGAACAATACAAAGTGTCGCCGGCAAATACGCAGGGACTCGCCGTCGGGCTTGGCGGCATGTTCTTCGGACGGATTGCCCGCCTTTGCTTCAGATCACGTACCGCCACTCCGGTGTACTCGATGTGGGCGCCGCCGGGCAGACTCGATACCTCTATGGTGGCGCGCGCCGGGGTGTTGCCGAATTCGAACCGCCGCGCATAGCGCTGGTTCATGACCCGTGTCGGGACGTCCGCCGTCAAGTAGGGATTGATGAAAACCATGTGCCGGAGGTCGAGCCCGGCTGCTTCCGCAACTGCTTTCATGCGGTCGAGAGCGAAGTCCACTTGGGCCGCCGGATCATCGGGAACTTTGCCGCTGGAAGGATCGCTGCCGGGCATGCCAGAAATGAACAGCCGATCGCGGGTGAGAATACCGGGCGACGCGGAGTCGTCTGGCTTGTAGTCGGGCGGATACACGGTCCGCCTGTCAGCCAGGTTGCGTACCGCGACGGCGCTGATTTGAATGGGGGCTGCGGGAAGCTTGGCGACTCCGAGCACGGCTCTTGCTGGTGGTGTCCTGGCAAAGACCTCGGCGAAGACTCCATTCATTTCTCGATACTTGCTGATGTCCTCGAGATAAACCTGGGCGTAGACCACGTGCTCCAAGGTCAAACCCGCAGCCTCGACAACCGCCTTGACGTTCTCGAGAGCTTGCCGAACCTGGGCTTCAAAGGTTCCCGGTAAACTGCCGTCCGGGCGGCGAGGTCCCTGTGCGGAGACGTATATGTAATCGCCAGCATCTACACCGGGCGAGAAATGATTCACGCCGGCAGTGGCCTGCGGGGGAACAACGGCCCGAAACTGAGCATGAACTCCGACCGGGGAAGAAAGTAACAATCCAAGCAGCAACAATCGCATTCGACCCTCGCACCAGATTCTTCCTGTTACTCGCCGCCCTAGGCTGATTTTCCTTTTTGTGCTGCGCTCAGAATCGCCCGCAACCTTTGTCCCACAATGATCTCCTGTCCGGGCTGTATGGTCATAGAAACCAGTTCGATGTGGTCGGCCTCCTTATGTTCTTTCCGGTTCGGATTGCCCTCGCGAACCGCGGTCACCAGGCTTGGATTGTCCGAACCCAGCACTTCGATGACCGGATCGTTTTCGCGCAGCTTCCGCACGCAGTCGGACGTGCTGAAGGCCCAAGCCGGCTGGTCCCAGGAGACTCTCAGGGTTGGAAAGCGGTTCCCATCCTCGGGAATGTAGATATCCGTTTTCACCCCGGGAACGGTGTCTACCAGCTTTCGAATTCGTTCCACTCGGCCGTTCCACTCACGGTAGACTTTTTTCTCATCCAGATTCAGCCAGGTCTCCAGTGCCGTCAGGCAGCCGATGATTTCTTCCTTTCCGACTTTCATGGCACGGCACACAGAGCCTTCCCGCGGACTGCTGTTCATGAGGGCCGCGTCGATCAGATCCTTTCGACCCAAAAGCAAGCCGCTGCACTGAGGTCCGCAAAGGCCTTTCCCGCCGGAGAAGGCGTAAAGGTCAATGCCCATCCGGGCATATAGCTTGGCGTTGTCAGCGGGGGGGATGCCCGCCGCATCGTCCAGCAACAACGGTACCTTGCGCTCCTTCGCGATCGAGAGTTCCCGCTGCAGCTTCTCGCCCAGATCCGTGGTGTAGATCATAGCCGTGTTTTCGTTAACGGCGCTGGCAAGCTCATCCGGAGAAAATACGAGCACCAGTTTCGCTCCGGTCAGACGGACAGCGCTATCAAAAGCACTCCTCCCGCCCATCATGATCACTTCATGTTTCAGACCGGTAGTATCGGGTAGTTGCCAGACGTGCTTGTCATCGGTGCCGGCCATGCACGCAGCCGTTGCGGCCGCCATGGCGCCAGCGGCGCCTGAAGTGACCATTCCTGACTCCGCGCTGGTCAACTCCGCGAGGCGTCGCCCGGCGCCCCTCTGCAGTTCGAGCATATTGACGAAATATTGTCCCGCTTCTACCTGGGCTTGGCGAACTTC
>Ga0193733_1000227_pt1 | contig 20061 bp, 28 predicted proteins | sample U1s2metaG_FD_145076 | JGI IMG/M metagenome (GOLD analysis project Ga0193733, IMG submission 145076) | Soil microbial communities from a riparian zone of the East river system, Colorado, United States - U1s2 | ecosystem: Environmental > Terrestrial > Soil > Riparian zone | place: USA: East River...
GTCGGCGTATGTCAAGGCCGTATGATAGTTCTCTTCGATTGCAGTGGCTTTGGATGCATAGAACTCAGGACTCAGGCTTTTCAAAAGGTCTTCTAAATCTTGATAGCCATCGAACCCTAAAATACCATCTCTATTGTAAAAGTTTTGGACGTTGGGGCAACCCCAATAAATGGGGATGGTCTTGGTAGCCAGCGCGTCGTTCAATTTCTCGGTGAAATTATTATTGTGACAAGAATTCTCCACGACGATTGTGTATTGAAATGGCACCAGCATTGAATGCTTGGTCGGCAGGTACGGCGGCGAACGATGTTTCGTTACGGGCAAAGGCGTTGTTAAATGCCCGTGAGCCTGGCATTGAATAACTGCTGGCAAAGCATCAAATATGCCGTGGCGGTATTGATGGCCGTAACATCCGTTCTTAGAGCTTATTAAATATGATACTTGAAATTTTTTCTGGCTGGTGTCGGGCTCCGCAACCCACACTGACCCCGCTGGGAATAGTTTAGCATTCTTACACTCGCTCAAAACGCGTTGGTTCCACGTTAAGATCAAATCGTAGAATTCGTGATTTCGAATCAGTTTCTCTTCGTTGTCAATGATTTCGTTCGGCTCCGTCTGCCAAAATACGCGGTAGGGAGACTTGTCCTCAAAGTTAAAGGTGTCGACCGAAACCGAGACCCCGTGGTTAAACTCAGGCAAATCCAATTGGAAATTTCCGTACGTAACAGCTCGATATGTTTTGTGTTCTCTCATCATGATGGTTTTCCTCGTAAAATTTCTTTAAAATCCTTACTAGAAAAGCCCCACTCCTCACCATTTTTGACAGCCCAAGGGTTGTAGTCATCCCAAAATTTAACAACTTTACTATAGTCGTTATTTCCGTGTTCGGGGTGAAAAACATCGTAAGGAAGAGTTATTTCTTCCAAACCTAGAGTGGCTGCTAAATGAACTGTCATGCCATCGGTTGCATTATACCAGTTGATTTCAGGATAACCACGAATTTCATGGTAATTTTTTTTAGACATTAGAATAAAATCTCCAGCTGCACCATAGTGCTTCGCTCCTGGCGTACTATAATGGATAACTGAAACCTTTCCGTCCTTGGTTCGTATTAAATTTATACGGTAATATGCGCCGCTATTCAACTCTCCCGCCGCTAAAAATTGCACCATATCTAAACTAAAAATAACATCACTGCTTGTTGTCAAGATAAAATCGCCCGATGCCCGTCGTACTCCCACGTTAATTGCGTGCGGAAATAGAAATAATTTATCAGGATTTGGAATATTATCAATGAGTTCTCGTGGAACTTTTATAATTCGAACCGGAAGAGTTGTGCCCCAGTCTATTGCATCCTCCATTCCTAGTTGTTCATCAGGGTTGCCCCATTCAACAAAAACATACTCAGCATTAAGAGAATGAAATTTGTCGTTTACAATAACACTATTAAAGCTATTTTGGAGACGACTTAAATAGTCGCCTCCGTGGCCGTCATTACGGCCCACAGTAACAATGCTGAGATAAGAACTCACTGATTCTCCTTGTACATTTTCTTCTGCCAAGCGACTACACCAGCGTATCTCTGTTCATTGGGAGAATGTTGGTAGTGCAAGAAATTTACTTCGTCTCTAACTAAAAGTTCTCTCGTTTTAAAAAGGGGCCCGAAAACTTGCGCCATTACGAAATCGTAGCCGAAACCACAAAAATCATATTTAGCTACCCATGAAACGACATCCACATCCGCAAATATCTTCATCGCCTTCTTGGATAACGTCATACCCCCACATCCACTTATCCACCCATAGATTTGTGGGATGGTTGTTTCGTACCACTTCCAATCAAATGTTTCTCCCGGTAAAGCAGAAATTTTGGGATACCAATCTCCCCTCCAATCCCATTGTTCAAATCCAGAAGCAAACAATTTTTTAGGAACAGTGAAAGTATCGTTGGCGCAAAGGTGTACAAAGTCGTAATTTCGTTCCAAAGACCACTTCATAATGTTTTGAACTTGTTGCGTCATGTTGGTATAGATTCCGTTCATTTGTAACCACACTTCGTCGGGTTGTGCGATATAGTCTCGCCGCTTCCAGACGTTACCACCGATATACGAACAAAGGTCTAAAGAAGCCGGAAAGTGCGGATACGGTGTAAAAAATAATAAGTCAGCGCCAGCGCTAGTAACATCTTTGCCCCAGCCCTCTCGTATGGCTTGATGACATCCGCGCTCTGCGTCGGGGAAATATGAAGTTACGGCCACTAGCAGCTTCATTGATTTTCCTTGTACATTTTTTGCATCCAACCAGTGCCGTGAGTTTGATATCCGGTGCCATCCTGATCTCTAAAATGATATGCTATATTATTGCGAAAGTCAAGCAATCTATTAGCAGTCAATTCACCTCGTTCAATATACGGCCCGAGGTGTTGGGCGATGTGCTGGTCGACCCACTGATAGTTTATTGGTGAAGACAAGACAACCTCAGACGCCTTCTTGGAGAGAAACATGCCATTGCCGATATCTGCCCAAGCATAGCGCTTCTCGCCATAGATATCTTCCGTAGACCGGACACCAAGAGGCAGGCTCTCTGGCGCGAAGTAGCCCGAGTAGTCGTACTTCTCAAATCCCGTCGCCATCAGCTTGCGAGGGATGACGAAGGTATCGGTGCTGCAAAGGTATGTGAAATCGTATCCTTGCGCAATCGACCACCTCAAAATATCCCGAGTTTGGACTTGCCAAAAGTCCTGACAGTGGCAGTTTTTGTATGATTCCCACCAAGCATGCTGACAGGTACGACTCTTTTGAAAGTCCGTCAAAATTTCATCCTGTTGGGGAATAAAATTTAGCCCCCGACGCCCTACCATAAAGAGAACATCTACGTCTTTGGGAAAATCTTGGCCCCAGGTCTTTCTAATTAAGTCGTGATTACCATTAACCGCGTCTCCTTGGTAACTTTGTATTGCTATCAGTAATTTCATTGTTGCTCCAATTCCCTAATTCGAGCTTCTAACTTTTTAATTCTGTTACGCTGCTGGGCTATAATTTTGCACACTTGCTGATGAGTTTGTTTTCTTTGGTGTGTCCACTCCAAATTTCCGGGAACAAACCCCAGCGCATGGTCCACAATGTGTAAAGTGGTTCCATCTGGTCGCTTTCCTATATTTTCAATAATCCAACTCTCGCCAGCTTGGAACGAGCCACTTTTAGACGGGTTCCAATCATCAAAAAACGGCATCCCTTTATAATTGTTGTGAGCCGAAGCATTAGGATTAAAAATATTGTGGTAATGACTACGAACAGATGCAAGCTCCCGATGAGTTTGACTATAAGCTAATCCTTTTGCACGTAACTTATCTTTATTGATTTCATAATATTCTTTTTTATATGCATCTATTATTTCTTTCCTGGCCGCTCGATAGGCTTTGACACGAGAATAGATATGCTCTTTATTTTCGGCATAATACTTACGGCCTCTCATTTTTATCTGTTCTCTGTTCTTCTCTCGGTAAGCCGCTTCGTACGCCCGATTTTCTTCTTTCGTCTTCATTTTGTAAACCACCAACATCCGCATCCGCCAATTTCCTGTTCTACTAGTTTCGGGTCAGCGTTGCGGATAAAATCATATGTTAAACAAGAAAGCAATGAAAATTCCCTCAATTTAAGATTGGGAAATAAATCCATCATCATTTGATAAGAGTAAATTCTTTGTCCATTATAAATAAGTTGCGGCTTGCCGCATGGCGCTGCCATGAGCAATTGACCGCCTAAAGCAAGGACTCGGGATAACTCTGCGGCTGCTCTTCGGTCTCCGCCAGCATCCACCGTGTCGCCGTAGCGACCAAGACCAATGTGCTCAATTACGTGCAAACTAGAAAGCGAAATTATTGAATTATCAGCGAAAGGCAAAGACGTTAAATCTGCGGTTCCACAAGTCAAACCCGTCAATCCTTTAATAGGCGTACGTCGAAATTCATAAAAATCAATCGGAACAAAAGCTGACGCCACGCTAACAAAATAATCTAAAGATGAGATATCGACATGCTTTGTCGGTTTGGTTTCTGCAAGGATGCGGGCCGCCCAACCTACGTTGTAAACATAATGCCTATCGAAATTCAAAGTCTCAGTATCTTCGTCAAGTCGTGGGCTCCAATTATCTCGCGTAGGTATAAAGCGATTATCAGACGACGATTGGTTACAAAGAAGTTGAAAGTTTTGTTCTAATTGTTCTGGCGTCATTCGAAGTACTCCTCAATTGTTCTAGCGACATATTCAATATCTTCAATGGTTAAATTTTGATGAATCCCTATCATAAAGCCATCACGAGCCAAACGTTTAGAGACTGGATACTGTTCTGCCAACCGGGGGAAAAGTTTCCTATATACCGGGCTCTCTAGTAATGGAAACATCCACCTTGTCTCTACCTCGTGTTCCTCTAAATACATGAGCAGCTTTTCCCGATCTACTCCCCCTTGACAGATGATTGGAAACATCATATACGCGTGTGTAGAATCCCAGGGAGTGTAAGGAAGTTGAAGCTCTGGCAGCGGGGAGAGCAATTGAATTAACAACTCGGCATTCCGTCGACGTTTGGCTACATTCTTTTCGAATCGCTCCAATTCTGATAAGGCGATTGCGGCCTCCAACTCCGTGGCTCTATAAGAATACCCAACCCGATCAAACTTGAATCTGCGCTCAATGATGTTCTGCAGCCCGCTTCCTGATAGCCCATCGTCAGCATCAATATTCGAGTATATGCTGTCCCTGCCATGAGCCATTAATGAGCGACATAGTTCCGCCAATTTATCATCGTTGGTTATAACCAAACCCCCGACTCCTCCCACCACCAAATGGTTGACATAAACACTAAAGCACGCCATGTCTCCCCAACTACCTACTACCTTGTCCCCAATTTTAGAGCCGACGGCTTCGCAGCTATCCTCAATAACTTGCAAGCCCCGTCTTTGAGCGATATCCATAATCTCATTCATTTCAGCGGGCAGACCGAAGAGATGGACTGGGATGATGGCACGAGTTCTAGATGTGATTTTATCCTCTATTTTTGAAAAATCCATATTAAATGTTCTAGGATTTACGTCTACAAACACAGGCACCATATTGTTTTGTATAACAATATTGCTCGTTGCAATGAACGTTGTTGCGGGAACGAGTACCTCGTCGCCGTCTTCGTAATTATATGTTTCTCGTAAAGCAGAAAGAGCCACTTGAAGAGCACTTGTGCCCGAATTCATGAAGACGCCGTGCTTACATCCGTGCATACGGGCAAATTCTCTTTCAAACTTCTCCGTATACTTACCCTTGGAGAGCCTGTTATTGTCGAGACAATCGTTCACATATTTTTTGCCTGTTTTTGAAATATTCAACGTCCCTAGCGTAATTTTTCTCATTGAAGTCTCCAGCTTTCCCAGACGAAGGGATAACAATAAGTTTCTGCGTGCGTTTTGGACAACCCGTCTCGGATACTTTTTCGTAACTCGATGCAATTAGGATAATCGTCGTGAAACTGAACTTGAATATTGCGGCATAATTTGGCAACTTTGGTCGTTAACATTCGAGGCAGTAGCGTATATTCGCCGCCCTCGATGTTGATATTAATCAAGTCGACTGGACTCATAATAATCTCAGACATGTCACGCAATATAACTTTTTCTGTCCTATTACCAGACCCCGGGCGACTACTATCTTCATACAACGCGAATTCAGCTTCAACATTAGAGTTCGTAAGACCAAAATTAAACATCGACACTTTGGGGTTATCTTGGAACAAAGTCTTAGCGGCTTCGAAGAAGCTTTTTACCGGCTCAAAATTATGAATGAAACAGTTATACTTTGCTGCCATTCGGAAAGACCACAAGCCCTTGTAGCATCCGATTTCTAGAACAAGGCTATCCTCGGTCAATGGGTAATTGACACTATGAGTCTTGTCGCCCTCGTCTCGATACCAATCCGCTAGCGCCGTTGCGTTCATACCCATTATTGCTCTCTCCAAAAACTCGCCCACGATTCCTTTACCGTTTTGGCGTTTGCGTCCCTCTCTGACAAAATAGGCTCCTCCGAAAAAGGCCAGCTTATCCCTATGTCGGAATCGTTATAAAGAATGGCCCTATCGGCACCAACATACTCATCACAATTGTATTGAACAATCGTGTCGGATGCCATCGTATAATAGCCCCTGGCGAAACCCGAGGGTGCCCACACTTGCAAATTATTGCAATCGTCGGCTACTACGCTGTGATACTTGAGAAATGTAGGAGAGTCCGGTCGCACGTCAACTGCAACCATAAACGCCCTTCCGTTAACCACCTGAATGAGCTTTCCCATAGCCGGGTTGGTTTGATAGTGCAAGCCTCTAAGGACGTTCTCGCCCGAATGCGTGTGCATACTACGAACGAACTTCGGCAAGCCCATAGCCTTGTATTCGTCTTCTAAATAAGTAAGCACAAAGGTGCCACGATTATCTGGAAATGCGGGCGGGCGAATGACCTTAACCTCCCCGCCGAAGTGCTCGGACTCAATTTCAAACAGGCTCATAATCCTCGGTGCCACTCAATTGTATTACGGAGCCCATCTTCCAAACTCACGTAATCGTACTTTCCAAATTCCATTTGAGCCAAAACATTGCTCATAACCACATTACCGTTCGCCCCCGCTAGTTCTATAACGTCTGAAATTCGAGCGATTGTGGATGCAACCTGTCCGATGGTATACTCTGTCGGGCTGCCCACATTATAGACGGATTGAGTGCCGCGTAGTAAGATATTCCAAAGAGTCTCCACAGCGTCTCGGACATAACAAAATGAACGGAATTCTGTGCCTGAATACTTCATTTGAATCCACTTATACGTCAAAGCTTGTTCAATAAACGTGCTCATAGCCCGCTTGTCGTCTTTGCGATAGCCAGGTCCGTAGGTCAAGCCTAAACGGGCGGACTTAGCATCCGTGCCCATACCCCGGTAAGCATTCACAATCGTTTCGCCACAACGCTTGCCTTCTATATAGCAAGCTCTAGGATGGCTAGGGTTGGTTGTGCCGATATCGGATTCTTTCACCGTTCCCGACAAACCGCTGTAAACTTCGCTAGAACTTACGAACAAAAATTTTCCAAGGGGACGGAGTTGCTCCAAAAGCTGTTGAGTCCACGTCGTGTTCAAGCGTATAGTTTCTGCCGGGTTGGATGTGAACTTCAAAGGCTGGGCGAAGCCTGCTGCGTGTATTGCCACATCCATACCGTAGTGCCACTGGTCCACTAAATAAATGCCTCCCAATCGTGCGATTTCGTTTGTATAGTCGGCGGGGTCGGAATGGCAAATGCCGAAGACATCGATTTTCATTCCCCTTTCTTTCAATAACGCCAAGGTCGCTAGGAAATGGGTGCCTAGCAAACCGGTTGCGCCCGTTACCAAAACGGTCTTGCCCTCTAGCCAGCTGAAATCACACTTTTTAATTGTTTCCCTAGCGTCTTGGAGGATGATGTCTAATTTATTCATATACTGTGGGGCTCTCCCAATCCTCGCTGTGCTCTACAAACTGATATCTCTAAATGCTGAGCTTTAATCTCATTTGCCACTATGCGTGGGTGGAGAACATCTCCTACCATTTGATCTTCGGATGCTGTAACTGGATAATGAGACAATACAATTGTGGCGCATGCTTTACGAGACAGAAAATATCCCACCCCTCCTCCCGCTGCGGTGCCTGGAGTGCCGGGAGAACCGCCATAAAATCTTCCCGAGTAATCAAAATCTTCCCAGCCGCAAACTTTGAACCTATCTGGGATAATAATTGTATCACAATCGCACTTGAAAATAAAATCGTAATTACTGTTAAGAACCCAAGCACAAATGGCTTTCGTTTTCAAAGAAAGCTGCGGATACCCGTCTGGAACATCTAGCCAAACTTCGTCCGCCATCAAGTCCTTTGGCTGCTCTCCGCCGACGAAGAAACGAATATCCGACACGTCAGCGAGGGTTGCCCATCGCTGACGTATCGTTTCGTGATGACCCAATGCGCGGTCTCGCTGGCAACTCAAAACGCCGATGAGCAAACTGTTATTTCTCAACATAGTAGTCGCCAAATTCTACCAAAATAGTGGATTTCCCATCTTTCCTTAATATCGCTTTTTCGTAAGCAGGGAAGATGTCATCTGGTTCATTTAATTCTATAACTTCAACATTGTCAAGCATTAATCTGAAGGCTTGACTGAAATTACCGACATGTTGATAAGAGGGATGAAGCGGACGTTCGCTGCCGACAGATGTTCGAATAATAACTTTTGGAACATAGCCTTGTTGGCTCATTAAACTAAGTTTATCCAAATGCAAAACCAACTGGCCGGTCGCTAGAAGAACAAAATTCCATCTCGGGAAAAGAGTGACTGGAATAAAACCAGCAAGTGACATTCCTATACTAGCGCCTAATTGTAATTCTTCGGCCACGGGAAATTCTATTTTTTGATTATCCGGTACGCCTGTTAGCGTTCCGGTCATAGCCGTGCCGGGATAAGCAACCGCTTGGCCTATGAAAACAACTCGGGGGTCTTGTCCTAAAAAAGTCATTGAGCGCGTTAATTCTTCGGCGTATTTCATAACTCTCCTAGAACTGGATTCTGCGACCGCTGCCTGCGTGTGGATACTTACCTGTTTGATATTTGAAGTAATGAACATGCGTATTGTTTGTAGTTTCGGCTTCTATTGTTTTTGACCCCCACGCGGTTCTTGTTGAAGTACATACACTTTGGTCATTGTCTTCCACTACAAAAAATACCGGCAAATTAAAATTCGTGGCGTATTTTAGACTCTCGTGGAAAATCCCCGTCTCAGAAGTCATGTCGCCGGAAAAAACAAAGACTTTCTCGTCCCCGCCTTTACGTTGGATAGCCATTCCCAATCCGACAGCTAATGGTAAAACCCCGCCAACTATCGCCGATGATATGACGCGATACTTGGGAAAATTTAGAGCGATAGAATACCCCGCTAGAATTTTAGCTTTCAGTTCTTCGGGCGGAACACCTTTGAGAAGACAGGGCCAATGGCTGCGCCAGCTGCATAATATCCAATCTTTTTCACGAACATTTTTAAAGATTTCTATTAACTCCTCGGCCCCTCCGGAATAAAGATGCGTCGGACTTTTTATTTTTCCTTGATTAAACAGTTCGGCAATTTTTTCCTCGAAGGCGATTAATTCTGCTGCGTTCATTTCGTCTCCAATTCTGCTTCCACCATCATCGTCACCAACTCCTGAAATTTCACTTTCGGCTCCCATCCCAGAACTCTCTTAGCCTTGCTGGCGTTTCCGATAAGCACGTCCACCTCGGTGGGACGGAAAAGCCTAGGATCGGTTTCTACGTATTTTGTCCAATCCAAGTTAAGGTAACCAAAGGCGGCGTCCAAGAAGTCCCGAATAGAATGCGCTATTCCGGTTGCGATAACGTAATCATCTGGTTTGTCTTGTTGCAACATTAGATACATAGCCTCCACATAATCACCAGCAAAACCCCAGTCCCGTTTGGCATCTAGATTGCCGAGGAAGAGTTTGTCTTGAAGACCACGGGAGATACGAACGGCTGCCTTAACGATCTTTTTGGTGACAAACGTCTCCCCGCGCCGAGGAGATTCTGTGTTGAATAAAATACCATTACATGCAAATAGGCCATATGCCTCTCTGTAATTCACAGCCATATTATAAGCAAAAAGTTTCGCCGCCGCATAAGGACTACGAGGGTGAAAAGGCGTCGTTTCGTTGGTGGCTTCCGCGTAGATACCGCCGTACAATTCCGAACTACTTGCTTGGTAGAATTTAATGCCACGCCCCTTAATAGCCTCTAAGATGTTGAGCGCCCCTATACCAGTGGCTTGCGCGGTGTAAGTGGGCACCTCGAAAGATACTTTTACATGTGATTGCGCAGCCAAATTGTAAATCTCGTCGGGCTTAACGGCGTCGATGATATTTGACGTAGAACTTGCGTCTGTTACGTCGCCGTAGTGTAAGTGCAGTTGATCGAAGATATGATCTATCCGACTTGTTGCTGGCGTGCTGTGGCGTCGAATAATTCCGTGAACACTATATCCCTTTTGGAGCAATAGTTCACAAAGATAACTTCCAACTTGGCCGGACGCTCCGGACACCAATGCCTTCATAGTCTTACCCACCTTTCGGGAATTATGTCCCGAGTGTCTGCCTCAGCGTTGAACCACTTTTTCGGAAATACATTAACACGACCCTCATAGTCTCCTAACCACGCACTCCACCACGAGAACGTCGAATTGGCTCCGATTCCATGCCTGCATTGCGACATCAAGTAAAGGTCTTCGTGAGATGCGAATCCAGTTATAACAGGGAACGGGAGATTTTGTTTACACCACTCCGGGTCATCTGAAAAGACGTGGAATTTAGGGTCGTCAACCTTCTCTTTCATATACGAGATGGCGTCTTTGTAATATCCTTCTGTCAAACTGGCGTGCCCCAAATTTCCGTGATAAGCGGCGGTGCCAGGATTAAGATAGTCTCCTCGTCTCACATGTACGAATACCGAATTCTCGTCTCGTAGCCGCTTTGCTAATTCTTGAACCTCCGGACGAATGAAGCGCAGAGTAAGCTCTTCTCGAAGAGCCTTATGATCGTGAAAATATTTCGAACTTTGCCAATAACCTCTGAAATAGGTGTCCGGGGGCGTGGTAAAAACTCCGAAGTCGAAAGCGAACGTTTTCTCATCGTAAATTGGGTTATAAATGGGCAGGTTAACTAAGTCTACTTGCGCGTTGAAATTATTTAAAGCATAGTCCCACGTTGAACGGCACCAAACAAATTTAAGCGATTCATTACGTTGAGCGGACAGACTTCTGCCAAACGCATACATAAAAAGTTGGTTCGCACAGCCGCCGGTAATACGCACGATCAAGATTTCTGCTCCACATACATCTTTTCCATCCAGCCTTTCAAAACGTCTAACGTGTAAATCTCGCCGTGGTTTGGTGAGTGCCAGGAATATTCGTTGGCTGGCGTGCTCAAAACCGACGCTTCGCCTGCCGCCGCCATCTTTCCCACCACTTGACCTACCCAAAGGTCCTCACACTGGCTCATTGGATGCTCAAACGCAACTTCTTTAAATGCCTTGCGACTAAGGAAATAACCGTATCCACCACTGGCCCAGGGAAAAATGTGCTCGTGATACTCCTTCTGACCTTCGCGTCCGGTGTGCTCATAGCGGAAAGGTTTATCCACGGGTTGAGATATTTTGCCCACGTAATCATACTTCTCAAACCCGCACATTAGCATCTTACTAGGAACTAAAAACGTGTCGGTATCGCACAAAAAGACGTAATCAACCATCTTCCCGTTTGCCCATCGGCAAATATCTCGTGTCTTGTACGGCAGTGCGTTGTAGTCGTCCGCGCTCTTTACGTGAACCTCGTCCGACTGATATGGTATTGCTTCCGCACCTACGAAGAATCGAACATCGATTCCTAGTGCCTTGGCATCTTTGCCCCACGTAGTGCGAATTACGTCATGGAAGCCGAGCTTCAAATCACGCTGGCAGCTTTTAACCGCTATGAGAAGCTTGGTCATTTCCCCCTCACGAATTGAAAGACTTTGTCAACCAAGTATCCTAAATGATAGGCTACTGTTTCGTTATCAAGGTCCACTCCCCTAGTGTCTAGCATTCTTTTAATAACGTGCCAGCTTTCGTGCGCTATCGTACCAACCGATGCGTTGGGTTTTATGAACAAAAAGGAAATGCTTCCCTCGTCGTCGTGAGCAGTCATAGCCTCGCAGCTACCGCATTCCTCTTCCGGAATATTCTCGGTTAGTGGATACTTTGAAAATGACTTCTTAAAATCCGAAGTTACTTCGATATGGACGATGAAGTCGGAAAAGACAGGAAATTCAACATGTGTGAGTCGGGCTTTCACTCACCGCCAAAATTTCATCCTCGCGCAGAATTAGCAGCTTCTCTCCATCGACTTCAATCTCGGTTCCGCTATACTTACCGAAAAGCACGCGGTCGCCAAGCTGGGTCTCTAGTGGAATCAATCCGCCGCTGTCTGGACGGCGACCTTGACCCACAGCCAAGACTTCGCCTTGGGCTGGCTTCTCTTTGGCTTGCTCGGGTATATACAGCCCGCCCCGGCTCTTTTCTTCTTCGTTAACACGTCGAACTACTACCCTATCGTACAAAGGTCTTAGCATGATTTCTCCTTATTTTACCTCGTAATCTACTTGCCCTGAACCTAAAACCCAACGTCGTATATTTCTTTTCTCAAAGCACTTGCGACTTGGCCCGCACGCTCTCGCTCTAAACTGCCTATAACGGTCACTGTCACGTCCCGTCTGCTCCGATATTTCTACGCCAGGAACCCAGCCAACTTTGAGCCCGGATTTTTTCACGTCATAAAAGAACGCTCCGTGACCACCTTCGCCGATAATCTCTTCGTCGTCGAAACGCACCTTCTCGAACACTTCCTTACGGATTAGGCTGTAGTTGACAGTTACATCGCAGGGGACGTATCCGTCATGATACTGAGTTAAGAAGTGCCGAATCGGATACTCTGTTATGACGCCGTCTTTTTCAAGCAAATGAAATTCGTACTGCCCCCTATTAGCCAGCCGACCGCTGACGATACTTAGTTCCGGGCTTTTGTTAAGCACCTCCAGCATCTTCGCAACTCCGCTTTTAAAGCTATCAGGACGATGATCAAAATCGTCGCTAGAAATAAGCAGTAACGGATGAACCAGCGCGTTAATTCCTGCATTGCTCTTCCTTCCAAACCCAGAATCAAAAGGAAGCACGATAACCGTATGTCCTTCCTTAATTAGACCTTCGTAAATCTCGTCTTTTTCCTTCGATTGTTCACCGTCGTCGACGATAATCATGTGAATTTCTGGCGTATTTTTACGAATCGCCGATATGGAATTGAACAGCTTATCGTTGCGAAAAAAGGTCTTTAAGAGAATAGATACGTCGGATAGATTAAGCATCTTTCCCTTTCTCTTGCTTCATCCACACTGGAGGAAAGAATCCGTGCCTGCCAAGTTTATTAGCCAGCAACCTTCGAGCACGGGCTCTCGCCTTCTTCAAATCACTGTCATCGTATTCATCTGGTAGCAAGGCTCTGACGGCTTCAATTAATTGAAGGTTGCGTCTGTTAGGGTGCGGATGCAACCGCTTGCCCTTGAAAGCCGCATGACCAACGACTCCAAACCGAGTGTTCTGATCGGCTGATGCGAAAATAGGCTCAACGACGCCCGTCTCCAAATCTTCCTCCCACCACTTAGTTGCAAAAACTTGAACGCATTTAATAGAACTGCGGTGGCGCTTTTGGCAAATTTGGCATTTTATCATTTTGCCTAACTCGGGATTTCGCTCGCTAAATGAACGGCGTTTAATCTTCTCTAACGCCGCCATCGAAGCGGCTAGCCCGCCAGGAGTGGGCTTTGGTGGTTCAAACTCTAAGTCTATCACAAAATTGCCCTCCCGAAATCATAATCTCTCCCCGTACCTGCTTTAGCGTCGTTCTCAGGCTCGACTTTTATGCATGGGATACGATCTCTACCTACGAACATCCGAGCGTCCAAGATCAACCTGCCGTATTCTTCTATCCGTTCTTGCGCCTCTTTAACTTCGTAAACATATGCTAATTCGATGTGGTTTTTCTCTATGGTAGCCACGCGGGGCGTCTTGGCAGCCAACGACGAACTGCGCTTTTTCTCAAATTTATCGGCTGGGGGACGCGATACTAACACAATGTCGTTACCGTAATCCTCCCATATAATCGTACCCCTCTCCTTGCCAGAACCAAAACAATTGGCGCAATTCTTGACTTCCTTATCGCCGTGACAGAGACGGCAAATCTCGTTCGACGGCTCCCTAGTTCGGCTTTTTACAATGAAACTAGCCTCCCCGTTTTTAACCATTAAGGTGGCTTTAGCGATGGCTATGTACCTACGGCATCGGCACTTAGCTGCCGGTGGTTCCAGCCTTTCTTCCGCCACTTTTATTTGATGAATACAGCTGTGAACTTTTGAGAAAGACATCGGGCCTCTCGGTATGTTTCGTTGACTATAATCTTAGGATGCCTCCTTTTTAACCGCAGTTTTCCTGCGCCGCCGGACTTTCAACCCAAAGTTGCGAATACGTCGAATAATACTATCGACTTTTACCAACTTTAAGCCCGTTTCCTCGGCTATTTGAGTGTTTGTATAGCCTATTCTGAAATACAGATATAAAACTCGAACCAATCGACCGGCGACTTCCGCCTGATAAGAGTCGGTATCTAAGTTAGGAAAGGCACGGGTAATAAACCCCTTTATTTTAGCGTCGCTGTTTACCCAGTCCGGATTTTTACGCTCCTGGCGTCGCGCCTTCACTATTTGGTAGCCCCCAGCATCGCCAACCGCTCGTTTAAGAATGTTGGTTCTTTTACTCATTTGACCCCCAAAATGTCCAATATTTGTTTTTCATTCTCGTGGCCTTTGACGGAGGCTTTTGCCAATCGGGCAAATTTGGCTTCCTTTGTTTGAACTTCTTGCCCTGGCTTTTTAAATCCCCGGCCTTTCTTACCAGCGTATATAAACGGTCGACCTCGCCAATAATTAACCGGATTGGTGCCTTCGCCTATGTCGGGGTCGAATTGGCAGTTTTGAAAAAATACCTTCTGTTCTGTCTCCGTATGCAATCGACAAATGTACCCCGCGGTTGGATTAACCGGCTCCCCAGTCTCAAAAACATGGGGGCACTCTTCTATAATGCACTTAATCACGCTCATTCTGCCTCGTTGTCATTTTCCGCGAACAGGTCGCCCTCTTCTTCGGACTTGGTAAAATTTTGATCTCTGTATGCTTCGTCACCTAAAATGAAGGCACGGAAGTAAGGGTCACTCTGGTCATCGTGGGGGTACCTTATCCCAAACGAATTCGGCCATTTCTTCAAGTGCCAAGCATTTACGATATTCGTAATCTGTCGGGCAGCGATCATGCCCGCTTCATTAGCCGATTCTATGGTGACGTACCCGGCGTTGAATTGAATTCTTTGCTTGGTGAGTATCTCCGTTGGCACCTTAACGCCGAATTGTTCCAGCCAAGCGTTTCTGCGGGCTTTGGCGGCATTGGTTTGGTCAGTCTTGCCGTCCGGCTTCTTACCTTGTGCTTTCTCCATCTCTTCGATCATGAAATCGTTGGCAACCAAGATGGCCTCTTCACCATCCATTTGAGCTATTACTAGTTCTTGACCGGCTTTGAACTGATTGGCCCCTTCGAGCAAGGTAATGCTGGAGCCCTTTTGTAAGGCATGACCTTTCTTGACCCAGACCAGCAACGCAACATCGCGGATTCCACTAAGCCATGAATAGCGACGCAGCTGGACATCGTAAGCTGCCAATCCGTATTGCTCCGGGAAGTCAACGCCAGACGTTTTAATGTCGACGATGAGGGGACGGAGAGGACCATACTCCGCTTTCCAATCCAGTCGAGGTAAGAGAGGATGCTCGGGGGCAACGTAAGCAATGATATCCAATTTTCCTGCGTCTTCAATTTCTCCATAATTTGGGTCTCCGGGAAATACCTCCTTTGAAAATTCGCGTTGAAAAATCGTCTGCCCGCCTATCGGAATAGGCAGACTTGGTTGTCGGATGATGTAAAGCTTCACAGCCTCCGTTCCGGCACGCAGGCAGGTTGCCCAATCCTTCTCAACCTTAGTGTACTGCAATTCCCGGTTGTCCTTATTAGCAGTCCACTCTGCAATAAATCGCTCGATAGCACCGGTGCCGTTGTTCTCATGGTGGTGCTGAATCGCAGTCTCGAACGCTTTGCCTAATTGGAAGCGAGCCTTGTTGTCCTTCTCGCGCCAGCCGAGGACCTTTTGCAAGAAATATTTTTTCGCGCATTGATCGAACGTATTTCCAGCCGAATATGAGTGTTTACGATGCGGTTTTCCAGTTGGTCCAATATATAAAAAAGCCATTTTATCTTCCTCTCTTTAAATACCTGAGCATCTTGATTTTCCAAAACTTTAGGCGGCTATTGCGAACCGCTCTTCTAATTCACGAATGCGTTGCCGCAAAACTTCATTTTCGTGTCTCAAATCATTGATTTCGTGTTCCAGCGCCCGTGGATTGCAGCGGGGGTGCGTAAAGCCATATATCCCGCCACTTTCATGATTGTGGTGAAGGTGCGGAGTCTTACCGTTTCCGAACGCCCATACCAAAGGCTGATGACAACGACAACAGTTTTCTTCTTCCATCAGCTTTCGGATGACTGAATGAGGCGTTTGGCTATCGATTGGAGCGCAGCCATTTTCTTTAGCATGGTGTTGACTTAACATCAAAATAAAACCGACACGGCATCTTGCGACTTTTTTGAACATATCCTTGGCGAATTTATTCGACTCGCCTCTTTGGGGCAGAATTCCGGAACAACCGCATGGAAAACAATGAAAACTTCCAGGAGTTTGCCAATTCTTAGGAGCCATATTATACTTATTGCGGTAGCACTTTCTGCACCATCCACAAGTGCTCGCAACGCCACATTGGGGACAAGTCTCGTTCCCGTGATTGCCTGAATGTCCTACATCGCGAGTACAAGAGCCCCGTTCGGTTCCGCTCTTCGCTGCTTTTATTGCCTTCCCGCAGGCATCCGAGTATGAGTGTTTACGATGTGGTTGACCTTTTGAATTTATGTAGAGGAAAGCGCACATTATTTGTGCCTCCCGATATAGCTTCGCGCTTCTCGTGCAATAATAGCCGCCCACAAACCTCGAACAATAGTCTTAACGCCCTTTTCGGTAGGCGGACCCGATTTCATGTCTCGGTAAATCAACACGGCTGCTCTTTGTGCCCATTTGGGGGCGATTGGGTCTTTAATCTTCCTCTTAGTCATCGGTTTACCCTCGGGTCGGTAAAAGTTAACAAACCACCATCTAAACGAAACTCGTCGAACAAATTTGGATTGAAACCCTCTGCCTCCTCGCTTGTTCTGCCGATGAAGTATCGCTCCACGATGGCTAGATTCTTTTCACGCCTGTCGTCAGTTTGCTTCTTATCAATACTGTTCACCATAAACTTTAATCTCCTCTTGAAAGTCATTCAAAAATTGCGAACGCGGGCCAAAGAAGCTAACGTGAAGTTCATTCGCGGCTCTAGAGCAGGCCACAAACCATATACGCATCTCTTCCAATAATTCGCCATCTTGGTGCGGCATTAGCTTCTGATTGACGCCGACTACATAAACGTACTTCCACTCTTTGCCCTTCGCTTGATGCACCGTGGTTAGCGATAAAACGGGATTCTTAGCGCTCTTTCTAGCATAAGTAAGCTTCCTCAACCAGTTCATGAACTCAGGCACCGTACCCCGTTTGGCAGCTAATTTAATAATGCCGTTTAGGTTCTCGATTGGAGGAGCCTCATTTAGGTTATTGGTGTTACGATATTTATCAGCCAAATTATCCCTCAACATCAAGTCAGTCATAACCTCGTGCGCCGGTCGCGTATCGTGAATGTGGTCTTGAAGGGAATCCAAGAGATGCCTAACTTCGGGCTTCTGCCACAAGTCTTTTTGTCCTAAAATCTTTGACTTTATACCCAAATTCAAGCAACGCTTTTGTAGATTGATTAATTGACGATTGGTTCTAGCAATTACTGCCGTATTTTCAAGGTCTTTAATCTTGCCTAGGACTACACTGGCTTCTTGAAGTTCATCGTCAAATCGTGTGAAGGTCGGAGAGACGCCTTCTTCTCGTTCGGATATCATATGACTTGCGATGCCGTTGTCTTCGGGAAGAATCTTTTTAAAGAACGACACGAGGTTTTTTGTCGACCTAAAATTCTGTCCTAAAAAAAGTGTCTTTGCTCCGGGAAAATCACGGGAGAAGTTTTTAAGGTTATCTGGCTGCGCGTTTCGCCATTCGTACACGAGTTGATTAGAATCTCCCACGCAAAAAATGTTGCCCCCGTAGAGAAGTTTGAGCAGTCGGAATTGGATAATTGAAGTATCTTGAGCTTCGTCGACAGCTATGAATTTTCGCTGATTTCGAGTTCGTACGTCGTCGTTATTCTCCAACAATTTAACGGTCTCTTTCATAAGTGAATCGAAGTCGAGCCATCCTTGCTCCCGGCACTTCTTCTCGTAATCTCGGTAAGCAGCAGCATACCAAAAATCGGTGCCGTGATTATACCCTTCTTCCATAGCTTGCTCGGGTTCGATATCCGCGTTCTTCCATTCAACGAATTTATCATCCAAAGATCGGTAGGTTGTGATGGCTGGATAAGTCTTTAACAAAGACTTCATCAATTCAAGCTTTTCACCCTTAACTGGGATAATCGTATCGCACACAGGAAACGGCAAGTATGCTCGCTCACGTTTGAGAAGGTCCATAGAAAAGGCGTGAAACGTACGGAAGATTTTATCAGAGTTTAGAAGTCCTACTCTAGCAATCATTTCGGCGGCGGCAGCGTTCGTGAAAGTCAGGTTTAAGATATCGGTCATTGGAATACCCTGACTAAGCATTCGCATGTATCTTTGAACCAAGGTGGCCGTTTTGCCGCTACCTGGCGACGCAATAACAACGTAGTCGCCGTTAATGGCTTCTATACAAGTTTGTTGCTCCGGATTGGGTTCAAAAGGTTTCACGCTACCCCTAAAGCCTTATTGATGTAATCCACCAAAAATTTCGGATTGCTGGCATTGGCGTCCAAAAATTCAAAGAAATCCTCCCAATGTTGCTCCGTCATTTGCTTGGTGTCGGCAACGCCCGTATGGATGGCCGCAAATTTTCGAGTCTTCATAGTGGGGCCGCCGATGTTCTCAGAGGACTGCATACCACCCCTGGGCAGAATGTCGTTGTAGTATTTCGACATCCGACTGCGATATTCCTCCTGTTTCTCTTTCGAAATGGACATAGTGGCGGGCGGTGGCACGGAAGTGGGAGCCACCGCCGGTTGTGGAGCAACCAAAATTGGTTGCAGTGGTGGAGGGGCAACCTTTTCTAGTTGCGCAGTTTTCGGCGAGAGCAGGGAATCATCCAAGTGTCCATTGCCAATGGCTCCCTGCTCTGTTTCGTTAGCCGTGGCTGGCGGCACCGACTCCTGACCAGGAGAAGAAATATTGACTTTATTCTTACTACGGTATTGACGCTTAGGTTCTGTCAAGTTTTCTTGCTCTAAAGCTTGACCTTTAGCCGTTTGTACGCCCGCGCCCGCTACATTTTGCAACGAATCCCCCTGATTCTGGGGGTTTTGTGCATCTAAATAGTCAGGAATAACTGCTTTCGGAACCGGCATGGCCGCCAAAGCGGCAGCGCCCTCTTGATACACTTTCGCTATATTTTCGCCTTGATTGACCAAAGGAACGCCCTTCTTTAAGCTCTCAGCCAAACTGTCCATCAAAGGGTTAGGGGTGATATCCTTACCTGGGGCTGTGCTGGGAGCCGTTTGCGGAGGCGGCATGACCGCTGGAGACCCCACCAAGGCAGCCTGGGAGGCTGCAGGAGCGATTGAATTCACAACTGATACGTTGACCTCAGATTCATCCAATATGCCGTGTCCGGCGAACTGGAGCGTTACCCTGCGAAGTGCCCTAGTTTGGGCAGTAGCTATCCCATCGGCTAGTTTCTTGCCTTTTAAACCCTCGGTTTCGTGGGCACCAACCGCTATCTCCTGGCGACCCTTCTTATTAACCGCCGTAGCTTTAAAACTCACATAGCCGGGACCGTCATGTTGATCTAAGCTTTTAACGTCTATACCGTTGATATCTCGCAACAATTCGGTCGTTCCTCGACGGGCGTATAAGACCAAATTGTTCATACCGTTTTCTTGCGGCATCCAAATATAGTCCAAATGCCCTAATGCGGGATTTGGGTCCAATCCCAAGGACACACAAACTGCTTGTCGGTGTTGTTCCCTTTGCTCATTAGTCAAATCGTTCAAATTAGCCATTGTTTCTCCTACCAGTGCTAGTACTTCAGTTCTGGTACTAAATGTATCACAGTTCTAGTTCCTTGTCAAGTACTATTTTTACTTATGATATACCGAGTCTTCGAAACCATCCGCACCAAGCAAAAG
>Ga0193733_1000228_pt1 | contig 19993 bp, 20 predicted proteins | sample U1s2metaG_FD_145076 | JGI IMG/M metagenome (GOLD analysis project Ga0193733, IMG submission 145076) | Soil microbial communities from a riparian zone of the East river system, Colorado, United States - U1s2 | ecosystem: Environmental > Terrestrial > Soil > Riparian zone | place: USA: East River...
GCTTCACGCGAGTCTTCTCCCGGGTTGAAAACGCACGCTATTGTATGCTTGCGGGACTCAAGCTATGAGCCGGAGCCCCGACACTCGTAAGCTCTTCGCCGCCGCGGCACTCGTGTCGGCAGGCGGAGCCCTCGCCGCCGAGGCGGTGCTGGTGCACGATATCGCGCCGCCGCATCCGCGCTACACGCAGCTCACGCAGATGACGGCGGAAGTGGCGAAGCGCACGCAAGGGACGCTCACGATCGCCATCAATCCCGGCGGCAAGGTGCTCTATCCAGGGCAGGCGTCGCTGGATGCGGTGAGGAACAAGACCGTTCCGCTCGCCTTCGTCAACAGCGCCTTTCTTCAATCGATCGATCCGGACCTCGGCTTTCTCAACCTGCCGTTCACCATCACCGATCCGTTGATGGCCAAACCCGGAGTGGCGGAGGGCGTCCTCGCGCTCGTGCGCAGTTACGTCGAGCCGCGCGGGCTGAAAGTGCTCGCCCTCATGCGCGGCGCGGACACCATCGTCATTTTCAAAAACCGGCAGGTGCGAACGCCCGACGACATGAAGGGACTGAAGATCCGCGTGGCGGGGCCGGGTGTGTACCAGGACATCGTCAGGAGCCTGGGCGCTGCGCCCGTCGTCTTCCCGGCGATCGAGATGGGCGCGGCGCTCACGCGCGGGGCGATGGACGGCATCATCACCTCGCCCGGCGGTTGGGGCAAGAACGTGCGGGACGCGCCCAGCGCGAGCCTCGTTCCGGGGCTGCTGTTCTATACCTACTTCCTCATCGCCGACAAAGCGTGGTTCGACGCGCTGCCGGCGGTGGAGCAGAAGGCGCTCGCCGATTCCGCGCGCACGAGCGTGACAGAGAAGTGGGCCGAAATGCAGGCCGACGACGCGCGGCTAGTCGCCGAACTAGTTGCGCGCGGTGCTACGTATACAGCGGTGCCGGGCGATGCGGTAGCGGCATGGCGGGAGAGAACCGAGGGTGCGACGCGAGAATTTGCGGCTGCGCATCCGGAGGTGATGAGGCGGTTTCGGGTGGTCATGGAGACGGAGTAATTCCCAAGAAACAGATCGGGCCTCTGGCCGCCGGCTGAGGCAGCCCCGATCGCGCACCGGTCAAACACCCTTCGCTATTGCGATACGCCTGTCTGCCTCCTCCTTGTCGGTTGCGATAGCGGACTACTTGACGCGCTTCCACACCAGTTCGGCGGTTCCGCCGACGGATGCGGCGGGAACGGTGTACTTGAGCTGGTCTCCGGAAACGGTGAAGGGACGCTTCTGCGGAGCGCCGTCCCAATTGGCGTAGGTGCTGGATTCGACGTTGAAGACGATGGCCTTGTCCTCCATTTTGTATTTGCCGAAGTGGGCGATGCTGCCCGCGACGACGGCCTGGTTTTCCTCCGCGCTGCCCTTGGTGCGGTTGTTCGAGGCAAATTTCGGCAGGCTGGCACGCATGATGGTGACCGTATAGCGGCCGTCCGAAGTGAAGACGAGCAGGCCTCGCGGATTGGGTCCGAAGGTGTCGGCTTTCTTGCCCGACGCGTCAACGTATACGGCGGACACCGGGGCCCACGATCCGACAAGGCTCTTCGCTCCCTGAGCGGCGGCGTCGCCGGCGGGCACTGCGAGTGAAGCAAGCAGAAGCGAAGCCGAAATTGCTGCAAGCGTGTTTCGACGGTTCATGATCTTCCCCCTGGACTGTGGATGGGGTCGCTGGACCCCTTGCCTCGCGTTCCCCACGGCCATGTTACTCCTTGCGTCGGGCCGGAAAAGGCCTATGCTGCCGTTAACACGAGGTCGCCGCTTTGACTTCCCGAGGATTCGACTGAGGGGCGCATTTGCATTTCGCGTGTTGGGTAGTGCTTGTCTCGCGCTCGCCGTTCAGGCGGGAGCGCAGGAAACCGCCTGGCGGGTGAGCGTCGGCGGCGGACTGGTGAGCATGCCCAGATTTCCAGGCGCGGACAGCCAGAGAATCCTCGCTTTACCTTTCGTCGCGGCAAGTTACGGCCGGTTCAATCCCCGGCGGCCCTTCATGCCCTGTCATGGCTCACAATTTCCCATCCCGTCAAGGGTTCCGGTAGGTAACCGCTGGCCCCTATTCGCATGAACCGCCACTTTTTCCCCTTCGAGCGAGCGCGGAAATGGACCGTGGGTTTCGCGGCGCGCAGCGCGCGAACCCTCGCCTTCGACCGCCCGGTCCCCTATCTGGCGAGGGTCGTTTTGCTCGCCGCCGCGTATTTTTCCGCGGCCAAGCTCGCTTTGCTGGTGGCGATACCGCCGGGCTACGCCACCGCGGTGTGGCCGCCCTCGGGGATCGCCCTCGCGTCGGTCCTGCTGCTGGGTAACCGCATCTGGCCGGGGATCTGGCTGGGCGCTTCGCTCGTCAACATCACCGTCCAGTCTTCGCTTGTGGCCGCGACGCTCATCGGCGCGGGCAATACCCTGGAAGCGCTTGTCGGCGCGGCGCTCGTGCGCGCGTTCATCGGCTTGCCCGGAGCGTTCCGGCGTGGAGAAGACGTGGTCAAATTCGTCGCCATCGCGGCGGCCAGCGCGACGATCGCGGCCACCGTCGCGACAGGACCGCTCGCCTTAGTGCATTCTCTGCAATCGCCCGAGTTGTTGTGGAACTGGTGGACTTGGTGGCTGGGCGACACCGTCGGAATCATCGTCGTCGCTCCCCTGATCCTGGCCTGGGCCGTTCGGACCCGTGCCACCTGGACACCGCGGAAAATCGCCGAAGGATCCCTTCTCGTCTGTCTCCTGTCTGGAGTGATGTACGCGATATTCGGCCCGGGCGTTGCCTCCTACATCCCTTCGCTGCCCCTCACTTTCGCGATCCTGCCGTTCGTCATATGGGCCGCCTTCCGCTTCCGGCAGCGCGAAGTTGCGACCGTGAACGCGTTGGTGTGCGCAATGGCCGTGTGGTTTACGCTCGAGGGCAGCGGGCCGTTCGCGCAGGGATCGCTGAACGAGTCGCTGTTGCTGCTGCTCGCGTTCATGTGCACCGTGGTGACGACGGGGCTGGTGCTGAACGCGGTCATCGCGGATCACGGGCGCGCGGTCGAAGCGGCGCAGCGCCTCCTGCGGGAATTGCGCGAGCAGACGATCCGCGACCCGCTGACTTCCCTCTACAACCGCCGATTCCTGCAGGACTATCTGGAGCGGGAGCTGATCCGCGCAAAGCGCGAGCGCGCACCGCTTGCGCTGATCATGATGGACCTCGATCGTTTCAAGCGGCTCAACGACAGCGCCGGCCATCAGGCAGGCGACCAGGTGCTCGTGCAAGTGGGCGCGCTCCTGAAACGCCACGTTCGCGGCAGCGACATCGCCTGCCGATACGGCGGCGAGGAGTTCGCGGTGGTGTTCCCCAAGACGACGCTCGAGAGCGCACGCCGCAGGAGCGCGGAGATCTGCTCCGCCATCAGGCGCGAGCAGGACCGGCTTCTTGGCGTGACCGCTTCGCTCGGGGTTGCGCTGTGTCCCGCCCATGCGACGGACGCGGAGGCCCTTCTGCGCGCCGCCGACCATGCCCTCTACGAAGCCAAGAGAGCGGGACGCAACCAGGTCAGGATTTTTGCCGGCCCAACCGGCCGCGCCGGGGAAACGGCTGAGTAAGGCCGTGCACCGGCTCGTGCGGCCCTGCCCGCCGAAATGTGCATTTGACACAAAACCGCTGTGCCTGGGTACGGCGATTGCGGACGATCAAAACTTCAAAGTGATCTCCATCGGGCGCCCGATTTCCGCAAGCCCGCGAACAAACGGAGAACACGATGATCAACCGCAAAAACCGCGCAGGCGAGTCCGGACTTTTCAGCCCCTTCATGCTCGCCGTCGCCGCGCTCGCGATCTGCGCAACGGGAGCAGCAATTCTGCTGATGCCAGCGGAAGCGACCTCCGGCCGTTCGACCGTGAGCACGGCGCCCGCCGCAGCGACTCCCCCCGCCGGCTATTTCCCCGACCAGTACGTCAATCAGGCCAAGGAAGTCGAGCCGATGCCGGAGATTTACTACTGAGCCGGAGGAGCGTCAGAACATGCTGGGCCTGGGCCGGCGCCAGCGGTGCCGCCGGTATCGGGATTTGAGCCTGGAGGATATCCAGGCTTTTTTTTCGGGGTGTTCGCGCGCCGGCGGCGCCCGTGGCAGGACGTGAATTCGGCATGCCGTCGAGTCCAATTAATCGACGATCGATTGATAGACCAGCGCGTTCATCAGCCGCCGGTAGTGCCAGCGGATCGGACCGGGCGCCGCGGACATGAACACGACGACGAGCTGTTCCTTGGGCGAGACCCAGAAATCGGTTCCGGTTGCGCCCGACCACGTGTAGTCGCCCGGATAGCCCATGATCCCCGGCCCGCCAGCGCTGGTACGCACGGCCATGGTGAGCCCGAAGTCGAAGCCAGCCTTCGTCGGGTCGGCCAGCTCGATGGTGTTCTGCATGCCCCGCTCGAGCTGATTGGAAGTCATGTAATCCACCGTGCTGCCGGCGAGGATCCGCGTTTTGCCGAGCCGCCCGCGGTTGAGCAGCATCTGGCCGAAGCGCACGTAATCAGCGGCCGTCGACACGGCGCACCCGCCGCCGCACTCGAACTTGTCTGCCTTGGTCCGGTCCGGAAAAGCCTGTGGCTTGCCCGTGTCCGGATCGTTCGGCAGCGCCCTCGCGTAGCGCTTCGCCCTCTCCGGCGGTACGACGAAGCCCGTGTCCGCCATGCCGAGCGGGTTCCAGATGCGATCGTTGAGGTAGGCGCCCAGCGTCCGGCCGGTTTCTGCTTCGATGATCAGGCCGAGCACGTCGATCGAGAATCCGTAATCCCACGCGCTGCCGGGCTGGTACAGCAGGTTGACCCGGGAGAGCCGCTCGATGAATTCCTTCCCCGTGTGCTCGGCGGCCGCGGATGCCGACGAGGCGGGAAACATCTTGTGCACGGGCGTCGCGCCGCGCCCGCCATAGGTGAGGCCGGAAGTATGCCGAAGCAAGTCGTGTATGGTAATCGGTCGCTTCGCAGGCACGGCCTCCATGATCGCCTGCCCGGCGGCGTCGTTCTTGAGCACGGCGACCGGCAGCTTGCCAAGCGCGGGGAACCACTTCGAGGCCGGGTCGCTCATTTGGATGCGGGTATCCTCGACGAGCTGCATGATGCCCACGCCGACCATGGGCTTGGTCATCGAAGCGATCGCGAAGATCGCGTCCTTCGGCATCGGCGTGCCCGCCTGCTTGTCCAGATAGCCGAACGATTCGTAATAGGCGAGCCGCCCCTTGCGCGCGATCGCGACCACCATGCCCGGCAGCCGGCCGCGCTCGATGTCCGCCTCCGGCTGCGCGCGCGGCAGCGGATCGGCGGCGGACGCGGCGAGCGACGACAGGCAAAGGACGAGCGGAACCAGCAAGGAATGGCGTTTCATCGTGTTCTCCCGATTGGGGCAATCGCGCGGAAAGCTTACTCCAAAAGGAACGGCGACCGGCGAGCGGTGGCGCCCGCTTGACGCGCCCCGGGAATCCTGCCTAGCATCCTGATCGGAACAGCGCTCGCATTCCACCCGGGAGGGCCTCAAATGAAGAAGACAATCGGCGAGACAGGCCGACGCGGCTTTCTGAAGCAGGGCGCCGCGCTGGTCACGGGCGCCGCGTCCGCCGGACTCGCGCAGGGCGCGAGCGCGCAAGGCCTGGCGGGCCAGCCCTGGGAGCGCGTGTACGGCGCGGGTTTCACCGGCTATGGCCAGCCCTCGCGCTTCGAGCAGCCCGTCATGCGCTACCTCGGCAAGCCCTACGGCGATCTCGCGCCCGGCTCCGGCTCGGCGCTCGCGCCGATCGAATCGCTGGAAGGCATCATCACCCCGAGTGGGCTGCACAACAACCGCAGCCACAGCGGCACCCCCGACATCGATCCCAAGCAGCACCAGTTGCTGCTGCACGGGCTGGTGGCGCGGCCGCTCGTATTCTCCATGGAAGCGCTGTGGCGCTACCCGATGAGCACGCGCACCCATTTCGTCGAGTGCTCGGGCAACAGCAACCGCGCCCTCGCGCCGCAGCCCGCGCAGGTGCCCGCGGGCGCGATGCACGGCAACATCGCGTGCAGCGAGTGGACGGGCGTGCCTTTGCGCATGCTGCTCGAGGAGGCCGGGCCGCTGCCGCAGGCGAAGTGGCTGCTCGCCGAAGGCGCCGATTCGGCGCACATGAGCCGCAGCATCCCCATCGAGAAGGCGCTCGACGACGCACTCGTCGCGCTCTACCAGAACGGCGAGCGCCTGCGGCCCGAGCAGGGCTACCCGGTGCGCCTGCTGCTCCCCGGGTGGGAAGGCAACATGAGCGTGAAGTGGCTGCGGCGCCTGAAGGCGGCCGAGGCACCCACGCACACCAAGGACGAGACATCGAAATACACGGATCTGCTGCCCGACGGCCGGGCGCTGCAGTTCACCTTCGAGATGGGCGTGAAGTCGGTGATCACCAAGCCTTCTTCGACAATGACGCTGCCGCGCACGGGCTTCTACGAGATCTCGGGCATCGCCTGGAGCGGCGCCGGACGCATCCGCCGCGTCGAAGTCTCCGCCGACGGCGGAGCGACCTGGGCGGAGGCGGCGCTCACCGGAGAGGAGCGCCCGAAGAGCCTGGTGCGCTTCCGGCTGCCCTGGGAATGGACGGGCAAGGAAGCGGTGCTGCAGAGCCGCGCCACCGACGAGAAGGGGCGCGTGCAGCCGGCGCGCAAGGCGTGGCTGGGGCAATACTCGGTCAATCCCTATCACAACAATTCCATCGTCAGCTGGGCGGTGGGCGCAGACGGGAGCGTGAAAAATGTTTACGTCTGAACGCACCGTCGTCATCGCGATCGGGGCTGCGGCGCTCGCAGCCTGCGCGAGCCTGCCGCCTGCGCCGGGCAAGCCTCCGGCGTTCGGCGCCGCCGTGAGTGCGGAAGAAGTCGCACGCTGGGACATCAGCATTCCGCCGAGCGGCGCCGGTCTCCCCGCGGGCGGCGGCAGCGCGCGCCAGGGGCTCAAGGTCTACGAGGAGAAGTGCCAGTCCTGCCACGGCGCGAAAGGCGCCGGCAAGCCGGCCGATCCGCTCGCCGGCGGAATCGGTTCGCTCACGGGCAAGACGCCGCTGCGCACCGTCGGAAGCTACTGGCCGTATGCGACCACGCTGTTCGACTACGTGCGGCGGGCGATGCCGATCACCAATCCGCTTTCGCTCACCGACGACGAGGTCTACGCGGTGAGCGCCTATGTGCTCTTCGTGAACGGCATCGTCGGCGAGGACTCGGTCATGAACGCGCAGACGCTGCCGCAGGTGAAGATGCCCAACCGCGACGGCTTCGTGAGCGACTGGCCGCCGCGAGCGCGGGACTGAGAAAATCCTCGGCCGCGCGTTCAATCAAGGAGGACGTATGGGAAAACTCTTGGCAGGAATGGTCTTGTTTGCCGCATTCGTCGCGCTCGCCCATGCGCAAACGGAGCAGGAGCTGCTGCGCGACGGCAACGGAGGCAGCACCGACAACGTGCTGACGTACGGCATGGGCTATCACCAGCAGCGCTACAGCCCGCTCAGGCAAATCAACAAGAACACCGTCAAGCGCCTCGTCCCGGTCTGGAGCCTCTCGCTCGCGAACGAGTTCGGCGAGCAGGGGCAGCCGCTCGTCTACAACGGCGTGATATACGTATCGAATGTCAAACAGACGGTGGCAATCGACATCGCCACCGGTCGGCAGATCTGGGCAACGCCCATCGAGTGGGACCCGGCGGCTGCGCGCGTGGTGTGCTGCGGGCTCTCCAACAGAGGGGTCGCGCTCTACTACGGCAAGGTATTCGTCGCCTCGATCGACGCGCACTTGAAGGCGCTCGATGCGAAAACCGGTAAGGAAATCTGGAAGACCAAGGTCGCCGAATGGAAGGAAGGCTATTCGATCACCTCGGCGCCCACGGTGGTGAATGGCGTGCTGATGACGGGCATGACCGGGGGCGAATACGGCGTTCGGGGTTTCGTGGCGGGATATCATCCCGAGACGGGCAGCCTGCTGTGGCGCCGACACACGACCGCAGGTCCAGGTGAAAAAGGTCACGAGACCTGGCCCGCCGGCAATGCCTACCTGCGCGGAGGCGGCTCCACCTGGATAACGGGTTCGTACGATCCCGACCTCGACCTCACTTACTGGGGCACGAGCAACGGCGGGCCGTGGGATGCCAACTGGCGGCCGGGCGACAATCTGTGGGTGGCCTCGGTGCTCGCGTTGAGGCCCAAGACCGGCGATATCGTCTGGCATTATCAGTGGACGCCCGCCGAGACCTACGATTACGACGGAAACAATGAAAACGTGCTCGCCGACATCACGGTCAACGGCGTCAAGCGCAAGGTGTTGATGCATGCCGACCGCAACGGTTTTCTCTACGTGCTCGATCGCACCAACGGCGAGCTGCTCGCCGGCAACCCCTACGTGACGGTGAACTGGGCCGAGCGTATCGACATGGCGACCGGGCGCCCGCTGGAAACGGAAGTGGCGAAGCGCCTGCGCTCGGGCGAGAAGGTGGAGCTCAAGCCGAGGTGGACCGGCGGCAAAAACTGGTTCCCCATGGCGTTCAATCCCAACACGGGGCTCTTGTACTTTCCGATGAAGGAAGAGACCGCCATTTACCAGATCAACAAAGAGATGCCCGCATACAAGCCGGGGGAGCGCTATCAAGGCGTGGAAAACACCACGGCTCCCCGGACACCGGGCGCGGCGTGGGGCTATTACGCCGCGCTGAATCCGTTGACGGCGAAACCCAAGTGGAGGATGCCGCTGACGGAATTTCCGATGTGGTCCGGGATGCTGGCCACTGGAGGCGGACTGGTGTTCTCCGGCAAGCTCACCGGCGAATTCATCGCGATCGACGAGGATACGGGCAGGATCGTGTGGCAGTTCCAGACCGGCTCCGGAATCAATGCCCAGCCGATCACTTACACCCACAATGGCCGCCAGTACGTCACCGTGCTGTCGGGCCTCGGCGGCGGGACTTCGGCAAAGAGGGAGACTGCGGGGAAGATCCAGCCGGGCGGGTCCGTGTGGACGTTTGCCCTGATGCCCGATTGAATCGCGCAAAAATAATCCTGGCCGCCTCGCTGCTCGCCTTTGCGCAGCCTGCATCGGCGCAGGACGCGTTCAAGCCAGAGCAGGTCAAAAGCGGTTCGGAAACGTATGCGCGGCACTGTGCCGCCTGCCACGGTCCGCGCATGGCCGATCCGGAAGGCGCACCCGATCTGCGCAAATTCCCGCGCGCTCAGCGCGAGCGGTTCGTCAGCTCGGTATCGAAGGGCAAAAACTCCATGCCGCCGTGGGGCGACCTGCTAAAGCCGGATGAAATCGACGCTCTGTGGGCGTACGTGGCCGCGGGTGGAAAGAACTGAGAACGCCCATCGGCTACTTCTTCCTTTCCCCGGTAACGACGTAGGCCCACAACGCTTCGACGTCGTCGGGCTTGAGGACATCCCCCCACGGCGGCATGTTTCTCACGCCGTAGGTCACGGTATCGACAAAGCGCGCGCGGTCCTCCCGCGGAAATTTGCGCAGATCCTTTGCCCACTCCGGGTTGGCGAGGCGCGGCCCGTGGCAGGTCTGGCAGTGGGTTTCGTAGAGCCCCGCACCCTTCCCGATCTGCTCCGCAGCGAACGGCTTCCCGTCCTGCGCCGCGGCGCCCGCGCAGGCAAGCGCGAGGACCAAGGCGCAGCAATGTCTTGCCATCAATCGGGCATCAACGCGAACGTCCACACCGAGCCGCCGGTGGGCACGCTGTCCGTCACGACGCGGTTGGCGATGCTGCCGCCTCGCCCGGACAGGACGGTCAAGTATTGCCGGCCCTTGTGCGTATACGTGATGGGCGGCGCGTTGACCGATGAGCCGGTCTTGAACTGCCACAGCGTCTTGCCGTTGTCCTGATCGAGCGCAACGACCTCGCCGGTCAAAAGGCCGGTGAACAGCAGCCCGCCATCGGTCGCGAGCATGCCCGCCGAGCTCGCAAAATCCGTCAACGGAACCTGCCACGCCACTTTGCCGGTCAGCGGTTCTATCGCCATGTGATAGCCGGCCGGCTCGCCCTTGGGCGTGGTCATGGTGGACTCGATGCCGGTTGAACCCGTGCCGAGCACGAACTTGAAATCCACATACTTCATGAGCCGCGGAAAATTCCACGAGTTGAGGTAGACGAGCCCCGTCTTCGGATTGAAGGAAATCAGCGTGGCGTTGGTACCGCGCGACGGGAATACGTTGACCGTCTCGCCTTTCATCGCGCGATCGAGAAGGTCGGTGAGAACCGGGCGGCCGGTCTTGAGATCGACGTGCGTGGCCCAGTTGACCTTGACGTACGGGTTCGCTGCGATCGGCTTGCCGTTGGTGCGATCGAGCACGTAGAGGAAGCCGTTCTTATGGGCGTTGATGAGCACCTTGCGCATCTGGCCGTCGACGCGGAGTTCGGCGAGCAGGCTTTCGGCGGTCGCGTCGAAGTCGAAGCTGTCGTTCGGCACGGACTGGTAATACCAGACCATTTCACCGGTCTTGGGCCGGAGCGCGAGAGTACTGGCGGTGTACAAACAATCGGCGCCGTCGCGAAAGGTGGGATTGTACGGCTCGGCATTCCCGGTGCCGATATACAGCAGGTCGAGCTGCGGATCATACGAAGCGTATTGCCAAGTCGCCCCGCCGCCGTACTTCCACGCGTCCGGCTTGGTCTGGTGCGGCCAGGTCTCGGAACCCGGTTCGCCGGGCGCGGGAATCGTGTACCTGCGCCACAATTGCTTCCCGGTATCCGGATCGTAGCCGTCGACGAAGCCGCGCGTGGTGCTGTCCCCGCCCGCCATCCCCGAGACCAGCACCCCGTTCGCAATGATAGGCGCAATGACGCCCTTGTAGCCTTCTTTCCAATCGGCATACTTCTGCTTCCAGATCTCCTTGCCGGTCTTCATATCGAGCGCGAGCACGTGCGCGTCGACCGTCTGGCGAAAGAGCTTGCCTTGGTAGATCGTCGCCGGGCCTCTCATGAGCGCTCCGCTGGTCGCGACTCGCAGCGCGCCTCGTTCGTACTGGACGGGCGTGCGCCACATCTGCCTGCCCGTCGCGACGTCGATGGCAAAGGTCCAGTTGCCGTTGACCACGTACATGACGCCGTTGTAAATCGTCGGCTGCGAGTGCTCACCCATGTCGTTTGCGAGGCTGAAGCTCCAGATTGGAACCAGGCGTCTGACGTTGGACTTGTTGATCTCCTTGAGCGGGCTGTACATCTTCAGGTCGTAGCCCATGCCGAAGGTGGTGAGATTTTCGGTGTTCCTCCCGTCGTTGAGCAGCTCTTCGGCGGTTTGGGCCCAAACGAAAGCGCACCAGGAACACAGCAATGCCGCCAGTACTTTCTTCATAACTCCCTCCTTGATGATGCGTGATCGGCGACTCGCGCGCCCCCTTGTGCGTCTTGGATCGGCGCGCGCAGGACGGCCAAGAGTTCCCCCACGTTGCCGAGGCGCTCGAGGCTGCCGACGAGATCGATGATGCGCTCCACCGCGTCGGCGGGCAGAAAGCCGGCTGATGCGGTGCGCAGCTTGTCCTCGATCTCTGCGCGGGTCAGCGGGTCGGAAGGGTCGCCCTTGGGTGCGGCGCGGTGGTCGGTGTGGACGGCGCCGTCGACGGTCCGGATCTCGATCGCGGCGCCGGTACTTTCGACGCGGGGATCGATTTCCACTTTCACGCGCTCGCGCGCGAACGCGTCGACCGCCGGATCGCGGAAGCGCGCGGACTCGAATTGGTCGAGCCAGCAGCGCCGGTCATGCAGCACGATGGCGGTGACGTAGGGCGTGGAAAGGAGCGCCTTGAACTTGTCGTTCCAGGCGAGCGTGCCGTGCATGTCGTAGACGGTCTTCGAGAGGCCGACGCGCACGCTGGCAATGCGCGCGGGCCTGAGGTCGTGCGCCTTTATCAGAGCGAAAAGACCCGTGATGACCGTTTGGATCGAGCTCGCTGCCGGCCATAGCCGCAGCGCGATCTGCTCCAGTGCCCAGAGTTTCCCGAGATCGGCCACGACAGCATCGGGCTGGCCGCCGTCGGAGTAGGCGTTGAAGAGGCCGCCGTCCTTGTGCGTCAGGATTTCCGAGGAGGCGAGAAAACCCTGCTCGGCGAGTAGGCCCGCCATGAGGCCGGAGAGCGCGCCGCGGGACTGGTGGAACTTGATGGTCGGCGTGCCCCAGTGCGCGAAGGTGCCGGCCGACTGGCTGCCGGCGAGGCCGAAGGCGTTGCGCTGGCGCTCGGCGTCGAGGCCGAGCAGCTTCCCAGCCGCAGCGGCGCCGCCGAACGGCCCGATGACTCCAGGTGAATGCCAACCCTTCGCCCGAAACGCCGGGTACTTGGTGCCGAGCCCGACGCGGACGGTGGTCTCGAGGCCGGCGGCGACTGCCAGGATCAGCGCGCGGCCGCTCGCGCGGTTGCGCTCGGCGATCGCCAACGCGGGCGGAACGACCTGCGGCGTGGTATGGCACAGCGTCGGCCGGTGGACATCGCAGACCGTGACGGCGGTGATCAGGTATCCGTTCAGCAGCGTGGCTCCGGCAAGCGAGAGCGGCTCGCCGCCGATGACGCTCGCCTCGCGCGAGGCGCCGAGCGCGGCAGCGAGTGTGCGGATCTGCCGGCTCTCGTCGCCGTGGCGTCCGGCGATCGCGCTCGCGAGCGTGTCGAGGATGATGTCCTTGACGCGCTCGCGGACTGCGGCGGGAAGCTGATCGTATTCGAGATTCGCGATGAAGCGCGCGAGCTCGGCGGTCGGAGCGGTGGCCTGAGCGGCGATTGGAGCAGTGGCGGACATGGTCGGATTTCCGATCAATCGAGCTTCGCGCCCGAGTCCTTCACAGCCTTCGACCACTTGCCGATCTCTGACTTGACCAGCGCGGTGAATTCCTCCGGCGTGGAGATCGCCGGCTCCGCCGCCAGGCCGATCAGCTTTTCGCGCATATCGGGCTGCCGGTAAATCTTCGCCACGGCGGCGTGGATCTTCTCGACGATCGGCGCGGGGATCGCGGCCGGGCCCACCAGCCCGTTCCAGCCGACCGCGATATAGCCGGGCAGCGCCGCCTCGTTCAAGGTCGGAACATCGGGCAGCGCGGCAACGCGCTCGGCGCTGGTGACGGCTATCGCCCGCGCCTGCTTGTTCTTGATCAACGGCACGGCCGCAGGCGCGGTGGCGAAGGTCAGCGAGACTTCGCCGCTGATCAAGGCGAGCAACTGCGGCCCGGCGCCTTTGTACGGCACGTGCAGCAGATCCAGGCCGGCCATCGTCTTGAAGATCTCCGCGGTGAGATGCGGCTGCGAGCCGCTGCCCGCCGAGCTGTACGTCAAGCCGCCCGGGCGCTTCTTGGCAAGCGCGATCAGCTCTTGCGCGCTCGCCGCCGGCACCGACGGGTGGACGATCAGCAGGCTCGGCAGGTTGACGAGGTTGGTGATCAGCGTGAAGTCCTTGACCGGATCGAACGGGAGATTGGGATAGATGGCCGGGTTGATCGCGTGCGTGCCGACCGTGTTGATCAACAACGTGTAGCCGTCGGGCTTCGATCTGGCCACATGCTCGGAAGCGATGTTCCCCGCGGCGCCCGCCCGGTTCTCGGCGATCACCTGCTGCCCCCACTCCTCGGTGAGCTTCTGACCGAGGGTGCGGGCGAGAATGTCCGAGGTGCCGCCCGGCGGGAAGGGGATGACGATGCGGACGGTCCTCGCCGGATAGGCTTGCGAATAGGCAGGCAGCTGGGTCCACAGCAGCGCAGCGAAGGCCGCTGCGGCGGCTCGAAATGCGGCGGCCCGGAAGATCGATCTGGTCATGGGTGCGCCTCCCACACCGCCAGTATTTTTTTCATGATCGCCCCCTTGAGCGCGCTATTGTATGCTTGCGCGCGAACGCGCGAAACGCGGGTCAAATCACGTCTTGTCCGCCAGGAACGATCCGCTCAGCGCGGCGAATTCTTCCGCGGCGTCCCATTGGATTAGATGCTTGCAGCGGTCGATCAGGTGCAGATCGAGGCCGGGGTGGAGCTGCATTGCGAGCGCGGCGCGTTCCGCGGCATGGCCGCGGTCCTCTCTTCCGTAGATCAGCCGAAGCGGCGACTGCACCTGGCCGAGCCGCTGCCAGAGCGGCTTCGATTCCTTCCTGGCGCCGCCGCGCGCCCGCGCGCGCTCGAGGAACGCCCGGAAGTTCTTTCCCGTGCTCATGCTGTGGCGCGTCTGCAGGGCGGCCGGCGTGATCAAGGTCTTGTCGAAGAGGCTCTCCTCGAGGAGCCTGCGCGTCTCTTCGAGCGTGGGTTCCGCGGACCCGCCTTCTTCGCCTTCCGCGGCATCCGGCTTTCCTCGACCGGGCAGGGGCGGCAGCAGGCTACCGGTGCCGAGCACGACGACCCCGGGCACGCGCTCGCCGTGCTTGAGGGCAAGGCTCACGGCGATGCGCCCGGACTGCGAATGGCCTATGAGGCGCGCTTTCTGCAGCCGCAAGGTATCCATGAGCGCGAGGACGAAGCGCGTGCGATAGGCGACGGAAAGGTCCTCCGGGTTGTCGCTCAGGCCGAACCCCGGCTGATCGAAGGCGATCACGCGCAAGCCGCGTGCCGCTAGGTCGGAAAGATTGCGCGTCCAGACGTCCGCCGAGGAGCCGAGCGACGCCCCGTGCAGCAAAAGGACTGCCGGTCCGCTTCCTTCTTCGAGAGTGCGGATGCGCAACCCTTCCACCTCGATGAAATTCTCCTTCACCGCCGTTCGACTACTTCTCCGCAATGTCGAGCAGCACGCCGTCGGGGTCGGCGAGGTGATGAGCGCCGTAGGGGCAACGCTCGAACAACGCGAGCCGCGCCCGCCCTTCCGGTCCTGCGCCCACGGGGAAGGGGCGCAAATGCGGATTGTTGTCGCCCACGGCTTGTAGGCGCTCCTTCACCGCCTGCAGGTTCTCCACCCTGAAGCCGATGTGATCTGGCCCCGGGCGGGCGATTCCGCCGCCCTCGTAGTCCAGGATGCTCCAGGGCGTGAGGATCAAGGTGATCCGGCCGTCGCTCAGATAATGGCTCGGGTCGCCGGCCTTCTTGCCGAGCCGCTCGAAGCCGAACAGGTCCGCGTAGAACTCCGCGACCTCGTCGGCGTGCAAGGTGCGAATCGCCAGATGGCTGATCCAGCGCGCTTGCTCGCGCGACGGCTCGACGTAGACCGAGGTGCGGTTCTCCATGTTCTCCTGCGACAGGTCGAAGAGGTTGCCTGCGGGATCGTGGGTGCTGATGCCGGCAAAGGGGCGCGTGCCGGGGCGCTTCAGGACTTCGATGGCGGGGTAGCGCTCCCGCAGCTGCGCGCAGAGCCGTTCCGCGTCTTCCACTTCCACGCCGAAGTGGTCGAGCCCCCCCGCGCGGCCCGCCTTGCGCGGATTGATGTTGAGGCCCACATAGCCGTCGCTGACGGTCACCGCGCGCTCTGGCCGCGTGTCGGCCGCAGTCCTCATGCCGAACACCGCCTCGTAAAATCTGCCCTCGAGCGCGTATTGGTCGCTGACGATGGCGATGTGCTTGATCTTTGCAGGCATGAATCAACGACCTCGCAGAAATATTTCCTGGAACTCCTTCTCGTACCTATCGGCTTCGCGCGCGAGCCGCGGGCTCACATAGTGCTCCTTCAGCGGAATCGAGGCTTGCCCTCGCGCGAGGTCGTTGCGCGCGGGCACGCGTCCGCGGTCTCGGATGAGCGCCTGGCCCTCCGCCGAAAGCAGCAGGTCCACGAGCAGGCGAGCGCCGTTCGGATGCGGCGCTCTGGCCGATACCGCGACCTGGCTCGGCGAGGTGATGACCGGATCGAGGGTCTTCACCCAGTCGACGGGCGCCCCGGCCCGCCTGGCCTCGTCCATTTCAGCGGCGTGAACCAGCGCCAGGGGAAAATCGCCCGCGACCAGGAGCTTGGCGAGCAAGCTGTGGCCGCGGCGGAACTGCGGATTCTGCCGCGAGAGGGCCCGCATGAAGACCGCGCCCTTTTCCCGGCCGAGATAGTCGAGCATGGCGGCGTACCATTCGACGTCGCTTTCGTCCATGGCGAACTTTTCCTTCCATCTCGGCTGCAACAAATCCTCCCAGCTCCTGGGGGCTTCGGGCTGCGGCACCGAGCGGGTGTTGTAGCCGATGACGTATTGGCGCACGTAAATCGCCGCCCAGCGGCCCTCCGGGTCGACCGCGCCTCCGGGAAATCCGCTGCGCGTTTCCGGGGACGCGTAGGCGGCAAGCAGCCCTTCTTGCGCGAGCGCATCCATGTCCAGGTGGTTGAACGAAACCACGTCCCAGAAAAACTTTCCGGCGCGCATTTCGGTGAGGATGCGCGTGCGGATCTTCTCGCCTGGCTGGCGCAGGATCGTGAGATTCAAGTCGGGATGTTTCTCCCGGAAGCGCTTTCTCAGCGGCGCCGCATCGGGGGTGTTCATGGCGGTGTACCAAACGACCTCGCGTTCCTTTCTCGCAGCGTCGGCCGGGCGCGCAGGCGCCTGCGCGTGAGCCGCTTCGGCGCAGAAAAGAAGCGCCGCGAGCAGGCGCGCGGAGCTCACGATGTTCCTCGACATGTCATGCCTTGGCGAAAAGCTTGCTACCTGAACGCCGGCTTCGTGTTCAGGTAAGACTTCTTCATTTCCGGGCGGTACTTTTCCATCATTTCCCGGTTCATGTCGAGCGGCGGCTTGACGTTCGCCGGCAGCATGGGAAAGTATTTTGTCTCCTTCGTGTCCTGCGCGAACTGCGCCTTCGCGCGTTTGAGAAGCTCTGGATCGGTGAGCAGGTCCAGCACGGTCGCGGCAAGGACCTTGGCGCCGGCGACCTGTCCCTTGTGGGAGATCGACAGGGTCGGCGTCACTGCCGCGACCCAGTTGTGGTACGAGATGCCGGGCACGCTCGCCGGGAACTGGAAGGTACTCGAGGGTACGACCCAGGTCACGTCGCCGTTGTCGTTTGAGGCAAAGGATTGCGGCCGTCCGCCCAAGGGAATCGCGCGCGTCGCCAGGCCAACCTCGGGCACGCCGACCGATTTCTGGAAGCGCCTGGCAAAGTCGTTCTCCTCGCTGGACCAGACCGGTGTTCCGACGCTGTCGATGTTCTTCTGTATCACCTCGGCGATAGCGCGATTGCTCAATTGCGGCCAGGCCGAAGCGACTACCTCGTGGCTCAGCGTGGTGGAGGTCATGATCGCGGCGCCTTCGGCCACTTTCACCACCTTGTTGAAGTTCTCTATGGTTTTGGGTCCGGTGTCATCGCGCACGTACCACCAGATCTTGCCCAGGTCGGCGATGATGTTGGGCTGGATCCCGCCGTGGGTGATGGTGCGATGGGCGCGGGCGGTCGGACGCAGGTGCTCGCGCAGCGCATTCACGCCGGCGTCCATCAGCACCACCGCATCGACCGCGTCGCGGCCGTCCCAGGGATTCTGCGCGGCGTGCGCGGTTTTGCCGCGGAAGGTGAATTCCGCGCTGATCGCGCCGTAATTCATCAGGCCTATGCCGGTGCCGAATGTCGAGCCGATGTGGATCAGCAGCGCCGCATCGATATCCTTGAACAGCCCCGCGCGCACGAGAAACGGGCGGCTGACCAGTTGCTCCTCGGCCGGGCCGTAGGAGATCGCAATGGTACCGGGCAGTTTGTACCGTTCCATGACCTGCTTGAGCGCATAGGCCGCGCCGACGGTCACGCCGGCGTGGGTATTGTGGCCTTCCATGTGCCCGGGCGCGCCGGCGATGAGGGGCTTTCGCTCGATGCTGCCAGGCGTCTGCGAACCCTCGGGTAGAGCATCGACCTCGGTGACGATGGCGATGCGCGGTGATCCCGATCCCCATTCAGCCCAGACGTTGGTCGGGAAGCCGGCGTCGCCGGTGCGAGCTCGAAAGCCGATCGATTGCAGCGTCTCGGTGAGGAGCTTCGCACTCTCGTGTTCCTGCATGCCGAGTTCGGCGAAGTAGTAGATGTTGTCGGAAAGCGCGGCGATGGCCTCGATCGCGGACCAGGCGAGCTTCTTCTGCTCGTCGGTTGCTGCGTACGCCGGCCGCGGCTCGATCCGGCCGGTCGCGAGCAGCGCGGCGAACGCGCAGGCGAAGAACGCGGCGATGGCGAGATGTCTGTTCACTGCACCTCCCGGGAGTACCTGTCCAAAACTTCGAAAAACGGCATATGCAATGGTACTCGCGCGAATACGTCTCCGGAACGGGTGAGGGCCAGTCGGCCCGGCTGGAAAGGCCGCATCGGGGCGCGTCCGGCCGGGTGGAGTGTTTCGGCGCCGGGCGACCGTTCTATAATCGGATTACGCGCCGATCAAGCGCAGAAGGAACACCGGGAACACGCCATGTCGCAGGCAGTCGGTCCGTTCACCAATCTCGACGAGAGCGCGTTGCGCGCGCTCGCGCCCCACGGCGCCGTGCGCTCATTTTCCAAGAATGCGGTGGTCGTCAGCGAAGGCGACGAGACCGACTCGCTTTACATCCTGCTCTCCGGACGCGTCAAGGCGTTCGTGAGCGAGGAGGACGGCAGGGAGGTGGTGCTCAGCACGGTCGGCGTCGGCGACTACTTCGGCGAGCTGGTGCTCGACGGAGGCCCCCGTTCCGCTTCGATCATGACTCTCGAGCCGTGCCGCTTTTTCGTGATTCCGCGGCGCGACATCGAGGGAATGATCGATCGCAGCCCGGCGTTCGCGCGCCACCTGATCCGCATGCTGATCGGCAAGGTACGCAGCCTCACCCAGAAGGTCCTCGACCTGGCCCTGAAGGACGTCTACGGCCGGTTCGCCAAGTTCATCGACGAGAACGCGATCGAGCAAAAGGGCGCGCGCGTAGTGCCCGAGCGCCTGACCCAGCACGATATCGCAGCGCGAATCGGCGGCTCGCGCGAGATGGTGAACCGCATCGTCAAGGACCTCACCGCGGGCGGCTACATCTCGGTCGACGCCAAGCACATTACGGTTCACAAGAAACTCCCTCCGCACTGGTGAGGGCGCGGGCGGCGCCCCGCGCACCGGCGCTGACCGCCGAAATGTGCATCCGGCACAAAACCCCTGTGTCAGGCGACGGCGAGGACAGACGACCGGAAGCCTAAAGTGGTCTCCATCGGACAGGCGATTTCCGCCGGCCCGGAAACAAGACAAGGAGACCACGATGATCAACCGCAAAAATCTCTCCGGCGAGTCCGCGTTTTTCGCCGTTACCGCGATCGCGATCTGCGCCGTCCTGGTGGCAGCGCTGGCAGCCGTGCTGGCCCCGGCGGCAGCGACCTCCGGCGTTTCGATGAACAGCACCGCGACTTACGCCGGCCCCGCCGGCTATTTCCCGGACCAGTTCGTCAATCAGGCCAAAGAAATCGAGCCGATGCCGGAGATGTACTACTGAGCCGGTGCCGGGATTAGGCCTGGGGAGTTCCCAGGCCTTTTTTTTCGTCCGGGGCCTTCGCTGCCTGTACAACCCCGGAGTGACATGGGGGTTAACCCGACGATTCTTGTCGTGCCTTACCTGACATGGCTTGATCGCTGCAAGGCGGTTCCCGGACGAGATTGTCGCCTGCAGGAGACAGATCGGTGCTTTTCCTGCCTTTGCCCACCACGCTCTTCTTTGCTACACCGCGACTTTCATGATATTGTTAAACCGCTACCTTAGCATCCTAGTCAAAAAGGGGTGGGCTCATGAGTTGGATCACAGTGGTGGCGGTACTGGTCGCTTGGTCTTTGGTCGGACTGGGCGTGGCCTATCTGTTCGGCCGCTTCATACACGGAGTGGAAGTCTCCGGAAGCGCCAGCGATCGCCCACTCCCCGCGGTGAGCTACCTGCGCCACGTGACGGGCCCAAGGACCTCATCGCGCGCGACATCCCATGCCAAAGCGCGGCGCGAAGCCTCCGCTGGGGGGCGCCGCCCGCACTGAGGACGACGATCCCGGCCGGGATCGTCAATTCGGCAGCAGGCCGAACACGCTCAGCTCGGTCTGCGTGCCCACGTAGACCTTGCCGTTGGCGACCGTCGGCACGGTGAATTTTACGG
>Ga0193733_1000229_pt1 | contig 19989 bp, 21 predicted proteins | sample U1s2metaG_FD_145076 | JGI IMG/M metagenome (GOLD analysis project Ga0193733, IMG submission 145076) | Soil microbial communities from a riparian zone of the East river system, Colorado, United States - U1s2 | ecosystem: Environmental > Terrestrial > Soil > Riparian zone | place: USA: East River...
CTCTGGTAACTGCAATCACCATTCTCGAACTGGCGGCGGGAGTATTGAGCGGCGTTGGCTGCCTCGCGCTCATCGTTTTGCGCGATTCAACCGTCGCATTCTACGGCGCGGTGATTTCCGCGGTTTCGATCATCGCGCTATTCTTTGGCCAGCGGATGGCCAAAGATTACGCTGGAGCCGCGGTGCTTGTTCCATATTTTCTGCTCACCCTCGTTGCAATTTATCTGCTCGCGCTGCGGTAAATCAGTGAGAATCTTTTCAGACCATGTCTGGAGCGTTCCTTAACGAAACAACCGTTGCCAAGCCCCCGAGAAATCGTTCGGCCCTAAGGGAATCCTCTTGTGTCGCTACTGCGGCAGAAGCGATAAAGAATTATCTGCAAAATAAAGCAAGAACCTGGTACAGGGACAGTGTTGAAGCCGATGATCGCGATGGCAAATACGCGTTTCAACGGCTGCGTGATACCTGGTTCACTCCGCAAGTCGAGCCAAAGTTCAAACTTCACCGAGACGATAAATTTTATGCCATTGGCTCGTGTTTTGCGCGCGGACTCGAAAACTCCCTGGCCGCGCACAAGATAGCTGTTGAGAGCGCCGCGCCGGAGTTTGCTAAACTTCAGCCTGCCAATAGAGAAAGATCCGCACTAGATTTTACCAATAAGTACAACACGTATTCGATACTAAATGAACTACGATGGGCGCTCGATCCAGCAGCAGAATTCCCTCGAGAATCTATTGTTCAATTGACAAATACAACCTGGTACGATCCCCACACGAATCCCACCTTAGACTTCGTCGGCCTCGAAGAAACTCTGGAGCGCCGTGCCTTGATAGAAACGGTTACGAAGCGGATACAGAACTGCCGTGGCGTGATTCTAACCCTTGGGCTTGCGGAGGTGTGGCGCGATGTTGAAGCGGACGTGTTCGTCAATCGCACACCAATCCCCTCGCTTTTCAAAACGCTGCCACACCGATACGAGTTCCATTTGACCAGCTTCGCTAAAAACTGGGCTAATCTGGAAGCGATACACGCCTTGCTATCTCGACACGGCCATCCTGATTTTCACATTGTGGTCACCGTTTCTCCCGTTCCCTTGATGAACACGTTTTCAACCATGGATATTGTTGTGGCCAATACGTGGGCGAAGTCACTTCTAAGAGCCGTCGCCCAGGAGTGGGCCGATGCGCATGCCAATGTTGATTACTTTCCAAGCTACGAAATCGTGCAAAACTCCGATCACGCTGCTGTGTGGGAGCCCGATCTGAGACACGTCAAAGGCACCGGAGCGCAGCATATCATGCAGTTGTTCTTGCAGAATTATCTCGAGTAGGCTCGGTCATACTCGACCAGCGAACAACGCGCGAAATCGTGCCTTGGAACCGGTTGCAACGAGACATAAAAAAAGGATGCCGATTATGCCCGCGTAGAGAGGTTGTGCCTTTTCACAATCAGGGCTCGCTTTAGATGTGCCGACGCCACCCAACAACTTCCAATAGCAGATGCCGCCACGGGCCATCGCCCCGCGCATGCAGATACCAGACGATCGGATTTGAGCTCTCGTCAGAAATCTCATGAAAGAAGATGTCAAAAGAAACTTTGCTACCGTTCCTTTCGTAGCCGGTACTCTTTTGTTCCTCTGCGCGTTGACGTTTTATTACTTTGCTGTCCTTAGAATTGATTACAAGAAGACAACGCTGCTTGATCTTGGTCCGTACCCAGATGCGACCGAATACTTTGCACAGGCCAAAGCGCTGCGCAGGGATGGCTGGCCTTCCATTCAGATAGGATATGAGAAGCTGCCGTCGAGGTATCCTTTTGGCTATCCAGTGTTGATGCTTCCTTGGTTGCGGATGCTGCCGGAAGCAGACACCGTCCTGGCGCCGTTTCGCACGAGCCAAACGATGGGGCTGCTCCTGCTTTTAGCCGTATTTGCTTTTTACACATACCTGGCGATGCCGTTGACAGGCGGGTTTGCGGTGCTTTTACTCGCGACTCTACCTGGGTTTTTCACTTTCTGTCGTTCATCCCTCAGTGAAATAAGTGCCTCCCTGCTAATTGCCCTGGCCTTTATGTTCGCCTATCTGGGAGTTCAGGAAGAACGGCGCTGGAAAATCTATCTGTCCGCAATTCTTCTTGGTCTTTCATTTAACGTTCGGCTCCAGTCGCTTTTCTTTGCACCATTGTTGCTGGCGATGGCGGTCCTCCCAATGAGAGGCGCGCGTCTGCGCTGGTTTTTCCACTGCGCTGCCGTTCCGCTTGTCTTCGTGGTCGCTGCTAGCCCGATGCTGATATTGAACACGATCCAGTTTCATTCGCCTCTCAAGACAGGCTACGATCTCTGGGCCTCATATTTTAGCCGACACCACCTTCTTTTTTGTCTTCGCCATATTCCGAGAAACGCTCTCATGCTTTGGAGAGAAGCCACTTTGCAGCCACTCGGATATGACGCTGCCAATATATTCGGCACTGGCACCTCTTTTGTTCCAGCGTTCGTCATTCTGATTTGCGCCGGTCTGCTTTTCATCCGGCTCAGTTGGTTCCTTTGTTGCGCTTTCGTAGCTGGATTGAGCTCTTTTGCGGCAGCGTTATGTTATCTGTTTGGGGGAGATGTACGGTTCTACCTGCCGCTTCTTATCCTTCTAGTCGCGATCGCCGTTCTGCCCGTCACGTGGGCCGCGAAGAACCTTTTTGCTGGGAAACGGATAGTTTTCGCGCTGCCTGTTTTCATCTTGTTTGCCGGGGCCTGTCTCGGCTATCCTTCGCGTTCCGGATACAACACAGCCGGTATCGATCGGTGCCAAGCGTGGGATGCTCTTCATTTTACCGCTTCATCTGGCCAATCGACTCAGTTTGTCGCGCAAAGGAATTTCGCCAGACGGTTGCGACACCAATCTGGAATCGTCCTCTCCGATATTGATCCTGTTTACTTAAATGCCCTTTTGCCACATTTTTTCGTCGCCGCTCCGATCGATGGAGACCACCATTATAAGTGGAGCTATACCTGGAGGTACGATCGGCCGCAGGCTTTGGCCTTCGTCCAACATGGCTTGGAGCAGTCGCTGCTGGTTTACGCGCTATTCGTTTCAGGTGATGAAGCGACCACCAAACAGTCGCGCCTACCGGTTGTTCCTGGATATGACTGGCACCTTCTCGACCAATTCCACGGCAAGGCGGCAATTCTAAAGCTTGCTCCCGTTGCGTCGAACGAACCATTGCCACCGGACTAATGCAGCCCACAGCCGCAGCCCTTTTGCGAAGTGTCGCGCCCGGAAGTTGAGTTGTGCAGAAAGCTCTTCGACCCGCCCTATTCTCAGGACTGCTATTGTTAGCAGCCTACCTTCGGATAACCGGATTGAGCTGGGGTCTCAACAGTGGATATGGCCATGATCTGAACTTTCAGCCGGATGAGTTTGTCAGTCTTAGGGGCGTCCTGCAGCTGGATTTATTAGCAGGCCGTATTAAGGCACCAGGCGCGTACTTTGAAGGCACATTCAATTATTACCTATGGGCTGTGCCACAAGCGATACTTAAGATATTGGGTAAGAAAAGTGCGGCTCCGGCCGACTCGATGACCGCAAACGAGCAGTCCGATCTCCTGTATATTTGTCGATGGATATCCGTCCTATTCGATCTCTGTACCATTGTTATTGTATTTCTTGCCATTAGAGAAGCGAGTCGGAGTTTCTATGCGTCTTTTGTTGGCGCACTTTGCTATTCTGTTCTTCCAATGCAGGTGATCTACGCACATTTTATGAGAACTCATATCTTGAGCAATTTGTTGTGCGCCCTGGTTATCTGGCTTTCTCTGAAGCTCCGGCAATCCCAGCCATGGCAGATGCTTCTCGCTGTAGGCGTTATTTCTGGTTTGGCAGCAGCGACTCGTTACCCCGTTGGGATTATCGTAGTGATTCCATGTTGCTACTTGCTGTTGAATGGCCGCGCTAACTTGCCAAACTCCAGGAGTGGGATCTGGGAGCGCGCCAGAGTTTTCGTTACCGCTCAACTGTGGCTGATTGCTCTGGGATTCCTCATTGGATTGTTCCTAGGGCATCCAATGCTGCTTTTAGATCCCTCGAGCGTTACAAAAGCAATCACTGGCGAGACGTTAAAATACGCGTCGCTACATCAGTTCAGTGGAGTCCAGCTGCTTAATCTAGCCGTTGTCTGGAGGTATATCACATACGTGATTCCGTTCGCAATGTATCCCTTGTTTTGGCTAGTTCCTTACTGCGCAATCTTGTATCTTGTTTTCAGGCGTAGCCTTTACAGTGTGTCCATTCCAATACTGATTTTCTCCCTCTTGTATCTGTACTTCATGGGAAAAGGCTACCTTGGACCATATTTTGCCCGTATAACCATGGTGTTGTTTCCTGGCTTTTGCGTGCTGGTCGGCATAGCTTGTGCCGACTTTCAGCTGAAAATGAAAAATAATCGGACAGTCGCCGTCCTTTTAAGCTGCGCGCTCCTTCTCGTCCTTGGGCCTTCACTGGCTTTTGACGTGGCATACGGTCGTGCCATGCAGAAAAAGGATGCTCGTGAGGTCCTTCGGGGCGATCTCCAAAAGTTGATTGGTGACGCGCGGGCGACTATTGGGATCTTGCAGTTCGGACCTTATTTTTACACTGCGATGCCGGCAGCCAAGCCACTAACCAGTGAAAAGGTGACTGTCCAGTTACAGAACCCAGGGCAGGACGCCGACTTCTTTCTGATAGGGTTGCCAACTCAAATTGAGCCAGCGCAAGTGAACGCAATTGTCAGGCAGGTTGAGGCGCAGGGAAAGTTTACTTACGAAAAAAGTTACAGGATTCCTGTAAAGATCTTTGGACACGAGTTCAAACTGGTGCGCTTTCCTCAAGACATGAGCTACCCTTTCCCAACGATTTTGCTTTTTCGGGCTAGAACACCAGCGTGAGACTGCTCGCCGGCTGATTGGAGAACCCTCGACCACGCCGACCACCCGAAAGCGCTGCAAGGAGTCGGAATCCCAAAGAATTCCAGGATGAAATCCATGCTGATCTCTGAAAGGTCCGCCGAGTCTCGTGCGGGCGATGTTCTCCTAGTGCCGATAGCCGCAGTCGCATTTTGGACACTTGCTTATCAGGTGGTTCTTGTCCTGCGATGGCCGGCGAGAACAATTACGTGGTGCTTCGTAGCTATTGCTATTGCCGGTTTCTTTTTCTTCGGACGCCTGTGGAAAAAAACGAACGCAATTCCTGGTAAAGCATATCGCTTTCACCTGGCGCACATCCTTCTGCTGGTTTTGGGTGCGGCTTACGCCGCGACGGTTCTGTTCGTGCGCAGGCCAAATCAAGATGACGTCGTGTATATCCACAGAGTTCTAACACAACTGTTGGATCTTAACCAGCCCATCTACCTGCGTCAGACGAGTGTCGACATGGATGCTGCTGCGTTCTCACCAGTTCACCTGGCCACTAGCTATGAGATGCTCATGGGCTTTTTGGGTCACTATTTTGGAATCAATCCCCTGTACTTTTACCAGGTAGTTGGTCATTTGTTTGCAGCATTTTCGGTCCCATTCGTTTTTTATTGGTGCGCCAGAATATTCGGATTGGACCGCTGGCCCGCAGCCATTGGGGCTTTGCTTGGCATGTGTTTTCTGCTTATCGCTGACGAGTCGCCTTTCGGAGCGCTGCTTGGAGCGGGATTTCGGTTTGTCGTCGGCCAGTCGCTGAGCTCAATCAATACTGCCGGCATGCTCGGGTTTGCAACCGTTTCCGGATACATGTGGCAGGGTAAGCCTATCGTTTGGATTCTGCTTTTGCCGATTGGTCTGGCGCTCAGTTACCGATTCCTCAATCGAGGCAACCCAAGCGATCTGATGTGGCTCACTCTTTTATGCATTGCCGGTGTGGGTCTGAGCAACCCTGCGCTTTACTTAATTCCCGCTGTTATTGGCTGCTCCTGTGTTGCGTTTGTCACACTTGTGCTATTCGAGCGCAGGCCTCGAGAGGATATACTCGCGTCACTGCGCCGTGGCCTTTTGTTGGCAATTCCGCTTGTCTATCCGATCGCAATATTGGGTATGCTGGCGCTTAATATCATTCCAAAACCCATCGACCCCCGTATGTATGGGCCGACTTCCATGCCTTGGCGCGAAGCTGTGGACTATGTCATCGGCGGACCAGTTGAGTATCTTCGCGACGTCGTCCTCATGATTGTCGTGCCGTTGTTGATTGTTAGAGGGCGCAATGGCTTTTTCATTTTCTTCTATCTATGCGCTGTGTGGCTGCTCTGTTTGAATCCGTTACTCGCATCGATGTGGATGAAAAACATTCTCGCTTATTGTTATTTTCGACTTGTTTACCTTCTGCAACTCCCGCTGTTATGCACTTTGATAGCGGCCGCAGGTCCTCGCCTGTCGCACCCAGGCGGCCCTATCAGAGACCGATTGACAACTGCGCTGGCCGTTTCAGCGATCGTTGCGAGTTTCGCTTACAGCTATCGCGGACTCTCGATCGTGCCGAGAGATCCAGGGCTTGGCATCGGGTGGAAATCGCCAACTGAGTGCCAGCTGCTTCCCGAGAATATCGCTTTTGCCAGAGCCGCCAGGAAATACATTGCACATGCAAAGCTGCTTGCACCAAACTGGACCGCCAGCTGTGAGTTACCGCTTCTTTTACCCGAAATGAAAGTCGTAGCTCCGCGGCTCGTCACCCATTATTTCGCCAATGCCGGGAATCCGGAGGAAGGGATTCTCCGCCGCCAAGCGCAGAGTTTTATCGAAGGCTACGATTCGGGAAACGTCAAACGGCTTGAACTGCTAGAACCGAAATTCCGGCAAGTGATCGAGACCGGTCGCGCAAACGCGGTTGCTGTTCCTGAATCCGAAAGCCAGAGAGTATTGGCGACGCTTCAATCGATCGATCCCAGCTGGCACCGCGCTTTGGAAGCAGGCGGGCTGGTCTTATTACTTCGGTGATACGAACAGATTCATGTACCACTCTGGCGTCTCGCGAACTGACCCGGCCGTAAAGGGGACGAGCCCGCGATTTGTTATCTCTGAAACCAACATGTTTTTGTTCTGTAGAGTGTCCAGCAGCTCAACCCAGTTGACGCCAGCCTGTTTCAATCCGTATGGCCAAAATTCAACGAGCAGCTTTAGATCGGAGTTGTCAGCCAGGACACGACTGGCGCCGCGCAAGGCATGAAGTTCATAGCCTTGGATATCTATTTTGATCAGATCAACACGTTGGCCGGGTTTGAAGTAATCATCCAACGCTATGATATCGATCGGGACGGTATGGCGCGATTCTTCCTCGGTCATATATGTCCGGTGATCGACGTTGAGTTTATCTGAAAGATAGAGTCTGGCCCTTTCGCTAAATTCTCCCACCGCAGCCTGAGACAAGCGCACGCTTGCCAGCTTGCGCGTAGCAGATTGCAAGCGCTTAAAATTTTCGGGCGAAGGCTCGAACGAATGAACAATGCCAGTCGCACCAACGCAACGTGCGAGAAACTGCGAATAGATACCGATGTTCGCACCAGCGTCCACGACGACATCCCCCGCAGACAAGATCCTTTTCAAGAGCTGCCGCTCTGCACGATCAGCATAGGCTTTAAAAGTGCGATAGCACAGGCGGTAGAAGGGAAAGGCGTGTTCGTAAGCCCTATTTCCAATTCCACGAAGGAGCGAGATCGGGGGCATCAGCGTCGCGTCAGCGTTACCGTACAGAAAGCTGCAAAGAAGCTCGGAAAACGGCGACTGAGGGCGAGATCCACGGGGAACAACATGCGATAAAGCAAAGGTGGAACTGGCAGCCTATGCGATATTCCGCCAGTAGCCATGTACGATAAGGCGCTGAAAGGCCGGGTAGAAAAATGCGCTAGGTCAAACTTATCGTTCAAGCGTTGCAGCCATTCGCGGTTTCGGAAAAAAATTAGCCAAGGCAATGCGATATTGGCGGATGCCAATGGCCCCGCCAGATCGCCAAGCTCCGGCTTGGAAATCCGGAAATCGACCGGTTCGTGGTGTAGATACTTGAAAATGACGGTTGATAGGACTGAGAAAAAGGGCTCAGTCGCGATTAGCTTGCCAGCTGATTTCAACTTGCTGGCCGCGCGGTTCAGAAACGCAATTGGGCTTTTCAAGTGATGTAACACATTGGTAACCGTAATAACGTCGAGACTGTTGTCCTTGATTACATCCAACTTGTCGATTTCATGGCAGTCAAATACAAGATCGAGGTAATCCAAGTCGAGCACGTCACTGGTAACAACGTTTGAAAGAAATTGTTTCAGCGGCGAGGTGCCACTTCCGATCTCCAATATCGAGAGCGCCGCCGGATTGGGAAACTCCTTGAACTGGTCACGGTAAAGTTCGCGATACCAGAAAAGAAGATTCTTATTAGCGCCGAGGCGCGCGCGGTTACGCAGTGTTACGGCACGATCTTTCGCCTGTTCGCTCTGCGAAACCGTTGTTGCGTTGCTCATTTGATTGCGCGGATGTACAGCGAGCCGGCAAACTCCGAGATGACCGGAACGGTCTCAAGAAACCGGCCCACGGCGTCCAAGCGATCGACTAAAGGAACTGGTGTTTTGGGGTGGAGGAAATCAAAAGGAACGATCCGAACGTCACGATAGCCTGTTTGTTCGAGCAAGCGCCGGAGCGGCCACCGGAAGAATGCAGTCTCATCCGGTGAGTCGCCGAGTTTCCGCTTCACCCAGGGGACATTCTTTTGTATCGCGATCTGAGGGTTCAGCATGTTTGGCTCTGTAAAGTAAATCGTGCCGCCTGGTTTCAACACCCGGTAAATCTCGCGAATTGCCTCTTCGATTTCGAGATGGTGTAAAACCGAGCTGCCCACAACGGAATCAAACGCAGCATGAGGATAAGTTAGTTCATAGGCGTTCTGGATTTCATAACGAACATTTGGCGCAGAACAATTTGCCTTCGCGATTTCAAGAAGGTCACGTGAGATGTCAATGGCAACAACGTCTGCCCCTGAGCGCGCCAGTTCCCGAGTGAAATAGCCAGTACCGCATCCCAATTCAAGCACGCTCATTCCTGGCCGGAGATGCCTGCTGAGCATCTCCACCCGGCGCGCCCAGCGCAATTTACCAGCTGGACTCTCCCAATTCCAAATCTCGCCCGCCCCGTGCTGGGCCAAGAAGCGGCCGTGTTGAATTTCTTTGGCAATGCGCTCCTGCATTGGAAAGTTTTCAGATGACCGCGAATTTGAAACTCCCATGCGTTTCCCAGGCAGAGAATTTGAGATATCGAACTAGTAGCCGAGTTTTAATTTCAGAAAGCCATGCCAGCACATCTTCAGCATGACAAGCCCGTTTCGAAAAACCTTGGTCATCTTCGTGGAACCGTGAATGCGTTCCTGGTAGTGGACCGGCAAGTCGAGAATTTTAAGGTTCAACTTTGCGGCGCCGAATAACAGTTCATAGTCTCCCCAGCGGTCTTCGGTTCCCCAGCTACCGAGCATTGGTTTAATTCGCTCCCAGTCGCTTCTCCAAAGGACTTTTGTGCCGCATAAAGTGTCTTTCACTCGTTGCCCGAGCAAATAGGTGAAAGCGACGCTGAAAAATTTGTTGCCCAGCATGTTTGCTCCGTTCATCGCCCCCTTTGGCACGGGATAGACCAGGCGCGATCCGTTGACAAATTCCGCTTGTCCTGAAACGATAACATCGATGAAATAAGGCAGCTCCTCGGGAATCGTCGTCAGATCGGCATCAAGGATCATCAAAATATCGCCTCTCGCAGCGTTGAATCCTGTCCAGACGTTTCGCGACTTACAAACTCCCGGCCCGTGCTCGAGACGAATATTCTTTTCCGGATAGAGCGCCTGCACCCGCAACACTTCTTCAGCCGTGCCATCGGTCGATTGATCGTCACAGAAAATTATCTCCACCTGGTCCGCTAAAGACGGAATACGGCGAACGGCATCCTCCACATTTCCTTTCTCATTCTTGCATGGAATAACGACTGATACTGAAAGCCTTTCCCGCAAAACCGGCGGTGGTACCACTCGTGCCACGACCACCTGCGTCATGCAAAGTTTGCTCAGAAACGGCAGACGCGCGCAAAAACGATTTAGAAAACTCGACAGCAACGGCAAATATTTCGGCAAGAGGACGACTCGATGCGTCTCGAGCGCTTCAAAACCGACGAGGTTCAACAGATTTCGGATATCCGTGGTGGAAAGCCAGTTCTGCTCAGTGCGCGGCACCTTCATCCCGGACCACTCCGCGAAGGTGACGAGTGGTTCCCAAAGATGGTTATAAGTTGGCACCAACAAGCGAGTATGCCTCTGGCAAAGCGGCTTTAGGTTGCGCAGTGCTTGAAGCACATCCACCGTGTCGCCAATGTCGTTAAAGAGGATGTAATCGAATTTCTCGTCCGGCTTGAAAGCCTGCTGGAATTCCTCCTTGTCTGGAAAAGCGACTGCGAATTCAAAGGACGGATTTCGTTGCCGCGCGATGGCCACGATCTCACCACAGATGTCGATGCCTTTGCCCTTACTCGGCCTAACGACGGCCAAAAGGTTGCCGATGTCGCAGCGAACTGAGAGAACTTTTTTCTGCGGTTCCACCAAAAAACGGAGAAGCCGGTTTAGCAGCTCATAATAGTATCTATTGCGTTTGATCCATGTCTCGCGCCGAGCAGCAATTTTGGCCAGATGATCTCGCGTGCGCTCGCGTCTTTGCTCAAGCGCGGCTGGCCCCCACCTCTGCGGGTTCGCTTCGTGCTGCTTTAGAACAGCGCCCACTCCGTCGCTATTATTTAATGGCGAATTGATATTCGCCGAACCGGCAGCAGAGTTTGGTACAACGGCTTCTTTCATAGCTGTCGCCGCTCAAGGTTGTACTTGAAGATCGCATAAATCGCCCTAAAGCCGTCCTTCCAACTGATCTTCTTGCCCTCTGCATAAGTGCGTCCGCTGTATGAGATCCCCACTTCGTAAATTCTACAGCCCGAGCGGGCGAGTTTGGCAATAATTTCCGGCTCAACGCCAAACCGATCTTCTTCTATTTGAATCGATTTGATAAGTGGGGCCTTGAAGGCTTTGTACCCTGTTTCCACGTCGGTCAGATTGATATTGGTCAACATGTTGGAGAGCAGCGTCAAAAATTTGTTTCCCACCATGTGCCAAAAGAAAAGAACACGATGTGGCCGCCCACCCATGAAACGGGATCCAAGTACCGCGTCGGCTCTTCCTGACATTAGCGGTTCCAGAAGCACGGGATAATCTGCCGGGCTGTATTCGAGATCTGCGTCCTGCACCACAATAAAATCGCCGGTTGCGGCTGCGAATCCGCTGCGCAAGGCTGCTCCCTTGCCCCGATTCACCGGATGATAAATCACGCGATCAACCACATGGGAAACATTCTCCCTGAGCAGAGTTTGTGTCCCGTCTTGGGAACAATCGTCCACCACAATGATCTCTTTACGCTCAAGCGGTGCGTTGCGAACGGCCTCAACGATCTTCTCGATCGTCTCCCTTTCATTGTAGCAGGGAATTACAATTGAAACTTTCATCTTTCAGCCATTGGGGCAACTTTGAACCACCTCGTAAGGCTAGTAAATCTTCTCGCCTCCAAACCAAAATTCGTTTGCCAAACGAGATTCTAATTCTGGATGCGCTAATAACGAAGCCAGAAAATTTTTCCGCGCTTCAGGGAAGCTCTGCTTCAACGCGGCAAATGTAAGCGCAAAATTTTTGCCCCTGCGAGTCGTGTTCTGCCTTTGCCGGGGTACAAGTCCCGCGCGTGGCTCATTAACGTTTCGAGAACTGGAAACGTTTGCGGGCGCCGGGTTGTCCGGATTTTTTTCGCTCTTTCATACGCGGATCGCGGCGAAGCAGACCCTCAGCTTTGAGTGGTCCTCGCAAATTGGCATCGACTTGCAGAAGCGCGCGCGCAATGGCCAGCTGCGCTGCGCCGGCCTGTCCCATGATGCCACCGCCGCTGGTGTTGATCCACAAATCGTAAGCATTCACGGCCTTGGCGGATTGAAGCGGTTGCAGCACCACGTTTTGTAACGGCACAGTGGGAAAATAATCTTCGAAGCTGCGCCCATTAATGTCGATCTTTCCGCTACCCGGCGTCATGCGAATGCGGGCGACTGACGTTTTGCGGCGGCCTGTGGCGACGAATTCTTCAGTTTGTGGCATAGGATCAGGACTTCTGGAGTTTGACAACCTGCGGCTGCTGCGCGGCGTGCGGATGCGAATCGCCGCGATAAACTTTCAACTTCCGATAGACACTGCGACCGAGCCGGTTGTGAGGAATCATGCCGCGCACCGCCCGCTCGATGAGCAGTTCGGGATGGCGAACGCGGCGCGCCCGGACGTTCTCAGATTTATGGCCACCTACGTAACCTGAAAAACTCATGTAACTCTTCTGTTCTTCTTTCTTCCCGGTAAGTCGCACTTTTTCCGCATTGATGACGATCACAAAATCGCCCGTGTCCACATGCGGTGTAAAAACAGTTTTCTCTTTGCCGCGCAACAGGTTCGCCGCCTTCACGGCCACCTGGCCCAGCACCTGGTCCGCGGCGTCGATGACCCACCACTTGCGCGGGATGTCGCTTGCTTTAGCAGAAAACGTTTTCATTGGGGAAAAGAGCACGGAAATTACGAGCGACGCAACAGCATGTCAACCCATTGACAGGCTGATGAGACGCATGAGTCAGATGGGACAGATGAACCCATCGCAGAAATGCTCGCTGGTCAACTTGCTTTTGCGCGTTTAATTCTCTGGCCATGTCGAATTCGGCTGCCACAAAGACCGCAATCACACCGCGGCGCGACGAAGATTTTCCGGAGTGGTATCAGCAGGTTATCCGCTCGGCGGAACTGGCCGAGCCGTCGGACGTGCGCGGTTGCATGGTGATTCGTCCGTGGGGTTACGGGATTTGGGAAAACATGCAGCGTCAACTCAACGGGATGTTTCGCGCCACCGGACATCGCAACGCTTATTTCCCGCTTTTTATTCCGCTGAGTTATTTCGCCAAGGAAGCGGAACACGTTGAAGGCTTCGCCAAGGAATGCGCGGTCGTCACGCATACCCGACTTGAGGTGGATGAGAATGGAAAAATGAAACCGGCCAGCCCGTTGACAGAACCACTCGTAGTCCGACCGACGTCTGAGACAATTATCGGAGCGAGCTATGCAAAGTGGGTGCAATCGTATCGCGACCTGCCAATTCTGATCAATCAATGGGCCAACGTCGTTCGTTGGGAAATGCGGCCACGATTATTTTTGCGTACGACCGAGTTTCTCTGGCAGGAAGGCCACACCGTTCATGAAACCGAGACTGAAGCGCGCGCGGAAACGAGATTGATCTTGGATTTATACGAAAGATTTGTCGCAGATCATCTTGCGGTTCCGGTTTTCACCGGCGCGAAGTCCGAAAGCGAAAAGTTTCCTGGCGCCGTGGAAACACTGACGCTTGAAGCGATGGTGCAGGACCGAAAGGCGATCCAAGCCGGGACATCGCACTTCCTCGGTCAAAACTTCGCGCGCGCCAGCGGGATTCAATTCCAAAACCGGGAGGGCAAACAGGAATTTGGTTGGACGACAAGCTGGGGAATGTCCACTCGGTTGGTTGGTACTCTTGTCATGATGCACGGTGACGATGACGGATTGGTCCTGCCGCCGCGCATCGCACCGACGCAAATCGTCATCCTGCCGATCGCACCCAAGGAGCAAACGCGCGCGGCAGTCCTTCAGACGTGCGATAAGATTGCAGCGCGCTTGCGCGAGAGTCGCTATGCCGATCTTCCAATCGAAGTGTTAGTCGATCGACGCGACCTCGGCGGCGGCGTTAAGAACTGGGAATGGATCAAGAAAGGCGTGCCGTTGCGCGTCGAGATCGGACCGCGCGATCTTGAAAAAAATTCGGTCGAACTCAGCCGGCGCCATCAAGCGGCGAAAGCGAAGGAATCTATGCCGATTGAAGAATTCGTTGCGCGTGCACCGGAAATTCTCACGTCGATTCAGGATGCTCTATATGCGCGAGCGAAAAAGTTTCGCGACGCGAACACGCGCGTAATCGATTCGAAAAAAGACTTCTATGATTTCTTTACGCCGAAAAATCCTGCAAAACCGGAAATCCACGGCGGTTTCGCTCTCGCGCACTGGAATGGCTCTCGCGAAATCGAAGAACAAATCAAGAACGACCTCAAGGTCACCATACGCGCCATTCCGCTCGATGATTCCTCCGAGCCGGGTCAATGCATTTTCACCGGTGAACCGAGCGCCCGTCGCGTCATTTGGGCCAAATCGTATTGAAGGCCGGGACGCAATGCGACGTACAGAGCTCCAGCTGCATCTCAGTTGACTCCGCGGTCGCCACTCGCTTAATTCCGGCCTGCCGATGGAATTAAAGCTCTACAGTCGCGAATGGTGCTCGTGGTGTATTGATGCAAAGGATTATCTCAGCGAAAAAGGGTATTGCTTCCGAGAGATTGACGTCGGTAAAGATCGCGAAGCGTACGAGGACATGAAAAAACTTTCCGCGCAAACGTACGTGCCTACGTTTGTGGCGGGCGACAAAGTCCTGGCCAATTTCGATACCGATCAGCTCCAAAAATTTTTAAACGAGCACCAGATCAACCCGTAATGCTTTTCGGCATCCTTGTTACACTCGGCGTGGCCGTGCTTAGCGTCGGCCTGCGCAGCTTTCAAAATTCGTATGCGCAAAAGGCGGGCGCGCTCGGTTTTCTCGCCGCCACTTTTCTTGTCGTTTATCTTATTACCGCCAGCTGGGTGTGGGGTCTTGCCGGCGCAATGGCCTGGCTCTTTCTGCCATGGCTGGAAATTCTCACCCGGATTCGTGCCCTCCGGCTTCCAAAGCAGAAACAGCTTCGGCCGAAAAGTCCGCCGTCTGCGGACACTTTCCCAGCGCTCAGTGAGATTACGCGTGAGATCGAGGACGAAGGCTTCGTGCACGTAGGCGACGCTGGATGGGATTGGGAAGATTTTCGGCAATTTTTCCGGTTGTTTTACAGAGAAGAGGATCGAGCCCAAGCGGCGATCTGCCTGAACGAACAACGTGATTTTTCGTTCTATTACCTGCGCATTTCGTCGCGCGCCAGAGACGGTAAGGTTTGGACCACATGGAATTATCCGCTTTCCTATGGCCTGAAACTGACTCCTCTATTCCGCATTAATCGACAGCGGCCGGATCGATCGTTCTGGCAGCTTTACCAGGGTCATCGGGAGTTTCTCCGCAAAAACGGCGTTGATCCCGCTTCGATCGATGCGCTCGATGAAGAGCAAATTGAGAACGAGATGGAGAAGGATCTCCGCGACCAGATCGAGCATAATATTCATAAGGGCGTCCTCAAACAGACCGCGGCAGGGGAGGTCAAATACTCCTGGCGTGGGATGATTTATCTCTGGTGCCAGTTTTTGGTCGATCTGGTGCGGCTGTAGTTTTTCCAGTCATCCCGAGCGGAGCGAGGGACCTCACGGTCGGAGCTTGCGGCACTCGCGCTACGGAGTGTGAATTCAGCAACTTTTGCGAGATTCCTCGCTTGCGCTCGGAATGACAATTTGCGCGGGATGATTCTCGCACAGCGAGACGCCTACAGGAAAGCGCGACCTGTTCATTTGAACTTGCTTCATTGTGCGCGTTGAGCGATCATTCCAACATGCTGACGCAGCGGCAGAGAAGCGTTCTTGATTTTATTCAGCGCGAGCAACGCGAGAAGGGGATCACGCCCAGCACACGCGAAATCCAAAATCATTTTGGGTTCGCCAGCCAGACATCGGTGATGCAATACATTGCTGCGCTGGAGCGAAAGGGGTTTCTTGATCGCCACGCGCGCAAAGCCCGCGCGTTGATTACTCCGGCTATGAAAGTCAGAATCACCGACATTCCAATCTACGGGCAGATCCCGGCCGGCATGTCGGCGTTGACTGAGCAGACGATCGAAGGCCACGTGTCGCTCGATATGCGTTCGGCCAATGTGTTGAAGAATCGCGGCACATTTGCCTTGCGCGTCCGCGGCGACTCAATGATCGGTGCGCACATTTTGGATGGCGATATCGTGATTTTGGAAGACGCCAAAGAAGTGCACAACGGCGATATCGTTGCGGCGCTGATCGACGGCGAAACGTCATTGAAGCGTTACGTGGTCGAGCACGGGCGGCCGTATCTCAAAGCAGAAAACCCGCGCTACCCGGATCTCGTCCCCGCGCGCGAGCTCAAGATTCAGGGCGTGATGGTATCGCTGATTCGGAAACAAGAGCGGCGAAGACGGCACTGAGATAGAGGATCCTGCTCCATCCGCCGCCATTAACTGTTCACTTGAACATATAATAAAGTATGCCATTTTTGTCTCAATGGCTGCAAGCGCCAAGATTATCGATCTTCGGAAACTGCTGGCGGAGCGTTTTCCGCATCCCGCCGTCACGACGGCAACGCGTTTATTCACTGGTTTACCTTTTCTTGATCAACCAACTGGTGGCGGATTGCCGCGAGGCGCGATCACCGAATTAATCAGCCCACGAACGAGCGCGGGAAGCGCATCGCTGATTCAAGCCCTCATCCATGGCGCATATCGCGATAATTATTTCGTAGCACTGATTGATGGGCGCGATTCGTTCGATCCCTGTGGGTTGGATAATTTCTCACTGCGACACCTGTTTTGGGTCCGTTGTAGCAAAGCATCTGAAGCCATCAAAGCGGTTGATCTGCTTTTGCGCGACGGCAATTTCCCGCTGGTGATTATCGATCTGGTGCTGAACTCGCCGGAAGACTTGCGCAAAATTTCGCAAACGAACTGGTATCGCTTGCAACGGTTGGTCGAGGTAGTCCCTACGGTATGTCTGGTCCTCACCCGATATGAAATGGTTGGCAGCGCACAACTTAAACTTGTTCACGAAAATTCTTGGGACCTGGAAACTTTGGAAAAGCAGGATGCGATTTCCCAGCTGCGAATTGTTGTGAAACGATCGCATGCCAAGTCAGTGGTCAATTAAACTAATGTTCGCCACGATTTATTTGCCGAATTTCTATTTGCAGGCTGCCACCCGGCATCAACCAGAACTTCGCGAGAAGCCCATGGCTTTGATCGAAGAACAGGAAAGGAAACCGGTCGTCATTCAACTGAACGAGGCCGCAGAAAAAGCCGGAATTCGAAAAGGAATGACTCCGAGTCAGGCTCTGGCGCGATCGTTGCTGGTGGTAATTAAAGTTCGTGCCCGCGCGCAGGAAAAATCGATCCAGGAAATCTTACTTCACTACGCGTTTACTCTCAGTCCCTTTGTCGAAAGCACTGCGCCCGGTCTTTGCACCATTCAATTTACCGACTACCGCGATTTGAAACCAAAACTTGCACAAGTTATTGAGCAATTAGCCGAATGCGAGATCCGCGCTCAAGCCGCGATTGCTCCCACGCCAGATACCAGTTTTCTCGCAGCACATCTGGCCCGGCCAGTTTTGCAGATCGAGAATGCAAAAGAATTTCTTGCTCCTCTAGCGATAGAAACTCTCGCAACATCTTCCCCAGGGTTTTGAAGGACATTGCGTGCAATGTCCTTACCGCGCGGCGCACCGGTCCCGGATCAGCGGTTCTTCTTTTTTTTCCCGATTCCCTCTGTCTGCTTTACGACGAATGATTTCACGCGGGCATATTCCTTCTGCACCCCCTTGGCGAAATCGCGTGGTCCGTACTCGAACAGCACAACAAAGCAAAAAGTGAAAAGGATGAAGAGGCCGAACCAGAAAAGCCCGCGCAGCAGCGCCATGTAAAAGAGTAGCCGCTGCGGATGAGGCGATCAATAGCCGTACAACACCTTGAACCGGATGGCGAAGCTGCCAAGCTATTTGGCCATGCGCGTGCCGTTGCTTGATCTTGGCGAACAATACCGTGCCCTAAATGAGCCGATTCGCGAAGCGATTGATGGGGTCCTGGCGAGCCATCGTTTCATTCTCGGACCAAAAGTACAGGCGTTCGAAAAGGCAATCTCCGCGTATTGCAACGTGCCGCATGCTGTAGGTGTTTCATCTGGAACAGATGCGTGGCTGGCGATCCTAATGGCGCTTGGAATTGGGCCAGGCGACGCAGTCATCACCACGCCTTACACGTTTTTTGCCACAGCCGGATGCATCGCTCGCGTCGGCGCGAGACCACTTTTCGCCGACATCGATCTTGAAACGTATAATATTCGTCCGTCAGCGATCCAAGAATACGTCGAGAAGAATTGCCAGGCTGATTCAGGTGGCGCATGGAGAACAAATCGTGGAGAGAAAATTCGCGCCATCGTTCCAGTTCATTTGTTCGGTTTATGCTGTGACATGGACGCGCTCTATGAAATTTCGCAACACTTCCAGCTCGATCTGATCGAAGATGCAGCGCAGGCGATTGGCGCGGAGTTTCCGTTCAGAGAAAGCGCCGCCAAAGCCGGAACGATGGGCGAAGTTGGTTTCTTTAGTTTTTATCCTTCAAAGAATCTCGGCGCCGCTGGTGACGCAGGGATGATCGTCTGCCGGGATGAGGCGCTCGCGAAAAAGTTACGAGCTTTTAGAGAACACGGCATGGAGCCGCGCTATTTTCACCATGTCATTGGAGGCAATTTTCGCTTGGACGAGATCCAGGCTGCAATTCTGGGCGTTAAGCTTCCATTTTTGGAAAAGTGGGCGGCTGCGCGGCGAGCAGCGGCGGATTTTTATAACGCAGAATTTGCCCGCGCGGGATTGACGGAAAAAATCACTCAACCCGCAGAGCCCTATCGCGATCGCGGCCTAACGAATCATCACGTGTTTCACCAATTCGTTATCCGCGCGCCAATGCGCGATGCGTTGCGTGAGCATCTGGGCAAACGCGAAATTGAGACGGCGATCTACTATCCGCTCGGGCTTCATGAGCAAAAATGTTTTGCGTATCTCGGCTATAAGAAAGGAGATTTTCCCGAGGCCGAGCGCGCCGCACGCGAAACGCTGGCGTTGCCTATTTTCCCGGAGATTTCCCGCGAAGCACAGCGATTTGTAGTCGGGGCGATCGCCGACTTCTACAGCTGACCCGATGCCTGCCTGTAGGGGTCCTTCGTCACGTCGCCGCATCAATGACGAATGACGAATAACGAAGCACGAAGGAATGACAAAGCTCGAATGGCGAAGCCCGGTGCAACGCTTTAACGTTTTAACGATTTAACGTGGCGAAAGCATTCGTCATTCAGCATTCGTCATTTGATATGAGCTGTCGTCGCGCCTTCAAAGCACTTGCGAGCCACACAACGCGAGCCTATATGAATCGCTCGCGAAAGGAGGGTAGGTACCGAAGTGGCCAAACGGGGCAGACTGTAAATCTGCTGGCTTTACGCCTTCGCTGGTTCGAATCCAGCCCTGCCCAGATGCCCTGCCGGAACCGTTATTCGCGAACTCGTCAGTGGCCTCTTCGCTGGCCACCTTCCCGACGACCACCGTATCCGCCGCCGCCGCCATAGCCGCCGCGTCCGCCACCGCCGGGCGGCCGCGATTCTCGCGGGCGCGCTTCATTCACGGTCAAGGATCGGCCTTCGATGGAGTGGCCATTGAGTTTCGAGATGGCGTTTTGAGCGTCCTCGTCCGAGCCCATGGTGACGAAAGCAAAGCCACGCGACTTGCCGGTGAATCTGTCCTGCATGAGAGTGACTTCCTGCACAGCGCCAGCCTGTGAGAAAAGCTCCTGCAGTTCGTTCTCCGTGGTGTTGAAGGGGAGATTGCCTACGTATAATTTAGTTCCCATTGAGTTTATTCCGGAAAACGTTGCCAGGTCACTGTTCCCGCTTATCGGATTTCAAATCGTCACTGAATAAACTCAACTGACAATCCACCAACTTCCGGGCTTCCGTTTTCGTTTGGGCTCACTTGTAAAATGCTTCCCCTAAGAAAGCAATAGAAATCGCGGGGCAATTTTTTTCGCTTCCAACCATGGCTAACCCAAGCAGCTCGAATGGAAAAAAAGTGAGTGCCCGCGTCGCCGTTGTGGCTGCAGGCGTGGTTAGCCCGTTGGGATTTGTACTAGCCGAA
>Ga0193733_1000231_pt1 | contig 19952 bp, 16 predicted proteins | sample U1s2metaG_FD_145076 | JGI IMG/M metagenome (GOLD analysis project Ga0193733, IMG submission 145076) | Soil microbial communities from a riparian zone of the East river system, Colorado, United States - U1s2 | ecosystem: Environmental > Terrestrial > Soil > Riparian zone | place: USA: East River...
TGGCGAGGAAATCGGGAGCGTTCGAGCAGCAGGACCCGCGCGCCTGCGCGGGCAGCAGTGATGGCTGCGGAAGTGCCCGCCGGGCCGCCGCCAACGATGATGAGGTCGTAGAGAAGCATTTTAGCTACCCGCTAAGTCCAACAACGCTTCTGTCACCCTGAGCCGCCTTCCCGCCCCGAACGCCTTAGACATTCGATTTCCAAGCTATCAACCCCATGCGGAACAGGTAGTGGCGATGAATTTCCACGCGCGCCGCTCGGGTTCGCCCCAGCAATGCCTGCATCTCTTCCGGCGTGTAGGCCTGACGAACTGAAGCGGGAGCGTCGTGCCGTGTGATGCGGCTCCGATAGAGCGGCAGGCCGGCATACACCAGCGCTAGATGCAGAGGGCAACGAACCAGATCATTGATCAGCAACGCAACCCGACTGACGCGCAGGGCTTCGTCCACAAATCGTACGAATACCTGGGGAGCTAGATGATGTGCAAACAGGGTGCAGCTCACAAGGTCGAAACTCGCGTCGCGAAAGGGAAGCGCCAGCGCATCCCCGGCTACGGCCCGATTGGCGCGGTTCAGATGCGATGGGGAGCGATCCAACAACGTGACTTGCAGTTTCAATCCGTGGTTCTGAAGTCGCTCACCGGCAATTTCGGGGACATATCCAGAGCCCGCGGCAACTTCAACAAGGGAAAGTGTCGAAACGTTGATTTCCCGCTCCACCCGCCGAATCATCACTTCGGTAGTCGCGACGCCCCCGAACCAGCGGTTGATTCGTCGCAGATCCCCGAGGGAGGCAGCGATTTCGGCGGGCGTGCCGGAGTCAGTGTCCAGCAGTTCCGGCATGAGCACGCGCTTCATAGGAGAATGTTAACCACAATGAGAACAGGGACTACACGCCTTTTATAGTTTTCTCTGCGCCCTCCCTGGTCAAAGAGTCCTAGACTTCGGCTAGTTCCTCTTCCAGCAATTGCTTGGTGTAGAGGTCGCTATAGTACCCATTCCGTGCCAGCAGTTCCTCATGCGTCCCCAGTTCCACCACCCGGCCGGCGTGAAGAACAGCGATCCGGTCGGCATTGCGCACCGTGGAGACGCGATGCGAAATGAAAATGGTCGTGCGGTCCTGCATGATTTCGCGAAGATGATTGAGAATCTTGTCTTCGGTGTGGGTGTCCACACTGGAGAGTGCGTCGTCGAGAATCAGTATGCGGGGATTGCGTATGATGGCGCGGGCTATCGCCGTGCGCTGCTTTTGTCCTCCCGAAAGAGTGATCCCGCGCTCTCCCACCAGGGTCTGATATTGTTCTGGGAATTCTTCAATGTCGGTGGCGATATTGGCTGCAGCGGCCGCCGAACGCACCTCCTCGTCGGTGGCATCTTCCTTGCCGAACGCAATGTTCTCCCGCACGGTTTCGCTGAACAAGAATGTTTCCTGCGGCACGAAGCCGATCTGACGGCGGAGCGACTCCAGGGGGTATTCCCGCACCGGCTTGCCGTCAATCCATACGCTTCCCGGCGCTGCCTCGTAGATGCGCGGAACCAGGCTCACCATTGTGGTCTTTCCTGAGCCGGTAGGGCCGACGATGGCCAGGCTGCTGCCAGCTGGGACTCGCAGGTTGATGTCGTGCAGAACAGGCACGCCGTTGTAAGCGAAGCTCAGTCCGCGGAACTCGATCTCGCCTTTGATCGGTGCAGCGCGGACATCCTCGGCCGCTGCCCTTACTTCCGGGCTGTCCTCGATTTCGGACTTCTCTACCAGGATTTCGTTGATGCGCCCCATCGAGGCCGTGCCCCTCTGGAATATATTGATCACCCAACCCAGCGCAATTACCGGCCAGGTCAACTGCACCATGTAGGTATTGAAAGCGACGAAGCCGCCCACCGTGATGCGTCCACCCAGGGCCTCGCGCCCGCCAAGCCAAAGCACCAGAACGATGGCGAGTCCAAGCATGGTTTCGAGAGTGGGCCAGAGCATGCCCATCAGCCGGACCAATTTCAGACTGCGGTTGATGTATTCCCGATTGGACATCTCGAACGCCGTGATCTCCGGCTCCTCCTGCACGTAAGCCCGGATCACGCGGGCGCCCGAGAAATTTTCCTGCGCACGGCTAGAGATCTCCGAGAACATCGCCTGGATGGTTTCGAATCGCTCGTGAATTAGTTTGCCGAAGTACTGCACGACGATGCTCACTGCCGGCAGCGGCAAGAACGCGTAAACCGTCAGCTTGGGGCTGATCGACAGCATGAAGGCCAGGGCTCCAGCCGTGAACACGATCGTATTCGCCGAATACATGATGGCCGGTCCTAACAGCATGCGGACCGCGTTCAAATCATTGGTGGCCCGAGCCATGATGTCGCCGGTGCGGGTGCGCTGATAGTAGGAGTACGACAGAGTTTCCAGGTGCCGAAACAGGTCATTGCGCAGGTCAAACTCAATTTCGCGTGAAATTCCGATCACGATCCAGCGGGTCAGGAACTGGAAGATACTCTTGATCGCGGCCACGCCCAGCAGGAGCAGGGAATAAGTCAGTAATTTCTGCTGATTGACATCCAGACGAAGATCGTCAATCGCGCGCCGGAGCACCAAGGGGAACAGGATCCAGACTCCGTTGTTGCAAAAGACGCAGATGGTACCGACGATGTAGCTTCGGCGGTACTTCTTCAGGTAAGGAAATAAGGGACGCAGGCTTTTGGGCAGCATGTGCTTCTAATAGATGTGATTCTATCAGCACAGGCTTCAACATAGGCTTCTCCCCGGCGATCAGCTCGAAAAAGCTACGGCTAGGCCGAATCCCCCTGGAATGCCAATGCATACGCAACCAGGAGGAGAACCACCCAGCCCAGCAGCAAGAACCCGCTCGAAGCGATGAGGTAAACATACATTGCGTTCATACGAGTTGCCTCGGTCTTTTGTCTCCGCGAAGAGCGCTTGCCCCGTTGCTAGTCAAATTGCACTTTGCCAGTGAGGAGTTTGTAGTTCTGGACAACTTCCTGAACTGCATTCAGCCGGCCCAGCGGGCTGAGCCGCGTATCTGTTAATGCCGAGTCGATTTGCGTCATCCAGCAGTCCACGGCTGTATCAACTCCATCGGCCATCTCTTCCGCAATCACCCGGATCAGGTCTTGGCGATTCGCTGTCATTGCCACAGTTGTTTCCTTTCTGGCTGCTTTGCTGCGTAAAAACTAAAGCGAATACCACCGATAACTACCTACTGACTCTGCGTCTGGCTCGGTCCCTGTGCCGGTCGCTGCATGTGATTCATGAGCCGTTGTTCATGCCGATTGAGGATGGCTGTCAGGGTGTTTTTCTGATCGGGGGTCAAGACCTGGAGCAGTTCCGACTCCACCCGCGCTCTCTGCACCGTGAGCTCCGTCATGGTTTGGGTCTGTTGCGTAGCCAGTTCACGAACTTTCACTTCATCAAAACCAGTGCTCATCACCAGTTGCCGCATCTGCTGGTGGCTCTGCGCCAATTGCAGCATCAACGGCTGAACCGCGGGTTTTTCTTTAGCCATGATTTCTTTCACTTGTGCCCGCTGCGCATCCGTGAGATCCAGCTTGTGGGCGAGAAATCCCAACATCGGCCCACCGAACATTCCTTCCCCAAACATGCCATCGCGGCGCATGTGGACGTGTTTCACGGTTTGGGTTACTCCGATTGCTGCCAACGCCGCCACCAGTAGCGCAACCGCAAGAACCTTGAAATGATCCGGTTTCATATTTCCTCCCCGGGTGCCTTAACTCGCCGGAACCTGCTCACCTGGTGCAAACATCGGAAGTGTGCTTTCACTCGTTTTAACTATTAGAATCACTTTCCGGTTACTACAGCGGTAAAAAGACGGTCAAGCGGAGTAAAGTTTTGTAAAGGATAAACCCCTGCTTTGACAATTCTTTACCGCAGGACAATACAGGCTGTTGTAGAAGTACAATGGAGCCTGTGGACCGCATACTAGTCATCGACGACGACATCGAACTTTGCAGCCTGGTGAGCGAGTATCTGGAGCCAGAAGGCTTCCAGGTGGAATCCGCGCCCGATGGTACGCGCGGCCTGGAGCAGGCTCTGCGCGGAGAGCACCTGCTAGTGGTGCTTGATGTGATGCTGCCCGGGTTGAACGGTTTTGAAGTTCTGCGGCGCCTGCGCGACAAGTCGAGAATCCCTGTGCTGCTACTCACCGCGCGTGGCGAGGACGTCGACCGCATCGTGGGCTTGGAGATTGGCGCCGACGACTACCTCCCCAAACCTTTCAATCCTCGCGAACTGGTGGCGCGAATCCGGGCCATTTTGCGGCGGACGCGTACCTCGGAAAGATCGGGCAGTGGACAACCCTCTGACCTGCTGCGGGTGGGCGAGATCGAACTTGATCCGGGCACTCGAACTGTCCTTCAGAAAGGCAAGCCGGTGGAGTTGACCTCGGTCGAGTTTAACTTGCTGCACGTGCTGCTGCGCGAAGCCGGGCGGGTAGTGCCTCGCGAGCGGTTGGTGGATATCGTGCTCAGTCGGAAATTTTCACCCTTTGACCGCAGCATTGACATGCACGTCAGCAAGATCAGGAAAAAATTGGGCGATTCCGATTCAGGAGTGGATCACATCAAGACCGTGCGCGGCGTCGGCTACATCTTCACCCGGCCGCAGGACCCAGCCTCCGAGAAGACTAGTCAAGACCGGACTGCTCAAGACAAGAGCAGGAGCGGCGTGTCATGAGAAGTCTGTTTCTCAAGATTTTCCTATCCTACTGGATGGCGCAGGCGCTGTTCCTGGTTCTGGCCATATTGATCACCGTGGCCATGCGCGAGCGCGGCGAGTCGGCCATCTGGGACGCACAACAGGCCGCTGTGCTTACAAAGGCGGTCCGGGCTTACGAACAGGGCGGTGAGGCAGAGGTTCGGCGCTATCTCGACGAAGTGCGCGAGTCGCAACATGTGCGCGCCTACTTGCTGGACGAGCAAGGGCAAAGTATTTCCGGACGCGACCTGCCGCGATGGGCCGAATCTGTGGGCAAGGGAATCTCCCCGCCAGCGCGCGACTTCTGGCAGCGCTTGATGCCCACTCCGTTCCGGCGGCAGGGGCTAGTCGCAAGCAGTGGGCATCGCTACCAGCTGGTGGCGTTTTTGCCGCCGAGCGGGCCGTTCGGCCCGGCGGGTGTTCCTGGACTGAGCATTTTGATTGGAATTATCTCGTCCGGGCTGGTGTGCTACCTACTGGCGCGATATTTAACTTCGCCGGTAGTCCGCCTTCGGGCGGCTACGCGGCGTTTAGCCGCGGGCGATCTGACGGCCAGAGCCGGCGGAATGACCGATCGGCGGCGTGACGAAATGGCGCAGCTGGTGCGCGATTTTGACACCATGGCTGAGCGCCTGGAAGAATCAGTGAACGCGCAATCCCGTTTGCTGAACGACATCTCCCACGAGTTAAGGTCGCCCCTGGCCCGTCTCAACGTGGCCTCGGCTCTGGTTCGCCAGCGTTCCGGGCCGGAAGCGCACAGCGCGCTCGAGCGCATCGATCTGGAAGCTGATCGCCTGAACAATTTGATCGGAGGCTTGCTCACCATTGCCCGTTTGGAAAGCGGCAGTGACTCACGGCAGAAGGCGTCCATTTTGCTGGGGGAAATGATCGAGGGAATCGCCGCCGATGCCGATTTCGAGGCCCAGGTGCGCAACTGCGGTGTGAAGAGTGTGATCAAGGACGACTGCCGGGTCACGGGCGTGGATAGTTTGCTTTACAGCGCCATTGAAAATGTGGTGCGCAACGCTGCGCGTTACACCCATGCAGGGACAAATGCAGAGATCTCTCTCGAGCGTGGCCAGGGTAAGACCGGGGCAGAGGCTGTGATCCGCGTCGTCGATTCGGGCCCAGGCGTTCCCGGGGACGCGCTCGACAAGCTTTTCCGGCCGTTCTATCGCATTGACGATGCGCGTGGCCGCCAGACTGGCGGGGCGGGACTAGGTCTAGCCATCGCCGAGCGAGCGGTGCGGCTCCACGGCGGAAGCGTAAAAGCGGCCAATCGGCCCCAGGGAGGATTGCAGATCGAGATTCGTCTTCCACTTTCCGTTGCCGACGCCGACCAGAATCAAGCCGGGGTCGCAGAAGCGAAGTCCGAGCCGAACCCTGTGGCGGAGATTCGTCCGCAGACCGACCCGGTGGAGACCGGTTCCCCCCATTTAAAGTGAACGGACGGCAGGCAACTTTATGGTTTCATGCTGATTCCAACCACCCAGCACTGGTTGCTCTTCCCGGATATTCCTGATACACAAATGAAGGTACTTTTGGATCTCGATCTGCCAGCGTCGGCTTGATTCGGCGGTTCGGGAACTGGAGAGAGGACAGGGAGAAAGAATGGGGACGAGGTTTCGTTTCCTGCCAGGCTTGCTGGTGCCAGTTTTGCTTGGTTTGAGCGCGTGCAGTACGAATCATTCGTCGACTTCATCGAGCACAGGGGCCCTGTTTGTCAGCACGCAGGGAGATTCGTTGGTCTCGGCGTACACCATTGACTTGTCGAGCGGAGTGCTAAGCACCAATGGCGCCGGGGTGGCCACCGGCGGCGTTCCTTCGGCGATGCTTCTGGCGCCTTCGGGAGATGCCCTGTTTATTGCCAACAGTGCCACCAACAACATTTCAACCTACACCGTAAAATCCGATGGCACCCTGACCGCGGGCAGCTCGACCCTGCCTACGGGGATGACTCCGTTAGGCATGGCCATCGATTCGGCGGCCCACTTTCTTTTCGTTGCCAACCAGGGACTGCAGGTCGATCCGACTTCTGGCACGATTTCAGTATTCTCGATTCAAAATGGCAGCCTCACTGAAGTCGCTGGCTCGCCTTTTCGCGTGGCCCCGCCCCTCGCGTCGAGCGGTCCGGGTCCGGCAGCAGTAGCAGTCACGCCCGACGGAAAATTTCTGTACGTAGCCAACCAGTTTGATGGCACCGTGACCAGGTTTTCGGTGGATGCCACGTCCGGCGCCCTTACGCTGGGTCCAACGGTTCTGGTCGGCACCGCACCTTCCGGCATGGACGTCACTCCGGACGGAGGCCTTCTCTATGTCTCCAACTCTGGCTCAAGCAATGTGTCGGCATTTGCCGTGTGCAACCAGGTGGTAACCAGCTGCAACGATCCCACCAGCCCGGACGGCACGCTCAACCCAGTTGCGGGTTCGCCCTTTTCAGCGGGCCTGGGACCGACTTTCATCGTGGCTGCGCCCTCAGGAAAGTTCCTTTTTGTAGTCGACCGGCAGTCCAACCAAATTTCAGAATACAAGATTGCCACCGGAACCGGCGTTTTGACCCCCAACACGCAGGCTTCGATTTCAACCGGAGCCAATCCAGCTGGGTTGGCGTTACGTACAGGAACTACGATCGTCTCGGCCACGCAGGGCACCACCGACTACTTGTATGTAGCCAATCTCGGAGCGTCCACCATGACGGGGTACAGCTTTGATTCGACCGTGGGCGTGCTCGGATTGTTGGGCACACCCGTGATCACCGGCGGCCAACCCTCCGGCGTGGCAATGAAATAGTCTCTGGTTCTTGGCTTCCAGCTCCCTGCCGAGGGCCGCTCGGCTTGGTATCGGGCAGCCACGCCCGATGAACAGCCCCCGGGCGACGGCTCTATCTTCCGGCTTCGCGGCGAAGAAAACTTTCCCGTCCATGGTCGGGGAGATGCCGAGAAGGCAAGGCGAGGTACGTCGATAACTTCGAGACGATCACCCTATCCTAGGTTGGCACCTTCAGGATCAAATATCCGCCCGCCATCCCGAAAATGAGATCCGGAGCCCAAGCCGCCAGCACCGGCGGCAACTGGCTGACGTTTCCCATGGACTCCGATAGGCGGGAGACCATGATATAAAGCAGCCCGATGCCCACCGCCGTCGCAACCCCGGCAACGGCTCCGCGTTTTCCGGCAGCCAAGGCGAAGGGAATCGCCAATACGGCCATGATGAAGGTATTCAGCGGGAAGGCGAATTTTTCCTGTAGTTGCACCTTGAGCCGCACCACGTCGAAACCGCTCTGCTGCAGGTCGCGGATGTAGCGCCGCAATTCCTCATAGTTCATCTCGGAAGACTGCCGCACTTCTTTCTTGAAATATCCGGGCGGCTCGCTGATGGCGGCAAATGTGGCTACGTCGAAAGTGTGGTAGTCGCCAATCGCGGATCCGTGCAGGCTTCGCTCCCAACCTTGGGTACAGACCCAGCGTTGCAGCCGGTCTTCCCAGTGCGCCTGGTCGGCGTACACCCGGCTGGTTAATTGGAACGTCGCGGGGTCGAACTGAAAAACCGAGAGATTGCCGAACTGGTTGCGGTCGGAATCGAACAGCTGGTAGTAATAGATCGTGGAGTGTTGTCCGAAAATCCACTTGCGGTCTGGATTGAGATAGGTCTGTGCAGGCTTGCCCTTGATCAGATTGCGCAGCGCATCCTGGCGCTTGTTGGCGTGGGGAAGATAAAACTGGTCGAAAAAGAAAAGGCCACTCGCCAGCAGGGTCGAGACCACCAGAATAGGAACAATTACACGATAAATGCTGATGCCGGTGGCCTTGATGGCGGTAATTTCATTGGACCGTTGCATCAAGCCAAGAGTGATGAGTACAGCCAGCAGAATGCTCAAGTGCAGGACGTTGTACAGGAAAAAAGGCGCCACGTTTACCAGATACTCGGCCACGACCAGCGGCGAAACCCGGTTGCGCAGAATGTCTCCGAGCAGCTCAAACAGTGTGAATACTTGCAACAACATCAGGAACGACGCCAGGATGAGGGTGAGATACAGGAAAAAGTCCCGCATGACGAGGTCGTCCAGAATCATGGGGAAGGTGGCGCTGAAGACACGGCGGCGCTTAAACGCTCGCTGAAAGGCGTCTTCCGGCCGGTTGAAACGGATCCGTTGCTTTGCCCATTCCACCAGCCTGGTTTTCAACGGATGCCACCGGGCGCGAAACGGCGCGATCTCAAAAGGCCGGCGTTCCGCTCTCCACAACAGAAACCCTCCGCAGAGGAAGAAAACGATATTGGCCAGCCACGCGCCCAACGACGGCGGCACTTTTCCTTGGCGGGCCAGGGAAACCCCAATCAGGGTCACCGAGTAGTAGGCGAACACCAGCAAGATAGTGAGAACAAAGCCAGCCGACTTGCCGCCTTTTTTCGACGATAGACCCAGCGGAATTCCTACCAGAGCCAGCACCAGGCAGGAGGTGGGTAGGGCAAAACGGCGATGGAACTCGATGAAGTACCAGGGAGCGACAAACTTCTTCACTCGGCCAGCCTGAGCGAGCAATTCCCCCGTGGGCAGTTCGGCCACTGGGACCGGTTCCAGGTCTTTGCTATCGGTTTGCGGGATCGGGATGGGTATGTCGGTATGAGCGAAAGTCGATATTTGATAGTTGTTGGTCGAAGCAGGATCGGTTTCATGGGTCGCGCCGTCGCTCAAGTGAAGGTGGAGCAACTCCGGGCCTTCGCTGACTAGGATGCCTTGCCGCGCCAGAGTAATGCGCGGTGACGCCGGGGTACTGATGTCCGCGATGAATACACCCTTCCAGATGGCAGCGCCTCGCGCTGTTTTTACATCCTGAACGTAAAGCACCAGTTTGGGGAAACCTTCATAAAAAACTCGAGGCTGCACTTCAAAAGAAACCTGCGAAGCTTTCAGCCGGTCCTCAAGCCTGCCCAGGGCGGACTGGGAGGCGGGCGCCAGATACACGGCGTTAAACAGAGCCAGCGCCCACGCGGTCACGGCAAAAATCGAGACTACACGAAGAAACGTCCATGCTCCGATGCCACTGGCCCGCATAGCAGTGATTTCGCTGTCGGCCGCTAGGCGGCTTAAGCCGATCAGAATCCCCACCAGCACTCCCATGGGAATGGTGTAGGTGAAGGCAACCGGGAGGGTGAGGACAAAGATTTCCAGGACGCTGGGCAAAGGCGCACTGTTGCGGACAACCAGGTCGAGAATGTGGCCCAGATCACGCGTAAAGAGCACAAAGGTGAACACCGCAATGCCGATGGCGGCATGAGAGATCACTTCGCCCAGGATATAGCGGGTAAGAATGCGCATTGCGTGAGGTTTGTTTCGTCCTAAAGGGAGAATAGCACGGGAAAATGTCGCGAGATAGAAACTACGGCCCGAGCCATTTCTTCCCGAGGCACCTGGGTCCCCAGGGTCGCAGCCAACCAGCCAGCTATGTTTCCACCATGGCGTCTTGGCCCGTGTTTTGCGCCATGCCGCCCATTTTTATTCGGGTTTCAGGAAGAGAACGGAGAGTGGCGGCAGGCTCAGGTTCACCGAGTAGGGGCGACCGTGAACAGATTGGGGTTCGGCGTGGACACCTCCCAGATTCCCCATGCCGCTTCCGCCGTATTCCTGGGCGTCGCTGTTCAGCAGCTCTCGCCAGAATCCACCCGAAGGCACGCCCACCCGATATCCTTGGCGAGGTACTGGCGTGAAGTTGCACACGATCACGATTTCGTCCGACGGCGATCTGCCCTTGCGGAGCAGAGAAATCACGCTGGCGGCGGTGTCATTGCAGTCCACCCACTCGAATCCGGCGGGATCGCTGTCGAGTTGGTGAAGGGCGGGCTGCTCGCGGTACACGCGGTTCAATTGCTCTACCCAGTTCTGTACGCCGCGGTGTACCGGGTACTGCAACACGTGCCATTCCAGGCTGGTGTCGTGCGCCCACTCCCGTACCTGGCCGAATTCGCAGCCCATAAACAGCATCTTTTTGCCGGGCTGCGCGTACATGTATCCGAACAGCAGCCGCAGATTGGCGAACTTCTGCCACTCGTCGCCCGGCATCTTGCCGATCAGCGAGCCCTTACCGTGGACCACTTCATCATGGGACAACGGAAGAACGAAATTTTCCGTAAAGCCGTACAACATACGGAAGGTCAGCTGATTGTGATGGTAGCGGCGATGGATGGGATCCTGGGAGAAGTAGGCCAGCGTGTCATGCATCCAGCCCATGTCCCACTTCATGCCGAAACCCAAGCCGCCCACGTAGGTTGGCCGCGACACCATCGGCCAGGCGGTAGACTCTTCAGCGATGGTCTGGATTCCAGGATGTTCCTTGTACGCCTCGGTGTTGAACAGGCGCAGAAACTCGATGGCTTCCAGATTTTCCCGGCCGCCGAACTTGTTTGGAATCCATTCGCCAGCCTTTCGCGAGTAGTCGAGGTAGAGCATGGAAGCAACGGCGTCCACCCTCAACCCGTCGATATGATACTTGTCCAGCCAGAACAGCCCGCTGGCGAGCAGGAAGCTGCGCACCTCGTTGCGGCCGTAATTGAAGATAAGTGTCTTCCAGTCGGGATGAAACCCTTTGCGCGTGTCGGCGTGTTCGTACAGGTGCGTGCCGTCGAAGTAGGCCAGCCCGTGCGCGTCGGTGGGAAAGTGCGACGGCACCCAGTCCAGAATCACCCCAATGCCCTGCTGGTGGAGGTGGTCCACCAGGTACATGAAATCCTGCGGCGTCCCATAACGCGAGGTGGGGGCGAAATATCCCGTGGTTTGATAGCCCCAAGAACCGTAGAACGGGTGCTCCATGATGGGCAGCAGCTCCACGTGGGTAAAGTTCATTCTTTTTACGTAGTCCGCCAGACGTAAGGCGGCTTCACGATAGGTCAGCGGCCGATTGCTTTCTTCGGGAACCCGCATCCAGGAACCCAGGTGAACTTCGTAAACTGAAATCGGCGCCTGCAATGAATCTCTCTGGGCTCGTATTTCCATCCACTGGCCGTCGTTCCACTTGTATTCCAGGTCCCACACTACAGAGGCTGTCCGCGGCGGCTCCTCGTGAAGGATTCCAAAGGGATCGGTCTTATCCCCAACGTAGCCCTGGTTATGAGAAATGATGTGAAACTTGTATAACGTGCCCTTGCCAGCACCAGACACAAATCCTTCCCAGATGCCGGAGCTTCCGCGCGCCTGCAAGGGATGGGACTTAGGATCCCAGCTGTTGAAGCTGCCGACGACAGAAACTCCACTCGCATTGGGGGCCCAAACCGCAAAGTATGTTCCCGGTCGTCCGGCCACCGTAGTGAGGTGCGCGCCCAGTTTGTTGTAAATGCGGTAATGGGTGCCTTCGTTAAATAGATGAAGATCCTGGTCGGTCAGCAGGTTGGCTTCGGTGCGAAGGGGGGGCGGAAGCGTCGGTGTAGTTTCTTTGATCATCAGGCAAGGATTAGTGTACCGGACTTCGCTTTCTGAGTGGTATTTGGTGATGGCATAAAAGGCAAAAATTTGTGCGCCCGGCAGCCCCGGCCGGGGAGATGATACGCTTCGACCGCTCAGGCATCTGCGCCGGAGCGGGCCCGGCTATCACTTTGCCCACTTTCCCGGCTAATCTCACATGCTAGACTGCTGATTCTCTTGCGTTTGACCTAGGAAGCTTACCCTCATGCCCGTTCTGCGCGTGGTTGTTCTGTGGCATCAACACCAGCCGTATTATAAGGATCTGGTCTCCGGACAGTACCGGCTGCCCTGGGTACGTCTGCACGCACTAAAGGATTATTACGGAATGGTCAAACTGCTGGACGAGTTTCCCAGCGTCCATCAGACCTTTAACCTGGTTCCGTCCCTGATCACGCAGATCCAAGACTATGTGAGCGGTACGGCCCGCGATCCGTTTCTGGAGGTTGCGGCTAAGCCGGCTAAAGATCTCACGCTGGCGGAGCGCCATTTCGCGCTGCAGTATCTTTTCCAGGCAAACCCGGTCAACCTGATCGCCCGCTATCCCCGGTACCGTGAACTCTGGGAACACTTTGGCAATGCAGGCGGTTCACCCCAGGCGGCCGAGAAATTCTTCCAACTGCAGGACTTCACCGACCTGCAAGTGCTTTCGCAAATCGCCTGGTTCGATGAATTTTTCCTGGACGACCGAGATATCGCCGAGCTGATTCGGAAAGGCCGCGGCTATTCGCTGGACGATCAAAGCTTCGTGATTGCACGGGAGGGGGAAGGGTTGGCCAAGGTTCTGCCTGCCCACGCCGAAGCCGCAGGCCACGGAAGAATCGAGATTTCGACCTCGGCGTTCTATCACCCCATCTTGCCCTTGGTCTGCGATACCAACATGGGTGCGGTTTCCACCCCGGGTCTGCCTCTGCCGCAGAACCGTTTTCGCCATCCCGAAGATGCGCGGGAGCAACTGCGGCGTGGGCTCGATCTGCACCAGCGGGTATTCGGCATTCGTCCCCAGGGGGTTTGGCCGTCAGAGGGCAGCGTTTCCGAAGAAGTATTCGCCCTGGCGCAGAGCCTAGATGTGAAGTGGATGGCCACCGACGAAGAAGTATTAAGCCGGAGCCTGGGCGTTTCTTTTTCGCGCGACGGCGGTGGACACCTTCCCGGTGAACTGGCTGCCAAGCTCTACACCATCCATCGCTTTGAAAACGGGCAGACCGAAATGAATCTGATCTTCCGCGATCACACCATCTCGGATCTGATCGGCTTTGTATACTCTGGCATGTCTCCCCAGGACGCCGCTAGTCATCTCATGCAGAACATCATGAAATCGGCGCAACCTGTGCTAGATGCAGGGCGTGACGCAGTCGTCTCCATTGTCCTCGATGGCGAGAACGCTTGGGAGTACTATCCCCACTCCGGGCGGGAATTCCTCCGCCGTTTCTACGACGCTCTGCAGCGCGAACCGGGGATCGAAGCGGTAACCGTCGCCGAGGCCATTGCCCGACACCGGCATGTCGACAAGCTCACGTCGCTGGTTCCCGGCTCCTGGATTCACGCCAATTTCAACGTGTGGATCGGCGCTCCGGAAGACAATCGTGCCTGGGACTATCTCTACAACGCCCGCAATTTCTATACTCAGGCAGCGCCCGCGGCGAGCGAGGCGCAGCGCCAGCTGGCGTTTGAAGAAATCCTCATCGCTGAAGGCAGCGACTGGAATTGGTGGTACGGTCCCGAGCACCATTCGGCCAACGATCGGGAGTTCGACGAACTCTACCGCAAGCATCTTTCCAATGTTTACCAGGCGTTCGGCGTCCGCGCCCCGGACTATCTGGCCCAACCTATTTTTAGCGGCGCCATGCGGCCCTCGGTTGTTCCGCAAACCGCATACATCCATCCCCGGATTACCGGCGATATGGTGCGTTACTTCGAGTGGATGGGAGCCGCGGTGTACACCGCGGATCGCCGCGCCGGCGCCATGCATGGCAAACAGTTTCTGCTCGACGCGATTCACGCCGGGATTGACGAGGCGTTCCTCTACGGCCGTCTGGATTTCGTGGAGAATGCGGTGCCGGCTGCGGACTTCGAGTTGGTTGTCAATGTCGAGTCGCGGACTGCAGAGGGACAGAGGCCGCGACGTGCAGTGCGCCTCGATGTCAGAGTGGAATCAGGCAAGATTCGGAGCTGGAAGCTGAGTGCTCCCGACGAGAATCAGCCAATAGCCCTACTGGAACGGCCCACTGACCAAGTAGCGGTTGTTCTGGTCCGCAATTTTGAATTCAAGCTGCCACTGGCATGGTTGTTCGCCGTCCCGGCTGTGCCGAAAGGCGAGAGCGCTAGAAGCAATGCGGTGGCGACCAACCTGCGACTTCGGTTCAGCCTCTGGCAAAGCGGTCTTCCCACAGACGCACTTCCGGAAGAAGGATGGATGGAACTGCCCTTATTAAGGCAGGAAGATTTGATGACGCTCTGGTAAGCGCCTCCCTAGGCTAAAAATGGCGGCGTAAGCCGCCACGGTTCGAGATCGGTTATTGCGCGCTTGCCCCTATTTACCGAGCCCTCGTCTACTGCCCTCCGCTCTCCGCCGTCATCGCCAACGGACGACTCAACTCCATCATCAACTCCGTGCCCGATGGCAGTACGGCCGAACGTTTCTTACCCAGCCAGTGAGCCACCGTAAGCGTGGCGCCCACAGCTCCTCCGATCAGGAGACCCTTCCCTCCAGCGGCTAGACCGCCCACCAGCATGCCACCACCTGTGCCCATGCCGATCTCGGTCAGATCTTTTCCGTCCACGCCGTCGCCCTTGAACTGGCCTTCGCTGTTTACGTCGGTGCCATGGCGAAGACTGGTGTCCACCAGCGCCGCGTTGAGCATGTAGCGTTCTCCGTTGGGCAGGACGACTGTCTCGGGAAAAATTCCGATGGTCGGCTTGCCCGCCACGCGGCGGGGATCATTGACTTTGGTGACGCGCCCTTGCACGGTAGCGCCGACCGGGATTACGGTCTTTCCCTCGAGCGTGACAGCCTCCGTAACCCTCCCGGAGAAGGGATCGCCTTCCTTGCTGGAGAAAGTGGAGAGAGTATTTTCCAATTTGACTTTGAACGCCGTGCCGGCAGGCAGTGACATATTGGTTTGAGCCGCAGCCGCGACGGCGAGTAGTAGCGAGCAAAGCAGTACGCCTAGTTTTTTCATTCCGCCTCCTGAATTTTTGCCCCAAATTTCGTTCTTCCTGCCACAGTGACGCGCTGTTAGTGACGCGCTGTTGATGAGAACCGGTTCATCCTGAGAGCGACAATGTTCGAACTGCCTCCAATACCTGATCGAAAGGGGCCCGATCGGTCTGGCTGTCGCCGCGATAGATGTAGCTCACCTTCCGGTTGCGATCAATCACCAGCGTCGCCGGATGCGCGATATTGAGGCCATCCATGCCGATGCGGTGATATAGCCCATAGACTTTGGTCACGGCCCGGTCCTCATCCAGCAGGAAAGGAAAGGATACGGGATGAGACGCGAGAAACTTCGCTGGTTTCCACACGCCCCGAGCCTTCTCCGCTGCAATGTACGCCAGTAGCCCTCCGGCACCCTCAATCTCACCCTTCATCGGCTCCAACTGAGCCATGCGTTGCACGCAGTTCGGTCACCAGGTTCCGCGCAGAAACTCAGCAATCAGCGTGCCGCGAGACAAAAACCCCGAGAGTGAGAGAATCCCTTCGCGGTTCGCAGCCGACAACAAGAATTCTGGCGCCCGCGCGCCCACCGTGAGAGTTTCCGTGCGGTTCAACATTCTGACCTGACTCTAGGCCACAAGTGGCTCCGAAAGGCCTGTGAAAAACTCGAGGAACCATCGGAGGCACGGCCCGGCAGGTTTAGAGGACGAGCGAGTCGAGTGCTTCGCGCTCTTCGCGAAGTCCCTCTTCGTGTCAAGCATCCGTTATAATCGCAAGTTTTGAGCCTTGTAGGGGGATCTTCACAGCAATTTAGCGGACTCGGGAAGTTGCCCTCGATGAGGGCTACCAGATTTTTGGGGCTGGATCTGGATCATGAGGCAAGCGAAAGAGGAATGATGGACGTCATAACCCAAATTCATAACATTCAGGCACGCGAGATTCTTGATTCTCGCGGTAATCCAACGGTTGAAGCTGAGGTCACCCTGACGGGCGGGGCCAAAGGCTGCGCCTCTGTTCCGAGCGGCGCCTCCACGGGCGAACACGAGGCGGTTGAACTGCGCGATGGCGAAAAGCGGCGCTACCTGGGAAAAGGCGTGCGCAAGGCTGTCGAGAATGCGAATGGTGAAATCGCAGCCGCCCTGGCCAACATGGACGCGACCGACCAGCGCGCTCTCGATCAGAAAATGATAGAGGTCGATGGCACCGAGAATAAGGGCCGCTTGGGCGCAAACGCCATCCTGGCGGTGTCCCTGGCGGCGGCGCGCGCTTCAGCCGCGGCATTCAGGCTGCCGCTCTACCGCTATCTCGGCGGGGCCGGCGCTAACACCTTGCCGACGCCGATGATGAACATCCTGAACGGCGGGGCTCACGCTGACAACAATGTGGACTTTCAGGAATTTATGGTGATGCCGGTGGGAGCGGAGTCTTTCTCCGATGCGCTGCGCTGGGGAGTGGAGGTATTCCACACTTTAAAAGGGGTGCTCAAAAAGCGCGGCTACAACACCGCGGTCGGCGACGAAGGCGGATTCGCGCCCTCGGTGAAGTCGAACGTCGAAGCCATCGAAGTAGTTCTCGAAGCGATTCAGCAGGCAGGTTACAAGCCGGGCGAAGAAATCGCCATCGCTCTTGATCCTGCGGCGAGCGAGTTTTATCAGGACGGCAAGTACGTTTTCAAGAAGTCCGACCAGTCGGCGAAGAGTTCCGACGACATGGTCCGCTTCTGGGCGAAATGGGCGAAAGATTATCCCATCGTTTCGTTGGAGGATGGCCTGTCCGAACAGGACTGGGAGGGCTGGCAGAATCTCACCACAGAGCTCGGCGGTAAGATTCAACTCGTGGGCGACGATTTGTTTGTGACCAATGTCACGTTCCTGCAGGAGGGGATTGATAAGAACGTGGCCAATTCGATCCTGATCAAAGTCAACCAGATTGGGACAGTCAGCGAAACTCTGGATGCCATTGACCTGGCACGGCGCAATGGCTATACCTCAATCGTCTCGCACCGCTCGGGAGAGACTGAAGACACCTTCATCGCCGATTTGGCGGTGGCGACGGGAGCGGGCCAGATTAAAACCGGTTCCGCCTCGCGCACCGATCGCATCGCAAAGTACAACCAGTTGCTTAGGATTGAAGAAGAATTGGGAGGGGCAGCAAGATTTCTGGGCATCAAAGCGCTCAATTACCACGGCTGAGCCACGGAACCGTGGCCCGCAACCTCGGGCGCTTGGACGCCTACGTGGGTTCTTAACCCGGCGAATCAAAACCCCATTGTGTCGTCAGCCGATGGCCCGTAAGTAGCCGGAACGGGTTTCTCGGTCAAACGCAGGTACACCCCGAGCTGGGCGCGGTGGTGCACCAAGTGGTTCAGGAACATTTGCCGGTACGCGAGAAAGCGTGATCCGTCAAAGATGGGCTTGCCTTGAAAACTTAGCTTCCAGTTCTGTTGCCACGCGTCGTCGGGCGTATTCTGCAGCGCCAATCGAACCTCGGCAACAGCCTGATCAAAAACACGCAGGAGTTGCTCGGAGGACTCGAAGGGTAGGGGTTTGTAGGAGCCTTTGGAGAAGTCCAGCTCAGGCGTAGTCAAAACCGTGAGTCCAAAACCGGCGAGTTGGGCGACATGAGGCGCGAGTTTGCCGAGGGGCATTGATTTGGGATGAGGCGCGAAGTCCTTCTTGTCGGCGGGCAGCCGTTCCAGAGTGGTACGCGTCTTTTTCATTTCTTCGTTGAACTCGGCCAGCAATAGTTCACTCATCGCCATAGATTCTCCATCATCTCCAGGTACCCGCCTGCTTAGCCTTCGAGCTTCAAGATGAGCAGTGGTCGGGGTAACCTATATTATGGGGTGCAGATTTTAAAACCTACCAATCTCCCACTAATTCGACTATTTCTCCCATGTGCTTATTGCTCTGTGCCTCCGTCGATTTCCAAAGGATAGCAGAATATCAGGAGCCCCAATGAACCGTCCCAAACCTCTCGTGCTAATCATCCTTGACGGCTGGGGCTATCGCGCCGAAACCAAGGCCAATGCCATTGCTTTGGCCCGCAAGCCCATCTACGACCGGTTGCTGCGGGAATATCCCAACACCTTGATTCAGACCAGCGGCCACTCCGTGGGATTGCCTGACGGACAGATGGGTAACAGCGAAGTCGGCCATCTCAACATCGGTGCCGGCCGCGTCGTACATATGGACAGCACCCGCATCGAACTAATGATCCAAAACGGAGATTTCTTCTCCGCCCCTACGCTGCTTGCCGCTATGAAAAGCGCGCGCGCGGGCGGGCGCCGGTTGCATCTTTTTGGATTGGTCTCAGATGGTGGAGTCCATTCCTACCAAACACACCTTCACGCGTTGCTGAAGATGGCCAGGCAAAATGGCGTTGACCAGGTGTTGGTGCACGCCTTCATGGACGGACGCGACACCCTGCCCACCAACGGCGCGGGATATCTGGAACAGCTTCGGCAGAAGATGCGGGAGTACAACACAGGAAAAATTGCCTCGGTGAACGGCCGCTATTACGCCATGGATCGCGACCGACGCTGGGAGCGCATCGCCAAATCGTTCAATGCGATGGTCTTTGGCGATGGTGAGGGCGGCAAATACGCTGACCCAGTGCAGGGGGTAAAAGACTCGTACAACAAGGACGTGACCGACGAATTCATCGTGCCCTTCGTCTGCGTGGACAATCGTGGCGAGCCGCTGGGCACCATCCGTAATGAAGATTCCTGTATCTGCTACAACTTCCGCGCCGATCGCGTCCGCCAGATTACTCGCGCCCTGGCGCGCAACAGCGGCCTTAACCCGCAAGCTGGAAACGATCTGCCTGGAGCTGCGGATCTCGACGCTGCCATTGCACGGGATCGGGTGCCCAAGAATCTGCATTACGTCTGCATGACCCAGTACGACAAGAAATTCTCGCTGCCGGTGGTGATTCCGCCGGAGTCGCTCGACAATATTCTCGCCAATGTGATGGGGAAGGCGGGCCTTCGGAACTTGCGTGTGGCAGAGACCGAGAAATACGCCCACGTGACCTATTTTTTCAATGGCGGTATCGAGCAGCCGTTCCCGGGCGAAGACCGTGTGCTGGTGTCGTCGCCGAAAGTCGCTACTTACGATCTTCAGCCCGAGATGAGCGCCGCCGGCATCGCGGACGCGGTGGCCAAGGCGGTGGAGGACGGAACGTTTGACGTTGTCATCGTGAATTTCGCCAACGCTGATATGGTCGGACATTCCGGGAAACTCGAGCCTACGATCAAAGCCGTCGAAACTGTCGATGCCTGCCTGGGGCGCATCGAGTCGGCTGTCCGTGCCAAGGGGGGAGCGATCCTGATTACGGCCGACCACGGTAACGCCGAAATGATGATCGATCCTGCGACCGGCGGCCCGCACACCGCGCACACGACGAATCCGGTGCCATTCATTGTGGTCGCAGAGGATAGTAAGCGGTTCACCCTGAAGCCGGGTGGTTCGTTGCGCGATGTCTCGCCGACCGTACTGAGCATGCTGAGCATCCCGCAGCCGAAGGAGATGAGCGGGCACGATCTGCGCGTACCGCTGAAGGCGATTTAACCACAGAGAGCGCATCTGCGCGTACCGCTGAAGGCGATTTAACCACAGAGAGCGCA
>Ga0193733_1000233_pt1 | contig 19916 bp, 12 predicted proteins | sample U1s2metaG_FD_145076 | JGI IMG/M metagenome (GOLD analysis project Ga0193733, IMG submission 145076) | Soil microbial communities from a riparian zone of the East river system, Colorado, United States - U1s2 | ecosystem: Environmental > Terrestrial > Soil > Riparian zone | place: USA: East River...
AACCCCGGGGAGGCAGACGACGGTTTAGCAGGGTGGCCGGAGGATGGAACAGAGCTCTATCTTGCATGTCCTGCATGCCGGCGCGTGTCTGTTCACTGCCAAGCCGATCTACGTGACTTCCCGGAAGACCACCGGTCGATAGGCCATGCAGGCAAAGTTTGGATTCGCGTCGCGCTGTTATGTGGTTCGGAAGGCTGCAACACGCCCGCAGAATTTCACGTGCTGCTGAACCAGGCCGCCAATAATTACCTAGCCTCTGAATTGCAGACCAAGCTCGACCTGATGCATTGGACAGGACTCCTGCCTTGTGGTCACCATATCGCTCCGGTTCCTGCAGGTCTTTGGTATTTTGATCGCCCGCAGCTGGGACGACTGTGGGGCTATAACTCCGTTGATCCCCGCTGGGTTGCCTTGTGGCAACCGAGGAAGAAGTAGGTCCGGAGCAATGGGGCTATCCCACGGTGCACCCTTTTCTATCGGCAACACGGCGTTATATGTCTATCGGCAACACGGCGTTATATGGCGCCGGAAATGATTTTGGAATACCGAAGGCTCTCCGGTGGCTGGATACAAAGCGGGGGGTAGCGTGTTCAGGCTCAAATCACGATTCGTTATCTGCGCGGTGTGGTTCATGACCCTGCTGCCAGCCACCCTGTTTGCCCAACCCGCCTATCAGACGGGCACGTTGCTGGGTATTGAGCGTAAAGTGAAAATTACTCCGATGACCTATGTCTTCAACGTCGTGGCGACTTACTACGAGACCGTCACCTACGAACTGCAGGTCCGGGTGGGGAGCGAGATTTACTTCAGTGACTACACCCCAGACATCCAACCAAATTGGCCGCTGCCGAGCGAATGGGAAGTCAATCGACCACTTGCCGTGCGCACCGACAAGCACCGTTTGTTCGTAAAGCTGAGTTACGACAGCGAAATCGCGACCTACATCGCGCGGCATCCGCACCCCAAATCGCCCTAGCCTAGGTGACGAGAGCCCTGTTTTTGGCGCCCGAGAGTGGTTGTCTAGTTGGAACGATAAACTTCCTGCCAGCCTTCAGCGGGGAGAAGAGCGCCGAGACCAGCGCCGATGAGTCCGAAGACTGGCGTAAGTATGGCCTTTCCCTTGTTTCCGGTGCAGATGATCGACTGCGAAGAACAGTCGTTATCGATGGCCGCGCCGGTTCCGAGGCCAGCGCCGGCTCCGATAGCCGCGCCAATGAGCACGTGACGCCCCCGATGCCCCGAGCGGCGTGAGGAGACCTCCTGGATGTTGGGGCGCGCCAGAGTCTGGTCTGTTCCGTTGGCGTGGATGATGATGGCATCGGCGGTGACGGACTGGAATTGGCCTTTGTAGGATTTTTTTCCGTCAAGCACGACGCGGATCTGCTGGCCGGGGCTGAGTTGCTTAAGGTTGTTCCAGCCGGGATTGTCGGCGCCGCGAAGCGAGGAACTGATAAGGAGGCCGAGGAGGGGGAGCACGAATCGGAGCCAATAGGTGCTCGTGGGTCGACGCATCCGGAATCTCCTTTTGACTTCAAAAAACGGCACTGATCATACACTTAGCCCGCCGGTTGGCAACATTGTGACAAAGGTCGCTCGGCTGCACCTTGCTCCGCAAAGCGCATTGACAAGGGGCTTGTCCTGAAGGCTCTCGGAGCCTAGCCCGATGCTGGACCTTAGCCAGGACGTACCCCTGCCAGAAGCAAAGGACCAAGAGACTGCATGGATTATTTTGGGTGCTATGTTGCTGGCGTGCGTTCTCTGGGCATTCCTATATCCATACTCCTCAGAAGCATGGAAAGACCTGAAAATCGAGCTGAAGAAGGTCAAACGTTGACCTGTGGAGATCATAGAAACCCACTACCCAAAACTTGGAGGGAACGCCAAACCTCGCGAACCTGTGGTCTAATGCGAACCATCACGGCATTGTCTCGGCCGGGGAGGCCAGATGCCCGCCACGAACAGACGGATCAGATCGACCACAATCGCATTGACAGCGCTCGCTCTGCTCGCCAGTACCGCGTTGGCTCGGGATCAACATTTGACTGCTGGTGAGGTAATTGCGCGCATTCAGCAGCAGGTCGGAGTTCCGTGGCAGAGCGATACGGTGGATACCTTCAAGGCGGGTAGTCCCGACGCCCCGGTAACGGGCATTGCCGTGACCATGATGGCCACCCTCGATGTGCTTCAGCGTGCCGCTGCTGCCGGCAACAACCTGATCATCACTCACGAACCAACCTTCTACGATCACCTGGACAAAGCCGACCAGTTACCGGAGAAGGACAACGACCCGGTGCTGGCGGAGAAGCGACGGTTCATTGCCAACCATGGTCTGGTGATCTGGCGCTTCCACGACCACTGGCACGCTCGCAATCCGGACGGCATCGCGGCCGGCATGGCGCACGCGTTGGGATGGGAGAAGTTTCAGGATGTACACAGTCAGTATTTGTTCGATATTCCGGAAACGTCGCTGGAAAGACTGGCGTCCGATATCAAGCGCCGGCTTGGGATACGGGTCGTCCGGGTGGTCGGAGATCCTGGTTTACGGATAACCAAACTCGCGCTCGATCCTGGCGCCGCTGGATTTGCCAACCACGCCAAAGGACTGGAGATGAATGGAGTGCAGGCTCTTGTAATCGGCGAAGCCCGGGAATGGGAAACGGTCGAATATGTCGCGGACGCGGTTAGCGAGGGCAGAGCAAAGTCGCTGATTATCCTCGGCCACATCCCCTCCGAACAGGCAGGCATGGAAGAGTGTACGCGATGGTTGAGGAGCTTCCTGACAGAGGTTCCGATCCAATTCATTGCCGCGCGCGAGCCTTTCTGGAGTCCTAAACCATAGTGCGAGATGGTTACGGAGCGGCACAAGGTCATTTTTATCAATCCTGACTAAGTGCACAGGACTAACGCTGGCGATCCAGTCGGAAGGCGGCAGCCTGAAAATCTCCGCGCAACTCTAGCTGCAGGCCGTGGCGCATCCACCACGCGCCCGAGGCGCTTGCCGGGGTCCCCGGCCGGGCCTTGCCTTCGATCCAGCTGAGATTGTAGTCGGCATCCTGATCGAGGCCTTGCAGTTGCAGCAAGGGGAACCCGCGGCCCTCCTGTGTGGAATGCGTGAAGGCAAAGATGACAGCCTGATTCTTGTCGCTCGAAACCGTCTCGGTTGCTGACATCTCATTGCCATCGCGCGGGCTGATAATCCGGTAGAGATCGCCACGGACGATGGTTCGCTGTACAGAGTGGTAGGCGGAGATCAGCCGCTTGGCCGTTACAACGTCCTCCGCGGTCCAATGATTCAGGTTCGCACCAATGCCCAACGAGCCCTGCATCGAACTGATCATGCGATAGGTGAGAGAGGTGGACCGGCTGTTGAACCAGTGCGGCGAGTCCGTGACCCAAGCCATCATGATCTGCGGCGTGTAAGCATAGCTAAAACCATCCTGCATTGATAGTCGGTCAAAGGGATCGGTGTTGTCCGAGGTCCAAACCTCATCGGTGTAGTGCAAAATGCCCAGATCTACGCGCCCGCCGCCTCCCGAACAGCTTTCGATCTCGACCTTGGGATGCTTCTTGCGTAGGTCGGCAAGGATCGAATAGAGATTGCGGATGAACTCAACGTAAACGCCACGCTGCTCGTCGACAGGAACCTGATCCCAACCCGGCTCCGACCAGTTGCGGTTGTAGTCCCACTTGAGAAAGGCAATATCGTTTTCGGTGAGTAGCTTATCGAGAAATCCCTCGATGTAGTCGCGTACATCGGAGCGAGCCAGGTTGAGTACAAGCTGGTTGCGCGATTCCGAACGCGGTCGTCCGGCAAAATTCAGAACCCATTCGGGATGCTTGCGATAGAGGTCCGAATCCGGGTTGACCATCTCCGGCTCGACCCACAAGCCAAAGTCCATGGCCAGCGCGTGAACCTTATCGATCAGGGGCTTTAGACCATGAGGAAACTTCTCTGGATTTACGTACCAGTCGCCCAGTCCGGCGTGGTCGTTCTTACGCTGGCCAAACCAGCCGTCGTCCATCACAAATCGATCCACGCCGATGGACGCCGCCTTTTCCGCCAGCGCCACCTGGCCGGCTTCATCAACCTTAAATTCAGTCGCCTCCCACGAGTTGTAGATTACGGGACGCGGCCTGGGGTCCGGGGCGTGCGGCAGAATGTGAGCGATTTCAAAACGATGCAGTAACCGCGAGGCGCCACCCAGGCCGTGATTGGAATATCCGCCATAAAAAACCGGCGTCTCCAGATGTTCGGCGGGTTTCAGTTTGTAGCCAAAATCAAAAGGATTGAAGCCGCCGGTGACGCGCACAGCATCCAGTTGGTCCTGTTCGACGGTAATCCGCCAGGAACCGGACCAGGCCAGCGCGCCAAACCAGACTTCGCCATGCTCTTCGTCCGCGGGAGCCGGTCCCGCAGTGCCTTGGCCACCGTCGCGGGAGATCGCAAACCACGGGTTGGCTTGATGGCCGGTTGTTCCGCGGCGACTCTCGATGACGCGCGCTCCGCCATGAATTGGCTCCTGATTCAGTGTCCACTCTCCCGCCCAGCGGCCCGTCAAATAGCGCAAGGTATAGCGGGCGGAAGGAAGAGTCCATTGCGCAGCCGCGGCCTGTTCGATCAGAACCGGCTGTTTTTCCCGGTTTTCAATGCTTGCGGACCGGGCGAGAATGCCGCTCTCCGGGTCAATGGAGTAGCGCAGCGTTACATAAATCTCGCGGGATATATCCTTGAGCAACATCTCCAGAGATCGCGAATCGTTCTGGGTGGCGCGGATAAAATGAAGTACCAAATCGCGATTGCCATCGGCAAAACTGACTTTCAGCGCCGGTTCGGTAAATAATCCCCCACCCCAGCCTGCGTACTCCTGTGGCGTGGTGCTGTACGACGAATCGAACGAAGCCCACTCGGGAAGCGACTGCGCCGGAGGAATGCTATCGTGCGCTCCCAGGCGGCCACCCCAGTAGAGCGTCTGCAACTCGCGGCGCTCGTTAACACCGAAGGCGTAGGTGGAGTCGCCGCTATCGAGGCGGAAGACCTGCGTGTTCTGGGCCGTGCCGGTTCCGACGGCGAGCAGGATCAGCCAAAGAAACACCGACAGCAAGGAAGAAAGACGCATTTTCAAGAGCCTTTATTTTTGCTGTATCTTAGCACTCCGTAGGAGCGCGGTGGATCCCCTTGCCTTTACTTCCGCAACAACGCCTCCACTTCCCGGCTGCCCCGAAGCAAAGGAAGGCGCTCAATTCGCCTCGTAGCGGTTGAAAAATGGCCGCCAAGCATCTTGTGGCTGCACCGGGAGTTCTGTCCTCGATGGCGAGAAGGCTGCGGTGTGGATTGAAGACCACGACAGTCGCAGCAGATTCGGCCGGCCCTGGTGTGTTGCGCAATACTCCCGGGGATAGGCGCAAATTTGTTTCATTTTGAGGTCGCAGAGAAGAATCCCAACGTCTCGCCAGGGGGCAGCGCCTTTCCTTCGCGATGGTCCCATTTTATCTGATCGAACTGCAGGATATGACGCTGCCACATATCGCCATTGCCGTCATAGAGGTGCAGCACGTTGGGAAGCCAGGAACTCAGATTCTCACTCAGCCATAAATCACGGTAGATCCCTCGCAGGCGCGTGGTGTAATCGCGCAGATCGATCAGAGGTCCGTTTATCCCCTGTATTTGGAACAATTCCGCATCTATTTCGGACGGGGTCATGGTGCTCTCTGTGGCTAAGATTCCAGAGTAGCGCTGGGAAATCTCGGGTAAATACTGGTAGCGCATTCCAAGAGCGTCGAGCTTCAACGCGGCGAACTCAAAGTACTTCAGGGTATCTGCATTGCGAAGGGCACGGTTCTCGCTGGTGATGAAAACCGTGAAACTCTCCTCGGCGATTCGCCGCAGCTCAGAAGCCGCCGGAAATATCTTTTCCGTATCATGCCGCCCGGCCTCAGAAAACGGATCACGCCAGAATAGGCTATCGTTGGTTCCCCCGAAATCCGAACTATAGACGTAGATGATGCCTTGTCGATGCAGGAGTTCATTCAGGCTGCTGAGTTTCTTGAGTGCCTCAGTAAATCGATGGTCGGTATTGCGATAGAACACCCAATCGAACTTCTCATCAAATGGGGCAAGCGGGGTCTTGTTCTGCTCCCAAGCATTGGCGGCTCCGTAGACGATCGACCACCAATTGGGAGCAAACAGTGTTTCTCCATCATCATTCCAAATCGTCACGTTTACGCCGATGGCGCCGGCCTTCTTGCCTTCGTCGATGAAATTGGCGATATTGAACGCCGCGACCTCATAGTCCGGGATGATTAGACTCGTGTTTCCGACCCAGGGGCAGACAATCGTTTTCATCCCAGCGTCGGAAAATGGCTTGATCCATTTTTCGTAGGAGGGACGAGGAAAATATTCCCAGGTGGCTACAATGATGTCTTTGGGCAGCTTGGGAATCACTTCAGGGTGGGCTACGGCCATATCCCCCCACACTATCGCTCGCTTGTTGTGGCGACGCACAATTTTATAGGCCCGATTGACACTGAGGGCATAAACCTCGCCGTAGCCGGCTTGCTGAACGCGTGCGGCGCTGCTCCCGGTGCCGAGCTCGTGGGTCTCGTCACACCCGATGTGATAGAGCGGCGAAGTAAAGACCGAATCTGCTTGCCCGTAGAACTGTTCCAGGAATTTCTCGGCAGCGGAGTCGTCGGCCGCCAGATCGTAACCACGAGGACGTTCAGCCATTCCGCTGTACTGCTCGAAGCGCAAGATTTTGTGCAGGTGACCACACCCTTCGGTGGCCGGAATGATCTCCACATGGTAAGGGGCAGCATAAGCAACGAGTTCCTTAAAGTCAGAGTGCGACAGGGTGTCGTCCAGAACACCGACGAGAGGCTGGCCCTCCATCGGAAAGGCATCCTCGATGTAAAGATTAAGCTGGTTCATCTTGAATTCAGCGATGGTGCGCACGATTCGCTTTAGGTAATCGAGCTTTGGAACCGGCCCCCGGCTGAGGTCGACTTGGGTGCCGCGGTAGATCATGGCGGGCCAATCGCGAACCCGGACGCCCAGAATATCAACCTGGCGATTATTGCCAACCATAAGTTGCCGTAGTGTCTGAACGCCATAGAACAAGCCGGCTGCGTCCTTGCCCGCCACCAAAACTTGATCTTGCTGCACATCCAGGACATACCCTTGCTCATCGAGACCGTTCGTTTCCAGATGATGCCGGAGCAGCAACCTGCGGATCGTAGAATTCTCGATGCGGCCAAGGACAATAGCGTCGGCTCTGTCACCCGCTGCAGGCACGATGGGTAGAGAGCTGCCCGCAACCATTTTCAGTTCTTCCTGAAGGCTGCGCGCGGCAAAACGATCATCTGGCAAGTCATCCACCAGCACAATTCGCGTGGTTGAGAGGACGCGAAAGACTGGGCCGGCGCTCTGCAGTTCTCGTGGCTGCGGAACCAGAATAGGGTCCTGGGAGGCAACGACGCGGGGGGACAGAGCGATGACTACAGCGAGGAGAGCTAGGCGGCTATCAAACTGCATCAAGATCGGAATGGAAGGTCTCCACATAGTCAACCTGTCTTTCATGGGCATCAAAATGCGAACTCACGAGATCGTAACCGTGAAAATCCACCACTGTCTTGTCCCACGTTGGCCAACATATGCACTCCATTGGCACAAATGACCGACCGCTCTTCACATTTGGTGACAATTTATTGACAATATTCATATGCGAGCGCGCTTTGAAAAACTGCCGGGTAGCGCGGAACCATTTTCTGCGTTCGAGCGCATTGCTGCCGGATTCCCTTTTTTTTGGCACTACCACCCGGAGTACGAACTTACCCTCATTGTGAGCAGCCACGGGCAGCGGTTGGTGGGCGACGGCATCGCTGACTACGGCCCCGGAGACCTGGTACTGCTCGGCCCCAATTTGCCCCACAGCTGGCGCTCGCGGCCATTCCAGCGCGGCTCCAAGAAGCAGCATCGAGCCGTTGTCGTCCACTTCCGTCAAGAATTTCTCGGCGAACGATTCTTTGCTTTAAAGGAGATGGCTCAAGTCGACCGCCTTCTGAACCGTGCCGCATATGGGCTTGCCTTTCATCACACCAACGCAGGGCGAGATGCCGCCCGGAGGCTGGCCGAACTTCCATCGCTTCCTCCAGCACGGCGCCTGCTCACTTTGCTTTGGATTCTATTGGACTTAGCCGAGGAAGGGAGAGCTCAGCGCCTCTCCACCATTCGGCTTCGTCCGATTTGCCGGGTTGAGGACCAACGGAGGATTGCGAAAATCTGTCATTACCTCGAACATCATTTCGATCAAAAGACGGACTTCGCCCAATTGGCCAAGCAGGTTTATATGGACCCAACGTCGTTGTGCCGGTTTTTCAAGCGCGCCACCGGTCGAACCATGACAACTTATCTCAACGAGCTCCGTCTCGGGGCCGCTTCCGAGCTACTAACAAACACAGACTTGAGCGTCCTGGAAATCGCGTTCCGCGTTGGTTTCGATAACTATTCCTATTTCAGTCGGCGATTTAAGCGAATGAAAGGGTGCACACCCCGGATGTTACGCCAGCATTTCGGTCCGATCGTCAGGCAAGACAGAACCGATATCAGCCGCTCGTAGTCTCCAGTGCTCGAAGTTACTCAAAGACAAAGGCATTTTGTGACGTTCGCGCAGATGGGTGCCGCACCGCAGAAGTGAATTTTGTCGCGCCGACCGATTTAAAACGTGAAACCGACGCAGAGGAGCGTGCCCGGGAGGCTAGCTTCACGGGCTACACTCAAGAACATGGCCCTAGACCGCCCGCTGGCGCAGCGCCTCTCGATTGACGCTCCAGTTCAAGACTTCTTCGATCACGCGCTCGACTTCTTTGTTGCTGAGTTCCGGAAACATGGGAAGCGATAGCACGCTGGCCGCAGATTTTTCCGTCGCAGGCAGCGAAGAAAAGCGCGCGGCGTGTCCCCAGGGAATTCCGTCCTGCTGATGGATTGCGATCGGATAGTGGGTAAGAGCGGTGATACCCTTTGAATCCAGATAGCTCTGCAGTCCGTCCCGATCGTCACTTTCAATGACGTAAAGATGGTAAACAGGCTGGTAGCCCGGCGGCGTGAATGGCAAAGTCATCGGCGCTTCCGCCAGACCTTGGTCGTAGAGTCTTGCGATCTGTCGACGCCTCTCGCTCCATTCGTCCACGTGCTGCAGCTTGACCCGCAACACCGCCGCGTGGATATCGTCCAGACGGCTGTTGTAGCCGAGACTGTGATGGGAGCGCTTCAAAGAGCCATGGTTGCGCAACTTGCGGATAGCTCCGGCAAGTCCTTTGTTGTTGGTTGCCACCGCCCCGCCGTCACCGAAGCATCCCAGATTCTTCTGGATTATGAAGCTCAAGCAAACTGCGTCGCTGAGCTCTCCAATGGCAAACTGGTCACCTCGCGCTCCGATAGCCTGCGCGCAGTCTTCCACCACGAATAAATTGTGGGCTTTCGCGATCCTTGCGATCTCTGGCATATTCGCCGGGAGTCCATACAGATGCACGGGCACGATCGCACGAGTCTTTGACGTAATGGCCTCTTCAATTTTGGTTACATCAATATTGCGGGTTTTCGGGTCGGAGTCGACAAACACAGCAGTGGCACCGGCCAACCAGATTGCTTCCGCCGTCGCAAAGAAAGTGTTGGACGTGGTGATAACCTCATCGCCCGGACCAAGACCCAGGGCGAGGAAAACCAGCAACAGGGCGTCGGTGCCGGAATTAACCCCCACGGTGTCCTGTACGTTCATGGCGCCGGCAAGTTCTTCCTCAAACTTGGCTAATTGCGGGCCGAGCACATAACTGCCACTCTCAAGGACGTCAAGGATGGCCTGGTCTATCTCGGCTTTCAGGTTGTGATATTGCCTGACATGGCCATAGAACCCGACTTTCGCTTCCGGCACTTGATACCTCCATGCGAACCTTCCCCGCCAGACGGACTGGTTCATCCTTATTGAAACGATTCAGTCGCAGGCAAATAGGTTGGCAAGACTTTGTAACCCTTCCCGCCATTTTCGCTAAACGCAAAAAACTGATACCCAGGAATCAAAAAACCGCTACCCCAAGGTCTCGCAGACGGCACCGGCAAGGGAAGGCAAAATCGCTTTTGGTCTAAGCTATCCGCAATGAAGATTCCAATTTTTGCGGGAAGTGGTTTCTGACCGAGGAAATCCAGGTTTTCAGCGCTGCACATTGGATTCTCAGTATCAGGTTGGTCTAGAGTCTAGAATGAGTGCACTCGGTCAGGAAGTGGATAAGGTCCTCGATCTGTTTGCTTACCTCGTTAGTCATCTCCGTGAACTTGATCGAGATACCGAAGCCGGGACGCCGACTGGCGATGACGCCTTCGAGCGTCAGCTTGGCCCCGTTCGTCCAGACTACCATCCTTAAGCGACCGTTCTCCGGGGGTAAGGTGGGCATCGCCACGAAACATCCTCCGACACTGATGTCGGTCATATGGACCCGCACCGGTGCGTTCGCACCCTGCATATACAGCTCCACTCCCAATCCGCACGCCACGCGCTGATGCTGCCTGCGTTCCTTGCCTTTGGCGGTGTAGGTGTCAGCCGCTGACGGTGGCAAAGTCGCAGCATCCCAAAGACACTTCGAAGGGTCGACGCTCTGCACACCAATTTGACCAGCTCTGTCGGTGCCCGCGGTGCCCGTCCAGGCTAAGCGGAATCGAGCCTTGTTGTCCTTGTAGCTGAGCGAGATAATTTCGCCCGGCTGGAATGTACCTTGAATCCCCTCCAACAAGGCTCCCTGTCGACTGATGTTGCGCGTCGTAGCCGCTTGTAACAGAGGACGTCCATGGGCATCGATTCCCGCAATTCGCACCTCCAACCTCGCCTCTATCCGCGGATCCCGACGTTTTCCCATTCCGATTTCCTTCCCCGTGGCCTAGCATGGAGGTGCGGAGGGGTGCAGATATGAGGGGTTATCGGTACAAGGCGTGACTTGCTTTAGGTTACCGGAGAGCCGGTCGCCTGGTTCTTCAGTTGGGGGGCGATTCTCGAGGGACTGGCCTTCAAGCGCTGAGAAACGCCTATTGTTGTTCTGCCACAACCCAGGTGCGCTATGGGAGCCCTGACGCGATGAAGCCTGTCGACCGCTGCAAGGGATGATTGAGGGGATTGAGGGACAGTCAGTGGAACGTCGCCTTTACGGCCGGCTTTCGGCGCGCAGGCCAAGGGTTACCAAGGTTCAATAAATCTCGAGCAGCGCCAATCCATTAACAGGAAGGTCCAGCTGGAGCGTTCCATTTTTGATGGACATGACTTCAGGCGGCTTCAGTTTCGTCGCGAGATTGAGCCGTTTCATTTGCTCCTGCGTGGGATAGCGCGGCTTTCCCATGGCTGCGTAGGCTGCCGGTGAATTTCCGTGTTCTGCGTCCACACGAGTAATTTGAGCCTGAGCCCCCGCCTTCAGACCCCGGAAATTTAGGTGAATGGATCGTGGTTCGCCGCTCTTATCCGGATCAACGAGGTTCCAAACTGCGAGCACCAGCATTCCGTTGGAATTCCGCGTGACCAGAACGTTCGGGGCGGGGTTCGGAATTCTTTGCCGTCCCAGCTTGTGCAGCAAAGCGTATGCATAGTAACTGGGCTTGTTGATTCCTCCGGCAGCGATGAGGCCGAAGCCGCCGTAAAAAGGCTGCTTCACCGGCCCGTCCTCCTCGAAGACATCATCGAAAGTCCAAAAGAACATCATGCTGACCAGTCCATCGCACTGCCGGATGTCGTCTGCCAGAGCCGGCCCGACGTAGACCGAGTCTCTGGCTTGCAACGGCCCAAACGATGGAACGTTCCACTCTGTCCACATCAGCGGCAATGCCGGTCGGGTCGAAGACGCGATCTGGCCATGAACCTTCTCGATGGCGCGACAGACTCTTTGGTCCGGCGGAATATCCTCATGCGTATGAAAGAGGTTTTCCACCGTATCGTCGGCATACCCGTGGGAAGAGACGAAGTCGATGGGAACGTCCGCTGCTTCGACGTGTTTTAGGAAGGCGTCCACCCAGTCGGCGGCCGCTGTTGCCGGCCCACCTACACGCAATTGCAAACTCACGGATTTCAGAGCGCGAGCGGTGTGATCGTAAAATTCGAAGTATGTCTGCTGCTTCGGATTGCCGGTCCAAAAGTCGATGTTAGGCTCATTCCACACTTCGAAATACCATTGTGATACTTCTGCCGTGCCATAACGGTCCACCAGGTGCCGCGCGAAATTGCGGATGAGGTCATCCCATTTGGCATAGTCTTTTGGCGGGGAAACGTTCTGCTTGTACCAGAAAGGATGAATATCCTGCCTCGCGGCCAGCTTTCTCGGCATGAAACTGATTTCAACAAAGGGGCGAATGCCGTTTTCCAGCAGGCCGTCGTAGATTTGATCCACATAGGAGAAATTGTACTTTGGGTTTCCCTTTTCATCTTCGTCATAAACTCCCACTTCATCGTGAAATATTGCGTGGAAGCGGACGTACTGAAATTCGGTTACTTTCTTCACTTCGCGGAGATCGCTTCGGTAACCCTCTCGCAAAGAAAGAATGGCTCGTCCGGAGCCAAAGCCTTTTTCCCAGAAGTGGGGAAACGGCCGAGCCAGCGCGTTCGCATCCACTGCGATGGTTTCTGGCTGCGGTTGCGCTCGCAAACCAATCGATAAGAACATCTGCGCCACTGCGATCGTAACCAGAACGATGGATCGAGACCGTGGCATGGTTTTCATTCCAGTTCATAGACGATTCCGACCAATGTACCGCGGCCGCGAGCCCAGGTGGGCGAGGCCGACGACTAAAAGTCTTCCCCGGTCCCTACCCGAACAACTGTATGGACAACCCTAAGGGATTTGCGGATTCTAAGAGGCACCTCGGGTCGTGAGACCGTTTGCGTAGGCCGTCGGGTATGCCGCCCGGCATCCCCCCTTTGGAGGTTCCACACCTCCGTTACTGGCTGTCGAGCGCGGTCACGATCCACGTCAACGATCAGGAGTCCGATTATGAGTCCCATTCCCTCCTTCCGCCGCGGCGCGCGAGTGGTTTTTTGTGCTGTCCTTTTTACTGGCATGGCTTACGCGCAATATCGTGCTGGTATTCAAGGCTCTGTCACCGATTCGCAGGGAGCGGTAGTGCCCGACGCGACCGTCACTTTGACTAGCCAGGAAACAAATGTCTCCAAGCAGACAACGAGCAGTCCGAGTGGCACCTACACTTTCAACGGTCTGGCTCCGGGAGCCTACAGGTTGATTGTCGAAAAGGCTGGATTCAAAAAACAGGTTCTCGAGAACGTACGAGTCGCGGCAGAGCAGATGCAGGGAGTCGATCTCCAATTGGATGTTGGTCAGGTGACCGAATCGGTGACCGTCACCGACGTTTCGCCGATTATTGACACCGAAAGCGGACAAGTGGCTGGCACCATTACCAGCAAACAGGTCCAGACCCTACCCACCTTCGGTCGCGATCCTTTTCAACTATTACAGCTCGCGCCCGGCGTTTTCGGTGACAATGCCCGCGGCGCCGGGGGCAGTGGTTCGTCGCCCATGCCTGGGAACGCAGGTCCCGGGGGAAGCAGCGGTACCAGCAGCATTTTCCAGACCGAGAACCAGGTCCAGGTCAGTGCGAATGGCACGCGGAATATTTCGAACAGCTTTCAGATCGACGGCGTCGAAGTAAACAGCCTGGCGTGGGGCGGTGCGGCGGTCATCACGCCGAATGAGGAGTCGGTCAAGGAAGTCAAAATCATCGCTAACAATTACAGTGCGGAAAACGGGCGCAATAGCGGTGCGCAAGTCCTGGTTGTCTCGCAGAACGGGACCAATGCATACCACGGCAGTCTGTTTTTGAAGGCCGACCGGCCGGGTTTGAACGCCTACCAGCGGTGGAATGGTCCAGCCAGTACAAACCCCGGCACGCCGCAACAACGAGGGTTGCAGCGTGACAATGACCGCTTCAACCAGTTCGGCGGGAGTGTGGGCGGGCCGATCATTCACAATAAGCTTTTTGGATTTTTCTCTTACGAGACGCTGCGTAATAATTCAGTGAACACCACTACCGCCTGGTATGAGACGCCGCAGGTTTTGCAGTTGGCTCCTGCCGGGAGCATCGCCGCGAAACTGCTCACCTATCCAGGGGAAGGCGTGTCGTTTAATGCGATCATCCCGCGGAGCTGTGCCGATACCGGTCTTGCGGGCCCGGGGCAATGCCAGGAAATAGCGACGAGCGGACAATTCGCCGGGCTTGATATCGGCTCGCCGCTTACCAGTCCGCTGGGAACGCCGGACACGACGTTTCTAGATTCTGGCACTCCCGGCGTAGGCAACGGCCTGGACGGAATACCTGACATCCTCGCGGTCCAGACCACCAACCCGACCACAAATACTTTTGCCCAGTACAACGGTCGCATCGATTTCCAGGCGAGCAGCAAAGATCTGATCGCGTTCAGCACTTACATCGTGCCGGTTCGCACCGATTCTTTTAACGGCCCGGTGCGGCCCGCCAATCTCTACCACCATAAAGCCATGAGTCAGGCCGGAACCCTGCTCTGGGACCGCACATTTTCCCCAAGTTTGCTCAATGAGGCGCGTTTCGGGGTCACGCGTTGGTACTGGAATGAAATCGACACCAATCCTCAAGAGCCTTGGGGGCTACCGGTCGACAAGGTGGACACGTTCGGCAGTATCGCCATTCTTGCCAGCAACGACCAGGCAAATCAACTGAACTTCGGCGCACCCGGCCCCAGCGTTTTTAATCAGACGACATACAACATCCGAGACACGCTCACCGAGGTGCACGGCAACCACTCGCTGAAATTCGGCGCGGACATCTACCGGGAGCAGAACAACGATCAGGCTCCCTACAATGCGCGACCTAATTATAACTTCCGCAATCTGTGGGATCTGCTCAATGATGCGCCTTACCAGGAGACCGGAGTCAATTTCAATCCCATCACCGGGCAGCCCACCTCGGTCAGAAAAGACATCCGCTCCAACATCTATGCCTTTTTTGCCCAGGATGACTACAGGCTAAGGCCAAATCTGACCTTGAATCTCGGATTGCGCTGGGAATACTTTGGTCCAATTTATGAAAAGCAAGGCAACATCAGCAACGTACTCCTCGGGTCTGGGGCGGACACTCTCACCGGTTTGTCGCTCAAACTCGGAGGAAATCTGTACCGGGCCAGCAAAAACAACTGGGGGCCGCAGCTCGGTTTTGCCTGGAGCCCGACGAAATACGAGAGCAAGTTGGTTTTCCGGGGAGGGTTCGGCATCGGCTACAACCATCCGCAGGAAGCGGTTACGCTCGATGGGCGCTTCAACCCGCCGCTGGTGGTGGCTTTAACGCTCACCTCGCCCAACCCGCAGGGCGGGATCGCGGGTTCGCAGATCGTCTATGCGGTTCCGGCGGACGTGCATCAGTTTAACGATTGGCCGGTCAATCCCAACGCCATATTGTCGTTTGATCCGACTACTCATCTTCCCGTCGGTGGCGCCCCTATCGGCCTGGTCGCGATTCCCCAGGATTTGCGCACGCCAATGACTTACCGCTTTTCGTTTGAGACACAATACGACCTGGGACATAACTGGGCTGCTACTCTCGGCTACCAGGGCAGCTCGACCCACCATTACGGAAGAACATACAACTTGGACACTGTGATTGCGCCGTTAAATCCGCAAGTCAACCGGGTGACGTACCACGCCGACGATGCCAACACCAACTACAATGCATTGCTTGCCGAAGTCCAACATCGCTTCTCGCGCTGGTTCGAATTCGATACCCAGTATCGCTGGAGCAAAGCCATCGACGAGGGGTCGCACGACTACTACACCGACGCGTATCCCTTTGGCGCTGCTTTCTCACGCGGCCCGGCAGACTACGACGCCACGCACAACTTTAAGTTCTGGGGGGTATGGACGCCCACGATCTTTAAGGGGAATCGCAGCTGGCTGGAGAAGATCGCCGGCGGCTGGGAGGTGAGCGGAATCTGGAACTGGCACTCGGGATATCCTTGGACGCCTCAGTACACCAACACCGGTTGCAATCTGATTTACCTCGGCAGCGGGTACTGCAACCTGCGGCCGGGCGCCTATTTAGGGGGCGCGGGAACGGATTACAGCAACGACACATTCATGAAGGGTACGGGCAACTTCCCCAACGGGGCGTTGTCCTATTTTACGGTTCCGACGTTTCAACAAGGCCCAGCCTTTCCGGCCACCGGACCCATTCCGCCGCCACCCGGGGTGGGACGCAACAGTTTCCGTGGACCGGGCTATTTCGACATCGACATGACGCTGGGAAAGTCCTTTGGATTGCCGAACATGAAGGTCTTGGGAGAGAATGCGAAAATAAACTTTCGCGCCAACTTCTACAACATTTTCAATAAATTAAACCTTAACCCCACCAGTATCAGCAATACGATCAGCTTTGACGGGACCACCAGCAATCCAAATTTTGGCCAGGCCCAGGGAGCTCTGGGTGGCCGCATCATCGAGTTGCAGGCCAGATTCAGCTTCTGACCTTGGTGCCCAGCGTTCCACTCCGCACCGCTGGGCACTGCCCGCTCCAGGTAAAGCTTACCGTCATGCACTCCCCTGTTGGGAATCGGCTCATCCCAAGGATGCGAGCTTCGCCGGCCGATTTCCTGCCCGGCATCCATCCCCAACACTGTTTCCCAAGGATGTTTTCTTCTCGATTCGAACAGTTTAGGCTGTAAGAGGGAGACTTCATGCCGACCTCAGAGAGCACATTCAAACCCGGGGGAGCATCCGTGGGAGACACGACGGGAGCTCTTACCCCCCTTTCGCCCGAAGAACTAAGAAAAATGGACGCCTACTGGCGAGCTTGCAACTACCTGTCGGCTGGCATGATCTATCTTCGGGCGAATCCCCTGCTCCGCGAGCCGCTGAAACCGGAACACATCAAGAACCGGCTGCTCGGGCACTGGGGCTCGGACCCCGGCCAATCCTTTCTTTGGGTCCACTTGAACCGGCTCATCAAGAAATACGACTTAGATGTCATCTACATCGCAGGCCCGGGTCACGGTGCGCCAGCCACGCTCGCCAATTGTTATCTGGAGGGCCACTATTCGGAAATTTATCCGGACAAGAGCTGCGACGAAGCAGGCATGCTCAAGTTCTTCCGGCAGTTCTCGTTTCCTGGAGGAATCGGCTCGCACTGCACCCCGGAGACGCCCGGTTCGATTCATGAAGGCGGGGAGCTGGGGTACTCCATCTCGCATGCCTACGGAGCAGCGTTCGACAATCCTGATCTCATCGTCACCGTCATGGTCGGCGACGGCGAGGCGGAAACCGGTCCGCTTGCGACCTCCTGGCATTCGAACAAATTCCTGAACCCGATTCGCGACGGGGCCGTCCTGCCCGTACTGCACCTCAACGGCTACAAGATCGCAAATCCCACTATCCTGGCCCGCATCCCGCATGAAGAACTGGAAGCCCTGCTGAGCGGATACGGCCACAAACCGTATTTCGTCGAAGGCGACGACCCGTCTACGATGCATCAGAAAATGGCTTTTGCCTTGGAGCAGTGCATCACCGAGATTCGTTCACTCCAGCAGCGCGCCCGCTCTACCGGCGATAGCACGCGTCCGCGCTGGCCCATGATCGTACTTCGCTCGCCGAAAGGGTGGACCGGACCGAAGCAGGTTGACGGCCACAAGGTGGAAAACTTTTGGCGCGCCCATCAAGTTCCCGTGCTCGACCCGGTTAGCAATAACCACAGTTTGAAAATCGTGGAAGACTGGCTGCGCAGCTACAAGCCTGAAGAGCTCTTTGATGCCAACGGAACCCTCCTACCAGAGCTGCGTGAACTTGCCCCCTCCGGCGCGCGTCGCATTTCCGCCAATCCGCACGCCAATGGCGGCCTGCTGCGCAAGGAACTCGATCTGCCAAGCTTTCGCAGCTATGCCGTCAAGGTGAAGTCTCCCGGCTCCATCTATGCTCCGCCGACCGATGTGCTGGCACACTTTCTTGCCGAAGTGATGCGGCGCAACATGACCTCCTTCCGTGTATTCGGCCCGGACGAGACGGCCTCCAACAAGCTCACCGCCATCTACGCCGCTTCCAGGAAGACATGGCTTGCCGAATTCCTGCCGGAAGATGCCGACGGCGGTGAGCTCGACGTCTTGGGGCGCGTTATGGAGATGCTCAGCGAGCATACCCTCGAAGGCTGGTTCGAAGGTTACGTTCTCACGGGTCGTCACGGCTTGCTCTCCACCTACGAAGCGTTCGTACACGTGATCGATTCAATGTTTAACCAGCACGCCAAATGGCTGGAGAAGTCGAAGAACGAACTCAACTGGCGCGCGCCCGTGCCTTCGATCAACATCCTTATTACGTCTCTGGTCTGGCGGCAGGATCACAATGGCTTCACCCACCAAGACCCCGGATTTCTTGACGTAGTCACCAATAAAAGCGCCGATGTGGTCCGCATCTACTTGCCGCCCGACGCGAACTGCTTGCTCAGCGTAGCGGATCATTGCCTGCGCTCACGCGACTACGTCAATGTCATTGTCGCGGACAAACAGGACCACCTCCAGTACCTCACCGTGGAAGATGCCGTAACCCACTGCACCAAGGGCATCGGCATCTGGGATTGGGCTTCTACGGACAACGGCGAGGAGCCCGATGTGGTCATGGCTTGTGCGGGCGACATCGCGACGATGGAGTCGCTCGCTGCGGTTGCGATCCTGAAGGAACACTTTTCCGATTTGAAGATCCGCTTCGTCAACATCGTCGATCTGTTCCGTCTCATGCCGGAAACCGAACACCCGCACGGCCTCTCCGATCGCGACTTCGATTCCCTGTTCACCACGGACAAGCCCGTCATCTTCAACTTCCACTCCTATGCATCGCTCATTCACAAGCTCAGCTACCGCCGCAAGAATCACGACAACATCCACGTACGCGGATACAAGGAAAAGGGCAACATCAACACCCCCCTCGAACTCGCCGTCCTGAACCAGGTCGATCGCTTCGACCTGGCCATCGATGTCATCGACCGCGTTCCTCGCTTGCGCTCTATCGGGGCTCATGTCAAAGAATGGCTGAAGGGTCAGATCATCGACACGATCAACTACGCTCACGCCGAAGGCATCGATAGAGAAGGGATTCGAAACTGGAAATGGCCGGGGTCGTAAGCGTGGAAACGCCGGCACGGAAAGATGATCTAATCCTGGTGCTGAACAGCGGCTCGTCGTCGCTGAAGTTCGGTATTTATGGCCACGGCGCCGGCGACGAAGTGCCGCTGCTGACCGGAAGCGCCGAAGGCGTTGGGCGAAGCAACGGCACACTACACATTCGTTCTTCCGGTGGAGAACTGCTCGTCCGGCAGGAAAATATCCTCGAGTCGCAGAGCGATGCTCTTACCGCCCTCGCTGCCGTCATTCGCCAGCATGTGCACAGCACGCCAGCCGCCGTAGGGCATCGCGTCGTGCACGGAGGCCCCCAGCTCTGTGCGCACCAACTCATTACCCCGCGGGTGCTGGACGAACTGCGCTTGGCCACACACTTTGCGCCGCTGCACATTCCGCAGGCTCTATCGCTGGTCGCTTCGGCGCAATCGATCTTCCCTTCGGCAGCTCATTTTGCCTGTTTCGACGATGCCTTTCACCAGACCATTCCCGCGGTGGCGTCGCACCTGCCACTCCCGCAGCGCTACTTCGACGCAGGAATTCGGCGCTATGGCTTCCACGGTCTCTCCTACGAGTCGCTCGTGCATCACTTCGGCGCCGAGCTTCCCGAACGAGCCATCTTCGCGCATCTCGGTAACGGAGCAAGCCTCTGCGCTGTTCGCAATCGAGTATCGATCGACACCACCATGGGCCTCACTCCCACCGGCGGGATCCTGATGGGTACCCGTTCCGGCGATCTCGACCCTGGCGTCTTGC
>Ga0193733_1000237_pt1 | contig 19775 bp, 25 predicted proteins | sample U1s2metaG_FD_145076 | JGI IMG/M metagenome (GOLD analysis project Ga0193733, IMG submission 145076) | Soil microbial communities from a riparian zone of the East river system, Colorado, United States - U1s2 | ecosystem: Environmental > Terrestrial > Soil > Riparian zone | place: USA: East River...
GAAGTACGAAAAAGGCGAAAAGATATCGGCTCAGGAAATGAAACACCTTGCGCTGACCAGGCACAAGACGCAATCGAAGTGGAACTACACGCTGCGGCCAATGTAAAACTATTTCTGCGCAGTTCCTTAGTCTCGCCGCTCTTTGCCCGGCTTCCAGACACGAAAATGAAAAACTGCGCCGGCAATTTCGAATACAGCACCGAAAATTTGTACGCCGCGGACTCCGTTGAAGAGGTAAAGGATTTTGTCAAAAGGCAAGCCAAATTTAAGGTACTTGGCACCCGCCATTGCTTCAACAAAATAGCCGACAGCACAAACCAATTTCTATCCTTGAAGTCTATCGACGAGATGGTTGCGTTGAACGCTGAAGAGCACACAGTGAGCGGCTGCCGCATTTCCGCATGGGCTTTACCCCAAGCGCGGGGAAGGAGCTGCGCCCCCGGCTCCGGCTTAAGTTAATGATAACACTGGAGGCGTTCGGCTCACTCTGGACGGTTTGGGCAGACAATTCAGCGCATTGGGATAAATGGGGATAAAGGCCATTGCACCGCGGGACCGAGGATGCAACGGTCTTGAAGTGACGCCCGACAAATTTGAAAGTCCCGCCCGTCGCTCTCGGACGTAAGAAAACCTGTCCAGCGTCGGCCTCTCCACATGCCCATATGGGCATTCTCGGAATGCTGTGAGAATCCACTTTTTGTATATAAAAAACAACTTGACCAGCACCATCAAAAGCGCCTATAAGCTGATCGCGATTTGATTAATGAATGTTTAATTTGCAATACTCTTGTGGAAATTTTCTGAACGTCCGTAGGAATAACATGAGCGATTTCGGGCTGGAAGACGTAAGTATCAGAATCATTGGTGACGGTAGCGCTCTCCGCATAGGTGTCCGAGTTTCGGAGGACTCTCCGAATCTTAATAACCATTGCCCGCTTCTGCGGTAACAGAGCGTGCGCTTTTGTACTCCGGTTCAGCCACGTGGAGATTATATGAAGAGACTTCCTGCTCTTCTTTTCTTGCTTTGCTTCCCAGCCGCAACGATACTTGGGCAAAGATACGAGCCGAATTGGAATTCAATTGACCAACGTCCAACCCCTGAGTGGTTTAGCGAAGCGCGTTTTGGCATCTTTATTCATTGGGGCACCTATTCTGTACCAGCTTATGCTCCTGTCATTCCCGGCAAGCTCGCCTACGCCGAGTGGTACTGGCACGCGATGACTAATGGCAGATACGATCCAAAAGCGAATGATCTCGAGAGGGGTACCTGGGCGTTCCATCAAAAATTGTATGGTACCGATTTCGTTTACCAGAACTTTGCGTTGCAATTCAAAGCTGAGCTCTTTGATCCCGATCACTGGGCCGACGTTCTTGCCGGTTCTGGAGCGAAATACGTTGTCCTAACCTCCAAACATCACGAGGGATTTGCCCTGTGGCCAAGCAATGAAGCTTCCGCCACCTGGGGACGCCCCTGGAATGCGGTCGAGATCGGTCCGAAGCGGGATTTGTTAGGTGACCTTACCGACGCCGTTCGCCGCAAAGGCTTGCGCATGGGCTATTACTATTCATTGTACGAGTGGTACAACCCCCTCTGGCTTTACAACAAGCCGCGGTACGTGACCGAGCACATGTTCCCACAATTCAAGGATATGGTCACGCGCTACAAACCTTCGGTCATCTTCAGCGACGGCGAGTGGGAGATGTCCTCTGCCGACTGGCATTCTCCTGAACTGCTCGCATGGCTTTTCAATGACTCGCCCGCCAAAGATGAAGTAGTGATTAACGATCGGTGGGGCAGCGATACCCGGCACAAGCACGGCGGCTACTGGACGACCGAATATACCGCGGGCATGAGCGGGATCGACCATCCCTGGGAAGAGAACCGTGGCATGGGCGTGAGCTACGGCTACAACCGCGCCGAGGACGTCAGCGTCTATCACACCGGCCGTGAATTGGTTTTTATCCTGGTCGACACCGTGAGCCGCGGCGGTAACCTGCTGCTCGACATTGGCCCCAACACGGATGGAACTATCCCAGTCATTATGGAGCAGCGGCTCAAAGAAATCGGCGACTGGATGAAGATCAACGGCGAAGCCATCTATGGCGCCAAACCGTGGAAAAATACGCGGCAATGGACGGCTGGCGAAGTGCCCAAGATCGAATATAACAAGGAATTCTCATCCGCGTACGATGTCACTAAGTTGATCGAGAAGCCTTCGGGCGGCAAAGCGTCTATCGAGGCGTTCTTTACCGCGAAAGGTAACGATATTTACGCAATCCTGCCGCACTGGCTAGGCCATAGCCTCGTCATTAAAGACCTGAACGCTGCCAAATCAGTCGCCCTGCTGGGCTCGCCGACACTAGTGAAGTTCAAGGCGATGAAATCAGGCCTCGCCATCGAGCTGCCAGATCTTCCTGACGATCTGAGAGCCGAGCCTGCTTGGGCGTTGAAGATCACGCTGAACTAATCTTCGGGTGAGTGGTGGAGGCGGTACGAGTTGGGGAGCAGAAATACTTAGGAGATCCGGTGAAGCAACTATCAAACTCTTGACCCTCGCTGTACTGTTACCAAGATTCTTTTTTACATTTTCTCTTCTGGAAGCCTCTGAGTAGATAGAGGGAATTAGTCGCCGAACTCCCCCAGGTCTTGCCTAATCCGAAATGCTAGATCGGGTCAAGAGGCATTGGCGGGGAGCGGAGAGCCTTCGTGCCACCTATGGAAGTGCAAACTCCTGGATGGAGCGCCTCCCCCCGCGGTCCCTGAGATTGAACCCAAGGCGTTGAGTTTTTTTCCATTTTGAAGGCCTCTTCGTACATAGCGATGTCACTGTCTCGCTTGCCACGAGGCAATTCCAGAGGTTACGCTCTTTGTTCGGAACCGCGAATCTTCCGCCACAAAGCACTGGAACAAAAGAAGATGCGGCGACATGGCGCCTCCTGCGCGTTCTCCAGACCCATGACTGCACGGACAACTGAATTGTCACCCATCGTCACCTTAAGGGACCTCTTCGATAACCAATCGGACCGGGCCGAGCAAACCAGAAGGCAAGGGCTGCAAGTTCTCCATGTCTTGAGGCGCGAAGCGTTCCCCATACCTGCTGTTCAGTAACCTATAGTTTCGCAGGGAACGTCCCGCCAGCCAATTTATGGCCAGATTTTCGACGGTAATCTTCAAATGATTATCTCCAGGACGCAGCGCGCCTGAAATCTCCAGCTCGTAGGGAGGCTTCCAAATCGAACCTGCAGGCTGGCCATTCACGACTACTTGCGCGGCCTCACGAACGGGGCTTTCCAACCAGGCTCGCATTCGCGGATGACCATTCTGAGGCCGCTCGACAACGGCTCCCGGCCCGAAGTCGAGGTACACGCGAACCCTCGAATTCAAGATCTTTGGGGAAACGTCAAAGTTTTTTTCGTAGACCGCATCTCCAGAATAGAACCGCGTCTCTTCCTCGTCCGCCCATGGGTGCACTCCATCCATATGAACTGTTCGACGGAGATTGGGAAACGTCACTGTCCAATCTCGTTCCAGATCGAGTATTTCCCGAGCCGGGCCCGAGACGGATCTCCTTGTCTTGGATTGATCTGTGGCCGACGAATTGCCGGTTCGAAACACTATGACCCGTGACTCGTAAGGCTGCAAATTCAGTTCGACCGAAGAGTTTGCGCTAGCTGTGAGGCATTTCCTGAAGAAGGGTCCCACCATTCTGCATGCGGTTGCGACGCGCGAAATGTAGCGTTCGTGGAAATGGGATGGTTGCTCGTATTTGCGAGAAAATAGAGGTCCCCAAAGGGCAATTTGCGATGAACGAAGCCAATTTCCGGTGCGTGAGGAGAAGTAGTGAAGTCCGGTTTGAGGGAATGTGCCAAGGTATTCCTAAGCTGCTTTTCGTCCGAAACAAAAAGGCCTTTTCCGGGTGTTGCGTGGAACAATTCCTCTGAGATTTCTCGCTCATGAGGAGTGTCTGTTTCCGCCTCCTGCAAGCCCGGCGCGCGCGAGGGAAGATTTCTTGTGGCGATCACAATGCCGCCATTACGCGCGTAGGTCTCGATTTGACGATAGGTCGCTAGGGGCAATCGCTCAACACCGGGCAAGATCAGCACCGGATAGGGAATTCCTGATTTGGCGATCGTCTCGCAATCGATAAAATCGAAGTTGAATCCCGCGTCAAGGATTTGCGGAATTACCTCCGGCCCCAGCAACCGCTCCATCGATTCGCTCACGGAAACTTTCCCCGGCGTGAATCGCGCCCAGGCATCATCCGTGGGCAAAAGTAGCGCGACATCATTCGCCGGCCCGCCCTGGCGGAGCACATAGCTAACCCTTTGCAGATACTGCGTGACCTGCGGCATGACCGGCCACCACGGATTGTGGTCATTGAGAGCCGCGGCTGCGTAAAAAGCCCATCCCGGCTCGCCAGCCTCTTTTGGCGAATATGGCCAACCGTGCCCAATCAACTGATTGACTCCTTGCAGAAAAAACAAGTCGGCTTCCACTTTCATGTCCAGCGGTGTTGCCCGAAAAGCGGGGGAATGCAACCATGTCCAGGTCTCCGCCGAGGTGACGCTCCTTCCCTGAAGATGGCTCGCGGATGAGGCCCAACGAGTCGTTGAGAAACTCCGCCATTGAGTGCCTTCGCCTTCCGGTAGATCAACCAAGGAATTACTAGAAAGCGTGACGGCGGGGATACCGTATGTCTGAGAGCGGAAAAGCGTCTTGTGTTGCGCCGCCCATTCTCGAACTGAACTGAGATAGCGCTCATTCATCAGTTCGGTGAGTGTTCTTCCCCAATCGTGGCGGATGTCCGCAGTCTTCGGACCAATGTCCTGAACAAGAGCGGGCAAATACGGCGTTAAATCGTAACCACGGCGCCGGCGAAATTGTTGCAGGAGGTCACCAGTCCAGTCCGAACCATACACTTCCAGGCTGTCGCTGAAGACGGAATAAGGAGGAGCGTCGCCAAAGGCTTCCATCAAGCGGTCTCCTACGGCGTGAAGATGATTCTCGATTGCCCCGCGGTCAAAGTGATCGAGGACGAACCCTTCGGCGCCAATGGCGGGCCGCTTGACCATCATCCCTGTCCGGCTCGAGATGAAGAACAGGAGGACGTGCGGGCCGATAAGCTTCCCTGGGACGCGAAGCCGGACATTTTGAATCTCGAAGACCTGCTGCGCTTCGGATGCGGAAAAGTTTTTCGGTTCGCCGGGGGCCAGGAACGCAGCGATCAACTCCTCTCCAGCACCGATGCTGGGGACGGCTATCGAATGTGCTCCCCGCGGCACAGTCGTCATTACAATTCGCAGTGCACCTGCCGCCTGCGTTATGGGGATGTGCGGCCCGCCAAAAGGCCAGCCGCTTCCGAGTGTCACGTCCATGCGCAGGCCGAGTCTGCGTGTCTCGTCCACCGCAAAGCGCAGATCATCGATAAATTCATCGGAGAGATAGGGGAAGTTGTGGAAGCCGCGGACAGGATCGTCGAGTTCAAGCGGGTAGACGGGCTGAACTTCAACTCCCCCGATTCCCCCTTCCTTCATCTTGCCAAGTTCCCGCGCGAGTTCCGGCTTTGTCACCGCAGGCCCGAACCACCACCAGCGCATCAGGATGCGGCTGTCGTCAGGAGGGTTCGCGAAATTTTGACGCAACGTCTCCCATTCGGCTGCAGGCCCGGTTTGCCTGGCCGCATGCACAAAGAGAACTCCAACAATTGGTAGCAGGGCCGGCAATCTGCGAAGTGTTTTCAATCGGCTGCTCTACCAATGCATTTTAAACCCAAGTTGTAGAATTCTCGGGTCGAATGCGCTGGGAACGAAGCCGGGCGTGGTCGCGCCAATCTGTCGACCAAAGTTGGACGAGTTGATGCCCGCCGTTGTGCCAGGGCCTCCAATGCTCGGATTGAAGTGATTGATAGCGTTAAAAGCTTCGAATCGAAATTCAATCTGCTTCTGGTCGTGGATCGGGAAGACCCGGGTAATGGCCATATCCACGCTGAAGGTCCCTGGTGAACGTAAGAAGTCGCGGCCAACGCTTCCGAAACCGAAAGTGCCGCTGGGAAAGGTCGCGAAAGCGGCCTTGTTGAACACCACATAACACTGTGTGGTCCCCGTTGTATTGCAGGGCTGCCACTGGTTGATGTAAATCGGTTGCCCGGGAACTATGTTGGGCCGGTCGTTGCCTTCACCGGTGGCGGAAGTGTCCGTCCCTGTTCGAACGTCAATGGGCCAGCCGCTCTGCGCGCGAATTGCCGGTGCGAATTGCCATCCGCCCAAGAGCCAACGAACTGCTCCCTTTCCGTGGAATGGGCTGGCTGCAACCACCGTCGCATTAAAGATGTGCGTGATATCGAAGTTGCAGACGGCATAGTCAGCCCGCGGGTTGTTTTGTATCTGGAAGTACGTGCCCCGGAGGTCTCCGTTGAAATCCCCAATGCTCATGCATTTCGAATAGGTGTAGTTGGTATGGAGCGAAAAGCCTTTGCGGAAGCGATGCTTCAAGCTGGCAAGCAAACCGTGGTAAGTCGAAAAGCCGCTGTCGAATGCCAGGTCGAGTATCCCAATGAGCCCAGGATTCTGTGGCGCGCTCGCTCCGCCGGCCGTGAGTGTTAAGAAGCGGCGAGGCGTCTCATTAGCGGCGCTACCTTGGCAAGTGCCTCCCGGCGCAGCCGAGCAGGCAGCCGGCGTAACCTGCGGCGAGTTGAAGTCGTAAGACAAGGGAACGTGGACGCTTCGATTGCCCAAGTAAGAAAAGGAAACCGCCCAATCACCGTAGAACTGTCGCTCCCAGCTCAGATTCCATTGCTGCATGTACATGGGCTTCATATCTGGCGGGAAGGAAACCCAGAACGAGCCCCCGGGGAAGATGGCTCCACTGCCAGGGAATGGATTCTGATTTGCGTTTGAAGACCCGCAACCCGTTGCCCTCGAATAGTTCAGCCACGGGTTTGAGAACGTGCCACACCCGCTGGAATTGTCAATCTGGTTGACGACCGGAGGATTGGACGTCAGGCGTTGCGAGTACCATGCCATCGCGGAATCGTAGAAGATTCCGTACCCGGCGCGTATGCTCTGCTTGCCGTTTCCCGTCGGGTCCCACGCAATGCCAAAGCGCGGCGCAAAATTCGGCAAGTGGTTGTTGGTGAATGCCGCTGGAACGCCCGGGTCTCCAAAAAACAGCATGCCGGCAGGAGCATTGGGATACACCGCACTGTGAACATTTTGCTGAAATGCGCTCATATTGAAAATGCTTCCGCGGCGAAATACGTCCGAGGGCCACAGCGTCGGTTCCCACCTCAAGCCGGCCGTTAATGTAATCCTGCTGCTGAGGCGAAAGGTATCCTGTCCGTAAAAGCTCGGAATGGTTGAGCGATAGGCCACCTGCTGCGCGCGACTCTGCGTAAAACCGCTGTACCTGCCGATTAGAAAGTCCGCGAGGCCGTCACCGGTGAACGTTCCATTCCATGTAAACGTTCCGTTTTCATCGTAGCCCGTGAGCGTATTGTTTTGTGTCCGGATCACAAGGGCGCCGAAGGCAGAGTGATGGCGTCCGCGAATCCAATCAACGTCATCCGCTTCCGTCCAAGTATTCACATTGAAATGGCCCGGGGCGCAGGTACCGCACCCGAGACCAAAGTAGCCGCTGATCGAAGTGAGCAGAAAATTGGAGATTTCCACGTACATGTTGCTTCCAAGGGTTGTGGCGTTGATGTCGCCTGGATTCACGCCGCGATTGTCACGGCGGCGCGATGCGGTCACGTGAAACGAGTTGACCAGGTTTCGCGAGATGGAATAGTTGTCGCCGATCGTAAGGCTTTGCGCCCGTTCCCCGTTGCCCGGTGTCTGCGTCAAGATGAGATTGTGGATATCGAACGGCGGCGGAGCCTGGAAGTCGTCAATGAAATAACGTCCGTAGAGATTGTGCTTGCTGCTGAACGCGTAGTCTACACGTCCGATTTCCTGGTTTTCGTTGTCAATGGCGGGCAAAGCGTAGTTCAGCAACCCGCAAGGGTCGGTCGAGAGGGGAACGTATCCTGCACTGAACACTTTAACGGAAGCCGGGTCAAAAGAGGTTGGGTTGGCCTGATTTCCTGAGAATGGGGCCTTCAACGTTCTGCCCGAAGTTGTCCCGGTACAGCCAGGCGATTCGAGAGCGGTAAAATCGCCGGCAAGCGCTGCCGCAGTCGCCGTGTGTGTCGTTGCTGTCGCCACGGAGTGTTGGCGAGTGCCTTGATAACCTGCAAAGAAAAACAACTTATCCCGGATGATCTTCCCGCCGACCACTCCACCAAACTGATTGCGTAGCAGATTGTCGCGCTTGGCGCCGCTCGCAGTGAGGAAGGAATGCGGCGCGGCGTTAAGCACACCACCCCGGTAGAACTCGAATGCTGCGCCGTGAAAACTGTTCGTTCCGGACTTCGTGACTAGGTTCACGACACCGCCCGGGTGCAGTCCGTTTCGCGCGGGCAACGAGCTTGTTTCCACGCTGAATTCCTGAAGCGCATCGGGAAACGGGAAGGGCAAATTGACATTCGAAAAGGTGTCGTTGTTGTCCCCGCCGTCGAGCAAATAGTTTGTTCCGTTGGCCTGCCCCCCCGCTACGGAGATCGTGACCGAGCTGTAAAAGTTCTTGCTGCCGACTTCGTCGCCCCCCGGTGCGCTCATCGACGCGCCCGAAATCAGAACGAGTTGCGTCACATAGCGGCCGTTCAAGGGCAGTTCGGAGATGCGCTGCGATTCCACGACATTGGAGACCGAAGCATTCTCAGCTTGGATCATGCTGGCGGCTGCAGTCACCTCCACCGTTTCCGAGACCGAACCGACCGAGAGAACAGCGTTGAGCGTTACGTGGTCGTTCACCTGCAGCACAATTCCCGTTTGGCTGTAGCTCTTGAACCCCTCTTTCTTGACCTCAAGCTGGTAGGATCCAACGGGTAGGCCAGGCAGAACGTACCTTCCTTGTTCGTCGGTGGTCGCCGTGTGGGCAATGTTTCGCTGCGTCTCAAGCAGTTTGATCGCGACGCCCGGCACTGCGGCTCCCGAGCCGTCAGTTACTCGCCCGGACACCTGAGCGACGTTTACCTGCTGCGCTCTGGCATTCGGGGGCCAGAGGACAAGCAATGCAGCGTATCCAGCCACACAAATCGTTCGATAGAGAGTCGTACGGCACATTATTGATCTCCTTTTGGCGAACACACCAACTTGCCGCTCCGTCGGGAGGCAGAACAACCCCAAGCGCGGGATTTGACGTCATTTCGCCTCCAAGCGCAACTAGAAATACTTCTTCCAACGGGACCATTGCCCGATCTGGCAAGGTGCCCTCAGGCGGCTGGAAAAAATCCGCCATCTCCCATTGCCAGCGTTCATGCACTTCTCGTTTGGCCATCTCGGCGCGAGCAGGGTCGAAATCCGCGGTTTCCAAATTCCCGTCGAGAAGGCCGTCGGGCCGGAGGAACAGCGAGTAGTTGCTGCAACCGGTTTCGCGTAACGCCGCCCGCATTTCCGGCCACACGACACGCTGCCGCTGTTTGTAGTCCTCGAGACGTTCTGGCTTCACTCGCAGCACAAAACAAACGCGTTTCATGAAATCCTCAACTATCGCAGGAACGCTTCAGTCAACCCGCCGTCCACGGGAATCACATGACCGGTCGTCTTAGAGCTTTGGTCGCTTGTCAGCCATACTATGGCATTCGCGCAGTCTTCCGGAAGAATCGATCGCTTCGTTAGCGTGCGCTGGGCGTAAAACCACCTTCGTCCCCTTCTCGCCAACTCGCCAAGTACACTGAGCAACTCGCCGTCATCACTAGGAGTGTTTCGATTTCCCGGACGATTTCGTTTTGAAGGTCGGTTTGGAGCCTCCTTTTTCGGCCGCCTCTCGGGAAGCTGCCTGGGACCGTTCCAGTTGGGCATCCGCCCATTGTTCACAAGCCTCCCGATACTGCTCCACCTGCTCCCGAAACTTATGCCCTTGCTCGATTTGCTTCCGCGCCAGCTCGGCTTGTTCCGGACTTAAATACCGGGAGTGGGTTTTGCCTGCCATCGGCCGGGTCCAGCTGTAATAAGGGCCGTGACGCGCTTGGGGATCCTCTTGGCAGGGGCAGCTTGCTTTACCGCATTTCATGGTGCGCTCGGAGACGGACCCCCGGCGCATCGGTTTAGGTTGCGACAAAACTACGGCCAGCTCACGTACGGACGAAGGTACCTCAGGAGGAATCTTCATGGATCTATCCTACGGCATATATTACCGTAGGACAAGATAAAAAAGAGACGGACTTTAGCCCAGCACCCTACGTCCTGCGCCCGATGCCTGAGGGGTCGGTGAGCGTTGGTATGTCTCTTGTTACCAGCAGTGGCTTCGGATTTGACCGAATCCCCTGTGTTTAAGCGGGTTCCGAGAGCCACAAATCGACCGAAAGTAGTAGCAAAACTAGTCGCAAGGCGAAACCATCATCGGGCCGCTCTTATGAATTCAGTTTTTCTCGACTTTGACGCCTAGCGGAAGACTGCGGAGAAACGACTGGTGGCCGGTTGCATGCAATCGGAGAGAGAACCGCGCCGCCGAATGCACGAAATAGTTGCCGGCCCGGTGCACAGCAAAGAAAAGTGGTGAACGGGCGACGGCTTCCGGCGATTATAGCGGCTTCTTTGCGGTGGCCAGCGGTCCTGGGGAGCCGCGCATGCCGCGTTCGATTGGCCTGATAAGTGAATGACATCGCCAACGATGTGATATCATATCCGATGTGAGAGTGGTCGCAGATACCGATGTGATCGTGGCAGCGATGCGCAGCCCAAGCGGGGCGTCCGCGGCAATTCTGCGCACGGCGCGGCAAGCCAGGATAACGCTGCTCGTGAGCGTCCCACTGGCTCTGGAATATGAAGCAATTTGCTCAGAAGCAGAGCACCGGCTGGCGGCAGGGTTGAGCGAACGAGACGTAGAAATATTCCTGGATGCGGTGGTGGCGATGGCGGAGCCGGTGAAAACACACTTTCTGTGGAGGCCGCAACTGCGAGATCCTTGCGATGAGATGGTGCTGGAAACGGCGGTCAATGGGCGCGCCGACGCATTGGTCACATTCAACGTGCGGGACTTTGGGACCGTGCCTGCGCGATTCGGGATCGAAGTGATGATCCCTCGTGACGCGATAGGGAGGATGAGACGATGACGGAGACGATGACATACCCTCTGCGGTTGCCACGTTCGCTAAAGAGGGCGGTGGAGCGACAGAGCAAGGAAGATAGGACCAGCATAAACCAATTCGTCGCCACAGCAGTGGCTGAAAAGCTTTCAGCTTTGCAAACGGCGGAGTTCTTTGCTGACCGCAAAGCGCGCGCAGATTTCAAGGCCTTTGACAAGCTCATGAAACGGCGCGGCGGAAAGCCGCCGCGTACAGGCGATGAAATGCCGGGCAGCAAGGCGAAAGCGTTTCGTCACGTTCGTGATAATCCATAGTGGCTCTGCATTTGGCGATCTACTGAGACTGTTAGCTTGAACTCACCCCTCATATTCCTGGGTCCAGGCCGCGTCCTCGTGCTACGATTCGCCGCGTGATGTTCCCTGCTGCTGTCCCAGAGATCCCCGCGGCCAGCGTCGACAAAGCCGCCGCCTACTATATCAACACGCTGGGCTTCACCTTCGATTGGGGCGACGAGCAAGGCGGCATTGCCGGCATCTCAAGGGGGGAATGCAGATTGTTTATCACCAATCACCCGTTCCGACGCTCCTACGGCAACACAGGCCCTATCCTTTTCTGGCTCAATCTCGAGAGCAAGGCTGAGGTAGACGAACTCTTCGAAGAGTGGAAGGCCGCGCACGCGAAGATCGTTTCCGAACCCGAGGACAAACCGTGGAAGCTGCGCGAGTTTCTGGCCGCCGATCTTGATGGCAATTTCATTCGTGTCTTCTATGATTTCCGGTCGGACGTGTAAGTAGTAGGCTTTGCCCATGATTCGTCAGATCGCGCCTCAGTTCTTCACCTTGGACATTCCCGGCACTCTTGCCTATTACACAGATAAGCTTGGCTTCAAGTGTTTGGGCACCTGGCAGGACCCGCCCGTTTACGCCATCGTTGCACGCGACCAGCATAAGATTCATTTCCGTTGTGCCGCTCCTCCCACCGGGAACCCCGACAAATATTCGGACGAACTGCTCGACGCCTACCTACTCATCGAAGATGCGGACGCTCTTTACGCCGAGTATGCAGCTCGCGGCGTGGAATTCACGCGTGGACTTGGCAACACGCCATGGCAGTCGCGTGAATTTGTAGTGAAGGATTGCGACGGCCGACTGCTTGCCTTTGGCGCGAACTTGTAGCCTTGTCTAGGCTATCCCGCCCCAAACGTTACTCTTGGACTGTGCGCAGAGCAGACGAACTGTCCACTTCTCTATTTTTGCGAAAAGGGGACGTGAAATCGATCAACCTACTACTTTGGGGATGCGCGTTTCGTGGGACCACTGATCAGCCGATGACTCCCGCCGCGATGCTTCGCGCGGCATGGCGCCCGCCAGCAGGAGAACAGTGCCGCAAAACATCAGCGTATCCGCCAAATAATTCAGGCCCTTGTCGAGGCTGGCGCGTTCCACTACTCCGATCGGCACGTAGACCACCAACACCACGAAGAGCACGGTCAAGCCCAGCCACGTCGCTGCCGCGCGGGTTTTCTTACCAACCAGCAACAGGATACCCGCGACCGCGTAAACCGCGGCCGCCAGGTACGTCCAAACGGCGTGTCCGGGGATCCACGCGGGCGTCAGCGGTTCCGGGCGGAACGCCGGGAACGTGATCGCCGCGCAGGAATTGCTCGAAGCTGTAAAACAGCACGGGAATGGCTACGAAGTATCGCGCAATCAAGGCCAGGATGTGCTTGCCGCGCTCGCGCCACTCCTCGGTGAGACTGGCTGCCAGCGCCAGAGGGCCGCCGCTGAAAGATAATTCCCGAAGCGTTAGCGTTAGCCCAATCTGATTTCGCGGATGGCGTGCCCAGGCCGGGGCGTCCATCAGCACTACGAAAAGGAAAAACGTCAAGGCCAGCAAGCTTGCCGAGCGACGCGCCTGAATCCCCGTCGCCAGGCTGAGCGCGGCGGCGATAAAGGTCCGGGGCGCGAATGCCATCATCGCACTGAGGTGCTGTCAACTCAGTGGTCGCTGGGAAGAGTTTTGGGAATCCCGAGCGGCCAGCTGATTTCCCTACCCACAAAATTTGGCGTACGCCCGACCCCGGGTGGGAGCTAGCGGAAACGGAGTATAAAGTACATGCTCGGGAGTAAAGAGCTGGCGGATGAGAAGGAGTTTTCTTTGGGAGCCTACGGTGTACAGCGCAGCCGGGTACGAATTGGGGCTCGGAGGAGGAGTTGCCGCCACGAGATAGATGGCGCTCGCACCCGAATTCGGGGCGGCGTGGGCAGACGAAAATGACGCCACCAGTAGGATCAGAATAGTGATAATAAGCTTGTGCGCGTTGGCAGACATCGACACTACGGCAACCTCACGAAGGAGACGCGTTTAATCGTAAACTGTCGGCGAAGCGATACGTCGTGGGGAGCAGCGTTTGACTAGCGGCTTCCTCCGAAGACGCGTCCGGCTCGCATGAACCCACGGTGAGGTAAGCAATAAGCTGGCTTGCCCCCAACGCGGACCTGATCCAGCAAGAAGCACATTTCTTCATCATCCGGAAACAGCTGCTCGGAACCAGGATAGTGAATACGTGAATTGTCCTCATATCATTATCAGGAAATCGCCTTCCAGACTTTTGTCCCGCAGCAGCGCTCGAACTGCGCGATCCATGGTGGCAAGCTTTCCTTTCTTATGCATCGCAAGTCCTAGCAAGTAGGCATCCGTCACTTGTTGATGGCCCGCCAAGCGCTGAGCAAATGGTTCAAGTGCGTGGGCAAAACTGACCTCGTCCGGCCAGAATCGGTGCGCGGGATGGCCAAGGTTGGCTTGTAGCAGGGCGAGAGCATCCGGGGGGGTGAGTGCATTTGGAGAGAAAGCGGGATTCGAGAGTATGCGGACGAAGGCGGTCTGGGTCAGTGGGCATGTTGCCCACCCTTCGCGCGCGTGGCGCGCGAGCCATTCCTGGACTTTCTCATGAGCGCGGTGGGTGGGCCAGGCCATCGCGATAAGGACATTGACGTCCAGCAAAAAACCGGCTTTCACTCCAATTCGTCCTGGAGTCTTTCGACATCCTCGGTGCTTACAGCCGGCGAGCCAGGCGGAAGCTCGACGACGTGAAAGCCGTTGACGAGGCGGGTTTGCAAGGGTGCATGTAGCCCCCGGCGCACTAGTTCCGATACCGCTTTACCGATGGCGACGTCTCGAGCTTCAGCGTACGCCTTTACTTGCCGAAAAACATCGTCGTCCAGCGAAAGTGTGGTTCTCATGCACCTATGATGCTCCAAGCGAGGTTTGATGTCAAATCAGCAAGTCCTGCATCAATCTAAGTCATTTGGTGCGATGCGCGGCTCGGGGTCATCGGGCAATGGTACCTCAGCACCGCGTGCCCCCCTGAAGCGCGCTGCTCGTGAATCCTGCGAAGACTTGTTAGGGTGTACCCAAGGAGAAGTCCATTCGTCGTTTCATGGACCAGGTACGGCAGCGAACCAAACGGACGACACCTTTGAAAACCAAGGAGCTGATTGAGGAGCTAAACCCGCTCTTGCGAGGGTGGGTCGAGTATTACAAACGCACCCACATCCGAAAGCTCTTCCAACGTCTCGACGGCTGGGTCCGGCGGCGCATCTGGTCGCATCGCTACAAGTGTTGGCGCAACGCTGGCTGGAAACGGCTGCCTGCGCAGTCGCCCGCTTAAGCGAGAGGTGCAATCTCTCTAACTCCAAAGCTGCTTTGGGTTTAGTGGCGGAGGAGGAGGGATTCGAACCCCCGAGACCCTTTCGAGTCTAACGGTTTTCAAGACCGCCGCATTCAACCACTCTGCCACTCCTCCGCTTTTAATTATAACGTAATCTGTGGGTTAGACGGGCATTTGTGACAATTGAGCATTTGCGCTGCTGTATTTTGGTGCAACTGTCACCAAATTGTCACGAACGCCCGACAATTTTGCTACCGCGGCTCTCTTCGACTCGAGATTTGTGTGCGTATAACGCATGGTTACGGTGACTGTCGAAATGTCCCAACAATTGCTGGACTGTCACTATATCCACGCCTCGATCGAGCAATCGCGATGCGAATGTATGTCGCAGCGTGTGCCAAGAAACGTCGGAAATTCCGGCCTTCTTGCAAGCCAAAGAAAAGCCTGCCTTTAGGTCGACGAATTTTTCGCTCCTTCCGTGGTTGTTTAGCAAAAGAAGGGACTTATGCCTCCCTAAGATTTCATTTGCTATTCGCGAATCGCGAATATAGAATGTAAACCATGAACCTGAAGCCCCAAGACGTCGTGGTTGCGCTGAAGCTCTTCGGCTATCCGAACGGTCGTCCAGCTATGTCGATTGTAGCGAGTGATCTCGGCCTTAGCCCGTCGGAAGTTCATGGAGCCATTCAGCGCCTGAGAAGCTCGAAGCTTCTGCATGGTCCCGCGCTGAAAGACAAACCGAATATTTCTGGTCTTGAAGAATTCTTGATCCATGGACTGAAATACGCCTTTCCTGCGGAGCACGGCGAGGTGACGAGGGGCGTTGCCACTTCGTATGCAGCCGAGCCGCTGAAGAGTGAAATCGCCGCCTCGAACGATTTGCCGCCAGTCTGGCCCTGGCCTGACGGCGAAACCCGTGGTGTTAGCCTCGATCCTCTCTACAAAAGCGTGCCGCATGCCGCGTTACGTGACCCAGCGCTCTACCAATTTCTGGCGCTCGTAGATGCAATTCGGGATGGACGCGCGCGCGAGCGAAATCTAGCTGAGCGCGATTTAGTCCACAGATTAAGGTCGGCTCATGGCCAATCCTAATCTTGAACTTCTGACGGATGCGGCCAAGTTGCTCGAGCCGCTGCTCGGAGAATTGGTGTTCGTGGGCGGTTGTGCGACGGCACTGCTTATCACAGATAAGGCAGCGGCCGACGTGCGTCCAACTTTTGATGTGGATGCGATTGCGGAAATCACGTCCTATGCTGGATACGATACTTTTTCGGAAAGACTCAAAAAGCTCGGTTTTCAAGAAGACACAAAAGAAGACGCGCCGCGCTGCCGTTGGCGGCAAGAGACGACGACTCTTGATGTGATGCCGCTCGATCCAAAGGTTCTCGGTTTCTCGAATTCATGGTATCGGCCGGCAATGGAACATTCGGAAGAACGCGAGCTCGAAAATGGATTGAAGATTCGGTTGGTGGCGCCGGTATATTTCTGTGCTTCAAAGCTCGAGGCTTTTGAGCGGCGCGGAAATGATGATTTTGCCGGGAGCAGGGATCTGGAAGACATTATTGCTGTTGTCGACGGTCGTGCCGAATTGCTCGGAGAAATTCGAGCTGCGGAGAGCAATGTGCGCAGTTACCTGGCGAAGGAAATCGAGAGGTTGATTTCGATCCCTGCGTTTAACGACGCTCTCCCCGGCCATGTGCCGCCGGACGCCGCCAGCCAAGAAAGAGTCGGCACCATTATTTTGCGACTGACAGAGATTGCCTCGCTGTAGCTGGCGGGAATGCGATGGAAATCCTCCGACCTTGGAAACCTTCAGGATTCAGTGGTCCTAGACAGAGCAAGGCCGCTGTGTACTTTCGTGCGGTTTATGTTTTCGATGGATTATCTCGGGATTCCGAGAATCGCCATTATCCCTAAACGTTTTGAAAAATTCGCTCGCATAATCAGGTCAATCTCAGCGCATTGCTCTTTTTGTGGCATTGCTGAGTCGCTGCTTGAGCGCGTCTGGAACCCTCAACAGACGCAGGCCATCACCCCGATGGCTATTGTCGCTGATCTCGACGAGGACATTCCCACCGGCCATCACAACATTCGAGGCAAAGCCGCCGTCTCGTTTTCCCCATATTGCGATCACTTCGCCCGAAGACGCGTCACGCCACTCAAGGTCGAAATGGCCGTTGCGCGTCACGGCCGCTCGGCCGAAGGTCTTGAAAAATGCAAAGCTCGTGAACTCGTCGGTGGCCCATAACCGGCTCCCCGTCGCAACGTTGAAGGCCAGTGCACGGCCCTGTGCCAGGACGAACACGGCTCTCGAATCCGACAGAAATGCTTCTTGGATTTCCGACGGGCTTCGGATCAGTAGATCGTGCACATCGTCGACTCCCGCCTGCCGAAGGATCCTCGTGGTTTTCGTTGGTATGCCAAGAGCTTCAAAGGAGAGCAGAGCCGCAAGAGGGAACCAGCCCGGTTCGATGTGGATTTCTGGAGGAGGGAGGCCGCCTTCGCATTGGAAGATGGCGAGCTTCTCTCGGATCTCTCGCAAGGATTTGCGGCCCAGGTTCTTGATGTGCAGGAGATCGTAGTCGCTTTGCCGCAGGAGATCGCGTATCGTCCGGATCCCGGCGTTCGATAGACAGGTGCTCGATCGTGCGTTGAGTTCGAGAACCTCCACGCTTTGATCGAGTATGCAGTCCGGCGTGGCTTCTCCTGGTGGCCACCATGCGTGAGCTAGCATGCCGAGATTTGAGCTTACAAGCAGCCGCTCGATTTCCGAAACATCTCGTCCCAGAAACGAAGGCTCTCGGCCATGGACCCTGTCGAGCGATTCGATGCCGACTTCGCCAAGCACGCTCGCCAGTTTCGGATGGGTCTTGCGGAAATCGGGAGGCCTTTCACTGTTGGCATCGGATCCTTCAGAACGGTTAAGAATTAAGAAGTTTCCGGAACGAGAGCTCGCAAAGGCCGCGGCAACCACACATGAGCTGTTTCAACCTACCACGCGATCAAAAGCAATATCGACGAGTTCGTTCAACGTGTTCATTAAACTTGAGAGTCGGGCGGAGAGGCAAGTCATCGAAATTCGCGCCCACAACTTCGAAACCTGTTCCGCTCTGGGACTCACAGATCCGCATGCCCTGATGACGATTATAACAAAATGGGATCCGCCAGATCGCGAGTTTCGGCGCAGGATTTGACGCGTTCCCCGGTAAGAGCATAGGTGGGGCCCACAGCGACCGAATTAGCATCCCACCTTCCCAGAGCAAGATCGTTGCACCCTGCTGGGTTACAAGCCTCGACGGATCGCTCGTCAAAAGTGGCTCCCTCGCACGCAACGTAGAATGTCGAGAGGGTCAAACCGAGGAGCTATAGAGCTTTGATGTGGCCGTTGAGCCAATCGAGGATCACGGAAAAGCGAAACCTGACTTCGGCAATCGCGTCGACCATGAAAACGTAGGTTTCTATGGGATCTGCTTCGATGGTGAAGCCGTTCATCAGTAGGAAGGTGTGAGTGGCATCGAATGCGACGCGCTTGTTGCCGTCGAGGAAGGGGTGATTATTCGCCAGCGACTCCATCAGGGCCGCGGCCTCTTCTGCCGGGTTGTTGTAATAGCCAGTTTGAGGGCGGAAAACGGCGGCCTCCAAAGCCCCTACATCTCTCAGGCCATGGGAACCGCCGTAGGTCTCGATCTGCCGATGATGAATGGCTAGGACTTCGGCTACCGTGAGGTAGACACGCTGGGCCATTTACTTGGTGTGGGCCAGCTTCTCGTACAACTTCCGGTACTGCTCGTTGGAGCGGCGGGAAGCTTCCAGCACCTCCGGACGGACTAGGCGATGGGATGGAACCACGTTGTGGAGGTAGAACTCCAATGCCCGCTCCAGCACGTAGCGCTGTGGCTGTCCGTTCTGCTTGGCAACCGCAACCATCTCCTGGTACAGCTGCGCATCAATTTCAGGAGTGAACTTCTTCGTCGTGGTGGATGGCACGGGATCACCCTCCAATACCCCTTATGTTAAACCTGCCCCATGAGAAGTCAAGCTAAATCTTGATTTATCCATCGCCCAGGTAGCAAGGGGCTTAGTAAGCATCGAATGAGGTTCGAGAAGCCTCGAGCTGCGGCTCTTGCGGCCCGGGAGGCGAAAGCTTTCGGCGGTGCGATCTTTGGTAGCAAAAGAATCCGCAATTCCATTTGGTTCTCAGCGCCGGAGAAAATATGCAAGGCTATAGACCTCCCCCCGGCGACTGCGCACCTACCCTCTGACCAGCGGCGACCGCACAGAGGAGACAGCTTCGGCGGGCGCGTGGTCAGTGTATCGTCTCCGGCCCGCGGTCTTCATCGTCCTCGGGTTCATCCTCGAACCAGGGCTCGATTGGCTTCGCTCCGGGTGGCGGGGGCGAATACCGGATCCAGGTCGCCAGTGCCGAGATACTCTTCGTCTACTCGTCGAGAGTGGCCTCGAACGCCCCTGCCAGTCGGGCAAGTTCGGCGTGCGGGTCCCTTCTCCGCCTCGCGACGCCCGGGATCGTCCCAGACCCGAGGCACGCGAACCATCCGAAATCCAGAGATCGCCACACCCTTCATCGAGCCTCGGCAAACAGTCCCGCTACACCTGTGTCGACTGCGATATTTTGGCAACGAAAAGGCGTGGACCATAGCGTTTTACACTTATAGTGGCAAAAAGTACGAGCCCTGCGTGTTCGGCAACGGCACGTTTCACGGAACCCCAGAGGAAGCATTTGAAATTGGCGCGGATCTATCTCAACGGCTAGTGGTTCTTGGGCGCCATCAACCCCGTTCTGGTTATGAAGTCGTCCCTCATCATCGGACTGCCGAGGAATGAGGGCTGAACGCGATAATTTGACCGGGCGCGGACTGCCTCCTTTAGCTGGCAGGTAAGCCCGTTTGGTGCTTGGCATATTGTTATGCGTGTGGCAGATTCATAACATAAAAGTCGGAACAGACAGCAGGTACAGCAAG
>Ga0193733_1000238_pt1 | contig 19754 bp, 17 predicted proteins | sample U1s2metaG_FD_145076 | JGI IMG/M metagenome (GOLD analysis project Ga0193733, IMG submission 145076) | Soil microbial communities from a riparian zone of the East river system, Colorado, United States - U1s2 | ecosystem: Environmental > Terrestrial > Soil > Riparian zone | place: USA: East River...
GCCGGCGGGAAAGGGCACGATCATGTGGATCGCGCGCGACGGCCAGTCCTTCGCCCCGGTCGCGGGCTGCGCCGCTGCGCCCGCTGCGAAAGCGAAGGCGACAGCAAGTAGAAGGATTCTCATCGGGAGGTTTGGGGTTTTTCCCCTCCTCTCTTGAGGAGGGGTGGCGCGAAGCGCCGGGGTGGTCTACCGGTGCTTGTTCAGGAAAATAGTCAGCGCGCGCAGGAAAGCCGTCGGCTGCTCGAGGTTGGACAGGTGCGAGGCCGAGGGGATGACCACCAGATCGGATCCGGGCAGCGCGGCGTGGATCTCGCGCGCCATCGCAACCGGGGTGCCTGCGTCCTGCTCGCCGACGATCACGAGCGACGGGCACTTCACCTCCTTCAGCCGCTGGGTCAGGTTGATCCTGGGAATCGCGTGGCAGCAGCCCACGTAACCCGGGACGGGCGTGGCGCGGATCATCGCGCTCACCCGCGCCGCCACCTCGGGATGGGTCTTGCGGAAAGGCTCGGTGAACCAGCGCTGGAGCGTCGTCTCGACCAGCGCCTCCATGCCCTTGTCCTGCGCGGTCTTGATGCGGCCCTGCCACAGCGGCAAGGCCTCGGGCGCGTAGCGGCTGGTGGTGTCGGCGAGCACCATGCTCGCGAACATCCCGGGAAATTTCAGCGCGAAGGTCTGGCCGATCATCCCGCCCATCGACAGGCCGACCCAGTGGCAGCGCTCGACGCCCAAGCCCTGCAGGAGGCCGTGCACGTCGTACGCCATCATGTCGAGCGTGTATTCGCCTTCGGGCGCGTCGCTCGTGCCATGGCCGCGCGTGTCGAAGCGCAGCACCTTGAAATTGCGCCTGAGCACCGCCGCCTGCTCGTCCCACATGGTCAGATCGCAGGCGAGCGAGTGACTCATGACGAGCCACGGGCCGTTGCCTTCGACGACGTAGTTCAACTCGATGCCGTTGGTTTTGATTTTCATTGTTGACGTGGCCCTCTCACTCCCAACCCGACGCATTCTAATCTACGTCTCTTGCCTCCGGACACCCGGCGCGTGCAATATAGGCAACCTTTTCTGCCCGGCGCGCCATTCAAGAGAATGTCCAAACAAAAAACTGCCCTGATCACCGGCATCACCGGGCAAGACGGCGCTTATCTCGCCGAGTTCCTGCTCGAGAAAGGCTACGAGGTGCACGGCGTCAGACGGCGCACGTCCCTCTTCAATACCGCCCGGATCGACCATCTGTATCGCGACGTGCACGAGCCCGAGGTGCGCATGTTCCTGCACTACGGGGACATGACCGACTCGAGCAGCCTGATGCACATCCTGCAAAAAGTGCAGCCTGACGAGATCTACAACCTTGCCGCGCAGAGTCACGTTCACGTGTCCTTCGACGAGCCCGAGTACACCGCCAATTCAGACGCGCTCGGAACCTTGCGTCTGCTCGAAGCGATCCGCACCCTGGGCCTGGGCAAGCGGACCCGGTTCTATCAGGCATCGACCTCCGAGCTCTTCGGCCTGGCGCAGGAAACGCCGCAGCGCGAGACCACGCCCTTTTATCCCCGCTCGCCCTACGGCGTGGCGAAACTCTACGCGTACTGGATTACCGTCAACTACCGCGAGGCCTACGGCCTGTATGCCTGCAACGGGATCCTCTTCAACCACGAGTCGCCAATACGCGGCGAGACCTTCGTTTCGCGCAAGATCACGCGCGGCCTCGCCCGCATCAAGCTCGGGATGCAGGATTGCCTGTACCTCGGAAACCTCGACGCGAGGCGCGACTGGGGCCACGCGCGCGACTACGTCGAGGCCCAGTGGCTGATGCTGCAGCAGCCGCAGCCCGAGGACCTCGTGATCGCCACGGGGAAGCAGCACAGCGTGCGCGAATTCATCAACCTGGCGGCAGCAAACCTCGACATCCGCCTCAAGTGGAGCGGCAAGGGCATCGACGAGCACGCGCTCGACGCCTCGGGAAAAAAAGTCATCGCCGTGGACCCGCGCTATTTCCGGCCGACCGAAGTGGACTCCCTCGTCGGCGATCCCACTCGGGCGAAGCAGAAACTGCATTGGCAGGCGAAAACCAGCTTCGAGCAGCTCGTCGAGGAAATGGTGCGCGAGGACCTGCGCGAGGCCGAGCGCGACGCGCTGGTGAAGAAGCACGGGCACCGGGTGCAGAAGCAAGAGGAGTAAACCCTGCACCAATCCGTCGCATCCATATCGCAACACATGAGAGACTACGGTACCTAGAGTTTACCGTTACAACCCGAGGGAGTAGGCTTCGTACGCAATTCGAGGATATCCATGAATCAAGCCATCCGCCGTGAATTCCTGGAGCGCCAGGATGAGATCGCCCGCATCTGCGCGAGACTGGGCGTTCGCCGTCTGGAAATATTCGGTTCGGCGGCAGCCGGCACCGGCAAGCGGCCCGGCGATCTGGATTTTCTCGTTGACCTGGGAGATCTTCCGCCCCGGGAGTACGCCGACGCCTACTTTCAGCTTCGCGACGCACTGGGGAAGCTGCTCAATCTCCCGGTCGATCTTGTCACTCCAGCCAACCTCGGTAACCCCTATTTCCGGCAGCGCGTGGAGCAGGAGAAGACCTTGCTTTATGCGGCTTGAAGCGCGGAAATACCTCTTCGACATACAGCTGGCTGCGGACAGCATTGCGGCATTCTGCGCGGGAAAAAGCTTTGAGCAATACCGTGATTGAAGCGGACCTTCCGGCTTTCCGCGCCGCCGTGGGAGAGCTATTCCGCGACACTGCCTGCCTTCTCTCCGGCGACGAGTCGATTGAGATCCTTTTGGGAGGCGGCCCGCGGGATTGGGCAGCGCCGGGTTCGTCCCTAAGGTATTGAACGAAAGGTCGGGGGATTTACCGCCTTCCGCCCAGCTTCGCCAGTTCCCGCACGCAATCCTGCAGCGGCAGCGCCTCGACTTTCTTTCCGAGCGGAAAGCGCGAACTTCCCGCATGGACCACGAACAGCCGGTGTAATCGGAGATCGACGAGCGCGGAGGCCATGGACTTGGTCATGGCCGGCGCATCTCCGTATTTCACCTCGACCCCGATGCGCTTGCCGCCGAGGAAAAGCAGCAGATCCAGCTCGGCCCCGGCCTGCGTGCGCCAGTAGTAGGCCTCGCGGGCGCCGGCCTGGAGCAGCACCTGCTCGATCGCGAAGGATTCCCACGACGCGCCGAGTTTCGGGTGGCTTTCGAGCGCGTCGATGTCGGGCACGCCGAGCAGCGCGTGCAGCAGGCCGGTGTCGCGCACGTAGACCTTCGGCGCCTTGACCTGACGCTTGCCGAGGTTTTCGTGCCAGGGTTGAAGAGTGCGGACGACGAGAGCCGAAGAAAGCAGGTCGAGGTACCGCCGAACGGTGGTATGCGCGTCGCCAAGCGAGCGCCCGATCTCCGAGCCGTTCCAGATAGCGCCCGCGTAATGGGCGAGCATTGTCCAGAAGCGGCGCATCGTGGCGGCCGGCACGCGCATGCCCAGTTGCGGCAGGTCTCGCTCCAGGAACGTGCGAATGAAATCTTCGCGCCAACGCATGCTTTCCGCCTCGGACCGCGCCAGATAAGAGCGGGGAAATCCCCCGCGCGCCCAGAGCCGACGCCAGTTCTGCGCGCCCGCCTCGTCGAGCGAGAAACCGCCCATTTCGACAAAGCGCACGCGCCCGGCGAGCGTTTCGGAAGTCTGGCGCAGCAGCTCGGGCGAGGCGCTCCCCAGCACTAGGAAGCGCGCCGGCGCCGGACGCCGGTCGGCCAATACGCGCAGCACCGGAAACAAGTCCGGGCGGCGTTGCACCTCGTCGATCACCGCCAGACCTTTCACCCGCTCGAGCGCCAGTATGGGCTCGGCGAGGCGGGCGAGATCCGCGGGATTCTCGAGATCGAAATAGCTCGTCGTGACGCTCTCGGCCAGGCCGCGCGCGAGCGTAGTCTTGCCGCACTGACGCGGGCCGAGCAAGGCCACGACCGGATTGGCTTTCAGGCCGTCGCGCAGAGTTTTCAGCAGGGCAGGGCGGGCGATCATCCTCGTATTTTGAGCGATTACAGATCAATTTACAAGGAAGGGGCCTTTGCCGTCGAGCCTCGCCCGAGGACCTTGCGTACGAATCGAGGGACTCAACGAGATCATCGGCTGAGGAACCGTGGCCCGAAGGACGGGCGGGATTTCGACTCACCCCCTTGTCAAAGGGGGTCGCTGCGAAGCAGCGGGGGTGATTTCGCTGTTCGAACTCAGCGCTCGGAAGCCGCGGCCGCCAGCGCCTCGTTAGTGCTCAACTGTTAGCCGCGAGTTCTTCGCGCACGATCTTGCGCACGAGCTCCTGAGTTACGGGAGGGTCCACCAATCCAAGGTGGGTTCGGAGCGCGTCGTTGATAAGGGTTGGATAGCCCTTTCCGGACTTTTCGGACTCGGTCTTGAAGCGCTTGAGAGTCGCGTCATCGATATAAATGGTAATCCGTGTTTTCCCGGTGGTGGGAATCCCCGCGCCACGCTTGCCTTTGGAGAAGTCATATACCTTTTTCATAATTTCTTCGCTCTTTAGGATCAGGATCAGCCTTCCGCACCGATATTGATTCGCGCTCCGTCTTGCCGGGGAGTGTGAACCACGACCATTAACGACTCGAACAAGTTCATACCGACCGTAACGAAGCGACGCTCGCCTTCAGCTGAGTCATCTTCAACGGTTATCGCGAGCAAATCCCGGCGGTTTCAAAGTAATAGCGTGAATACCTTCGTACCGGCCTCCGGGACCGCCGCTCGGCAAGAACCACTCGACCGCTACGCTCGCGTCAAGAACGAAGCGCTTAGCGGGCATGTCGCGTTGCGCGAATTTCCCTTAGATACCTAAGCCCCGTCTTTTTGCCATGCGCGTGACTGACCCGCCGCAAAGCTTTCAATAACAAGGCCGCTGTACGACGACGCGACGAGCGCGCTTTCGCGGGCGCAGGTCGGATGATGTAAATGCCGGGCGCCAATGAAATCTTGAGGAGCTTGTCGGGGGCGTTCATGGTTGCATTCGACTCTGTTCGAATCAATTCTCTCATTATAAAGGGAGCGGGCTGCTCGCTGAGGAACCGTGACCCGAAGGACGGCGGGATTTGGACTCACCCCCTTGTCAAAGGGGCCGACGCGCCGAAGGCGCGCGGGGGGTTTCCTCACCGCAATCACTCGCTGGGCCCGCGATGATAATATGTCCGTTGGCTCAGTTGGACGAATCATGCGACAGCTCGCACTGACTACGGCGCAACAGCGACGTTTAGAACGCCTCGCCCGCGAAGCGGGACGCACGTCGAAAGCCATGCTTCAGTTCGTCCTTCGCGATGGGTTCGAAGCCTGTGAGGAGGATGTGCGCGAGAACCTTGCCGCGGACGCGGAGTTCGCCTCGGGGAAAAGCGTCACTCACAAGGAAGCGATGAGGCGGGCGCGGTCGGCGATCGAATCGCATGCGCGCAGGCACAAGCAAGCCGCCTCGATGGTCGGCGCGAGCGCTCGCCGCTTTCGAGAACACACTGAATCATATCTCGGCTGACGACCCGCCGAGGTTGTGCTTGCCCGAGTAGAACGCTCAATAGCATTGATCCAATCTCACCCCAGGATCGGGACGCCAACCGCGACACCCGGGGTGCGCCGTTACCCGATTCCGAATAGCGGGCGCACGTCATTACTTATCGAGTCGTCAAAGGTGAGGTGCGAATTCTGCGCTGGTTCAGGGCGCGGCAGGACGTGCGCGGTTGATCGCGATGCCGCAAACCCCCCGGCGCTGCGCGCCACTCCCCTCAACAAGGGGGCTTGCGCCCATTGGACTCACTTGCACAATGGGTATAAGATTCAACGCCCTGCTGGTCACTCCTGCAGATAATTCGTAAGTTCCCGATCAGTATTTTTCGAAACGGATCTTATATGCAGACACCTTTTCATCTTTTTGGAATCGGCCTCGGCGTTCTCGCCTGCGTATCCGCGTGGGCGCAGATGGATCCGACTCAACAGCAGTCCACCGCGGCTCCCGCCGTTTCCCAGGACCTGATTCCGGCCACCCCGGGCCTCGGAGACGTCCGCGGCCCGCTCAACACGATCAGCAACCGCCCGCGCGCGGCGACGGGGACGCAAGCGGGCGCCGCGGCGGGTGCGCGCACCGTGTTCCCGGGCAGCGATCTGCAGGAGCGCATCAAGGAGTTCGAATTCGAGCAGCTTCAGCGGGACCTTCAGGCCGAGCAGAGGGAGCGCAACGAGTTCCAGCAATTCGTGATGCAGTCGATCGGCCGCGATCTGCCGATGTTCGGCGCCAACCTCTTCCGCACCGTGCCGAGCACCTTCGCCCCGGTCGACAATATTCCGGTCGCGGCCGACTACGTCGTCGGGCCGGGCGACGAGATCCAGATCCGCGCCTGGGGTCAGATCGACGTCGATTACAACGCTACGGTGGACCGCGACGGCACGATCAGCGTCCCCAAGGTGGGCACGATCAACGTCGCGGGGATCAGGGCCAACGATCTGCCCGCCTTTCTCAAGACCGTGTTCGGGCGCACGTTCCGCAATTTCCAGTTGACCGCGACGCTCGGCAGGCTGCGCTCGATCCAGATTTTCGTCGTCGGGCAGGCGAGGCGCCCCGGCACCTTTACGGTGAGCTCGCTCAGCACGCTGGTGACCGCGGTGTTCGCTGCCGGCGGACCATCGAGCAAAGGCTCCATGCGCAACATCCAGTTGAAGCGCGGCAACCAGGTCGTCGCCGAGTTCGACCTGTACGATCTGCTGCTGTCCGGCGACAAATCCCGGGACGCGAAGCTGCTGCCGGGCGACGTGATCTACATCCCGGCGGTGGGGCCGCTCGTTGCGGTCACCGGCAGCGTGAATGTCCCCGCGGTCTACGAGCTCAAGCAGAGCACCGTGCTCTTCGACCTCATCCGCTGGGCGGGAGGACTCGCCACCACCGCCGCCGGACAGAAAGCCACCGTCGAGCGCATCGAGGACCACAAGGTGCGCAAGGTCGAGGAATTCCCGCTCGACATGGGCGGGCTCTCCCGCTCGATCCGCGACGGCGATCTCGTGTCCGTGTATTCGCTCGTGCCGCGCTTCGACAACGCCGTGGCGCTGCGCGGAAACGTCGCGCAGCCGGGCCGCTTCCCCTGGCGCGAAGGCATGCGCGTGCGCGACCTCATCCCGGACCGGGAAGCGCTGCTCTCGCGCGATTACTGGATCAAGCGCAACCAGGCCGTGGGCCTGGACAGCAACGTGACGAGCATCCTCAATCAGCAGGCCGCGACCGGCACGCGGCTCACCGTCGAAGACCTCAACCAGAGGCGCAGGCGCGAAGGCGAGCTGGATATGACCGTAGGGGAGAACATTCGCCGGGCACAGACGGAGACCGAGACGGCGAAGTTTCTGGATCCGAACCAGACTTCCAGCGCCGTGCAGATCGCCCGGCTTCAGGACGCTACCAAGAGCACCATCGAGGCCGCGAAAGCCGACGCGCAGCGCCTGGTCAACCTGATCAAACCCTCGCAGCGCGAGGTGAACTGGGACTACGCGGTGATCGAGCGCCTCAACCGCAACGATCTCAGCACTTCGTTGATACCCTTCAATCTCGGCAAGGCGGTCATCGACGGGGATCCCGAGCAAAACCTGCTGCTCCAGCCCGGCGACATCGTCACGGTCTTCTCGAAACAGGACATCAAGGTGCCGGTTTCGAATCAGACCCAGTACATCCGCCTGGAGGGAGAATTCAAAGGCGCCGGGGTCTATCAGATCCAGCCCGGAGAAACCCTGCGGCAGCTCGTCGAGCGGGTGGGCGGATTCACGCCGAACGCCTACCTCTACGGCGCCCAGTTCACGCGCGAATCCACGCGCGTGCGCCAGGAAGAAACGCTCGAAGAAGCGCTCAACCGGCTGGAGCGCGACATCCAGCGCTTCAACACGCTGCGCGCGCAAAACGTGACCTCCCCCGAAGACGCCGCCTCGCTCAAGCAGCAGGCGGAAAACCAGCAGGCATTGCTTACGCGCCTGCGCCAGATCCGCCCCATCGGCCGCATCGTGCTCGAGTTGTCCGAGAGCCCGCAATCCAAAGACCTTCCCGAGCTGCCACTCGAGGACGGCGACCGCTTCATCGTGCCGCCGCCGCCGTCCATGGTGAGCGTGTTCGGCTCGGTGTACAGCGAGAGCTCGTTTGTCTACAAGCCGGACAAGCGCATGGGGGATTACCTCACGCAGGCGGGCGGCCCGACCAAGGGCGCCGACGAAGGCAGCATCTATGTTCTGCGGGCCGACGGCTCCGTGAAGAGCAAGCGGCAGGAAGGATTCTTCACCGCGTCGCTGGAGCGCAGCCGCCTCATGCCTGGCGACAGCATCGTCGTACCGGAGGAACTCGACCGCACCACGGTCACCCGGGCGCTCAAGGACATCTCGCAGATCTTCTACCAGTTCGGGCTGGGCGCGGCGGCGATACAGGTGATACGGAACAGGTAGTCGGCGGCAACTCCGAACTCCTCGATTTCAGCGGGCGGATGAGAGACTACGGGACCCACAGGCGCGTGCTGGTGACTGGGGGGGCGGGTTTTCTCGGGTCGCACTTGTGCGAACGGCTGCTTGCCAAGGGGCACGACGTCCTGTGCGTGGACAACTTCTTCACGGGCACCAAGGACAACATCGCCCATCTCCTGCCGAACCCGCGCTTCGAGTTGATGCGGCACGACATTACGTTCCCCTTGTATGTCGAGGTGGACGAGATCTACAACCTCGCGTGCCCTGCTTCTCCGATCCATTACCAATTCGATCCGGTGCAGACGACGAAAACCAGCGTTCACGGCGCGATCAACATGCTGGGACTTGCCAAGCGGGTCAAGGCGAAGATCCTCCAGGCGTCGACCAGCGAAGTGTACGGCGACCCCGAAGTGCACCCTCAGGTCGAATCCTATTGGGGGCGCGTCAATCCCATAGGACTGCGTTCATGCTACGACGAAGGCAAGCGCTGCGCTGAAACCCTGTTTTTCGATTACCATCGCCAGCATCGGTTGCGGATCAAGGTGGCGCGGATATTCAACACCTACGGCCCACGGATGCACCCGAACGACGGCAGGGTCGTGTCCAATTTCATCGTGCAGGCCTTGAAAGGTGAGAACATCACAATTTATGGAGAGGGCAACCAAACCCGGTCCTTTTGCTACGTGGACGATCTGGTGGACGCGCTAATCGGGCTTATGGACACGCCGGACGATTTCACGGGGCCGATCAATCTGGGGAATCCGGTCGAGTTCGAAATTCGGAGCCTTGCAGAAATGGTCATCAAACTCACGAAATCGAAATCGAAGCTCTCGTCCCAACCGCTCCCCGCAGACGATCCTAAACAGCGGCAGCCCGATATTAGCCTGGCGAAGAAAATCCTCCACTGGGAGCCGACCACCCCGTTGGAGAGCGGTCTGCTCAAGACGATAAGCTACTTCGACAGGTTGGTGAAATCCGGGTCGGGGAATGGCGTGGCCGTTTGAGGGCCAGTGTTGTGCGGTGAGTTCCGCTAATTTCAGCGAGTCCTGATTCGATTCTCGAATAACAGTCAATGTCCGAGCAAGCTCACGCCGAGAACACCAAGAACGCTCCCGTGCTGGAAGGTCCGCCCGATAGCGACGAGATCGGCTTGCTCGATTTGCTGATAGTCCTCGCCAAGCACAAACGGATGGTCCTCGGAATTACCTTCGTTGCGGCGATTGCTGCAGCCGGACTCAGCCTGCTTCTTCCCAATGTCTACACCGGAACTTCCCGTATTCTTCCGCCGCAGCAAAGCGCCTCGGCGGCCTCCGCCTTGCTGAACCAGCTCGGCGGTGCGTTTGGAGGGATTAGCGCAGCGGGTGGAGCGCTCGGCATAAGAAATCCCAACGATCTCTATGTCGGAATGCTCAAAAGCCGCACCGTCGCCGATAACCTGATCGCCCGCTTCGACCTCAACAAGATCTACCAACAGAAATTACAGAGCGATACGCGTAGTGCTTTACAAAGCAATACCTCAATCGCTGCCGGCAGAGACGGCATCATTACGATCGATGTTGACGACAGGGATCCCCAGCGCGCGGCGGAGCTCGCCAACGCTTACGTGGATGAGCTGATGAAGCTCACAAGAGTTTTGGCAGTAACCGAAGCATCTCAACGCAGATTGTTTTTCGAGCGTCAGCTACTCCAGGTGAAAGACAATTTGACCGCAGCAGAAATGGCGGCAAGGCAAGGTCTACAGAAGGGCGGCCTCGCCCAGGTGGATGCCCAGGGTCGCAGCATGATCGAGGTCACGGCCCGCTTGCGAGCCCAGATCTCGGTCAAAGAGGTTCAAATCGGCTCCATGCGTACCTTCGCCGCCGAAGGTAATCCAGAGCTGCAGAGGACCCAGCAGGAGCTCGAAGCGCTCAGGCGTGAGCTTGCCCGTATCGAAGGTTCCTCCCCGATTGCCGCCGTCGCAAAAGGAGAGGGATCGGGCAGCAGCGGTCTCGATAACCTCGGCCGTTTGCGCGACGTGAAGTATTACGAATTCCTTTACGAATTGCTCGCCAAGCAATATGAGCTCGCCAAGATAGACGAGGCCAAGGATGCAACCGTTGTCCAAGTTATGGATAAGGCAATCGAACCTGACCGCAAGTCCAAACCGAAACGGACCCAGATCGTCCTACTCTCTACGTTCGCCGCGTTGTTCGCTTCAATCGTGTGGGTTCTTATCCGTGAAGCGGCAGCAAAGGCCAAGGCAATTCCCGAACAAGCTTCTAGGCTCCAGACCCTCCGTGAGTATTTACGTCGGAAGTAGCCAATGGTCAACGGGGGCTGTGGCTTTCCCCAAAGAAAATACCCGCCCGCCGCCCACGGCGTTGACGATCCTCTCGTAGATGCCGCCCGAAAGCCGCGCATGGTTGCGCTCGGCGGGAGTTGACGAACAAGCGGTTGAGCTTTCCGCGTGAAGTACGCCGCCTGACAGCTGGATAATGGTGCCGGGGCACGAATGCTGGAAATCCACGCACTGACATCAGAGCGTTTTCGGCGCCTTTCAAAAGAGGGAGCTTGGGTTGTTGTTGGCCAGGCGGCCGCTGTTCTTGGTTCGCTCGCTGGCGTCAGACTCCTTACCGAATTACTCGATCCAGCCGCGTACGGAGAGCTGGCACTGGGTATGACTGTGGCCACCTTGGTCAATCAAACCGTGCTCGGCCCTTTAGGCAACGGGGTTACCCGATTCTATGCGCCGGCACAGGAAAAGGGCGATATTGGCGGTTATTTGTACGCGGTTCGCCGCTTGGTGTTATCGGCGACCGGGATCATCATTCTCATGGCTTTGCTTGCGGTCGCCGGCCTGCTTTTTGCCGGTCGCGGGGAATGGATCGGTATCGCTATAGCGGCTCTGATATTCGCTATCCTCAGCGGCTGCAATTCCATCCTTAGCGGCATGCAAAATGCCGCTCGCCAGCGATCCATTGTGGCGCTCCATCAAGGAATGGAATCCTGGGCAAGGTTTTTGGTGGCTGCTTCATTGCTGGTATGGCTGGGCGCCACCAGCACGGTGGCCATGGTCGGCTATGCCGTAGCAGTCATGCTAGTGCTTGGATCTCAGTATGTGTATTTTCGCAAGATCGTTCACGAGAATGTAGACGGGGCAGATAAAGGAAAAAGCTGGCGGGACCAGATCTGGAAGTATTCATGGCCATTTGCCTCTTGGGGCGTCTTCACCTGGGCTCAGCTAGCATCCGACCGTTGGGCGCTGGAGCTTTTCGCGACGACGCAGGAGGTGGGATTTTATGCAGTGCTGTTCCAGTTGGGGTATTACCCATTATCAATGGCTACGGGAATGGCCATGCAGTTCTTGGCTCCCATTTTCTACCAGCGGGCTGGGGATGCAATCGATAGCCAGCGCAATGCCAGCGTAGACAGCCTTAGCTGGCGTTTAACCAGGTTGGCTCTGGGCGTGACAGGAGCAGCTTTCTTGTTGGCCCTTCTATTCCACGCGCAGATATTTCAAGTGTTTGTGGCCAAGGAATACGTGTCCGTGTCCCATCTTTTGCCATGGATGCTGATTGCTGGCGGGCTATTTGCATCCGGCCAAACCATTGCGCTCAACCTGATGAGTCAAATGAAAACCCACACAATGATGGCGGCCAAAATCATTACAGCACTCTTGGGTGTCACCTTCAACCTTGTCGGGGCGTATTGCTATGGCACTACGGGTATTGTCATCGCGGGTGTGTTGTTTTCTGCTTTGTATTTTCTTTGGATGGTGGTGCTTTCGAAAAAGGCAAGAGAAGCGCCGGTGCGCACAGTTGAAAATGGAATACAAACTTGAAGACATTACTGGGGAACTTAAAGTGAGTTCGCTTATAAAAAAAATAATCTCAAGACTGCGGCTATCTATGCTCCCGACGGCGCATGACAAGGAACTACAGAGATGGTACTCCGATGGTGGCGACGAAGCGTTTAGGTACGACTATGATCTTAATAGTGATTCACTGGTTATAGATCTTGGCGGATACAAGGGGCAGTGGGCATCTGACATTTATGCGCGTTACAACTGTCGCGTATTGGTTTTCGAGCCGGTGAAATCGTTCGCGGAAAAGATAGAGAAAAGATTTGAGAGGAATAGAAGGGTGGAGGTCTTCCGCTTAGCACTTGGTGCCAATAGAAGGCATGCAGCTATCGCGATGCTTGGCGATGGCTCATCTGTGTACAGAACCGCGCCGGAAAAAGAAACAATCCAATTTGAGGATGTCGCAGAGTTCTTCGCTAAGCATGGGATCGATAGGGTCGACTTAATGAAGGTCAATACTGAGGGTGGTGAGTACGAGTTGATGCCAAGACTGTTTGAGGCTGGGCTCGTCAAAAGAATTAGGCATATTCAGATACAGTTCCATAATGTTGGAGCTAGCTCGGAGACGCGTATGAAAGAAATCTGCCGCGAGTTATCAAGAACACATAAACCTACTTATCAATATAAGTTTGTCTGGGAGAATTGGGTGCGTTGTGATGCCTAAGTTAGCAGGCGATGGTAAAGACTTACAAACAAGCACTCGGGTAATTTGTTTTGGGTGGCAATGTCTCGCACGCAGGATGTAGCGAAAGCACAGCCCCATCTCCTTCGGCCGCGCGTTGCGGTGTGTGTTTCTATTTCAATCAGTGTGGCGGCTGCTCCATTCGCAGCTCATGAGAAGGATTATTGGCCTGAGGGTGCATCCAGAAAGCGCTTCTAACGCAGCCCTAGGAGAACGGTGATGAGTAAGACACTAGTGACAGGTTCTAGTGGACTGATCGGTAGCGAGGTGGTGAGCCATTTCGCTGCGATGGGTCACGAAGTACACGGCGTGGACAACAACATGCGAGCGCAATTCTTTGGTCCACAGGGAGATACGCGCTGGAATCAGGCGAGATTGGAAAAGTCAATTCGCGGTTTTGTGCATCATGAACTCGATATTCGTGACCGACACGGAGTTGCGGAACTTATCAGGACCCTCAAACCCGACTTCATTGTGCATGCGGCTGCACAACCGTCCCATGATCGAGCGGCGGCAATCCCGTTCGATGATTTTGACACCAATGCGGTGGGCACGCTAAACCTCCTTGAGTCAGCTCGGCAGGTGTGTCCAGAATCACCCTTCGTGTACCTTTCGACAAACAAAGTCTACGGTGATGCACCCAATCTAATACCTTTGGTGGAACTGGAGACGCGCTGGGAGTATGCAGCGCCGGCGTTCGCGGATGGCATTTCAGAGACTCTTACCATCGACCAATCCATGCACTCGCTGTTCGGTGCCTCCAAAGTCGCGGCTGACGTGATGGTGCAAGAGTATGGACGCTACTTTGGAATGCCCACATGCTGTTTACGCGGTGGCTGTCTAACAGGACCCAATCACAGTGGCGTCGAACTCCATGGGTTTCTGAGCTATCTCATCAAGTGCAACTTGGAGGGGAAGCAGTATACCGTTTACGGATACAAGGCCAAGCAAGTGCGGGACAATATCCATTCATTAGATGTGGCCCGTTTCATTTGGAATTTCACCCACGCACCACGCTGTGGTGAGGTTTATAACCTGGGTGGGGGTAAGTTAAATAGTGTCTCGATGCTTGAAGCTTTCGCCCGCGCTGAAGCGCTCACGGGTAGGAAAATGAACTACTCCTACAGTGAGAAAAACCGTGCGGGAGATCATATTTGTTACTACAGTAATCTCCGAAAAATGCAAACCCATTACCCTAGCTGGACCATTACCAAGTCGTTGGATGATATTTTCGAGGAAATCGTAAGAAGCTGGAGTAGTCGCCCGCTCTAAGGTCTGCTGAGCGTAAAACCGTCTAGCTATGAAACCGAGAACGATTACCGTAAGTCTTATGGGCGGCCTTGGGAATCAGATGTTCCAATATGCTGCCGGACGGGCTTTGGCTATTCGGAATTCCGCGCAACTTTACCTCGACACAACGACCGGGTTTGTGCGCGATAGTGCGTACGGGCGAACCTTTGAGCTTGGTGTGCTCCCGATCAAGGCCGAAAAGGCCGGACTACGTAAGCAGGCGCCTTTTTGGTTTGAAAGGGCGCGAGATAGACTTCTAGGAGCTGATGGGGCAGCTATTCAAGAGCGGCCATGGGGTACTTTCATTCGTGAAACGACAACAAGGCACATGGATGAAGTTGCCAACTTTCACAATCTTGGGAATTCTTGGGTGCTTGGGTACTGGCAATGTGAAAGGTATTTTACCGATATTAAGGACATCGTCAGCGATGAACTCACTCCGCCTGCTCCGAAGGAGCCGCAGTTTCTCGAAATGGGAAAGACTATGGGGACGTGCAACTCAGTTGCTGTGGGTGTCAGGCTTTTTGAAGAGGTTCCCGGAGCAACCAAAGTAGGTGTCGGTGGCTTAACGCCAGTGGCTTTCTACGACGTCGCGGCAAAACAACTAACCTGCCGGATCAAGGACCCCGTTTTCTTTGTTTTCTGTACAACCCAAGCGCCAGTCCTACAAGAGATCAACCTACCCGGGATTGTGCACTACATCACTCATGATAACGGTTTCAAAGGGTCAATATCTAGGCTGTGGCTAATTTCCCAATGTTCTCACCATATTTTATCGAATAGTTCTTTCTACTGGTGGGGCGCTTGGCTCGCTGAACATAAACGGCCAGATGCTCAAATTTTCGCTTCTGCTCTCTTCCCCAATCAAGACACTATTCCTAAGCGTTGGTTAGCCCTAGGTTGCAATGCCCAGGACAACTCCGAACAGATGACGAGATACTGAGAAACTCGTCCCAAGTGGCATTGTGTGGCAGTGAGGTGTAGATGAGTTCCGTAATCGTAAAAAGTGCTCATTACCCGGGTATGCGTAGCCTGGCTTTGCCCACCGGCCAGGTGATTCTCGTGTTCTTGTTATTAGGTCTGGGTGGTCCACTCATAATGGCCACGATTGAGCACGCCTCTTTCTCCGCTGTTCTACTCCTTGGCTTTGTCGCGGTAATTGGGCTGTGGCTCTGCCGGAATACACAGGTCCGGCTAAAGGATCCTTCTCTCAAGATCCTTGGCTATTTTTGGCTCATCAAACTTGGGGTAACACTTTTTCTCCTGTATGTGGGTTGGATTCCACAGCTTGATCCCGCTTCGTCAACGGCGTGGGGCTACGACCCGCAGCGATACTATATTCAGGCGCAGGAGCTCATTGACAATAACTGGTCGCCAGATCTCGTCTCGCTCAATTATGTAGGCATACTCTACTATTACGGGGCAATCTTCTATTTCCTTGGACACAATCCAGTCGTACCGGCCTTAATCAATGCGTTTGTAACGCTTCTGGCAAGCCTGTATCTGGTCAAGGTCGGCTATGAGATCAAGAACCGCCGAGAACCGCGTGATTGGACGTTGGCATGGGTCTTGTTGCTCCCGGAGGTGCTTTGGTTTGATGTCATGACCTCTCGGGAGACACTGCTGGCAGCTTTGCTTTTGGTCACGATGCTTACCACAGGGCGTTATCTTGCACGAACGGCGCCGCTTTCTCTATCGACAGTCTTGACTACCAGCGGCTTGTCCGCGCTCGCCATCGTCGCCGTGCGTACCAGCTTGGTATTGCCTGTGCTTGCTTCAATAGTGTTGATGATGCTGCTGGTCAAACCGCAACACCAGTTTAGAGCTATGCAAAGGGCGGTTCTGGCAGGTGCTGCTGCCGTGTTACTCATTTTTGCACCACTCATGGCCGGTTATCTGGGCGGCTACGAGTTCGATGTGGAGAGAACAATTGACGTAGCGACTTCAGCGAGTGAAAACATTGCGCTGATCTCCGATGTGAACTGGAGTGAGAACTCTATTGGCATGCTGCTTCTGCCGGAAGGCCTGATTCAGTCCCTCCTTTTTCTACCTCCGCGCATGGTGCTCTATTTGGTTGCACCTCTCCCTAATATTGCGGTACCTATCAGCGATTTATTGGCGGGTAGCTGGGACGCATGGCAAAGGCTTTTCACTTCGCTATCGTCTGTGATCAATGTGCTTGCCATTCCCTATGCGGTGGCCTCTTTCATTCAATCCATCAGAAGGCGGCAAACAAACGCTGCCCCGCTTGTGCTCCATATTGCGTACTGGGTCACCTTTATCGCCGTTGCCGGTGGGAACCTGACAATACATGAGCGCTACCGAGTCATGGCAACGCCTTTGCTTTGGGGATGTGCGTGGTTCGGCGCAAGAACCTGTTCCAGGCCACAGATCTACATAGCGTCGAAGTATTGGTATGGTTTGTTGAGCTTGGGTGCATTGTTTTATCTCGGCTACAAGGGGCTGTGAGAAAAGTCGTTGCCCGCATTGTGAGGGGGTCTTGGCAACCCACCAGCTGGATTAGATTGTAGAGGGAGTGCCTCTATTCGCATCCTGATTGCTGGTAACTACCGCTTCCCGTGGTACGAAAAGGCCTGTGCTGAAGCACTTGAGCATTTGGGGCATGAAGTTATCCGGTTTTCCTGGCGCGGGTACCTTGCAACCGTGCCGGGAAGGCTCGAGGAGTACTTGGCCTGGAGCGGCCCTGCAACTTGGCAAGCGAATCGTGCGTTGGCTCGGGCAGTCGCGGAGAACAGGATCGATCTGCTGCTCGTCTGGCGTGGCGTCCACGTCGCATCGAACACCTTGCGCTTAATTCGGCGGCAAAACTCACGCTGCATTCTGGTTTCGTACAACAATGACGACCCCTTCGGACCGGCTTACGCTTCTCGCAGCGCATCGATTCACCAGCGCAGGCTGTGGGGGAGATTCCGGCAAGCCATCCCGCAGTACGACTTGAATTTCGTGTATCGCTCGGTCAACGTGCAGGAATATAAGGCTGCCGGGGCTCGCGCAGTGCATGTCCTCATGCCGTACTTCGTGCCGGAATTGCATCGCCCGCGGGAGCTCACGGTCGAGGAGAAGCGGCATTATGAGTGTGACGTGGTCTTCGTGGGCCACTATGAAGCGGACGGGCGAGAGCAGCATTTGAGTGCGCTCGCGCGCGCGGGCCTGAAAGTCCGCATCTTCGGGACGGGCTGGCCAAAAGATGTTTTGGAGAGAATTTCGCTTGAGTTCGAGCCGGCGCTTCCTGTGTATGGAAACGACTATTCCAAAGCATTAGGTGGAGCCAAAGTGTGCCTGTGTTTTCTTTCGAGACTGAATAGGGACAGTTACACAAGGCGGACTTTTGAGATTCCGGCATGTGGCCGTCTGATGCTCAGCGAGCGGACGGACGACCTGACAAGATTGTTCGCGGAAGATCGTGAGGCGATGTTTTTCGGAAGCGAAGCGGAGCTGGTTGAAAAGGCGATTTCCTGCGTCAAAGATGGCGTTCGGCGCGAGTCGATGGCAAAGGCCGGACTGGATCGCGTTTGGAGAAGCGGGCACGATGTGATAAGTCGAATGGCGGAAATGACAAGATTGTTGTCGACATGAATTCGGCGAATAGAAGACTTGGATATGAAAACTTATTCACGGGTTAACGTTGGATGCGGGCGCACACCAATTCCGACATGGATAAATCTTGATAACTCTCCGAGCGTCTTGCTCGCTGGGCTACCGTTCATCCCGAAATTTGTTCTTAATGAAGAGCAGATTGGATACGTAAAGTTTTTAAAATCAAATAATGTCAAATACTGCAATGTCACAAGAGGCATTCCTCTCAAGACTTCTTCCTCTGAGGTTTTGTATTCGTCTCACATGTTGGAGCACTTGGATCGCCATGAGCGTTCTCTGTTTTTGCGTGAGGCCCTAAGAGTCTTGATACCCGGCGGTATTGTAAGGATAGTCGTGCCGGACCTCAGAAGAAAGCTTGAGGATTATCTAAACGACAAGGATGCAGACAGGTTCATGAACTCGACGCTTCTGTGGGAGGACCGGCCGAAAGGTTTCAAAGCCAGGCTCAGTTATCTATTGACTGGCCCAAGAAAACATCTTTGGATGTACGACAGCGCGTCACTATCGAAGCTGCTGAGTGCACATGGGTTTCTGCGATCGGTAGTATTGGATCCCGGTCAGACTACCATTTCGAATCCGGAGCCTCTCGACCTATTCGAACGGGCCGAAGAGAGTATTTATGTAGAAGCGCGGGCTCCTTGACAAGAAAATCAAGAAGGACAATCTGACCTTGAGCGACGCAACCGCGCGCCGGATTCATTGGCTCAGTTGGCTACCGACTCCCTATAACGACTTTCTGTTTCGACACTTGGCAGGGGATAGGGCAATTGACCTTACCGTCCATTACAGGAGTCGCGTCTTATCCTCGCACCCTTGGCAATCCGCTTTGGCTGAAGGCTACCGAGCGCGTTTTTACAACCTGCTCTTCGGGTTGGATTGGCACCTGCTATCGTTGGCTTTTCGGGATCACCGCGCCTTTTTTTTGGTGGCCGGCTGGGATCATCCCACTAGTCAAATCCTTCTTACGTTACTGCGTCTCTTTGGACTTTCCTATGCCTTGTGGACCGATGTTCCTGATCTCAAAAGGCGGCGTTCACCGCTGTTTGCCCGCGTCAGAGGCGCTTGGCTTCGCTGGATCTTCTCAGGGGCGGTTCAAATCCTGGGGACAGGACAACCCGCTGTTCAGAACCTGAAGCAGATGGGGGCGCCCGAGGGGCGGTTGATTGACTTTCCATATTGGGTTGATCTTGCCGCTTACGCGCGAGTCATTGAACCGCGTGATGGCGATGTGGCTCGTCCTCTGCGGTTTATCTCGTCGGGCCGCGTCAAGAATGGACTCAAAGGGCACGATATTGCTGTTCGCGCCTTGGCACAAGCTGCGGAAAAGGGCGGAGTGCGATTTGAATACTGTATTGCCGGTACCGGTCCGGATGAGGCTGAAATCAAGGAGCTGGTTGAATCACTTGGTTTGAGAGACAGAGTCAAGTGTTTGGGTTGGCTGGAACCTAACAATCTACGAGCTCTCTATCAGAATTCAGATGTACTTATCCATCCCTCGCCAGTCCACGAGCCGTACGGTGTCGCGGTTATCGAGGCGATGGCGGTCGAACTCGTAGTACTGGCGTCCGATGTCACGTGCGCAGCGAGAGACCGGATCCAACACGGGGTTAACGGTTTCATTCATCGCGCTGGCGACGTGAATGCCTTGTCGGACCAAATCAGTTTCTTGCTTCACAATCCAGATAGCATACCGAAGATAGGGCGTCGCGCCCGGGATACCGCAGAACTATGGCCAGTGGAGCGGGCGGTGACCACTATTAGAGAAACAATTCAGCGTGACGCTTTGCGAGTTCGTTGAATGGATCGATCCGATGACGCCATTCTTGCGTGTGGCGAACGTAAAGGTCCTGGCG
>Ga0193733_1000239_pt1 | contig 19673 bp, 21 predicted proteins | sample U1s2metaG_FD_145076 | JGI IMG/M metagenome (GOLD analysis project Ga0193733, IMG submission 145076) | Soil microbial communities from a riparian zone of the East river system, Colorado, United States - U1s2 | ecosystem: Environmental > Terrestrial > Soil > Riparian zone | place: USA: East River...
GAAAGCCTGTGGCGATGATCGCGGGGAAGAAGGGCAGAAACGGAGCTCGGCCCGCGCTTGCGCCCTGCATCCATGAATTTGTCAGGGTCGCGATACATACGAACAAGGGCGCACTAACCCAACGCGCAACGGCTCCGGTCAATGGCACTACGAGCCAAGTCTGCAGAGGTCGTCGCAAGGGTCACCCGTCGTGGTGTCGCCAGACGACATAAACACCAGGAAGAGCGCGGACGTGCCAGAGCATGGCGGTCCGGCCCCGGGCAAAATAATTTCCGGCCCACGCCATGGTTGTTCACTCAGCTGTTGTCGCGCCGCCTTGCTTCGCCGCCGCATCAGCACTACCGATGAACGCAAGCAAGGCTACGGAGCTGGCTCGCCAGATCGCGATGTGGGCAGCTTGAGTGTCCGTCATGTGCAGCGGTCCGTGCCGGCACCCGCCAGTAGATCGCGACGAATTGTAATTAATGCGGCATGTCAGCGGTTGCTGTGCGCCCGTAGGTACGATTCCAAACGCGCCGTCGGAAACCACCTACAGAAGGGCATCGGATCGCTGCACGGGCATGGAACCGCCCGTGCGGCCACACGCGCCGGATCACTTCACCGCGATTCGTCTCGGCTGCGCGTTCGCGTGTTTCTCGATGGAAATTTCGAGCACGCCGTGGCGGCCGGTCGCATTGACGTTCTCCGTATCGGAGCCTTGGGCGGTTGTTTCCCAGGACGAAATCAACCGCGTGTTCCCCAGGGCGTCGAGATTACGCTCGACAACGCTGTGTTAACTTCGCATGGCAGCCATCGAACGCCCTCCAAGGTTTTGATGCCCATTTCGCGGGTACGCGGGAATTCGCGCACCCCCCCTTACGAGGCGCCATGTAGCGAAGACGCCTTAGGCTTTCAAGAGGTCCGCAAGGGCAACCTAGCCAATTTGGCGGTACGGGCCCGCCCTTCCATACCCCGTCGATGGCGACGGTACTGGATGAGGGTTTACGCCTGGTCGTTCGGCTCGATCGTCCCGCTGGCGGAACTCTCGGAGGCCTCGAGCTGATCCAGCGCACGTTGGATTTCTTCGCCCGCGCCGTGTAGATACAGCGTCACCTGGGGCTTTACCTCCGTGTCCGTCGACGCAATGGACTCGAGCAATGCATCGAGATCTGCGCTCGCCCTTTCGAGGCCTTTCCGCACGTCATTGATGCGGTCCAAGACCGCATGACTGAGAGTTCTGACCGTGTCCATCACTGGCTGCTCACTCCCTAGAGGAGCGATCGAGCTTAGCGGGCGTTCAACCGCGATGGCGTAGGACTCACCCCACTCCGACGGTCCGAATCCACCGCGTATCTATTCGCGATCGCTCCAGCCACGCGGATATGGAGTCCTCTATTCGGTGTCAGTTCCGGCCCACCTGCTAATGCGGGTTCTTCGGCACACCCCGCGGTCTCGGGCGCGCCACCGCGACGACTTCGGCCGCCTTCACGGGTACCCGCGAATGGTGCGAGCGGCCCGGCGCTGGCGTCCATGCAGTGCTGTCGCCAGCGCGGTACTGTACAGGCAGGCTCAAACGGCAACCACGTCCGAACTGGGTGCTCGCTCGGCCATGTCATCGAATCTCGATCCGTCCGGGTGCACCGCATGATTGCGACTGCAGGTGAGCGCGGAAGCCCTCCTGCGAGACGGTATTTCCAGCGCGAGCCGCGGAACACAGGGATGAGCGACCTTAAATGAAACGCCTTCTGACGATTGCAGGGCTATTGTTCGTGCTCAGTGGGTCGGCCACGCGTGCGCAGACCCCCGTCGACACCGCGTTTATTGATGTCAATGTTGTGCCGATGGACCAGAACCGCGTACTCCAACACCAGACGGTACTGGTCCGCGGCGGTTTAATCGCCGCCGTAGGCCCCGCACCGATCACGGACGTTCCTGCCAGGATTCAACTCGTGGAAGGACACGGCACTGCATTCCTATTGCCGGGGCTCGCGGATATGCACACTCACGTGATGGAGACGGAGGATCTCGCCCTATACACGGCTAATGGCGTTACAACCATACTACATATGGGTCTCGCGCCGGCTAATTTGGTCGACAGCGCTAACCGGGATATCGATAGCGGCGACCTGGTCGGGCCTCATGTTTTCTTCGCCTTCATGATCGATGGTTCCCCGGCGCTACATCGCTTTTTCGTATCTACTCCGGCGCAAGGTCGGCACGCCGTAGAACTCGCAAAAGCGAACGGTTATGACTTCATCAAGCTCTATAACAACGTCACTGCGCCCGAGTTCAAGGCGATCGTCGATGAGGCCCACCGCCAAGGCTTGGCCGTCATCGGGCATGGTGTGCGTGCAGTGGGATTACCGCAGGCGCTATTCGAAGGACAGGTGATGGTGGCTCACGCGGAGGAATTCTTCTATACGGCCTTTCACAATCAGCCGGACGCCTCACTGATCGCGGGCGTCGTTGACGCCACGCTTCGTTCGGGCGCTTTTGTAACGCCGAACCTATCTACCTTTGAGGCAATCAGCAAGCAATGGGGCAAGCGCGAAGTCGTCACGGGATTTCTGAATGATCCGCGCGCTCACTTCATGACGCCAGGTATGCGGCTGAATTGGGTGGACATGGACTACGTCACGCGCAAGGGAAACATTGATCCAATACTTGCGTTCTTGCGCACATTCACGAAAGCACTCCAAAACGCCGGCGTGCCGCTTATCACCGGTACAGACAGTCCGGTGATCCCCGGAATGTACCCTGGATATTCAATTCACGACGATCTTCGCACGATGATTGAAGCCGGGTTGACCCCTTATGAAGCTTTGTCGGCCGCGACGCGAACGCCAGGCGAATTCATGGCCAAGTACGTGCCTGCGGTGGACCATTTTGGAATGGTGAAAGTCGGCATGAAGGCGGATTTGGTATTGGTACGCAGCAATCCACTTGACAGTGTTGAAACACTTAAATCTCCGCTGGGGGTAATGAGTGCAGGTAGATGGCGCAGCAGCGCAAACTTGACCGAATTATTGGCCCGGCAGAAAGCGAAATACGACGCCTTGCTGAAGTAACGCTCGCAGTGCGTAGACCGGCTGAAGACGAGTGCCTCAGGCCATTCACGACCCGCAGCTCTCGGCAAGGACATACCCCCAAGTGACCCATATGGAGCGAACGGAGTTGTGGGTAATCTACGAGGCACAGTGACAGGACTACTCGCAGTGATGGCCGCCCTTACGGCCGTGACGTCGGGGGCCCAGGTCTCAGACGATAATGCTCGTCGATTTGAGGTGCGTGACTCAGTCGAAATGTCCTACTTCGGCGTGCTGCCCACCGCGCACCCAGAAGACTTGGATGACGATGGAATTGAATCACCGGACGGCCGCTACCTCGTCAAGGTGACGCATCGCGGGGTTCTCCCGGAAGGCTACACCGAGGGAACGGTCTGGTTGTTCGATGCAAAAGCGATCCGGCGCAGCATGAGCAATCCCGCCCCGCGGCCTCGGCCTGGCAACCGCCACGACTTCAGCGGCCTTCTTGCCGCACTGCGAGCATCGCATCCGCTGCGCGAGCTCTTCGAGGGTCAGTGACCAACCCACCAGGCGCGCCAGGGCCTCGGGTTCGGTGTGACGCGAGGCACCGCACACACAGCTCACGCGTACCAAGAATTGCCCGAAGCAGTCGTCGAGCTCATTGATGTGAGCCAGCACGCGCACCGGCGAATGGTGCGAGCGGTCCGCGGAGGCGTCCATGCAGTACTGCGCTGCGGCAACCGCTGTATGCCCACTGCACCTCGCGGAACAGCACGGCAAATCCCAACAACGACTGACCACCGGATTAGCTCGTTTCTCACTGCGATCCCCAATCGGAGCCACTGACGGGCTCTCTGGCCGCCGCATCGAAGCCGCAGGCTCCCTGAGCGCGTCCTCCGGCCCTGGCAGGCAGGCCTCTCCGGAAATTCCTTAGCCCCTTCTGAGGGTCTCAACGGCTTGCGGTGGTTTTCGATTTTTGACATAAAACTCGACGCAGGACGACGTGGGGAGACGAATGGTCAGTCGTGTGTACACACACGCGCGGCTCATGGAAGCATCGGAGGCGCGTGTGGAGATGGCGGCGGTCTTTGACTCGCCGACCGATACGCTGGTCGCCAGCCATATCCTGGGACACCCGCAAGCTTATCGCCGCTGGGAAGCGGAGCATGATCGCCTCATGCGCAGCGTCTCCGGGCAGACGCACCTCGACAGCCAGGTAATGGCTCTGCGCTCCACCGCGCTGTCGCTCTTGCACCGCAAGGCGATATTCGACTACCTGCGCTATCGAGAGATCACCGGGAGAAAGCGTCATCGGTTCTTTACGGTGTTCTACGGCTCCCGCGACTACGTCAACGCCGTGCTAGCCGAGCATGGCAACTACGTGCGCTGCAGCTCGAGCTATCTGTGCACGCAGTACCTGGCCGAACACCTGATGGAGGACTACGCCCTGGAAGAGCCCCTGCAGATCTACGAGCAGTGGTATGCGGAGTACTTCCGTGTGTACTGCGACGGGGCGCTCGCCGAGAGCGAGGAAGAGAAGCTCGCGGCCGCTCTGATGGAGGAGCTGAAGCCTCTCCTCGTACACCAGCTCGCAGAGGCTCGCCAGGCCATTCTGCAGGTGCCGCAGAACCCGTCCAAGCACTGGCGGGAAGTGCAGATCCGCAAGGCGACCGGGGACACGCAGAAGCTGCGTGTACAGCTCGCCATGCCGGACCGCGTCAACTGATCGTCTGCGCGTCGGCGCGAACGCGCAGGATCCAGCCCGCACTGAGCCCCGGCACGGGCACGTCATCGAATCTCGATCGATCCGTCCTGAATGCACCGCATGATCGCGACAGCGGTGTGACCGCAGAAACCCTCCGGATGCCGTGTGGCTCGCTCTTTGAACTTTGCACAGTCGCAAAGCCATAGGCGCCTAGCATGCGCGGCGTGTACGTGCTGCCGTGTGCCCCGCCGGCGTTCGAGCCGGCTCCGGCTCCCTGCGATGACTGCCGGTTCCGCGAGCGCTGCGGCCGCGAGCTCCTCGCGTGCGATTCATTTGCAATTTATTTGCACGGCTACGCTCGTACGCTCGCGAGCGCTGGCGTATTGCCCACCGTAAGCTCCTAATTTGGTTGACGGATGCTAGATCATCCTCCGTTTCAACGAAAGACGAGACCGCTGGGGCTCTGATATGGATCACAAAAAACGCTGCCGGTACGCTCTCGTTCACCTCTTGTCAACCTCATCCTGCACCGGCCGCAACGCGGCGCTGGCGTCAATCAGGCTTCAGTGATACGGCGCGCAATCCTCCCCCAGCGCCGCGCCCGCCAGGCCAGAAGCGCTGCCAGCGCCGCCGCCAACAGTGGTAGCGTTCCCGGCTCCGGTACATTAGACGGTGGGTTGTGTTCGACTTCGATGCTCAACGTTTTAAAACTTATGATGTTGTTCCCCAGGTATCCACTAATGCCGGCGCCTTCGTGACCCAGTATCAACGCCGCCACGGGATCGCTGGTTCCCTGATTGATAGTGGTGGGACTGAGGAAGTCCCACCCGAACACGTTGTTCACTGAAAGAAGAGGTTCAAAAAACTGCCCTGGGCCGGCCAAGCTGTCACCGGCAAAGCGCCCGGTCGCGGAAGACAATGAGGCAAAAGGCACCCCATCTAGGACAGCAGAAAAGTTCGTGACCGCAAGATCGCTTGCGAGAATAAAACCGACTGTGCCATTGGGCCAATACGTGACAGTTCTGGTGCCAGTGAGGGTATTTAGATCGAAGCTAACGACGTACGGCATGGGACTGCTCGTCAGCTCCGTGCTGCCCGTGAGCGTTAATTCTAATCCTGCGCCTTCCGTGCAATCCGATCGCACGGCGGAGGCAACCAGGATGATGCATAGCAATATATTTTTCATGTTCTCGCTCCCCTAGTTTGTCCGATGTTAGCCCTTTATCAATTCAAGCTGTGGCGACCCTGCGCACGGCTGACGATGATCCCCTTGTCAGGTTCGAAATGCACCGAAAGCCCGGCCGCACGAAGGCCGCGAACCAGCTGCGCGGCACCGACATCTGATTCGACGAACACCGGAACGTCGGCCTCGAGCGCTTCGAGGATGTCATCGGCGGCCGAGCGGGTGTCCTGGGTGCTCATGGCCGAGTGTTGTCGACGACGAGCCGCAGCCATGGACGCCGCGACAACCCGGCCCGGTCTGGCGGACCGGTGCGCGGCAAGCCCCCCGGGAAGAAGTCGAGCACCCCGGGAAGTGACTCGGCGAAGGCCCGGTCGACGGTATAGTAGTTCAGTTGGATCCAGCCGCGCTTTCCCGGGCCTGCCTTGCTGCTGATCCACACGAGGGCGCGCCCCACATCGAAAAATCGAAAGTAAGGGATGCTCGCGAACACGTCGGGGCTGATGCAGCCCGCTGCGATCACGTCATCCTTGTGGCCTCGGTACATGACTTCGGCGCCGACCTGGCCCGGGCGACTCTTGAGGTGGTAGTAGTAATCGAGCGCGTACTGCGATAGCAGCTCGACCCCGACGGTGACGGCACCGTGCGCACCGGTGAGTTGGCCGGGGCTCACGGCAGCTCCGGCCACACGCCGTCCCTGTCCCAGCGGTCACGCGCGAGGCGCAACACATCAGCGGCGAGCTCCTGCGGGTGGCCATCGGCCAGCAGCAGGATCGCCGCCTTCACCGCCTGGCTCATCAGGTGGCCGGCAAGCTCGACTTGCTCCTCGTATGTAGCGACGCGCGGATCGGACGGCGTGGTGGTTGGCGGGGGCGGTTCTGAGCCGGGCCGGAGCGGTGTAACGTTGTCGGTAGCCATGATTGAACCTCTCTCGTTCAGTTGTAGGGCGTCGGCCTTGGCTTCACACCGTGTTCGCCGCCGGCGAGCGCGCGTACCGCGGCCCTTCCGCATCCCTCACGCCCTCGAGCAGTCGCACGACCACCTCGAGCGCTGTCGCCGCCTGCCGCAGCGCGTCGCCCGTGCACGGCCTCCACGCATAGCCCTCGGATTCGAGCGCCGGCGCGGGAATGTTGTCCATGACGTGATTCAGCTCGCCTTCGAGCCGCGACACGTCGGCGTAGGCGTTCTGTGCTTGTGTACCCATGATTGAACCTCTCTCGTTCGGTTGTGGTCGAGCCGAGGTGCTACCGGGAGGGGCCAATCCGAAAGTGGACACAAAGGCGGACACAATCGATTGGCCAGATGGACCCTGAAAGACTGATCGGAGCGCCGAGATTTGAACTCGGGACCCCTTGCACCCCATGCAAGTGCGCTACCAGACTGCGCCACGCTCCGACACGATTGTTCTTATTTGGGAAGGACTCGCGCGCCGGCTGGGGACCTGTCGCGCGCTTAGCTCATGATACGCCGTTTTTCGCAGCCCGCGGCCGTCAGCGCCGCAGCACCTTCATCAGCTCTTCGAGCTCAACCCGCACCTGCTTCACAATCTGCTGGCTCTGCGTCACGTCGGTACGCGCTTCTTCGCCGGTGAGTTTGTTGCGCGCCCCGCCGATGGTGAAGCCCTGATCGTAAAGCAGGCTGCGGATCTGGCGGATGACGATCACGTCCTGGCGCTGGTAATAGCGCCGGTTGCCGCGCCGTTTCACCGGCTTCAGCTGCGGAAATTCCTGCTCCCAGTAACGCAGCACGTGCGGCTTCACGCCGCACAGCTCGCTCACCTCTCCGATGGTGAAGTAGCGCTTGCCGGGTATCGCCGGCAGCTGGGCGTTATTCTTTGGCTCCAACATAAGCTTCGACCCGTGCCTTGAGTTTTTGCCCCGGGCGGAAAGTCACCACGCGCCGCGCGCTGATCGGGATCTCCTCGCCGGTCTTGGGATTGCGACCAGGACGCTGGTTCTTGTCGCGCAGATCAAAGTTGCCGAAGCCGGAGAGCTTCACCTGCTCTCCGCCCGACAGCGCGGCACGGACTTCCTCGAAGAATAGATCCACCAGCTCACGCGCTTCACGCTTGTTGAGCCCGAGCTGGTTGAACAACGCCTCCGCCATCTCCGCTTTCGTTAGGGCCATTTCTTTATTCTCGAATTCTTGCGTTCAAGTTCTCGCGCAGATCCGCGACTACGGAGGCCATGAGGCGCTCTACGTCGTCATCGGTAAGAGTGCGAGAAATGTCCTGAAAAATCAACCCCAAAGCGACGCTTTTTCGACCTTTTTCGAGACCAGGCCCTCGATACACGTCGAAAATGCGGAGACCACGCAGGAGGCTTGAGGCCGCTAAGATTACACGCTCGGCCAGGGTACTTAAAGTGATCGACTCATCCACGACGATGGCGAGGTCGCGACGCACCTGCGGAAAGCGGGAAATTTCCTCGTAAGTGGATCGCTTGACAAACAGGGCCGCGTCCATGTCCAGCTCGAACAGGATCGGCGGATAAGTAAAATCCAGCGCTTGCACCAGCGTGGGATGCAGTTCCCCGAGCCAACCGACTTCCTGACCGCACCGCAGCACGCGCGCCGTACGGCCGGGGTGCAGCGCCGGCTGCGATCCCGCCTCGAACGTGAACGACTGCGGTTCTCCGGTCCCCGCGAACAGCGCCGCGAGATCACTCTTCACGTCATAAAAATCCGCGGCGGCGCGCATGTCCTTCGGCACGCCCCACTGCTCGGGCAACCGTGCGCCGCACGCCAGCCCCGCGAGCGTGTCGAGTTCACGCGAGCTGCCGCCGCCGGCTTCGAAGCGCGTGCCGTGCTCGAACAGTCGGATGCGATCCGCCTGGCGGCGCTGATTCTCAAGCGCTGCGCGCAGCAGCCCCGGCCACAGCGACACGCGCATGACGGACAGGTCGCTGGCAATCGGATTCGCAAGGGCAAGCGCCGGGCGCCCGGGAAACAACCGCTCCTGCAGCGCGGGATCGACGAAGGCGAGCGTGATCGCCTCTTGGTAGCCGCGCGCCACGAGCACGGCGAGCACCGCCTGTTCGGGGGGGTGCTCCTCGGGCAGGCTGCGAAAGCGCTGTGGCGCGAGAGCATTCGTTTCCGGAATCGCCTCAAAGCCCACCACACGGGCGACCTCCTCGATCAGATCCGCCTCGATCCCGATATCGAAGCGGTACGCGGCGGGCGTGACCTGCCAGCCGCTCGCGCTGCGCGTGACCTGCATCTGCAGGCCCGCCAGGGTGGCCTCGACGCGCTCAGCGGGCAGCTCCACGCCCAGCAGGCGCGTGAGTTGCTTCGCACGCAACGGCACGGCGGAACGCTGCGGCAGGTGCGCGGCGGATTGCGTCACCTCAACGGGGCCGGCGCTGCCGCCGGCCATCGGGGTCAGCAATGCGATCGCGCGCTCGATGGCGCGGCTTTGCTGGGTCGGATCGACGCCGCGCTCAAAGCGCTGGCTCGCATCGGTCTGAAGGTCCAGGCGGCGCGCGCGGCCGAGGACTGCGTCGGGCGAGAAGTATGCAGATTCCAGGAACACGTCCGTGGTCTCGGCACTCACGGCGGTGCGCAATCCTCCCATGATGCCCGCAAGCCCCACCGCACCCTCGTGGTCGGTGATCAGGAGCACATCGGCCTGCGCGCTGATGGCTTTGCCATCGAGGAGTGTGACCGGCTCACCGGCGCGCGCCAGGCGTACCCGGATCCCGCCCCTGAGCTTCTTGAGATCATAGGCGTGCATGGGCTGGCCCAGCTCGAGCATCACATAGTTCGTGACATCCACCACGGGGCTGATGGCGCGCACAGCGGCGCGCCGCAACCGCTCGCGCATCCACAGCGGCGTCTCGGCGCGATTGTTGACGCCGCGCAGGATACAGCCCGCGAACCGCGGGCACGCCGCTGGCGCCTCGAGCTGCACCGCAAACCGATCCGCGTGCCCGGCGGGTGCGCTGCCGATCGCAGGACCTGAGACTTTCGTGCCCGCGAGCGCCGCCACCTCGCGCGCGATGCCGATCACCGACATGGCGTCGCCGCGATTGGGCGTGATGTTGAGATCGAGCACCGGCTCGTCCAGCGCCAGGTACTCGCGCAGGGGGCGGCCCAGCGGCGCATCGGGCGGCAGCTCCAGGATCCCGGCCGCGCCTTCCGCCAGGCCGAGCTCCTTCGCGGAGGCGAGCATGCCCTGGGACTCGACCCCGCGCAGTTTCGCCGCCTTGATGGTCAGGTCGCCCGGCAACTTCGCGCCCACCAGCGCGAGCGCACTCTTGAGTCCCGCGCGCGCATTGCTTGCACCGCACACGATCTGCAGCGTCTCGCCACTTCCGGTGGACACGCGGCACACCTGCAACTTGTCGGCCTGCGGGTGAGGTTCGGCGCACACGATCTGCGCGACCACCACGCCTGAGAAGGGCGGCGCCGCGCTGCTGAGCGCCTCGAGTTCGATCCCAGCCATGGTGAGTCGTGTGCCGAGCTCAGGGACCTGCCACGGCACCTTCACCCACTCGGCGAGCCAGGAGTACGGGACCTTCATGCGCCGAACGTCCGGAACTGCCTGAGGAACCGCAGATCGTTCTCGAAGAACAGGCGCAGGTCATTCACACCATAGCGCAGCATCGCCAGCCGATCGATGCCGGCGCCGAAGGCGTAGCCGGTGAAGCGCTCAGGGTCGACACCGCTGGCGCGCAGCACGTTCGGGTGCACCATCCCGCAACCGGAGATCTCCAGCCAGCCGGTGTGCTTGCAGGTGCGGCAACCCCGGCCGTCACAGAACACGCACGACATGTCGACTTCGGCGGACGGCTCGGTGAACGGGAAGAACGATGGGCGCAGACGCATAGCCAGGTCGCGCTCGAAAAAGGCTTGCAGGAAGCCGTGCAGCACCGCCTTCATGTTGGCGAAGCTGATGTTCTCATCCACCGCGAGACCCTCCAGCTGATGAAACATCGGCGAGTGGGTCATGTCGGAGTCGCACCGATAGACACGGCCCGGCGCGATGACGGCGAGCGGCGCCCCGTGTTCCCGCAGCGCACGAATCTGCACCGGCGAGGTGTGGGTGCGCAGCAGCCGTCCGTCGGGAAAGTAGAATGTGTCGTGCATCGCCCGCGCGGGGTGATCGGGCGTGAAATTCAATGCCCCGAAGTTGTGGAAGTCGTCTTCGATTTCAGGTCCCGAGGCGACATCGAAGCCGGCGCGGCGGAACAGGGTCTCGATGCGCAGGCGCGTCTTGGTCACGGGATGCAGTCCTCCCAGCTCCTCGCCGCGGCCCGGCAGCGTCACATCGATGCGCCCGGCGCCGAGCCGCCGCTCGATGTCGGCGCGCCTGAGTTCTTCCCGCCGCGCGTCGAGCGCCGCCTGCACCCGCTGCTTCGCTTCGTTGATGCGTGCACCGGCCGCAGGCCGTTCGGCAGCCTCAAGCGCGCCGAGAGACTTCAACTGCTCGGTGAGCATGCCCTTCTTGCCCAGCCAGCGGACACGCGCGTCCTCGAGCGCCGCAAGATCGCCGCACGCGGCCACCTCGTCGAGCGCCTGCCGGGTCATGACCGTCAGGTCTGCCAAGACCGCCCCCCCGTCCCGGTCAGTTGATGCCGAGAGCGGTCTTTGCCTGCTGCGCGATCGCGCCGAACGCCGCAGTGTCGTGCACCGCGATGTCCGCGAGCACCTTGCGGTCGATTTCGACGCCGGCCTTGTTCAGGCCGTTGATGATGCGGCTGTAGGAGAGCCCGTACAGGCGCGCCGCGGCGTTGATGCGCACGATCCACAGTGCGCGGAACTCACGCTTGTTCTGCCGCCGGTCGCGGTACGCGTACTGGCCTGCCTTGATGACGGCCTGCTTGGCTGCGCGATAGACCTTGCGCCGGGCGTTGTAGTAACCCTTCGCCTTGGCGAGAACCTTCTTGTGACGGCGTCCGGCCGTCACGCCACGCTTCACTCGTGCCATGGTAGTGCCCGCTTACTTGTGATTAGGGAGAAGCTGCTTGAGACGGCCGACATCGCTGTCGTGCACGAGACTCGAGCCGCCGGAGCGCGCGTGGCGTTTGACCTTGCGGGCCTTGTGGCCGAGATTGTGGCGCCGGTTGGCCGCGTAGCCCTTGAAGCCCTTCGCCGTCTTGCGAAAGCGCTTGGCCGCGGCCCGGTTGGTTTTCAACTTGGGCATCGAAATCACTCCTCGTTGTGTAGCCTCGTTCGCTGGGTGCTTGCGCACCCGCTGCGGGCGAACGCTCCACAGGCCTTGCGGCCTGTCTGAGCGTTACTTCTTTTTCGGTGCAAACACCATGACCATCTGCTTGCCTTCCATGAGCGGGTTCTGCTCGACCACCGCGTGCGGGGCCAAGTCGCCCGAGACCCGATCAAGGAGCTTGCGCCCGATGTCCTGGTGCACCATCTCACGGCCGCGGAACCTCAAGGTCACCTTGGCCTTGTCGCCCTCGGTCAGAAAGCGCGTCAGATTACGCAGTTTGATCTGGTAATCCGCCTCTCCCGTGCCGGGCCGAAATTTCACTTCCTTGACCTGAATCTGCTTCTGCTTGCGCTTCGCAGAGTGGGCTTTCTTGTTCTGCTCGAACAGGAACTTCCCGTAATCCATGATGCGCACCACCGGCGGTTCGGCGGTCGGCGACACCTCCACCAGATCAAGCTCAGCGGCGGCTGCCATCTGCAGCGCGTCGTAGCGGGACATCACCCCGGCTTGCGACCCATCGGCCGCGATCACACGCAGTTGCGGCGCGCTGATGTCTTCGTTGCGCCGCACCCGCTTTGTTGCACTAGCGATTCGTCAACCCTCCAATACCTGGCGCCCGCGGCTTCCAAGCTCGACCCGGAGCCGTTCGGCGAACGTCTCCGGGACCATCGTGCCCAGGTCCTTGCCGCTTCGTGTGCGCACTGACAGCAGATTAGCGGCCACTTCCTTGTCGCCCGCAACCAGGAGATACGGAACACGCCTCAGCGTGTGCTCGCGAATCTTAAAGCCGACCTTCTCGTTGCGCAAGTCGGACTCGACCCGAAAGCCCTGATTTTTCAGGGTTTCCGTAACGCGACGAACATATTCGTCCTGCCGGTCGGTAATGCTGAGCACGACCGCCTGCACCGGCGACAGCCACGCGGGGAGTTTCCCCGCATGGTGCTCGAGCAGGATCGCGAAGAAGCGCTCCAGCGAGCCGAAAATCGCACGATGGAGCATGACGGGCGTGCGCTTGGCGCTGTGCTCATCGATGTAGTACGCGCCGAGCCGGCCCGGGAGATTCAGGTCCACCTGCAGCGTGCCGCACTGCCAGTCGCGTCCGATGGCATCCCGCAGCACGAACTCGAGCTTCGGCCCGTAGAAGGCGCCCTCCCCCTTGTTCAGGGTGTACTCGATGCCCGCGGCGCTGGAGGCCGTCTGCAGCGCCGCCTCCGCGCGATCCCAGATGTCGTCGCTCCCGACCCGCTTGGGCGGGCGGTCGGCGTACTTGATGCGTACGTCCTCGAAACCAAAGTCGCGGTAGATGTCCAGGATGAGTTTCGTGATCGCCACCGACTCCGAGGTGATCTGATCCTCGGTGATGAACACGTGGCCGTCGTCCTGAGTGAAAGCCCTTACCCGCATCAGGCCGTGCAGGGCGCCCGAGGGCTCGTAGCGGTGCACCTTGCCGAACTCCGCGAGCCGGACGGGCAGTTCGCGGTAGCTGCGCAGGCCGTGCTTGAAGATCTGCACATGTCCGGGGCAGTTCATGGGCTTGATCGCGTAGAGCCTCTTGTCCGGGGTCTGGGTGAGAAACATGTTCTCGCCGAACTTCTCCAGGTGCCCGGACTGCTGCCACAGAGCCGCGTCCATGAGTTCCGGCGCACTCACCTCCTCGTAGCCGGCCGCGTTCTGGCGCTCGCGCATGTAGCTGATGAGTGCCTGGAACACGGTCCAGCCCCTGGGGTGCCAGAACACCGCGCCCGGCGCATCTTCCTGCAGATGGAACAGGTCGAGATCCTTGCCAATGCGCCGGTGATCGCGCCTCTCCGCCTCCTCGAGCCGCTGCAGATACTGGTCGAGCTGCTTCTTGTCGGGCCAGGCGGTGCCATAAATGCGCTGCAGCATCTCGTTGCGCGAATCACCTCGCCAGTAAGCCCCCGCGACTTTGGTGAGCTTGAAGGCCTTGAGCTTGCCCGTCGAGGGCACATGCGGTCCGCGGCACAGGTCGACCCAGTTGCCCTGCCCGTAGAGGCTGATTTGCTCCTTCTCCGGAATGCTGGCGATGATCTCGGCCTTGTAGATCTCACCCAATCCCCTGAAGAACTTCACCGCCTCATCGCGCGCCATGACGCGGCGGGTGACTTTCTCGTCCGCCTGGGCCAGCTCGGTCATCTTGGCTTCGATGGCCGCGAGATCCTCCGGCGTGAAAGGGCGCTGGTAGGCAAAGTCGTAGTAAAAGCCGTCCTCGATGACCGGCCCGATAGTGACCTGCGCCTCCGGGAACAGCTCCTTCACCGCCTGCGCCAGCAGGTGCGCGGTGGAGTGGCGGATGACCTCGAGCCCATCGGGATCCTTGTCGGTCACGATGGCAAGACTCGCGTCCTCGGCAATGACGTAGGAGGTGTCGACCAGCTTGCCGTTCACGCGCGCGGCGAGCGCCGCCTTGCGCAGCCCGGCGCCAATGCCGCCCGCGACCTCGTCCACGGTCACCGGGTGATCGAAGCGGCGCTGACTGCCATCGGGCAATGTGACGACGGGCATAGCGGAGATTTCAGTTAGCTTCCATCGATGCCAAAAAAGAGGGCGCTCCCGCTTGCCAGGAATCGGGAGCGCCCTCTTCACTCATCTGGTAGGCGCGAGTGGGATCGAACCACCGACCACCACCATGTCAAGGTGATGCTCTACCACTGAGCTACGCGCCTGAAGAGCCTTGCTGCGATGAGGGGCGCGAACGATACAAGAGAGAGGGAATCGAAGCAAGCTAATACGTGACATTCCAAGCACTTACGCTTGCATCAAGGGCACCGGCAATCCGAGCTCCAGTTGCTTCAGGCGCTCGATTTCATCGCGCAGGTGCGCGGCGTCCTCGAACTCGAGGTTGCGCGCTTTCCTGAACATCTCGGCCTCGAGCTTCTTGATCTCCTTCACCAGCGCCTCGGGGCGCAGGTCCGCGGGGCTGAGGGGCTTGGCGCCGCGCTTGCGCCCCGGCGCGGGCGCTTCCGAACGTGCCCCTTCCATGATGTCGGTGACGCTCTTCTGAATGCCCCGCGGGGTAATGCCATGAGTGGCGTTGTACTCGAGCTGCTTGCCGCGGCGGCGGTTGGTCTCATCGATCGCGCGCTGCATCGAGCCGGTCATGCGGTCGGCGTACAGGATGGCGCGCCCGTTGATGTGGCGGGCGGCACGCCCGATGGTCTGGATGAGTGAGTTGTCCGAGCGCAGGAAGCCCTCCTTGTCCGCGTCCAGGATCGCCACCAGCGCCACCTCCGGCATGTCCAGTCCCTCGCGCAGCAGGTTGATGCCCACCAGCACGTCGAACTTGCCCAGGCGCAGATCGCGAATGATTTCGGTGCGCTCGATGGTTTCGATGTCGGCGTGCAGGTAGCGCACGCGCACGTCGTGCTCACTCAGGTAATCGGTCAGATCCTCCGCCATGCGCTTGGTGAGCGTGGTGATGAGCACGCGCTCACCGCTCGAGGCGCAGCGCCTGATTTCCGACAGCACGTCATCCACCTGCGTGCCGACCGGCCGCACTTCGACTTCCGGATCGACCAGACCGGTGGGCCGCACCAGTTGCTCGACCACCTGTGAGGAGTGCTTGGCCTCGTAGCCGCCGGGCGTCGCCGACACGAAAATCATCTGCGGCGCGAGCTGCTCCCACTCCTCGAACTTCAGCGGCCGGTTGTCGAGCGCCGAAGGTAGCCGGAAACCGTACTCGACCAGCACCTCCTTGCGGGAACGGTCCCCACGGTACATCGCCCCGAGCTGCGGGATGGTCTGGTGGCTCTCATCGACGAACAGCAGCGCATTGCGCGGCAGGTAGTCGAACAGGCACGGCGGGGGCTCCCCCGGCGCGCGCCCCGACAGGTAGCGCGAGTAATTCTCGATGCCCGCGCAGTAGCCGACCTCCTTGATCATCTCCATGTCGAAGCGGGTGCGCTGCTCGAGCCGCTGCGCTTCCAGCAGCCGCCCCGCGTCGCGCAGTTCCTTCAGGCGCACGCGCAAATCCTCGCGAATCTGGTCCACGGCGCCCCCCAGGCGCTCGCGTGGCGTCACGTAGTGGGTGCCGGGGTAGACGGTGAACCGCGGCACCCTGCGGGCGATTGCCCCGGTGAGCGGATCGAACAGCGTGATCGAGTCGATGGCGTCATCGAACAGCTCGACCCGCACCGCCTCGCGCTCGGCCTCGGCCGGAAAGATGTCGATGACATCCCCACGCACGCGGTAGGTGCCCTGGGTCAGATCCAGCTCGTTACGCGTGTACTGCATGTCGGCCAGGCGCCGCAGCAGCTGGCGCTGCTCGAGGCGGTCGCCGCGTTTCAGGTGCAGCACCATGGCGAGGTAGGCCTGCGGATCGCCCAGCCCGTAGATCGAGGACACGGTCGCGACGATGATCGAATCCGAGCGCTCGAGCAGCGCCTTGGTCGCCGAGAGGCGCATCTGCTCGATGTGCTCGTTGACCGAGGCGTCCTTGTCGATGTACGTGTCCGAGGAGGGTACGTAGGCCTCGGGCTGATAGTAGTCGTAGTAGGAGACGAAGTACTCCACCGCGTTGTGCGGGAAAAACTCACGGAACTCCCCGTAAAGCTGCGCGGCGAGGGTCTTGTTATGCGCCAGCACCATGGCGGGGCGCTGCACGCGCTGGATCACGGACGCCGCTGAAAATGTCTTGCCACTTCCCGTGACGCCGAGCAGCGTCTGGTGTGCGAGCCCCTCTGAGAGCCCTTCGACGAGCTTCTCGATTGCCTGAGGCTGATCGCCCGCGGGGGCGTAATCGGCTTCCAGCTTGAAAGGCTGCTGTTCCACGCGGATGTATTCCCGATGGCCGGGCCGGACACAATCTCTTAATATAGCGGGGCTACCCGATCTCAAGCGAAATGCAGGAAATTCAGTGACCTTGCCCGTCGCGCGGCGCGTTCAGCGCGTCAAGCCCTCGCCGACCCTCGCCGTGACCGCCCGCGCTGCACGTCTGCGGGAGCAGGGCAAGGACGTGATTAGCTTGGGCGCGGGCGAACCCGACTTCGACACGCCCGCGCACATTGCTCAGGCGGGGATGGCCGCGATCCAGGGCGGCTTCACCCGTTATACGAACGTCGAGGGGATCGATGAGCTCAAGGACGCAATCATCGCGAAATTCGAGCGCGACAACGCCCTCACCTATGAGCGCTCGCAGATCCTGGTGTCCGCGGGCGCCAAGCAGACCCTCTACAACCTCGCGATGGCGGTGATCGATCCGGGCGATGAGGCCATCATTCCCGCGCCTTACTGGGTGTCGTATCCGGACATGGTGCTGCTGGCGGACGGACTGCCGGTGATGCCGTTTGCCGGGATGGCACAGGGGTACAAGATCACGCCGCGCCAGCTAGCCGCGGCGATCACCCCGCAGACACGACTGCTGCTGCTCAACAGTCCCTGCAATCCCACCGGCGCTGCCTACACGCGCGCCGAGCTGCGCGGGCTCGGGGAAGTGCTGCTCGAGCATCCGCGCATTCTCATCGGCACCGATGACATGTACGAGAAGATCTACTGGGAGCCGGAGCCGTTCTGCAGCCTCGTGACAGCGGTTCCGGAGCTCTACCACCGCACGGTGACGATCAACGGTGTTTCCAAGGCGTACGCCATGACCGGCTGGCGGCTCGGTTACTGCGGGGGGCCGAAGGAGATCATTGCCGCGATGAGCACCATCCAGGGGCAGTCGACCTCGAATGCATCCAGCATTTCGCAGAAGGCCGCCACCGTCGCGCTCAACTCAGATCAGACGTGCGTCGCCAGAATGACCGAGGCGTTCAAGCAGCGCCGTGACTATGTGGTGCGGGCCCTGAATTCACTGCCTGGCGTGAGCTGCCTGCCTGGCTCGGGCACCTTCTACGCGTTCGCGGACGTGTCGCGCGCCATCAGTGCGCTCGGCTGCCGCGACGACGGCGAGTTCGCGGAGCTTCTCCTGAACGAGGCCGGCGTCGCGGTGGTGCCCGGCTCAGGCTTCGGCGCACCCGGCCACATGCGCCTGTCGTTCGCCTGCGGCATGCCGGCGCTGGAGCAGGCGCTGAACCGTATCGCGCGCATTCTCATTGCGCGCGTCGACGCTGCGTAAAGCAGGCACACCAGGCGGCCAATGATCTGGTCGCTGCTCGCCGATGTTCTGGTCGTCGGCCACTTCGCCTTCACCGCGTTCGTCATTTTCGGCGGCTTTCTTACGTGGCGCTGGCGCTGGACGGCGCTGGTGCACCTGCCTGCACTCGCGTGGGGATGCTGGGTGGAGGTCTCGGGCACGATCTGTCCACTCACACCGCTGGAGAATCACCTGCGCGACCTTGGCGGCGAGGCCGGTTACCGCGGCGGATTCCTGGCCCACTACCTGCTCGCGGTGCTCTATCCGCCCGGATTGACCTGGCACATACAGTGGGTCCTGGCCGGCCTGCTGGTAGGGATCAACGCAGTCGCCTACGGCCGGCTGCTGGTGCACAGCCGATCCCAGTGAGAGCGGTTTCCTTGACTCCGCCGACACCGTTGCCGGAGAATTCGCGCCCTTCGCAAGTCCCGCCTGTTCCCCGGTAGCTCAGCGGTAGAGCATCGGACTGTTAATCCGTTGGTCGTTGGTTCGATTCCAACCCGGGGAGCCATTACGCCTAATCAGGGGGGTCGCAGCCGGTCTCACCTCGCTCCGATTTGTCCATAATAGAGCAATAAATCAGTTAGTTGAGAGATCGAGGCGTCTCGGCCCGTAACTTGACAGCTCCATGGCCTTAGGGGTAATTACAGGGGTACTGGCCTTGCAGGCCGACGCGCTACCCCTGAACTTTTACCCCTAAAACCGCCTTTTTCCAGGCGCTACCCCTGATGAAGCTAACCGATACCGCCATTCGTAACGCGCGAGTGAGTGAGCGTCCGCGGAAGCTCTTTGATGGCGATGGGCTATATCTCCTGGTGTCGCCCACCGGTTATCGCTCGTGGCGCTTCAAGTACTACTTCGACGGCCGGGAGAAGCTCCTCTCCTTCGGTAAGTATCCGGAAATCACGCTCAAGGTCGCGCGCGAGCGCCGCCTCGAAGCACGGCGGGCACTCGAGATGGGGAGTGACCCGAGCGCGTTGCGCAAAGCGGAGCGTGCCGCTCGCGCGGACACGTTCGAAGCCCTCGCCCGCGAGTGGCTCGAGACGCAGAAAGGTGCACTCAGCACCAAGACCTTTCAGAACAAGCAGGAGCGATTCCAGGCGTTCGTCTTCCCCTACCTCGGTAAGACCTCGATCACGGAGATCAAGGCCGTGGATGTGCTCGACGCGCTAAAGCGTATCGAGGCGCGGGGAAAGCACGAGACGGCTCATCGCGTTCGTTCTGAGTGCGGGAACGTCTTTCGTTACGCAGTTGTGACCGGGCGCGCCGAGCGCGATCCGACCGTCGATCTCCGCGGGGCAATTGCGGCCGTCTCCAGGCGCAATCGCCCCGCTATTGTCGATCCGGGTCGGATTGGCGAGCTCATGCGAGCGATCGCCGGTTATCGGGGCGACGTCTCAACCGAATTCGCCCTCAAACTCCTGCCGCTGACATTCGTCAGGCCTGGCGAGCTTCGCCTCTCGGAGTGGTCAGAGTTCAACCTCAAGGCGAGCGAGTGGCGAATCCCAGCCGCGCGCATGAAGATG
>Ga0193733_1000240_pt1 | contig 19660 bp, 9 predicted proteins | sample U1s2metaG_FD_145076 | JGI IMG/M metagenome (GOLD analysis project Ga0193733, IMG submission 145076) | Soil microbial communities from a riparian zone of the East river system, Colorado, United States - U1s2 | ecosystem: Environmental > Terrestrial > Soil > Riparian zone | place: USA: East River...
GTTCAAGACGGTTCGTTTTGGGGTCAGACGAGGCCTTGGATGTTCGCAAGGGGGATAGTTCTTGAGCTATCCCCGGCCCCAATCCTCACTCGATCGCTACGCCATAGTTTCCCAGGGCGACATGGCCGACGCGATGATGAAGCTGGGACGGCTGCGGGAGACGGAGCGGCCGAAGCAGAAAAACAGGCTGTTTGGGTAGAGAACGTTAAGAATCGAGCCGAAGTCGAGGGTTCCGGCATCGAGGCACCGCCGCCCGCTCCCGCTGCGTAACCAGCTTCTCTTCTTGGGTTGGGATGGTGCCCGGGGTCGGAATTGAACCGATACGTCTCTTTCGAGACCCGGGATTTTAAGTTCCACTGGCCCGTTTTCCAAACCCGCTAGAATCCAGCGTTCGCAGGCACATGCGTCATCGCCGCCGCGTCGAACTATACGGTCTTTCACCATCTTATTTCTAACCGTCGGGCAGAATCTCGGGCAGAGTTGCCGTATCACATCGTCAAATGACGGGTAGCCAAAATTCAGCTTGTGACATTTCCGACTCTCCTGGGTGCCTCGACGAACAGCCGCAATGCCTTCCTGAGAGGCGCATTTCGCTGTTCCAGGGGTCTTGAGCGACCGGTCGGGGCGATTCAGGCGACCTTGAATGGCTATCTGAGTGCGGCGGGCACAAAGACCCGCCGCCTGACGCTAAGAAAATCGCGCTATTTCAGACCGAACTGGAAGATGATCGTCGAACCGTCATTGAGTGTGATTGTGAAACCATAGGTTTGATTCGCCCGGTTCACCGGTGCAGCCTTCGTGTTGATGTTGTATATCCATTGCTGACCTGTTGGATCCCAACGGAAAGCAGTGTCAGGCGTGGTCGAGTCCGGCACCTCGTTCACGCCAGTTGTCAAGGTTCCTGAGAAGATCTGCGTGAGGAAGAAGCTCGATACCACGCCCGGCGTTCCGATGGAGACGCCATTGGCGTCGCAGACCGCAAACTTCGCGGGGACGGTAGCATTTTGCTTCCAGACACTCGTTCCGTCCACGTTGATTGGCTGGCGGATTTGATGCCCGACGTCCCCGGCGCAGGCGGACCCCGTTGCGTAAGTGATCTTCAAGGCGCCCGGTAGGTATGTGATTGCGTAGTTGTTGGAAGTCTGACCTGAACAATTGATCGGATACGATCCTACCGCACTGCTGGTTACGGCCGTGGTGGTACACGTCAAAGCACCAGTCAGATTGGCCAGACCTTCCCCGCCCACGAAGCCCGCATAGGTGGCTGTCAACGCGGGGTTGACCGCATTGAGGAGCTTCGTCTTGTTGATCGCCGCGATGGTGAGCGACGCTTTGTTGATAGTGATCGTCACCGGGCCAGCATTGCTGCTCCAGCAGCAGAAGATCAACCTAGGATTCCGCCGTGCGAACGCCCTAAAACAGACGGGTTAGAATGCACTGAACTGCGTGCATCGATTTCCATTCGCCGCTGGCGATCACCGGTGCAATGCGTGCGGCGGCGAGTCCTCCCGGCCACCCGTTCCAAACGCCTGCAACACGAAGGAGGGCAGGCGCAATCACATGCGAACGAGTGTTGCGTCAAACGAACGCGATGTCAAACGAACGCGATTGACCCGTCTACGGACCTATGCTACGGTTCGCTGTGTTTCGGGTACCTTCCACAGGGGGCTTCCTTCATGGCAAGCGGTTTCATCACGATTCCGGATTGGTTTTCTTTTGAGAACCAGGGCGCTGGAGTCGCTCTAGCAGACCTGACCGGCGCCGGCGCGCGCGACCTTATCGTGCTGATGGTCGATAACCCGCCGGGTCAAAACCGGGGCCTGTACCGGGTCGGGAAAAACCTCGCCGCGGATGGGACAGCAACGGGCGGATGGACCGCTTGGATAGAGATACCTGATTGGTTCCCCTTTGAGAACCAAGGCGTCGGCGTTGCTGTAGCCGATCTCGACGACGACGGTCGTCCCGAGCTGATCGTCTTCATGATCGACAACCCGCCGGGGCAGAATCAGGGTTACTACCGCGTCGGCCGCAAGCTCGATGCGAACGGTGCTGTTACTGGCGGCTGGGGCGATTGGACGCCGATCCCTGACTGGTTCTCTTTCGAGAATCAAGACGGCGGCGTGGCCGTAGCCGATCTCGACGGCGACGGTCGTCCGGAGCTGATCGTCTTCATGATCGACAATCCCCCGGGGCAGAACCAGGGTAAATACCGCGTTGGCCGCAAGCTCGACGCCGCGGGCGCCGTTACGGGCGGCTGGACCCCTTGGCAGGATGTGCCGGACTGGTTCTCTTTCGAGAATCAAGCAGGAAGCATTGCGGTCGCCGACTTGGGGACGGGGACTCCCGACATCATCGTGTTTCAGGTCGACAACCCACCCGGAATCAATCAGGGCTTCTACAAGGTTGGCAAAAAGCTCGACGCGGATGGTCACGTTCAAGGCGGGTGGGGTTTCTGGACTGTTCTGCCGGGGTGGTTCTCTGCAGAGAATGCGGGCGGCGGCGTCGCCGTCATGGTAGTCGACGGCAAGCACGAATTGATCACGATGCTCATCGACAACCCGGGCGGCCAGAACGTGGGTCTCTACCGGTTGCTCGACCTCGACACCGACCCGCCGAAAACCGGCATCTGGGACGACGCTCTGTTCACCTCAGAAGTGCTGGCGGTGCATGCCGCGGTGCTTCATACCGGCAAGGTGATGTTTTTCTCCGGTTCCGGCAACGTCGCGGTTCGGCACGACAGTCCGGACTTCGGCAGCATCCCCAAGAAGATCTACACGAGCGTAGTGTGGGATCCGAGCGTCACTCCTTCACCCCGAGGCGACGAGAACTATTTCCATCCGATCGCGATCAAGGGCGACGACGGCAGGATCTTCGATTTCTTTTGCGGCGGCGATAGCTTTCTGGCTGATGGGCGATTGCTTTCCGCGGGCGGTACGGAAGCCTACCCGGGCCATGTTGCCGGCCGTCCCGACGCGGTCATATTCGATCCCGGAACCCAGCAGTGGTCGCGAGCCGGACACATGGCCCACGGCCGCTGGTATCCCACGTTGGTGACGTTGGGCGACGGCCGGGTCTTGGCCGTCAGCGGTTTGGACGTGGACGGCAACCTCAATACCACGGTCGAAGTGTACTCGCCGGACGCGAACAGCTGGCAGGCGCTGCACCTTCCAGGGAACTTTCCCGGCCTGCCGCTCTACGCCCATCTTCTCCTTATGGCGGACGGCCGACTACTGTTTACCGGTGGACTCGTCGAGGGTCCGGACGTCGCGCTCGGCCCCTGTCTCATCGATATCGCTCACGGCCAAGTTGGGCTGACTCTACTGGATGGGCTGCGAGTGCCCGAATCGCGCAAGCAATCCGCCAGCGTGCTGCTGCCGCCCGTCCAAGATCAGAAGGCGATGCTCATCGGAGGCGGCATCGGCGATGAGGGCATCGTCGATGCCACTGCCGCGGTCGACGTCATCGACCTGCGTGCGGCCAATCCGCGGTTCACGGCCGCAGCGCCAATGAATCTTCCGCGGACGCACGTGAATGCGGTGCTCCTCCCGGATCGAACCGTGCTCGTCACGGGCGGGGGATTGGCGCGGGAGAGCCGGCTTACGCCTACCCTTGCGGCCGAGATCTACGATCCGGCGAACCATACGTGGACGCTGGTCGCGTCTTCCAAAATTCCCCGCCTCTACCATTCTGTTTCCTTGCTACTGCCCGACGGGCGCGTCGTCTCGACGTGCGGAAACCCTGCGCAAGGCACGCACGTCGAATGGGGCAAGGATCCGCTCAATGAAGAGATGCGGATCGACATTTACAGTCCTCCGTACCTTTTCAAAGGCCCTCGCCCCGTGATCGTCGCCGCTGCCACAGAATGGAGTTATGGTCAAACCGTCAACATCTCCTCACCGCAGGCGGGCAGCATTCGCTGGGCACATCTGATCCGTTACGGCGTGACCACGCACTCGTTCAACACCGGGCAGCGCCTCGTCGACCTCCCGATCACCTCGCAGGCTGGTGGCACGGTTCGGGTCACGCTTACGGGCGAGCCGAACATTGCTCCGCCAGGCTGGTACATGCTTTTCCTGATGGACAAAAACGGGGTCCCGTCAGTGGCACATCCGGTGCACGTTTTCGAACCCTGACGCGCCCCAAAGAAACGCATATCCGGGGCATCGCGATCGGCGTCCGTCACCGGCGGCGCAAGCTCGATGCGCTCAGACTTCCGGTTGTCGGCGCAGCGCTGTATGTCTCTCGGAAGTTCGCGATCGCCGTCGCGATTGTCATGGCGTCATAAGTCGACTACTCTCGGCTCATTTCGAGACATTGTGCGCCAGCGGTGGAATTTCAGCCCACCCAATACAACACGCGAGGTCGAGGAATATCGAGTTGAAATCTCCGATGTCACGGTTCTTGAATTGGTCATTGTGCCTGACATCAGTCGAGGAGCGAAGGAAACCGATCGTCAACAATTTATGACGGACGATCGGTGAGCGGCACAGCCTCCGGTAACATCAAGCTCGCTTTAATCGAAGCGGAGTCAAGTGGAGCATTTTCAGCGCAATCTGCGCCAGGGCATAGCATTGTGGCACCCAACTGGAGTGCCGGGCAGGTGACTGCCGGACAAAACGTGGTGCGGGCGGAGGGAGTTGAACCCTCATGGGCCGTTTAAGCCCTGCGGATTTTCATACCGTCTACGGCTTTCGCCGCCCTAGCGTGGCTCTTGGAGGGCTCACCCCAGGTTTGCGGTCTGGACTATCCCTTCACCCTCCTCCGGAAAATCCGAAGCTTAGGTGCTGCCCGTCTAGTCTCTACACCTTCCCGGCTGGTGTGTCTCCGGGCTTGGCTCGGGATTGCCGTTTAAGGTTTCCCCGAATTTGAGCAGTTCTGCATCGCCGGTTTCCCAGGCGAGCACTCAAGTTTTCCTTAAGTCCGCTGCGTATGCCATTCCGCCACGCCCGCGCGGTTGTTTCATTTTCAGTTGTCTATCATAGAGGACACAGCGGGAATTTACACGGCTTCGCTCGTAAGACAGGTCCATTAGTTGCCGAATCTCCTCCTCCGCGGTCTCATGCACGTGGCCTTTTGGGGTACCGTGGTTCCTTGTTCAGCAACCCGAAGATTCAGGATGTTGAAGGGCAGTCCAGACCTTCCGCCAAAATACCTATAGATCAGACCCTCCGCACACCCTGCACGCGCCGCGATCTACCTAGTTGTGGTTGCTTCATATCCCCGGCGAGCAAAGAGACTGGTCGCTGCGGAAATCAGCGCCTTGCGTTTGCCGGCGCGATCACGTCTCTTTTTTGCTCATGGGAGGTTCCTGGTTAGTACGCGGAACTTGTCGCGAAGCCGACCTCTCCTGTAGGCAAACGTGGCACTCGACGTAGGCCGTCACTAGTCTTCTACATGAAACTAGGTTGCATATATGCAGTAAAACAAATCAGGTTTGAATTCATCTACACTGAGGCTGTCAAGTAGCTCTCGCTTTTTATTGCAAGGCAGTTGCAACTAGCTGCAACTAGCCCCAGGAGATAAGTGAGCGATCCGGTCCAGGCCACTGTGGAAAACGGACACAAAGGAAAAAACCAGCGGTCTCACGGGGAATTGAAAGCGTCCACCATTACCGACTCACGAACCTTGAACGCAATGTTGGCGCCCTCAGCAAGTGAGTCCAAGCCGAGCGGTTAAGCAGTTAGGATGAAAAAAGTGGTACGTAAAATATGCTGCGGTTAAGCAGTTAGGATGAAAAAGTGATACGTAAAATATGCTCAGGCGACGCTTTGCTTACCATCGGAATCTCTACAGCCTTCCCTGTAGTTCTCGGAAACAATTGGCGCAATGCTAAATAACGGCGCCATTCATGCGGCAATCTCAATCAATAAGACGTGGTAATGGAACACTCCCATTTTCTTTTCAGAACACGGAATCCATACACGGATTTGGCAGCGTGCTTGCTCCACAAGTCGGGAGACCAAACTCTCTCAGGAGGATTTCATGAACAAACGCACTCCCGCTCCACTGTTTGTCGCGCTCGCTCTGGTCCTGGGTATCGGCGGGTCAGGGATGCAGCTCAACGCGCAGCAACCAGCGCCAAACCAATCGGGACAGCCGGCACCCGATTCTCAGGCTCAATCTCAGCAACCGCAAGGCCAGACGTTCGCGGGTACCATCGTGAAGGCTGGCGACAAGTACGTCTTGCAAGACGCTAGCGGCACGTCATACGACATCGACCGCCAGGATCTGGCAAAAAAGTATGAGGGCCAAAAGGTTCGTATCAACGGTACGCTCGACCCAGACGGCAAAACAATCCATGTGAAATAAAGCTTTGATTGCGCAGAGGGGCCGGAAATCGGCCCCCTTGCCCTTTCCCGAACGGATCGCTCACATAAAGCTGCTCAAGTATCTGCCCAGCAATCACATACCTTCTTGAAGCTGGGGGCGGTGTGAGTAGATTTGCGATCTAGTGTCTTCGCTCATTTCTACAGATACAGTCGATTCTGTATTTGTTGTCCGTACCCTCAAAGGCAGCGTATTTTTAATCTCAACCATCCAAGGAAGAGCAACAAATCACTCTTAGAGGAGAAACCGCATGAAATTCAATAGATTGGTCCTGTGCACAAGTTTTGTCTGCATCGGTATGACGTTCGCGTCGGCCAAGGACAAGGCAGACGCACGGGATATCCAAGGGTGTCTCTCGAAAGGTGACAGTGCCAAGGAGTTCTTGCTCACAGGGAGTGATGGAAGCACTTGGGAAGTGCGGAGCAGTAAGGTGGATCTGGCCAAGCATGTGGGCCACACTGTAACTGCAACTGGAGTCGTTTCGAATGCGGCGATGCACAACATGAAGGAAGACGCGAAAGATGCCGCGAAAGACAGCGGCATGAAGAAAAACAATAACGAGCACGGACATTTGACCGTCACTCAAGTGAAGATGGTCAGCGACTCGTGTCAGTAACCGTGTGTATTTGGGATAACTCCTAAAGGCGGCGCGGCATCGGTCATAGCGATTTCTCCTAGCCGGTTCGGGCCATTGCCCTCTACCGGATCGAGTCGGTATGTTGGCTTCGAGCAGACTTCGGGGGAGGGCTGTTCGACGGGCGTTCCATGACTTAACCGAGTCGTGGAACGCTTTTTGTTTCAGCCCGCTTGATAGGTTCCACCCAGATCCCCCGGGTGTGTAATAGGCTGTTGGGCAATCCTTCACCCGGCAAGTGGCGTTACATTTGTTCACGCCTTCGATTTGATTGACTATCCGGGAGGAACGCTCGGCCAATCTGGCAAAGTTATCCGTTCCAATGTCAGAATCAAATTCGTGCCTGGAATCTCGACCGGAAGCACTGCCGAGAAGATGATGAACCAGCTCTCCGGATTGGTTCAGCGAGCGCCCACAAGAGTCTCGATGGAATACGGGTAGTGAATTGTACTCAGTGTGGTGGAACCGTGCCGACTTCGTAGCGATGATGAAAGTGCGGAAGCCCAGGAATATATGAAACCGCTGATGAAGAATAGCCGGACCGGACCCTCAGGTATACGAAGTACCGAAATGCTTGAGTGTCCGAAATACATCGTTAAAAGAGGGGAGTTCTGGACAGCTCCTTGAGGCTGCCGCCGGCGCCAAGAGAGAAACCGCTAAGTCTCAGCTCAAATACTGGCTTGTGCTGTCCAGTGCTCTGTCCGGTGCGGGACGCGGAAATGCCAGATAGAGTTCAAGCCTCGCTCGTCTGCTCTGTAACCCGGGCTGGCAGGAAAGTGCTTGAAATTAATTTATCAGTTCCTCCAGGATTTGTTCTCGGTACTCTACGGGAAAGGTGTGTAGGAAAACGAGGACACGTAGAGATAGCGAGTCAAACCATTTGTCGCCACCCCACCGAACGAAGTAGAGTTCGTTCCCCACAGATTGATCAGCACTGCTGCGGGCGCGGAAGGAATATGTTCCGTGTGGGTCGAGACCAGCCCTCCATCAACATAGAACTGAATCTCCCCAGGACTCCAGACATACTTGTATTCATGAAAGCCGCTATCCGCGCCGGCCACTGGCGTAGCCGTGCTCTGGCTCTTGGACGTGGTCGAAAAGTTTGTCATCTCCAGCGTCGAGGGAGTTTGACCCTGATATTCGAAATCGATTTCTGACTCGCTGTCGTTGATGAAGTTGAACACGTCGGTCACCGTGCCGGAGACTGCCGAACCCGGGCCGCGGGGTGTGGCGGACGTCGACGCCGCTCGCGCGACCCACGCATAGGTTCCGTAGCCGAACAGCTGCTGCGAGCGAATCTCCGCTCCCACCGAAGTAGCTAGCGCCCCTGAAACCCGCTGAGTCAAAGTTAGCCGCAACATGCCCGTGGAACAATCGACGTGGTCCGCACTGAGAGTCCCGTTGTTTATCCCCGGGATATTTCCCGGTGCCCGCCCGGTGTCGATGAACCATTGGGAAACATCCAATGCTCCGCCGGAAAAGGTATCGCTAAAGGTGAGTGGTTTTGCCGCGCCGCTGGTGAACGCCTTGGCCGCCTGCCCCGTCCCGCCTTGGGCAATTGACTGTGAGACACTGAACAGCGAAAGTAGCAGAATAACGAATCTCCCCATCGGTGGGCCCTCGGGTGACTCGAGGGGATGGACCCTCGGGAACACGACAACGGGATGTGTGGATTCCACAAAACAAAACGTCCCGGACTCGTTAGAGTCCTGGGACGCTCGTCGAACAACCCCTCCCCCGAAAGTTTGTTCAAGAGGCATACTAGCGACCGGAGAGAGCCCTGTGAATGGCACGAATGGGCTACTCGGATCCTCAATGTTTACCTGAATTTAGAGGCTTCCCCATTTCACAGCCTGCGCGGCGACTAGGGCAGTGAAAAAACCCTTTTCGCGACATTGTAGCCCTCCACTCGCAGCGCTGGAGTGGGGATGCCTGGGCGAAGTTGGCTGAACGAGGCCTCTATAGTGCGCACCTCGTGCGGAAACACGGTAATGTAGTTGTCGTTGTAGGTGACAGGAAGGATCTCTTCTCCGTCGGCACCCTGGGTGACTTCCGCGCGCACAAAAAAAGCTATATGGTTGCCGGAGTTGGCCAGCGTAATTGCGACGTGCTCTTGGCCGTTTGCCTCTGAAAGTTGGCGGGAAACATCCAAGTCGCTGCGAGGCATAGTATTCAAGGCCGACATGTCCGCCCACGTCGCCAGCTTCGTGGTAAATTGCTCGTCGTTCTTGCTGTCTCCCAGGTCGTCATCCGTCGCCGATCCCCAGTACACGCTTTCGACCAGGACTTTATCGGTCGCGTTCATCAGCGCCGCGCGCACCAGGTAGGTAGAATCAAGATTTGGAATTCGAGGCACCGTCATAGCTACCATGGAAGTATTCGGTGCAACACGCAAGCCGCCGACTTCCGTAAAATACTTTCGAACCCCATCCAAATTGAAGAACTCCACCGCGACTTTCAGGCCGTTTTGGACCTCCGAAGTCTGATTGACCACGTGCAGTTTTGCTTTGCTGCGGTCACCGCTCGCGTAGTAATCCCAAACCACGTTTACAGGTCGCAGGCCCTTCTTAGCTCCGTAATATCCTCCGCCCTGCTTGAAGTAGTCGTCGAACAAGTGGCCGAACAGCGAGGGCCAGGGATTATTCAACATCCAGTGAATCATCATCTTGCGATTGCCCCAGTGGGTGGCATAGGTTTCAAATTGCGCCCGGACGTCTTCATAGTGTGCTAGTTGTGCCTTCCGGGAAAATTCCTCTGCGCTCTGGGACGCGCCATAGCGCTTGTCGAGCACTCGCTGAATATTATCCAGTGTATTGTTGCCTTGGTTGGCGCCGGCATGGAAGTACCAGTTCTCATTGATCGGCCATAACTTGTCGGCCGGGATAAATTTCCTAAGACTTTCCAGCGGCGGAATGGTCTCGTTGTCTCCTTCTTCCGCCGATGAGCCGCGCGCGGGGCCGTACTTATCGCTGAACCAGTAATAGGGTGGCCGCCACACATACGGCCCCGCCATGTGAATCCCGTTCCAGGAACGGTTCACATGCGACACGGTATTCACGACAGCGTTCTGCCAGTGCTCCTCTTTGAGAATCTGGAGATAGTCGTTCAGCACCGCATCGACCGGTAGCCCATCACTTCCGTTCGCCCATAACACTACCGAGGGATGAGAACGAAGCTCGCGTATGCGCGCGCGAAGGCTAGCCCGCGCCACCCATTGGTCCTCTGCATCCCAAAGACCCCAGTGCTCCCACTGCGCGCAGCACATGAATCCCAGCATGACCGGCATGCCTTCGCGGTCGGCGCGATCGATCATGGAGTCGTCCGCTATTTTGAGCTCCCAGCGAAGCAGGTTTAGACCAAGATCCTTGGCGTAATGCATGATGGTTGCATCCCGTGCCGGATCGTTTCTGAAGAGCAGATCGGGCGAATAGACGCCGCCACGGATCAGGTAATCCTTGCCGTTCACTTTTAGGTAGAAGTTCCCGCCTTCGCCGATTTCGGGAAAGGTGCTGTCTGAATCACGCGCCTGGGTAATCTTACGAATACCGAAATCAATTGCCTGCAAGTCGGATATTTCTCCTGCTTTCTTTTCAATCTTGAACTCCAATTTCAAGTGATACAGCTTCGCCTCTCCCCACTGATACGGCCACCACAAATCGGGGTCAGCCACTGTGAGTTGGGCATATTCAGCGGGGCTGAACGCAATCTCCTTCGCCTGTTCGCGAAGCAGTTCAACACTCTTCTCGAACCTAATGGACGGCCTGCCAGCACGCGAAATTTCGCCCGACAATGTGCCCGACACCGGCTTGGTAGTGGCATTGCTTAGGTCGCAATAAACTGTCAAAGAGGCCGGATGCGTCGCAGGAAGGGGCAGATCGGTAGCTACGTAAGGATTTCGAATCGTCACCGCACCGGTGCTACTTAGAAATACCCGCTTCCACACGCCGGCATTTCTGTCCGGCACAAACGAAATATCCACATGCTTCTGGGGATCTTGATATCCAAGGTATTTCCAGTTAATCCAATCCAGCCAGCTATCACCTAACTCGACCCCGTTGTCCCCTTCGAGGGTCTGCTCAGGAGTGACTTTCACCGCCAAGTGATTAGATCCGCCCGGCACGATGAATTCCGTGACGTTGAATTCAAATTCATCGTACATGCCGACAACCGTCGAACGGTTCGCGATCTTATGCCCGTTCAACCAGATGTCCGCCCTGTAATTGATGCCCTTAAAGATGAGGGAGTAAGTCTCTCGGCCCGCAGGCGCGATGAACGTCGTACGATACCACCAGTCCTGTTTCCAAAGATCTCCAGGAGTGGCCAGATTCATGCCGTAGTACAGGTTCTTGTAAACTCCATTCTCCTGCAAAACCTGCAAAACGGTAGCCGGCACATGCTGCGCCGTGTACCAATGAGAAACGTCGAAAGCGGGCTGCGAGACAAGCGAATCGTCAACTCTGACATTGTTCGCCGACATCACGCGCCATCCACTTTGCAGTTCTGTGAGATTCGGCGATTCCGGCTGGGAGAATGCCTGACACGAAAAAACTATGAACAGCAGGCTAGCTACGAACGACACATGCGACAGATGGCATCTCATGAGACATACCATTCTATAGAAGACATTCAGGTGGAGCAGCCCTTCAGCGCTGCACCGGAAACCAATCTCATCGGCGGGTCAGCCCTCTGAAGTACCTAGAATGACAATTTCAAAGCTAATTGAATCTGCCGCGGGTCCCGCGCCGCGGTCAGGAATCCGAATTCCGGGGTGCCAAACGTCGTCGTATTGATCGAATTCTGCGGCCCGGACTTGGCAAACTGCAGATTGGGATGATTAAACACGTTAAAGAACTCGGTTCGGAATTCCAATTTGGTAGCCTCGGTGATAGTGAAGTTCTTAAACAGCGAGAAGTCCCAGATTTGATAACCCGGTCCCTGTACGCTGTTACGGCTGACGTCGCCGAATGACCCTGACGCCGGATCGGCGAACGCGCACGTGTTAAAGAAAGTATTGGGCACGCAAGACGCCGCTCGCGGGTTGCCGATCCGGTCGGGCCGTTGCTGGCCGTCTGAGTTGGCAACGCCGTTGTCATCCAAAACCGTGAACCAGTTGCCCGCAGAAACGGACGTAATCCCGCCCACCTGCCAGCCGCCGACGATCTGGTTGAGCGCTCCACTGGCCTCCCCCAGCACGCGTTTTCCATGGCCGATCGGAAGCTCATAGAGATAACTGAAGACAAAGCGATGGCGGATGTCGAAGTCTGAATTGCCGTATTCTCTTTGCGGCTGTTTGAAGTAGCGGAAGTCGCCGCCATTCTGCGCACCCAGATCGGCATTCGAAGCAATGTCGAGCGCGTGGGCCCATGTGTAGGACGCAAGAAACGTGAGTCCATGCGAGAATCGTTTCTCCGCGCGCATCTGCAGCGAGTTGTAGTTCGACCATCCTGCCGATCGGAACCATCCGATGAAGCCATCAAGTTGTGGAAGGGGACGGCGATCCGCAAAGGGCAAACTAGGATCGGGATTCGGAGCAGCCTGGTTGCCATTCAAATAGATGTACTGCTTCAAGCCGCGAGACCCGGCGTAACTGACCTCAAACACGGTATTCGACGGTAACGCGTACTGGGTGGAAAGATGCCACTGCTGCATGTAAGGCGTAACCAGCTTGGGATCGAGCGAAAAGAAAAGCGGTGGAGGCTCAGGATCAGTCAATGAATTTGCCGGGAAACCGCTGGCGAGAGTAGGTATGCCGGGCAGGGAACAGTCCACTGTGGCCGGGTTGGCGGATGCCGCACCGCATTGCTGGTTAAAGTTCTTGCTGACAAAGAACGGCGGATTAAAACCCATGCTTGGATTCGAATACGGGCCCGCTTCGTCGCCGCCAAAGAAAATTCCATACCCCGCTCGAACCACTAGTTTGTCGGTTACCTGGTAGGCTAAACCGATACGCGGGGCGAAGTTGTTGGTGTCAGGCGAAATCAGCCCCGGCGTGGCTGTGGCTTCTACCGGAACAATCGCGGCCAGCATGGGCGTGAGCTGCGCGGTCACGCCTTTGGGTACGATCAAGGTTCCGGTGGAAAGATCGAAAGTGCCCAACTCGTTGTCTCTTTCCTTGATCGTGGTGAAAAGTTCGTACCGTAATCCCAGGTTCAGCGTGAGTCTTGGGGTGATCCGCCAATCGTCCTGTCCGTAGAAGGCATACACCCGGTGGTGATAGTCGATATTGTGCAGGTTATTGATGCTGCCCCCGTCGCTCAACCCCACCAGAAACGAGGCAAATCCGGAGCCGCCGCTGAATGGCGAGGCCGGATTGTCGGTGAGGCCGGGACCGAAGTCGAGCGTGCCGCGAGGCGCCGCCGGTTGAAAAATGGTGAACTCCTCGCTGCGAATATCGGTCCCGAACTTGAAGGAGTGATTGCCGTGTACCCAGCTTAAATTTTCCGAGAGACCGTAAGTATTCTGTACCTCGTGCGAAGGCAGAAACGTAGGACTGCCAATCTGGGATATGTCGTTGAAGGTCAATTGTGGAAGACCTCCATTCCCGGGGACGTTCGGAATTCCAGGGAAGCCGCCGGGAAGATTCAGCAACTCTTCGCTCGTCTTGTTCGCATTGATCTGCTGTCGTTGTGAATTGACCCGATTGTAGCCCAGCCGGAACTCGTTGGTCAGGTTGTTCCTGAATAGGTGAGTCCAGCTGGTGGCAAAACTGCGATAGGCATTGTCTTCCACGCCACTGAAAAATCCGCCTCCATCTCCTCCCGTGTTGTCAAAAGGCCCAGGAATCAGGCTGGGCTGGTCTTCGTAGCTGAAGCGGAAGAAACCGTAATCTTTCTCTGTATATTTCTGGTCGATGCGAACGTCGAAATTGTTGCGCGTCTCACTGCGCACCGGATTGGACAGATTGTTGAATCCGTTGCCATTGACGTTGGGTGACGGATAAAGGTTGGCCATCGCTAAAGCCAGCGGGTCCAGCTGGGCTTGCGGGATGATGTTCGTGGCGTTGCCGGCCGCGTCATATCCTCCCAGGGGAACGCCGCACAGTCCACTGGCGTAGAGCGCACTGTTCTGTGTTTGGCGCGCATCGAAGATTTCCCCCGCGTACGTGGCATGCCCGGCGCAGTCCAACGCCGGTATCATAGTCACTTGGTCCGCTGCCAGGGCCTGTTGCGGACTGGTCAAATCGAGTTGGTCGGAGAAATCTCCCGCTCGCTGCGCTGCGGTAGGGACAAAAGAGGTCAGCGTCTGCGCCTGCCGGATCCGCAGGCCCTCGTAATCGGCAAAGAAAAAGGTCCGATTGTGGACGATCGGTCCGCCAATTGTGAAGCCGAACTGGTTTTGCTTGTAGGGAGCGATCGAACTGTTGGGGTCGTCAAAGAAATTCTTGGCATCGAATTTCTCATTGCGCAGGAACTCGTACGCGCTGCCGTGAAACTTGTTCGTGCCGGACTTGATTGTGGCATTGATGATGGCGCCATTGCCCCGCCCAAATTCCGCGCTGTAGGCGTTGGTCTGAACCTTGAATTCCTCAAGCGCTTCCACCGAGGGCTGAATCACGTAGTTCGTCTCGTTCAGCAAATCCGGAAGATTGGAATTGTTATCCACACCGTCCAGCAGAAAATTGTTCTGCAGGGAGCGTGCGCCATTGGCCGAAAAGCCGAAACCGCCTTCGTCGCGAGCACCAGGTTCGCTGGGCGCTGTGCCCGCCGTGAGCAGCGCAAGTTGGGCGAAATTGCGGCCGTTGAGCGGCAAATTCGCCACGCGCTTGTTGTCCACCACCTGGCCCAGTTCAGAGGTTTCTGTTTCCAGCAGCGGGGCGGATCCGGTGACTTCGACGGATTCCGAAATCTGACCCACCTGAAGTGCTACATCCAGAGCGATCCTCTGCTGCACATCAAGGCTGACGGGAACGGTCACCGCCTTCTTGAATCCGGGATGTTCCACCGTAACCGTGTATCGACCCACCCGCAACGGGCTGGCCACGTACTCGCCAGAATCGTTGGTCGCGGTCTCCAGATGAGTGCCCCGCTCGACGTCAGTCACGGTGACTTTCGCTCCTGCCACAATGGCTCCGCTCTGGTCCTTAACCGTGCCCACGATAGTGCCGGCATCCTTTTGCGCCAGCGCCGGGAGCGAAATAATCATGTACGCGACGGCAAAAACAACTGTGACTCGAGATCTGGCCAGGTTCGGCACGGCACTCCTCCTCGAAGGTGATTCCCTAGGGTCGTCCGATGCCGCACCCAACGGCAGCATGGTTTCCCGCAGGAATGAATTGTGTGGAATAGTTACGAACGCTTACTTTTACTTTCGTTCTGTGACCCTTGTCAAGGCAAAAGTCAGAGGAGGACTCATCAAAACGCGAATGGGGAGGATTCAAACCTTCGCTGCGTACACTCAACTCTGATGGTGTTCGTTAAACATGAATCTGGTTTGTTCGCAGGGGACACACCCGGCTTGCGCGAAGACAAGCCAGGAAAATGGAAAGCTTTCGAAAGCAGGTTCGGTCGTAAAACCGAGAGGCACTCCGACCATGACAATTTCAAGTTTGGGCGCGCTCGGATCGCTCAGCGGATGCTTCTTCGTCAAGAACCACAACCCGGGTCAAGTGGCGGGGATTGTCCGGATCGAGACCTTTTTTGAGTCCGGTATAGAGGCCAGCAAGCTGGCCAGCAAAAATATAAGGCGCCAGCCGCGCCAGTTCCGGCAAGTCACAATCTAACTCGATCAAAAGATCTGAAGCAAGCCGCACGCGGTCATCAGCGCGATTGACAATCGCCAGCGTCGTTCCACCCAGGCCTTTGATTTCCTGCAGAACTTCGCATTCGGCATCGTATCCTTGCTCGGACAGCAGGAAGATTACCAGCGTCTCAGGACCCACGATCGATTTTGGCCCGTGACGAAATTCCAAGGTGTGAAAGCTTTGCGCGTAGGACACCGACATTTCGGTCACCTTCAGCGCCGTCTCGCAGGCCAAGCCATATAGCGCACCCTGCCCCAGGCAAACATAGTCGGCAAAGCGCCGGGTCGCGACAAACTGGCGAATTTGCGGATGCAAGTTGCTCATCACGCGATCCGCCATTGCCGGCAACCTGCTCAAAGACTTGGCGAATGTAGGATCGTCGGTCTGGCATGCCGCCAGATACTGCAGTCCCAACAGCATGGATGTGAACGAGCGTGTCATTACGGTGCTTTGTTCATCGCAGGGAAGCAGCGGCAGAGTAGCCGTGGCGATCTGCTCCAGTGGTTGATCCGGCGTCCCCGTGACCGCCAGAACGCGAATGTTCTTCTCGCGCTCGAGCAGCTGCGCTGCCCGCACAGCCTCAGAGGTTCGGCCCGATCGCGAAATCACAACTGCTGCGATCTCTCCCACGCCCGCTAAAACCAGTTCTGGAAAGAGCAGCAGCTCCGAAGCCGGAATTGCTCGCGCCCGCATGCGGGTCATGGCGCTCCAGGACGCCGCTGCCGTCAGCGCGATATAGAAACTCGAGCCACAACCAACGAACAGCCATTCCGTCGCGGAGCGAAACGGTTTTCGGACATCTGGCAGAGATCCCTCGCGCTCGAGCCCTTCCAGGCAACGGCCCCAGAACTGTGGCTGGGAGAGGATCTCAGCGAGAGACTGGGCGCCGGGAGCCTCAGGCAATCGTCACCTCAATCCCGGCTTTCTTCAGGGCGCGTAAATCGGACTTGGGAATTCCATGGTCGGTAATCACTTCTTGCAAGGCGGCCGGCGGGACAATTAACGACAAACTCCGCCGTCCGAACTTGCTGGAATCGCACACCGCGACCGTTCGTTTCGCAATTCCCACCATCACCCGGTTGACTTTGGCTTCGAGGAGATTGGGTGTGCTCAGCCCGTAGTGCACGTCAAAGCCATCCACACCAAGAAATAGAATGTCGGCGTTCAAGCCGCGCAGGGTTTCTTCCGCAATCGGGCCCACCAGAGAAAACGAGTTCTTGCGAAGACTCCCTCCGGTTAAAATTACCTCCACGGGCGCTCCGGTTAGGTCCGCAGCGATGTTCAACGCATTCGTAATGATCGTAATGTTATGAAAGTTGCGCAACGCCCGCCCGATCGCCGTAGTGGTTGTGCCGGAATCGAGAATCACGACCTGACCCTCCTTGACCAGACCGGCCGCGACTTCCGCGATTCGCACCTTCTCCTTGCGGTGAAGCTTTTCCTTCTCGCGCAGCGTGGGGTCTTCCAACGCACCCTCGCGGGCAGGCAGTGCTCCACCATGCGTGCGATGGACCAGTCCGTGGGCATGGAGAATTTCCAGATCTTTCCGAATGGTGACCTGGGAAGTGTCGAATTTCCGGGCCATGTCCGTGACCAGTACCCGGCCATCGCGATCAAGGATTCCAATAATGGCCCGCCGGCGTTCTTCGTTGAGCACTTTTCCTCGGAGCATGAATCAGGGACAAGACGGATGCGGCAGCTTGTGATTGCCCTTTCTTTTTATATCGTTTTCTTTCGTTTGTCCAGCGTAATGTGATGGCCGGCGGCTCGCCGACAATTAGGCCTACGCGAGAACGGGCGGCGCTGGCTAGAATTCCATTGCCAAGCGCCCACCGTAACTGCGCGGAGGTCCAATGCCGGTTCCAGAGAATAGGCCGGCAAAGTTAATCAGGTTGAGCCGGTTGTTGAAGTTTTGAACGTCAGCCTGCAGCCGTATGATGAGATGCTCTCTCTTGACCAAGTCTGTGCCCACAGAGGCCCCGAGGGAGAGGGAGGGCCGCACCCGCCCACGATCAAAATCCACCCGGCCGACGATCTGCTGTCCGAATTGCTGAACCGCATCCTGGATGGAGCCATTGAACTCTGCGGGTAGTCCGCTGCCATAAGCGCCTCCGAAGGCCACCCAGGCGCGCGATACCACCTGATATCGGATGCGGCTGCTCACCGTGTTGCGCTGGTCCTGAGACACCGGGAAGCGGCCGGTATTCGCCAGAGCGCCCGAGACCTCATCGCCCAGGAATAGCCCACCCCTCGCCGGCGTATAACCAAAGCCTACCATGCTGGCATAGCTCACCTGGCCGGAAAGACGCCCCCACTGCAGGAGGTCCAGCTTCGCCTCTGTGCCAGAAATCGTTCCCCGGCGAAAAGCGAGGGGAAAGCTCACGCCGGTATTAAGCAGCACATCGTCGTCTGCGTAGTTATCAAACCTGCGATTGTAGTAGTTCAGATCCAGCTTCAGTTTTCCCAGGAAACCCTTGGTGATGCCCGCCTCATAGAAGTTCCCATGCGAGGGTTCCACGGGAAGCCGCAATACCTGGGAATTGAGCGCGCTGCTGCTAGCCGCACTGGCGAGCAGAATATTTTCGGAGGCGGGAGTCTGAAAAACTCGATCATACGACCCGTGAAAAACCAGGTCTGCTCGCGGCCAATACCAGGCAATTCCTAGCCGGGGGCTGAAGGCATTGTGATCGACCACCAGCCGGTAGTGGTCCCAGCGCAGGCCAGCGCTCAAGGTCCACCGGCCCAGTCGGATCAGATCCTGGACGTAGAACGCCTGTTCACGATCCAGTCCGCGCCCAAAAAAATCAAACGTTGGTAGCGTATCCGGGTCGAACTGGCTGAAATCCGTGATGGCGTAGCGGAACCGTTCGTGGATGGAAGTGTGGTCCAGGTCCGCACCCGCCTTGACCTCATGAACTCCATGATGAACCGAGATATTGCCCTTGAGATAGACTTCCCGAAAGCCGCGTTGCTGGCCCGCGATAATCGGAGTGGATTGGTCGTTGGATGCAAGCCCGGCCGAGTCGTCTCTCGACATGACACGAAAATCGGCCAGAGCATTGGACGAAAAAATATGCTGGTAGGAGAAAATACCGATTGTCTCCTGGCTGTTTCGATCCTGGCGCTGCCCGACTGATTGCTGCAACAATTCGTTCGGAACCTGAAACACGGTTTGCTCATGCCGAATGATCAGGCCCACGCGATCGCGATCGGTCAAGTCGTGTTCATAGTGCGACGCAACGCTGCTGGTCGTGGCCTCATTGTTGTAGTTAGCGAGCACAGGAGGATCGAGATAACGCCCGGTGAATGCCCCGTCCGCGCTGATGCCCAAGATATTTTTGCCCCATCCTTGCTGCACCATAAGATAGCCGTCTGCCGTCTCAAAACTGCCGCCCGAGGAGACGAACTTGCCATGAAGGCCCTGCCGCGCGTCCCGGGCAGTGGAGATCTCAACTACGCCGCCAAGTTTTCTTCCATATTCGGCGGGGAAATTCGCCGTAAGAATGGTCATCGACTGAGCATCATCGGCTTCGATCTCGGGCGCAAACGAGGGTGATCGGTTGTCTGTCAGCGGCACTCCATCCACGACGTACTGAATCTGGTATTCCGAGCCCCGCGGATGAAGCACGCCGTTTGACTCGAGCAGCCAGCCCGGCTGTGAGCTGACCAGGTCAATGAGGGAACGGCCCGGTAGGGCAGTGCTTCGGTGGTCCAGCACATCAACGCCCACCCGGTTGATGGTCCCGGTGCGATGTGGATCGACGAGTGTGTCAGAATCCCTGACGTCCACAGCGGTCCGGGCGGGCGCCACGGAAAGTTGAATCTGTACCTCGGCCGGAACCGCTGACCGGATTTCAACCACTGTTATGGACGCCGCGAAACCAGGACACCTAACCTCGAGCCGGTAGACGCCAAAGGGAAGGTTTCTGGCCACCAGACGCCCCACAACGTCGCTAGCA
>Ga0193733_1000241_pt1 | contig 19649 bp, 19 predicted proteins | sample U1s2metaG_FD_145076 | JGI IMG/M metagenome (GOLD analysis project Ga0193733, IMG submission 145076) | Soil microbial communities from a riparian zone of the East river system, Colorado, United States - U1s2 | ecosystem: Environmental > Terrestrial > Soil > Riparian zone | place: USA: East River...
TGCGCCAGCGAAGCGAGGGGTCCACGAACTGCGCCTCGGCCCTGAGCCCCCACACGAGCAGCACCGCTGCTCCGGCGTGCAAAAAGTGTTTCATGTCTCCCGCAAAAATTCGATCCCGCCGGATGATACCGGATTGCACTACAATTGCGACCGGACCCAAGCGCCTCGGATTCCGCGTGGAACTACGACGACTCGCCTTATCGATTGTCGCGCTCGCGTGCCTCTCGCAAGCGCGGGCGGCGCCCTTCGCCTATGTCCCCAACGAGAGATCGGGAACCGTGTCGGTGATCGACACGGCGAGCGACCGGGTCGTGGCCACCATCAAGACCGGCGGCAAGCCGCGCGGCATCGCCGCCAGTCCCGACGGCCGGCGGCTCTACGTGAGCGACCAGCCGACCGGCTCGCTCGTGGTCGTGGACCTCGCCGCGCGCGAAATATCCGAGCAGATCCCGGTCGGAAAATCGCCCGAGGGCGTCACAATCTCTCGTGACGGCGCGTGGATCGCCGTGGCGGTGGAGGAAAACAACAGCGTCGCGCTAGTCCGCGCCGCGGCGCCGCGCGAGCTGACGAGCGTGAGAGTCAGCGGACAAAACCCCGAGCACGCGGTGTTCAGTCCAGACGGCAAATGGCTGTACGTCAGCGCTGAAGACGGCGCGGTGGTCGACGTGATCGACGTCGCAAAGCGCAGCGCGGTCAAATCGATCACGGTCGGCGAGCGCCCGCGCGGCATCGGCTTTCTTCCCGACGGAAGCCGCGCCTACGTGGCGGCGGAGAATTCCGACCGCGTCTACGTGATCGACTGCGAGCGCGCCGAAGTGATCGCCGTCATTGCCGCGGGCAAACGCTCCAACGGAATCGCGGTGCGGCCCGACGGAAAGGTCGTGTTCGTTTCCAACGGCGGCGAGGCTTCGGTTTCGGCGATCGACGTCGCCTCGGGAAAAATCACCGCGACCGTTCCCGTCGGCCAGCGCCCCTGGAACATGGCATTGACTCCGGACGGGAAAAAACTCTACGTCGCCAACGGCCGCTCCAACTCCGTGTCGGTGATCGACGCCGAGGCGATGACCCCGTTGGGCGACATCCCGGTGGGCGAAGCGCCCTGGGGCGTAGTGGTCCGCTGATCTACTGAGTGACGCCGGCCTTGCGGAGCAGTTGCTCCGTTTCCTTGTGTGCGCCCTCGATCGCCATCGCGAGCGCGGTCTTGCCGCGGTTGTCGCGCGCGCTGGCATCGGCGCCGCGCTCGAGCAGCAGCTTCACCGTCCCCGTGTGGCCGTAGGCCGCCCCCCACATCAACGCGGTGAGATCGTTGTGATACGCGGCGCGGGGGCTCTCGCCGTCGGCGAGGAGCAGTTCGACCACCTCGGTGTGCCCAAGGCCGGCGGCATAAACCATGGCCGTTTTTCCGACCCGGTCTACCGGGGCGCGTTCTGCGCCCTTTTGCAGCAGTATTTTCACGAGCTCCGCGTTACCCGAGAAACTCGCCGCCATCAGCGGAGTCACGCTTGAAAGATTCGCGAGATTCACGCTCGCGCCTCTTTCGACGGCGAGCCGCGCCATGTCTTTATGGCCCGTCTTCAGCGCGATCAGGAGCGGCGTGTCGCCCAATCGGTTGCGCGAGTTCACAGCCGCGCCGCCCTCCAGCAGACGCTTTGCCGCGGCGAGATCGCCTTGCCGCGCCGCAACAAGAAGCTGGGCGTTGGGGGAAAGATCCTGAGCCCCCGCCGAAACGGGAGCGAGCAGGCAAAGCGATAAAGCCAACTTGCGAGTCAACGTCTTTCTCCGGATTTCATGTCGATGGCGCGCCTGACGATTTGCCGAGCTTGCCTGATCGTACCTTTGTTCCTATAGTAACCACCTATACCGGCTCGCGCCACGCAGCCGTTTCGGCAAATCTGAACAACACTCAACAATCGCAAGGAGGATTCATGCGCACCCGTCTCCGTTTCTTCATTGCCGCAAGCCTCAGTTCACTCGCATTCGGCAGCGTTCAGGCCCAGGAGGTCAAGGGCGGAACCACCACTGCAGGAGCGCCGATGTCTCCGTCGCTCGTGCCGGTGACCCAGGCGATGCTCGATGCCTCTGCCGGCGACGGCCTGAATCATCTGCATCCGAACAGCAATTACGAGCAGACCCGTTACTACCCCGCGACTCAGATCGGCACGGGCAACGTGGACAAGCTCAAGGTCGTGTTCACGTTCCAGACCGCGGTGCTCGAGTCGATGGAAACCTCGCCGCTGGTGGTGAACGGCGTGATGTTCCTTACCACTTCGTACAACCACGTCTATGCCATCGATGCGGTCACCGGTAAGGAATTCTGGCACTACAAGCACAAGATGGGGCCGATCACGACGTTCTGCTGCGGCCCGAACAACCGCGGCGTGGCCGCGTACGAAGGCATGCTCTACATGGGCACGCTCGACGCCAAGCTCGTGGCGCTCGACGCCAAGACAGGCAAAGTCGCCTGGGAGGTCCAGATCGCCGATCCGGAGAAGGGCTACTCCGAGACCATGGCACCGACCGTGGTGGAGGGCAAGGTGCTGATCGGCACCAACGGCGGCGAGTACGGCATCCGCGGCTTTCTCAAGGCGTTCGACGCCAAGACCGGCAAGCTCCTGTGGACGTTCTACACGATTCCCGACAAGGGGCACGAAGGCGTGTGGGCGGAGAACGACGCTACCGGCCGCAACATGAAGCGGGACATTGCGGCGGAAAAAAAGCAGCTTGCCGGGAAGGGCGGCGCGTTCTACCAGACGCTCGGCGGCGGCGTATGGATGACGCCCGCAGTCGACCGCAAGACCAAGACCGTGTTTTTCGTCGCCGGCAACCCCTCGCCCGACCTGTACGGCGCTGAGCGCCCGGGCGACAACCTGTACACCGACTCGCTGGTCGCAATCGATCTGAACACCGGCAAGTACAAGTGGCACTTCCAGTACGTCGCGCACGACGTATGGGACCTCGATGCCGTCAGCCCGCCGATCCTGACGCAGGCCAGGGACAAGGACGGCAAGATGGTCGACGCCGTGATTCACGGTGGAAAGACCGGCCACATCTACGTGCATGAGCGCGGCACGGGCAAGCTGATCCGCTTTTCCGAAGCGATGATCCCGCAGGAAAACATGTGGGTGCTGCCGACCGCGCAGGGCGCGCGCATGCTGCCGGGCGCCAACGGCGGGGTCGAGTGGTCGCCGATGGCCTTCAGCCCGAAGACGCGCCTCGCCTACGCGCTCAACCTGCACCAGCCGATGACGTATCACGTCGAGGCCGCGAACTATCCGGGCGGCAGCAAGCTCTGGCTCGGCGGCGCATTCAAGGCCATCTCGAACGAGAAGCAGTGGGGACGGCTCTCGGCGGTCAACGTCGACACCGGCAAGGTCGCGTGGAAGTACGACACCGAGCAGCCCTTGATCGGCGGCGCGCTCGCCACCGCCGGGGGTCTGGTGTTCTTCGGCGAAGGCAACGGCTTTTTCAAGGCGCTGGACGCGGCGACCGGAAACCTGCTGTGGCAGTACCAGGCCGGAGCCGGCGTCAACGCCCCTCCGGTGTCCTACATGGCCAAGGGCAAACAGTACGTCGCCGTTGCCGCGGGCGGAAATACGCAGATCGACTTCAAGCGCGGCAACAGCGTCGTCGTATTCACGCTGCCCTGATCGTTGCGATCCTGAGAGGCCGCCCGAGGGCGGCCTTTTATTTTTTTGCGCGTCGGATGAAACGGATTCTTGCCTTGGGCCTTCTCTTCGCTTTCCTGCCGGCGGCGTACGCCGATCTCGCTGCGGGCAAGCGCAAGGCCGAAGCCTGCGCCGCCTGCCATGGCGCCGACGGAAACCCGGCGACCGGACAGTTTCCGGTGCTCGCGGGCCAGACCGCCCGCTATCTCTACCTTCAGCTGAAAGACTTCAAGGAGGGCCGGCGCAGCGAACCCACAATGGCGCCGATCGTGGCGAAGCTCTCCACCAAGGACATGCTCGATCTCGCCGAGTACTTCGCCGCGCAGAAACCGAAGCCCATTGCCTTCCGGCCCGACGCGGCGCGCGTCGCCCGCGGCAAGAAGAAGGCCGACGAGGTCCTGTGCACCATGTGCCATCTGGGAGGATTCTCCGGGCAGAACGAGATTCCTCGCGTCGCCGGCCAGCACCCGGAGTACGTGATCAAGCAACTCAAAGCCTTCAAGGCGCGCGTGCGCACCAACGATGCCGGCAGCATGACCAGCGTCGCCCAGACCATCACCGAGCAGGACATCGAGGATCTCGCGCATTACATCTCGAGCCTGGAATAGGAGCGCGATGCGAAAGCGGGATTTCACCGGCGCGTCGCTGATCCTGTCCCTGGCCGGCCTCGCGCTCGCTCGAGGCGCGGTCTGCGCCGAAAACCCCGCGGAGCAACTCGAGACGCCCGTCATCGAAGTGATCGGCGTCACGCCCCTGCCCGGCTTCGGCGTTCCCGCCGCGCAGGTCCCCGCGAACGTCCAGGCGGTCACCGGGGCGGATATCATGCGGCAGCACCCGCTCAACCTGTCGGAGTTCATGAGCCAGCGCCTCTCGGGCGTGAACGTCAACGAAAACCAGAGCAACCCTTTTCAGCCCGACATCAGTTACCGAGGATTTGCCGCTTCGCCGTTGCTCGGCACGCCGCAGGGGATCTCGGTGTACCAGGACGGCGTGCGCATCAACGAGCCCTTCGGCGACACCGTGAACTGGGATCTGATCCCGACCTCGGCGATTTCGACGATCAACCTCATCCCGGGCTCCAATCCCCTGTTCGGTCTGAACACGCTGGGCGGCGCGCTGTCGATCCGCACCAAGAGCGGCGCGCAGTATCCGGGAACGGCGGCAACATTCTACGGGGGATCGTTCGGGCGGCGCTCGGTCGATGTGCAGCACGGCGGTACGAACGGCGAGTTCGATTATTTTGCGAGCGCGAGTGCATTTCGCGAGGACGGCTGGCGCGTGCAGTCGCCTTCCGACGTGCGCCAGTTTTTTTCCAAGCTCGGCTGGCAGGACGGGACGACCGACATCGATTTGAGCATCACCCACGCCGAGACCGATCTCACCGGCAACGGGCTGCTGCCGCAGAGCATGCTCCGAGCCGACCCGAGGCAGATCTATACGCTGAGCGACCATACTCGCAACCGGATGACGCTGCTCACGCTCAACGCCACCCGGTGGCTCACCGGCGATCTGCTTTGGTCGAGCACGGCGTATTACCGCGAGAGCGGAAAGAACACCATCAACGGCGACGTCAACGAGGTCAGCGATCCGCGCAACAACCTCGCCCCGGTCGTCCCATACGAGGACGGCGACCCCAACGCGTCCTCGGTCAATCGCACCCGCACCAGCCAGCGGGGTTACGGGTTTTCCACGCAGGCCGCTATCACGAGCGGGGAGCCGCCCGGACGAAGCAATCTTGTGATCGTGGGCGGCGGCTACGACCACAGCGCGAGCGACTTCCGCCAGAGCTACCAGCTCGGCGGTTTCAACGCCGACCGCAGCACGGCGCCCACCGGCGCGGAGACCGAGATCGTGAATCTCGACGGCGGAACCTCGACGGCAAGCCTGTTCGTCACGGATACTCATTCGCCCGGCCCGCATTGGCATTTCACCGGGAGCGCGCGCTACAACGTCACGCGGGTCCGCACGGTGGACGGGCTTTCGCCGCCTCTGCCCCCGCCAGCGGCGGGATTGGGGAACGATCTGACTTTCGTGAAACTGAATCCCGCGGTGGGCGCGTCGTATACGCCGCAGGGTGCGCCCGGCTTCTATGCCGGCTTCAGTCAGGGCAACCGCCCGCCTTCGCCGGTCGAATTGGGCTGCGCGGACCGAAACAGTCCCTGCCACCTGCCGAACGCCATGGCCTCCGATCCGCCGCTCAGGCAAGTCGTGGCGCGCACGCTCGAGGTCGGGGCGCGCGCGCGGACGGCCTCGGGACTGCGGTGGAATGCGGCCCTGTTTCGCACCACGAACTACGACGACATCCTGTTCGTGAGTTCCTCGGTGAGCTCCGGCTTCTTCACGAACTTCGGAAAGACGCGCAGGCAAGGTCTGGAGGCGGCTCTCGAGCGCTCGGAGGGGAAATTCTCCTGGGTGCTCAACTACAGCCTGATCGACGCGACCTACCAGTCGTCCGCCGTGCTGTTTTCCCAGGCGAACAGCACCGCCGATGCGAACGGCGACATCCAGGTTTCGCCCGGCAACCGCATACCCGGGATTCCGCGGCACCATCTGAATGCCGCCGCGAACTACGATCTGACGGACAGGATCACGGTGGGCGCCGGCGCAGTCGCGGTGTCCCGGCAGTTCGCGCGCGGCAACGACAACAATCAGCATCAGCCCGACGGAGTGAATTTCCTGGGCCCGGGCGAGATCGGCGGATACACGCTCTTCAACCTGAACCTGGACTACAAATTGGATCGGGGCCTGCAGGTCTTCGCGAAGGTGAGCAACGTCTTCGGCCGGCGCTACGCCACCGCCGGCGCGCTGCGGCAGAATTTTTTCCCCGGAGGCAACCTGGCGGCGCCGGGCGCCCAGGTCAACGAGACGTTCTACGCACCGGGCGCGCCGCGCGCGCTTTGGATCGGGATACAGCTCGTGCCCGACGCCGCGGGAGGCAGGCAAAGCCCGGCGGCGCAGGCGGGCCGTGATTGACACTCCCTCGAAGCCCGGCTTATCGTTGCCGGCAACGATAGGAGGCAGTCGCCATGCCCTTTTCACGTAAATCCGCCCTTGCGATTCTTTTCTGCGCCCTGCTCTCGGCGACTGCGGCGCATGCACAGCGCGCCAAGCCGCAAGGATTTCCCGATGCGCCTGGAAAAGAAGTGCTCGTCGGAAAATGCTTTCAGTGCCACGCCCCGACGATGTGGCAGGACCATCGGCAGGACCGCCGCGGCTGGGAGAGCACGCTCTACCGCATGGTCGGGCGCGGCGCCCTGTGGACCGAAGACGAGGTGAGGACAATGGCCGACTACCTCGCGACAACGTACGGACAGCAGCCGGCCACATCGTCGAAATGATTCGGCGCAGGAACGGGAGGACATCATGAGAGAGCTGGTCGCACGATATCTGTCGCGCTCGATTTCACGGCGCGGTTTCCTGAAGGGCTTGACGACCGCCGGAATATCGCTCGCCTCGGCGGAATCCATCCTGGAATCGCTCGTCCCGGTCGCCCACGCCCAAGAGGCGCGGGGCATCGCTCCCGAGGCGATCAGAATGGTCGAGGGAACGGGGGCGGAATGTTTCGCCGAGCAGCTCATCGCTTCCGGCGTCAAATACGTGTTCGGGAACTCGGCGAGCGAGGACGCGCAGTTCTACGAAGCGCTGGTCGACCGGCCGCAGCTCAAATACATCCTGACGCCGCACGAAGGACCGGGTGCCGCGATGGCCGCGGGCTACGTGAAAGCCTCCGGCGAGCGGACCATCGTGATGCAGGCCGCGGTCGTGGGCCTCGTCAACGCCATGGGGCAGATGTTCAACGCGTTCAAGGAGCAGACGCCGCTCGTTTTCTACAGCTACCGCACCGACCAGACGCGACGCGCCGGGCGCGACGGCTTCGAGGAGGTGGCCAATCAGGAGCAGATCGTCCAGCCGATGACGAAGTACTCGTGGCTTGCGCGGCGCGCGGAAATGATTCCGGAGACCGTCCGGCGCGGGTTCAAGGCGGCGTGGACGCCGCCTTACGGGCCGACTTACGTTTCCTGGCATTCGGATCTGAACGACGAGAAGACTTACGCCGAGATCATCACCCAGGACAAGGTCGACCCGCGCATGCGCGTGCGCCCCAATCCCGCCGAAGTCGAGCGCGCCGCAAAGCTCCTCGTCGAGGCGAAGATGCCCCTCATGATCGTCGGCGACGAGGTCTACGGCGCCAAGGCCGTGTCCAAGGCGGTGGAGCTCGCCGAGCTGCTCGGCATGCCGGTGACGCAGGTGCGGCAGATCTACGCGAACTTCCCCGAGTCGCATCCGTTGTGGGTCGGCGGCCCGCCCGCGGCGCGCATCGCGTCGCTCGATTTCCCGAAAAATCCGGACGTCGTCATCAACGTCGGGAACAAATTGCAGCACAACAGCCCGCAACCCATCGTGGCGCGCGAAGCGAAATTCATCGACATGCGCAACGACAGCGGGAGCATGGGCAACGTGATGAACACGGAGGTGCCGCTGGTCGCCGATGTCGCCTACGGCCTGGACGACCTCAAGTTCGCGGTCGAAGGAATCATGACCTCCGCGATGTACAGGAAGGCGCGGGAGCGCGCGCAGGAAGTGCGCCGTTTCAGCGAGAAGGCGAAAGCGCTGCGCGCCTTGGTGTCGAAGAACCCCGAGTGGGACCGCAGCCCGATGCTCGCCGACCGCGTGACCTGGGAGGTCGCACAGTTTGCCGACAAGGACGCCATCATTGTCCACGAGGCGGGTTCGGTGGTGCTGCACGGTTTCGATTTCAACCCGCTCGGCGGCCGCGAGCTCTTTTTCTATTACGGCGCGCACCTCGGCTCGGGAGTGGGCACCGCGGCGGGCGTGAAGCTCGCCCGCCCGAACCAGCAGGTGATCTGCCTCGTCGGCGACGGATCGTTCGTCTTCGGGCCGACCGCGCTGTGGAACATGGCGCGCCTGGAGCTGCCGGTCATCACCGTCGTCTACAACAACCACGCCTACGGCGGCCCGCACAGCCGCGTGATCGAAAAGACAGCCGGAGGCAAGATGGTGCAGAGGCGGCAATTCGTGCACGACTATCTCGGCAGCCCGGACATGAACATGGCGCAGATCGCCAAGGGGTTCGGCGTGGACGGGGAAATCGCCGAGTCGCCCGAGCAGCTCAGAGCGGCCCTGGCGCGCGCGCGCAAGGCGACGGTGGAAGGCAGGCCCTATCTCATCGACGCGCAGGTGGCGCGCGTGGGAGTCGCCTGGGCGGAGAAGCCGTGGATCCCGCCGATCAGCATCGCGCAAGAGCGCGCGAGGAAAGTCTAGATCGCCACGCTGCGATGCCCAAAGTCGACGATATCGAAACGCGGTTCCGGACCGCCGGGCACTTCACCGAGGCCCTGAAAAAAAACCTGTTTGCGCTGTTCTGCCAGCCGATCGTGCCGGTCGAATCGGCGAAAGTGGATTACAAGTATATGGAGATCTTCGTCCGCTTTCGCGAAGAGGAGGACAAGCTGCTGCCGCCGGGCACTTTTTTCCCGATACTCGAGGCGAACCACTTGACGCCGCTGCTGGACCGGTGGGTGGTGCGCGAAGTTCTCAGGTGGTCGGCCGACAAACAGAGCTCTCAGCCCAATTGGCACATTCCGCGCTTCAATCTCAATCTCGCCGACGACACCATTCGCGACAAGGATTTCGGGGGACAGGTGCGCGACCAGCTCAAGGAGACGAAAATTCCGCCCAACCGGCTGTGGTTCGAGATGACGGCACAGCAGATGGCCAGGCTTCCCGACGCGGCGAAGCAGACGATCACCCGCCTGAAGTCGTTGGGGTGCGCCATCGCGGTCTCGGATTTTTCCAGCGTCGAAACGATCGCCCGGGGCTACAAGGACGCCGGCGCGCAGATCGTCAAGCTCTCGGGAAGCGTCGTACGGAACATCCACAGGAACCCTGAAGCCCTGTCGAAACTGCTGGAACTGAACGGCTACTGCCAGAAGCTCGGCATGCAGACCATCGCCGAATTCGTCGAGCACGCCGATACCCTCCCGATGCTGCGCAAAGTCGGCGTCAACTTCGCCCAGGGCTTCGGTATCGCCGAGCCTGGGCCGCTCAGCGTGGTGGTTTGAAGGGAGGAAAAATGATTCCGGCCAGCGTGACGCGCACCGCAATGAAGCACGCGACGGCGGCCCTCCTCGCCTGCTTGCTCGCCGCCGCCGCGCCCGGGTTCGGGCAAACGAAAACCGTGCTGCGCATCTCCACGCCCGCGGTGCCCGACGACTGGCACGTGAAGATGCTCTACGTTTTCAGGGACGAGCTCAACAACGCGGCGCCCGGCCGCTTCGACGTGCAGGTGCATCACTCGGGGACCCTTTTTCGCCAAGGCGCGGAGGCCGTCGCCATGCAGCGCGGCAATCTCGAGATGGCGCTCCTGTCGATGCAGGACATCGCGCGGCAGATTCCAGAGTACTCGATCTTCACCGCCGGCTACCTGATCCGCGACCCCGAGCATCTCGCGAAAGTCTATGGCGGGCCGATCGGCGACGAGATGAACCGAAAGATCGCCGAAGCGATGGGAATCCAGTTGCTGCAGGCCGTTTATCTCGGCACGCGCCAGGTGAGCCTCGCCCAGCCGAGGCCGGTAAGAACCCCGGCCGATCTCGCCGGGGTGAAGCTGCGCATGCCCGGCTCCAAGGAGTGGCTCTTCCTCGGGCAGGCGCTCGGGGCGAGCCCGACGCCGCTCGCTTTCACCGAGGTCTACCTCGGCTTGAAGACCGGCACCATCGACGGCCAGGACAACCCACTGCCGACGCTGAAGTCGGCGAAGTTTTACGAGGTGACGCGGCAGATCGTGCTCACGGGGCACCTCGTGGACGCGCTGCACCTCACGATATCCGCGAAGACCTGGCACGAGCTTTCCGCGGCACACAGGGCCCAGATGAAAAGGGCGGCGGTGAAGGCGGCGAAATTCAACGACGAAAACCGCGCGCGCGAGGAAAGGGAGCTCATCGACTTCTTCCGCGCGCAGGGCATCGAGATCACGGTGCCCGACGTGGCCGCGTTCAGGAAGACCGTGCAGGACGCGTATCTGAAGTCTGAGTACGCGGAAAAGTGGCCGCGCGGACTCCTCGAGCGCATCAATGCGGTCAGATAAGGGACAGACGACGTTTTCGCGGAAAACGTGGTCTGTCCCCGATTTTCAGCGTTGCGCCGATCTAATCGGCGCGGGCGTTTTCGCGGTTCTGTTCCTAAGTCTCATCGTGCAGGTGGTACGCCGCTTCGTGTTCGGCGCGCCCGCCGCGTGGACCGAGGAGCTCGCCACGATCGCCTTCGTCTGGGTGATTTTCTGGGGGACTGCGTTCGCCGTGCCGCTCTCGGCCCACGTGGCCGTGGACTTCGTCGTGCCGCGCTTCGCCCCCTCCGTCCGGCGCGCGTTGTACGCGCTCGGGCTCGCCGCGCTCGGGGCCTCCTTTCTCTGGGCGCTGCCCGGCATCGCCGATTACCTGCGTTTCATGATGCGCGAGCGGACGCCCGTGCTCGACTGGCCTTACGGCGTCGTCTATAGCGTCTTTCTCGCCGCCGCAGTCATGGTGGTGCTGCGCTGTCTCGCCGCGATCGTCCGCCCCGAAGCCTCCGACAAAGCATGAGCGCCGCTTTCGGGCTGATGCTCGGCGTCTTTGTGGTCATCGCCTTGCTGCGCGGCCCCATCGGCCTCGCGATGATCGCGGGCGGCATCGCCTATCTCGGCGCGACCGGGCAGGACATGGGTCTCGCGGCCGAGCAGATCCTGAACAGTCTCTTCGGCAGCTTCGTGCTGATCGCCGTGCCGATGTTCATCTTCGCGGCAAACGTTATGAACTCCGGCACCCTGAGCGAGCGCCTCTACGCGCTCGCCCACGCGATCATGGGGCGGTTTCGCGGAGGTCTCGCTCACGTCAACGTGCTCGCGAGCGTCATCTTCTCCGGTATGAGCGGCAGCGCGATCGCGGATGCGGTCGGGCCCGGAATGGTCGAGATCGAGATGATGTGCAAGAACGACCGCTACTCGAGGCCTTTTGCCGTCGCGGTGAGCGCGGCCTCGGCCACCATCGGTCCCATCATTCCTCCGTCGATCCCGATGGTGCTCTATGCGCTCGTTTCGGGAGCGTCGGTGGGCGCGCTCTTCCTCGGAGGGGTGGTGCCCGGCCTGCTGATGGCGGTGGCCATGATGCTCGTCATCATCCGGATCGCCCGCCGGCGCAATTTTCCGATGGAGGCACCGGTGCCGTGGTCGGAGATCCCGCGCATCTTCGTGCGCACGCTGCTCCCCCTGCTCATGCCGGTCGTGCTCCTCGGCGGCATCTATTCGGGCGTGTTCACCCCGACCGAGGCCGCGGCGGTTGCCGCGCTCTACGCTCTGGCGCTCGCGCTCTTCGTGTACCGCGCACTCGACTGGAAGGGACTCGTTTCGGTGCTCGCCGACAGCGCGCGATCGACCGCAGTCGTCGGGATCATCATCTGCGGCGCGTTCCTCTTCAACTACGTGCTCGCGACCGAGCAGATGCCGGCGCGCCTGGCCGAATGGTTCCTGTCGCTCGACCTCGGCCCGATCGGATTTCTCATCGTCTCGAACCTCGTTTTTCTGGTGCTCGGCTGCCTGCTCGACACTACGACGCTGCTCCTTGTGATGGTGCCGCTGCTCCTGCCGGTCGCACGCGCGGTGGGAGTGGATCTCGTGCACTTCGGCGTCGTCATCGTGGTGAACATGATGATCGGCCTGCTCACTCCGCCTTACGGCGTGTTGCTATTCGTGCTGAGCGGCCTGACAGGAACGCCGGTGAAGGCAATCGTGCGCGAGCTCGTGCCCTTCATCCTGGCGCTCATCGCGGTGCTCTTCCTCATCACCTTCGTGCCCTCGCTCGTTCTCGCACTTCCCGAGCTCGCCGGCTATATTCGTTGACGCACCCGCGGCGATTTGGCGAGCCCCGCACGCTTGTGATATGAACGCGGTTCCATAACAGGGGAAAGTCCGGCATGTCCGACCGCAGCGAAGAATCGCTCACCGCGTACGTCGCCGATTTCATCACCCGCGCCCGCGCCGCCAACGTTCCCGCGGAGGTGACGCATCTGGGCAAGCGCTCGATCCTCGACGGCATCGGGCTCGCGCTCGCGGGTTCGGTCGCCGAGTCCGGCCACATCGTGCGCCGCTACCTGCGCTCGCTCGGCTGCGCCACGGCCAAAGGCAGCACCGTGATCGGCAGTGCGCTCGAGCTGCCGGCGCGCTTCGCCGCGTTCGTGAACGGCGTGGCGATCCACGCCGACGATTACGACGACACGCAGCTCGCGGTCGCCAAGGATCGCGTCTACGGGCTGCTCACGCACCCGACCGCGCCGGCGCTGCCCCCGGTGCTCGCTCTCGGCGAGCGCGACGGCCGCTCCGGGCGCGACGTGCTCACCGCGTACCAGGTCGGCGTCGAGGTCGAGACCAAAATCGCCGAGGCGATCGACCCGCGCCACTATCAGAACGGCTTTCACTCGACCGCGACCATCGGCACGCTCGGCGCCGCCGCGGGCGCCGCTCACCTGCTCGGCTTCGATCGCGAACGCACGCGGTGCGCGTTGGGGCTGGCCGCGAGCCAGTCCGCGGGGCTGCGCGAGAATTTCGGCACCATGACGAAGCCGTTTCATGCAGGCCGCGCATGCGAAAGCGGCGTCCTCGCCGCGGAATTGGCCCAACTCGGTTTCACCGCGACGCCGATCGTCCTCGAAGCCGGCCGCGGTTTCTTCAAGGCGGCGGGCGGCGGGTTCGACGCGCGGGCGATCGAAGGCAAGCTCGGCAACCCGTGGACGTTCGCCTTCCCCGGCGTTTCGATCAAACCGCACCCGAGCGGCTCGCTCACTCACCCCGGGATGGGGCTCGCGCTCGACCTGATTCTCGAGCACGACATCAAGCCCGGGCAGGTGGAGCGCGTGTCGGTCGGCGTCAACCGCCAGAACGTGAACGCGCTGATTCATAATCGTCCGCGAAACGAGCTGCAGGCGAAATTCAGCATGCCGTTCTGCATCGCGATCCTGCTCCTTAGACGCAAGGCAGGCCTCGCCGAATTCACCGACGCCGTCGTCAACCGCCCCGACGTGAAGGCGATGATCGAAAGAATCGACTACAACGTGCATCCGGATGCCGAGGCCGCGGGCTACGAAAAGATGACGACCCTCATCGACATCAAGCTTGTCGACGGCCGCACGATCAGCGGCCGCGCCGACTTCGGCAAGGGGAGCCCCGCCAATCCGATGAGCGACGATGAGCTCGCCGCCAAGTTCCGCGAGTGCGCGGCGTGGGGCGGATTGCCGCGCACCGACGCCGAAAAGATCATCGAGCTCGTGTTCCGGCTCGACAAGCTGAAGAACATCAACGAGCTCACGCGCCTGCTCGGCACCGGAGCCAAATTCAAACGAAAAGCGAGACGATCATGAGAGGACGCCTCCCCGTCATCGGACTGATGCTCGGCGACATGACCGGCATCGGCCCCGAGATCAGCGCGAAGCTCCTCGCCGGCGGCAACTACAGGAGCGATGCGCGCGTCGTCGTCATCGGCGACGTGCGCGTGCTCGAGCTCGGCTGCAGGGACGCCCGCGTCGAGCTCGAATGGCAAACGGTTCCCACGATCACGGCGATCGACTGGTCGCAGGAGCGGGTCCCGCTCGTCGATCTCGGCAACATCGATCCGGCGCGCATCGGGCGCGGCGAGGTCTCCGCGGAATCGGGTCGGCTCGCGGGCGAGACGCTCGAGCACATGATCGGCCTCGCGCTCGGCGGCAGCCTCGACGGCATCTGCTTTGCGCCCCTCAACAAGGCCGCGCTCAACCGCGGCGGCTGGAAATACCCCGACGAGCACCAGATGTTCGCCGCACTCACGCGGCATTCCGGTTTCTTCGGCGAAATGAACGTGATCAAGGAGTTCTCGACCTTCCGCGTCACTTCGCACGTAGCGCTGCGCGAGGCGGTCAACCTGATCACGCCCGAGCGCATCGCGGCGGCGATCGAGCTCGCCGATGCGACCCTGCGCGCGACCGGCATCGAGCGCCCACGCATCGCGGTCGCCGCCCTCAATCCGCACGGCGGCGAAAGCGGGCTGTTCGGCGACGAGGAGATCCGCATCATCAGGCCTACCGTCGAGAGAATGCGCGCCGCCGGCATCGGCTGCGCCGGGCCGATCCCCTCCGACACGATCTTCCTGAAGGCGCTCAAGGGCGAGTACGACGGCGTGGTGATGATGTATCACGACCAGGGCCAGATCGCGACCAAGCTGCTCGGCTTCAACAAGGGCGTGACGGTGACCGCGGGACTGAAGACCGTCTTCACGACTCCGGCGCACGGCACCGCCTTCGATATCGTCGGCAAGGGCCGCGCCGACTTCGGCGCGCTCGAGCACGCGCTGCGTATGGCGACACGGCTCGCCGCGGCGCGCCTGCACTAGACGCGCCGGACAGTCGGTACAATGTCCGTCATAACAACATAGCCAACACCGGAGGAGTGATGACATTTGCCGTATTCGCACGCGCGGCCATCGCGACCGCACTGCTCGCCGCGGCGGTTCCGGCGGCCGCCCAGGAATACCCGACCAGACCGGTTCGCATGATCGTCGGTTTCGCGGCCGGCGGCGGCACCGACACCACAGCGCGCCCGATCGCCCAGAAGCTCTCGGAGCTGTTCGGCCAGCAGGTGATCGTCGACAACCGCCCCGGCGCCGCGGGCAACATCGCGACCGACATCGTCGCCAAGGCGAGCCCCGACGGCTACACGATATTGATGGGCACGATCGCCGCGCTCGCGATCAACCCGAGCCTCTACGACAACCTGCCATTCGATCCCGAGCGGGACCTAGCGCCCGTCACGCAGGCCGTGGATGCGACGAACATCCTGTCGCTGCATCCGTCGGTGCCGGCCAGCTCGGTGAAGGAGCTCATCGCGCTGGCGAAGTCGAAGTCGCTCAATTACGGTTCCTCGGGCGTGGGCGCCACCGGACACTTGGCGGGCGAGCTCTTCAACCTGATGGCGGGAGTCAAGCTCGTGCACGTCCCGTACAAAGGCGGCGCTCCGGCGATGGTCGATCTCGTCGCGGGCCGTGTGGAACTCGTGTTCGCCACCGCCGCGAGCGCGGTACCGCAGATCAAGGGCGGCAAGATCAAGGGCATTGCGGTGACCACCGCGAAGCGCTCGGCGCTGATGCCTGAGCTTCCGACCATAGCGGAAGCCGGACTGCCAGGTTATGACGCGAACAACTGGTACGGGCTGATGGTCCCCGCCAACACGCCGCGCGCGATCATCGACCGGCTCAACGCCGAGACGGTGAAAGTGCTCAACATGCCGGAGGTCAAGACTTTCCTCTTCAATCAGGGCCTGGAGGCCGCGCCCTCGACGCCGGAGGAGTTCGGCGCCTATATCCGGAGCGAGCGCGCCAAATGGGCGAAGATCGTCAAGGCTTCGGGCGCGAAAGTCGAATAACGCGATGACCGCTGCCTGAGTGCACGCTGCATCTTCAGGAAGCAACTACATCGGGTGGCAGTTCACCGACTCGATCCTTTCCCACTCCTGCCGCAGCACGATCTTCTTCGAGGGATCGCGCCCGTAAGGCCTCGGACCGCTGCTCAAGGTGAGGCGCCCGCCATTCACCTCGAGGTCGCGCGTCTGCTGGGTGCCGTTGAAGATCTCGTTATAGGAGACGTCGGGCGAGATGACGATCTTCTTGCCCTCGATGCGGTAAAGTCCCGCGAACGCCGTCAGCGATTCCCACAGCGCCGCCTTGTCCGCGTCCGAGGTGCCGAATTTGCGGTCCTGCAGGGTGTAGAAGACGGCGTAATACTTCGGGGTGATCATCAGGTATCCGTGCGGAGGCTTGGTCCTGTCGTCGCGGAGCTTGCCGTCGATCTCGGCTTTTATGGATACCAGCTTGTAAGTTCCGACCAGCGATCCCTGCGCGAAGCAGGAAGCCGAAACGAGAAGTCCGGTAACCAGAATTCCCAATGACTTGTGCATATTCTCCTCCTTTGTGGATTTCATATTACCGGCCCGTCCGCGCGGCGGCAACGCGGCGCGGGGCGCACCGGATCGCACTTCCTCGCGCCTGCCGGTATACTCGACGAGGCGAAGTGCCACCACGGCCGGCTTCCCACTCCTGCCACAACACGAACTTCGACGGATCGCACCCGTATGGCGATGCCAAAAATAATGAAAGCATTCACCGCCGCAACCGCACTCGCGATGCTCCCTCGCATGGCCTGGGCCCATCACTTCATGGGCGGAGGACTCCCGGAGACGTTCGCTCAGGGTTTGCTGTCCGGCCTCGGCCATCCCGTGATCGGCCTGGATCACGCGGCGTTCATCCTCGCTGCTGGATTTTTTCTCGCCTTGGTCGAGGGTGGGATGTGGGGCGTCCCCGCCCTGATCGGCGGAAGTCTGATCGGCGCCACCCTGCACCTGACCGGGTTCGTGCTGCCAGGAAGCGAAGTCGGCGTGGCCCTGTCCGTGATCCTGATCGGCGGCCTGGTGATGGTCGAGCGCGAGGTCAAGCTCTCCTTGCTGGCAGGCGGCCTCGCGCTCGCCGGTATTCTGCACGGATACGCCTACGCGGAATCCATATTCGGCGCGGAGGCGACGCCGCTGGTCGCATACCTCGTCGGTTTCTCTGTCATTCAGCTCGGCATCGCCGCGGCGGCCTTCTTGATCCATCGGCGTCTGATCGCTACCCGCGAGGCCTGGGCGAGGCCGGTCTCCTCGGGGTTCGGGGCCGTGGTCGGAGCGATGGGCGTGGTGTTCCTCTTGATCAACATCGCGAGCTGAAGAGTTGTGAGCGATCATCATCACCATCATGACGACGACGATATGAGCGAGCACGAGCGCCCGCTCTCAGGCCCCGCGCTGCGCGCAAAAGCGCTGGAGTCGCTGCTCGTCGAGAAGGGCCTCGTCGATCCCAAGGCGCTCGACGAGCTGATCGACACCTACGAGACGAAGGTCGGCCCGCGCAACGGCGCCCGAATCGTCGCGCGCGCGTGGGCAAATCCCGCCTACAAGAAGCGCCTGCTCGAGGACGCCACCGCCGCGATCGCGGAGTTCGGCTTCATCGGCCGCCAAGGCGAGGACATGGTAGTGCTCGAAAACACGCGCAAGGTGCGCAACGTCGTCGTGTGCACGCTGTGCTCCTGCTATCCGTGGCCGGTGCTCGGGCTGCCGCCCGTCTGGTACAAGTCGGCGCCGTATCGCGCGCGCACCGTGATCGATCCGCGCGGCGTGCTGAGGGAGTTGGGGAGCGAAGTGCCGGAGGACGTCGAGGTGCGGGTGTGGGATTCGACCGCCGAGCTTCGCTACCTCGTGCTGCCCGAGCGTCCGGCGGGAACGGAAGGCTGGAGCGAGGACGAGCTCGCGGAGATCGTCACGCGCGACGCGATGATCGGCGTGGCGCAGGTGAAGGCGCCTGAGCGGAGCAAGCGATGAACGGCGTGCACGACATGGGCGGGATGCAAGGCGTCGGGCGGGTCGAGATCGAGAAGAACGAGCCGGTCTTCCACTCCGAGTGGGAGGCGCGCGTGCACGCGCTCAATCTCGCCTGCGGCTTCCACCGCAGGTGGAACATCGACATGGGGCGCCACTCGCGCGAGCGGATTCCGCCCGCCGAATACCTCGCCGCGACCTACTACGAGAAATGGCTGCGCGGCCTGGAGATGCTGCTCGTCGAGCAGGGGCTGGTCACGGCGAAAGAGCTGCAGACGGGGCGGGCCGAATCGAAAGCGAGCGGGGTGAGCGCGCTGCGGGTCCCCGAGGTGGCGACGTTCCTGCGCAACCGCCGCCACGCGCGGCTCGACGAGAACGTGCCGCCCAAATTCAAGCCCGGCGACCGAGTGCTCACGCACAACGACCATCCCATCGGCCACACGCGCCTGCCGCGCTACGCGCGCGCCAAGCGCGGCGTCATCGACCGCGATCACGGCGTCTTCGTCTTCCCCGATACGAACGCCATGACGCACGACAAGAAGCCCCAGCATTGCTACAGCGTGCGCTTCGCCGCGCGCGAGCTGTGGGGGCCGAGCGCCCCCGCGCGCGACAGCGTGTACCTCGATCTCTGGGATGACCACCTCGATCCCGCCTGAAGCGGACCTGCGCGCCCTCCCCGCCCTGCCGCGCGACGAGGCGGGTCCGGTGTTCAAGGCGCCGTGGGAGGCGCAGGCCTTTGCGATGACGGTTTCCCTGCACGCGCGCGGCGCCTTCGCCTGGCGCGAGTGGGCGGACGCGCTCGCCGCCGAGCTCGCCGCCGCGACCGCGCGCGGCGAGCCTGACGACGGCACCCGCTACTACCAGCACTGGCTGGCGGCCCTGGAAAAACTCCTCGCAGGGAAAAACCTCATCCCCTGTCAGGAGCTCGAGCGGCGCATGGACGAATGGGACGCCGCCGCGCGGGCAACGCCGCACGGCAAGCCGATCGAACTGCCGCGCCGCCAAGGAAGCTCCGGCTGAATGCATGGGGCTTGCAAGACACGCCATCTAGGCAAGCTCGCGATGGATCACTGTGCAAGTAGAGATTTGATCGATCTGAAAAAAAGTGCTGCTTCGCCTGATTTCTCCTGACAACGCGTCGAATCGCGCCGTAGCATGTATACTACAATGCGTCGAATCGCGTTGTAGTATACTTGCGCGGCTTCGGTGGCCTGTGTCGGGAGGGATACAGCGGGTCGAGCTTGCTGGCACGCGAAGACCACGCGTGATTAATAGCGTCCAGTCACACCAGGCCTATCTTGACAAGTCTCAAGGGATATTGCTCGATCGCTGCTTCGGGTTTCGCGGTTCTCGCGACCCTGACTTCGTTGATGGTTGTTTTTCCGGCCAGGGCGCAGACGCCCGGGCTGGTCGCCGCCTACGCGTTCAACGAGGGCTCGGGCACGACGGTGGCCGATATCTCGGGCAACAACAACAACGGCACGATCACAGCAGCGACCTGGACCACCGCGGGCAAGTTCGGCAACGCGCTGGTGTTCAACGGCACCAGCGCGCGGGTGACG
>Ga0193733_1000242_pt1 | contig 19539 bp, 14 predicted proteins | sample U1s2metaG_FD_145076 | JGI IMG/M metagenome (GOLD analysis project Ga0193733, IMG submission 145076) | Soil microbial communities from a riparian zone of the East river system, Colorado, United States - U1s2 | ecosystem: Environmental > Terrestrial > Soil > Riparian zone | place: USA: East River...
TTCCGTGGAATCGGGAACCCTGGAACCTACAATTGCAGACTCAAAAAGCGGACAGGTTTAGGTCCGCACCCTACTCTCGAAAAACCCCAATTCTGGCCGCTCTTTAGGGGTATGTCAGGAGTTCTGAAGTTAAGGGTTCAGTCCACCGGCTCCGCCGTTCGGCGGGGGCGCCGAATCCGGGCCCTCTATCGGACCGGCCATAGAGCCTTGCGCACCGGCCGGGTTTGGCTTCGCTGGTGCGGGTTCCCGGAGTGCCGGAAATGAAGGCACCACGTCCGGCAGCTTCACGGAAGCGTCCGCTTCCCATGCGACTCCAGGACCTCGCTCGGAGTCTGACCGATAAATCGAGTAGGTAGGATTCGCCGAGGAGACTACCTGCGCATCGTAGTCAAGCTTCCCTGGATCTCCCAGAAAGCGGTTCAGCAATCCGGGTAGAATCGAGTGCGCAATGAAGTCGCTGTTCAGATCGAGGATGAGCCACTCCTGCTCACGCGGAGGACTGGAACTCTTGGACACTTTCGGATCCGATCCAAATCGTGGGAATTCAATCAATGTCAGAGCCTGCGAGCGATTGGGCGGCATGGGCCCGCCATTCAAGCGAGCGCGCAGCCGATCCAACATTGGACTCCAGCCGGCGGGCCATTCTGCTGGTAAAAAATGGCGTCCGTCCCGATCGGGAACGAGGAAAACGAGCTCGCCCTCTTGGGGAATCGCCAATGCGATGGTACGGACGATTTGGTCTTGCGATTGACGCTGGCGGCGGAATCGTACGAGATACGCTTCCTCCCTGCCCAATTGATCGATCTCTGACGACACCGGCACATAGGCTCGGCAATCTGCGGAAATCTGTTCACTGAAACTCTGCCGCAATAGATTCAATCGGGATTGCAGATCTTCCCGAAGTCTTTGGCGCTCTGCGTTGGCCACTTCTCCAATCCAGCGATACTGCAGGACTGCAAGAACGCCGCAGAGGACCGCCAGGAGAGTGATACTGGCCCACGCAAGCCAGCCTTTTCTTTGGATGCCTTCAAAATCCATCGATGCGTCTCTCGCGATCGACGCGCCATTCGAGCGCGACGGGTGGGAATCGCGTTTTGGGCGGCCACGATTCTCTTGTCCATCATGTTCACGGCTCGAGTCGTGGGATCGCACGACCAGCTCCTGGAGGGCCTGGATCAAAACGCGCGCGCCACGCAGGCACAGATGGAGGACCTAGCCCTGGTCAAGGTGACGAATGCCGCGTTTCGCGACGGCCTCTTTCAAGGACAACTGGCCGCAGCGAGCAACAGTGAGCAGCACATTGCCAGTGGTAGGTGGAGTACAACGGCCGACCGTGAGTCCTTCCGCGAGGGATACCAACTGGGATTCAACGGCTCCTTTGCGATCGATAGTACAGCGAGTGAGGTGCACTGAGCTTTCGCCCCGGATCTGCCCAGCCACCGCGGCCAGCGAAGAAAAGAAATGGGGAAATTTTTGAAGAGTCAGAAAAAAAGCAGGAAAGAAATCAGCCGCCGGGAAGCGCTCGCAATTTTGTCAGCCGTCGGAGTGGGAAGTCTGGTCGGCTGCGGCGCGGGGGGTTTGACGAGTGCGGAAACGAGCGGCGGCAGTACCGGTGATGCGGCATGCGTGTTGACACCAGAACTGACCGTGGGCCCTTATTTCGTCGATGAGAGGCTGAATCGTTCCGATCTCACGACAAATACCACGGACACCAACGTGACGAACGGCGCTCCGCTGGCGCTGAGCATTTACATCATGGAATACGGCAGTAGCGCGTACACACCTCTGGCGGGAGCGCAGGTGGACGTGTGGCATGCCGACGCCGCCGGTGTCTACTCCGATGAAAGCGTGGAGAACACCGTGAGGCAGGGTTTTTTGCGAGGTTATCAGCTCACGGACTCCAACGGTCTTGCGGCTTTCAAGACCATTTTCCCGGGCTGGTATTCCGGCCGCACCGTGCATATCCACGTGATGATTCGAACGTATTCCTCTTCCGGCGGAAAAACATTTGAATTCACGACGCAGCTTTTTTTTGATCCGGCGCTTACCCTGACCGTGATGGCGAAAGCTCCATACAACACCCGCGGGAATCCGGACACGACCAACGCCACGGACAATATCTACAACAGTGAGACCCTCTTGAGTTTGAAATCCGCCAGCTCCGGTTCTGGGTACACAACATCGATTACGCTTGGCGTCCAGGCTTGAAGAATCGGAGCCGCATCATTTCCATGGAACGGCCAGCTACTTGTAGCTGGCCACAACTTCGCCGTTTTGAATCCGCAAATCGAAAATCTCTGACGGCAGTCTCAGCTTCTCGCGATTTTCGGGTGAGTTCATGAGCCGCTGCACTGCCGATTCGAGCGTGGACTGAGGAATCGGCAGCGAGCCGATCTGTCCGCCGAGGGGTTCAAAATGCAAATAGCCGTTCTGCGCGCCGAGCCGCCCTTCCAATTGCAGCGTCATGTCTTTTCCGTGCACGTCAAAGACGACGTAGGCCTTTACTCGGTCGTCGATCAATTGCACCTTGACGTCCCGCACGTTCGAGCGCATCTGCTCGACTTCTTGCGGCGTCGGGGTCGCGCCATTGGGAGCACTCTGCGCGCCTCCGGCGGGGGCCGGATTCGGCGCGCCATTGCCGGCCAGTGCCAGGTGGGAGGCCAAGTAGGAATTCAACTCCGTTTCGTCCATGCGCAGCGTCGCGGGTTGGCCGTTCGCGACGGCTTTTTCCACCTGTGCAAATTTTTCTTCCGCTCGCGCAGCGGCCTGCGGGCTGGTCTCCACCAGCGGTGGCGGCGCCTTATGGAACAGCAGAACGAGCGCGACGATGGCAAACGCGTAGGTCGTCCAGCGGATAACTCGGAAGATGCGCTTCCACGGGCTCGTGGGTGATTTAGCGACATGGGCGAATTCATTCTGCTCCGCTGGGAGAGCCGGTTGCGTCATGATTCCCTCCTGCAAGAATTCTCGTGCCGTGGCGATGCGGCTGACCGCGTTTTCACGCTACAAAGAAACCGTAGACCTCGGAAGCGTCCGCGACAAGAAAACCGCGCGCGGTGGAGGCTAATTCGGCAACTGTCCACTGGGGGTGCCTCGGCGCTTCGCAATCAGAAGGAACTCTCATCCAACCGGGCGAATCGCAATCTTTCGTGAACGAGGTATGATGCCTTCCGCGGACATTTCCATGAATCTGCCCCTGAACAAGCAGACGGCGGTGATTACCGGCGCGGGAAGCGCTGAAGGAATCGGTTTTGCCATCGCGCGGCGGCTGTATGCTGCGGGCGTGCGCGTGGTGATTACTTCCACCACGGATCGCATTCACACTCGCGCTCGCGAACTCGACGCCGGTGGCGAAGGAGTTCTGTCTTTCATTGCTGATCTCACCGTCGAAACCGAGGTGCAGAGATTTGTCGATTCCGTGCTCTCGCGCGCGGGCCGGATCGACATCCTGGTGAACAACGCGGGCATGGCGCAAACCGGGCGGCCAACGGGCAGCAAGCCGCTGATGGAGACTTCGTTCGCGGAGTGGCAAAACCAGATTGCCATCACTTTGCACACCGCTTTTCGCATGACCCGCGCGGTGTTATCTGGAATGACGCAGCAAAAGTACGGCCGGATTGTGAATGTCACGTCGGTGACGGGACCGCTGGTCAGCAACCCCGGTTCCGCGGCGTATGGCGCGGCGAAAGCGGCCATGGACGGCATGATGCGCGCCGTGGCCATCGAAACCGCCGTCTATGGGATCACGATCAATGGCGTCGCTCCCGGCTGGATCGCAACGGCGTCCTCGACGGAGTCCGAAAAAATCGCAGGGCTTCATACGCCGCTGGGCCGCGCCGGTACGCCGGAGGAAGTCGCCGCCGCGGTATGCTTCCTCGCTTCGCCCGAAGCTTCCTACATCATCGGACAAGTCCTGGTGGTCGATGGAGGCAACATTCTCCAGGAGAATAAGGGCGGCTGAATTAGCTGCTTACCGCTTGCCGGAATCCAGGCGCTGCGCCAAACTCGGAAGAGCTTATCAAAGTCTAGATGCTCGATCTGCCGCTGAGGAGGCTCTCGATGCGCCGTGCTCTATCCATTCTAGTGCTGCTTCTGGCGCCTTTTTGCCTGCGCGCGCAGCAAGAGAACAATCCGAACCCAGCCTCCCCGCAAGCTCCTGGCAGTCCCGTTGTCGCTGAGACAAAAACCGCGCCGCGGCCGCGACCCAAAATCGGCGTGGCGCTGGAAGGCGGCGGCGCGTTGGGACTCGCACACATCGGCGTCCTGAAATGGTTTGAGGAGCATCGCATTCCCGTGGATTACGTCGCGGGGACCAGCATGGGCGGTTTAGTTGGCGGCTTCTATGCTGCCGGGATGAATCCTGATGAATTGAAAACACTCATCGAAGGATTGGACTGGCGGAAGATACTTGGCGACCGCCCGCTGTATGAAGACTTGTCGTTCCGCAGGAAAGAAGATCAGCGCGCGTACCCGAACTCCCTCATCTTTGGTTTGCGCCATGGTTTATCCGTGCCTGCGGGGCTGAACGCAGGGCATCAGATCGGACTGCTGATCGATCGCGTGGCTCTTCCCTACTACGGTCTGCCAACTTTCGATGAGCTGCCGGTGCCATTCCGTTGCGTGGCGACGGACCTGGTCAGCGGGAAGCCCTATGTATTCAAAGACGGCTCGCTTGCGGTAGCGCTGCGCGCGACGATGTCGATTCCCGGGGCGTTCTCACCGGTGCATGACGGGCAAACCGTCTTCGTGGACGGCGGCCTGACAAACAACTTACCCACGGATGTGGTCCGCCAGATGGGTGCGGATATCGTGATTGCAGTCCATCTGGAGAGAGCCCCCATGGAGGCCAATGACATTCAGTCGATCTTCAGAGTGCTGGAACAATCGGTGCGTGTAGTCATCGCGGAGAACGAGGTGCGAGGCCTGGCCCGCGCGGATGCCGTCGTCTCCGTGCCTCTCGGTGAATACGGCTCAACGGACTATCAAAAAAGCGCGCCGATCATGCAGCGGGGTTATGAAGCGGCAAATGACAGATCACGCTTGCTCGCGGCCTTCGCTCTCGACGATGCCAACTGGCAGGAGTACCTCCGGGAGCACGCGGTACGGAGACGGACCGAGGCTCCGGTGCCGCAGTTCATCAAGGTTCAGGGAACCAGTGAGAATGGGGCGACGGACGTCGGGCGTTACCTCAAGTCTTTTCAGGACAAGCCGCTCGACCGGGAAAAGCTCGAGCATGTTTTGACGCGGCTCAAAGGAATGGGCCGCTATGATTCGGCCGGATACCGGTTCACCGAACAAAACGGCCAGACCGGGCTGCTCGTCCAAGTGGCCGAGAAAAGCGATGCACCTCCCATGTTCCAGCCGGCCTTTGAAGTGGATGGCTCGCAGGGCGGCAACGTTGATTTCACGATGGGGACGCGTTTCACATTTATGGATGTGGCCGGCTTCCGCTCGGAGTGGCGGACCGATTTGCTGCTCGGAAATACCTACGGAATCCAGACCGAACTCTATCGGCCGTTCCGCGCGGAGAGCCGCTGGTTTTTTGCGCCACATGCGGATGCCAGCGATACGACGTTTCAGATCTACGCGAAGAATGATCCGCTGGCGGATTACCGCATCTACCGCATCAATATCGGAGGCGACCTGGGATACAGCTTCGGACGCTCCAGTGAACTTCGCGTTGGATATGAGGTTGGTTCGCTGAATACTAAGCTGCGCCTCGGCTCGCCGGAAATTCCATCGGTCGAGGGCCGCGTCGGGCAGACGCGCCTGCGTTACCTGTTGGATCACACCGACGATCCCGTGATTCCCCGCCGCGGTTTCAGCGCGGAGACAAATTTCCGCTGGTTTGACCAAAGCCCGGGTGCCAACGGCGCGTTTCCGTCCATGGACCTGAAATTGGGATATTTTCAGCCCATCGCGCGGTCCGCGTCGTTTTTCCTGGAGAGTGAAGGCGGTACCACCTTCGGCTCGACCGGCACGGGAGTACCTCAATTCTTTCTCGGCGGGCCGGTGCGCCTCAGCGCTTACGGCCAGAATGAGTTTCGGGGCAATCAGTATTATCTATTTCGCGCGGGATTCTTGCGTGACTTGCTTATCCTTCCTCCCTTTTTGGGCAAGAAGGTTTATGCCGTCGGAGCCTACGAGATCGGAAAGATGTATGGTGTGACCACTGGCAGCGAGCTCCCCGACGATATTGCCGCTGGCTTCCTGGCCGAGACCGCGCTCGGCCCCTTCTTCATTGGCGGTAGCGTCGGCGACTCCGGCCATCGCAAATGGTTTTTCCAACTGGGCAGAGTTTTCTGAGAATGAGCAGGGCTTGAGCGGGTAAGATAAATTGGCGCAAGACTCTAGCGGGGTGGCAGTTCATCGCCAGCACGGGGTCGCTTGCCGCGGCGGCTCATGAGCTTGTCAAAAGCTTTGAAGTCAGCACGGGCTTTGCGGCTGGCGAAAAACTCTGCCGTCTGCAAAGCGAGAGCTTTTCCGCAACGGCCGTGGCCAGGAACTGGTTGATGCTCGTCCCGTCTTCTTTGCTCTGCTGCTCCACTGCTTTTTTTAGCGAACGCGGCAAACGCAGCGGGTAAGTCTTCGTCTTGGTCATTGTCGTATCCATTCTATCGTATTAAATCTAGAGTACGGGATCGGCCTTCGTAGCTGGACGTCGGTTAATTACGAAATGGATCTGACCGTCCTCCGCGGCGACAAAACTCCTGACGACACATTCGCTCCATGTTGGTGTGACTTGAATTAGAAAGACGTCAATCGCGCCATCTACCTTCGTTCGCGATGTCTGATATTCAATTTCGTAGAGTTTTTTAAGAGAGTCGGATGGCTTCTTTAGCAAAACGGCGGCAGTTCTGTAGGTTTCTGCTGCCTGTGCCATGGAGCGCAATTCAACGACCGCTCGGGCTTCCACAGCCGCTGATGGGAACCGATCTGCTTGCCAAATCGGGAAAGCGACCAGCACTGAGCAAGCTGGCAAACCTAAGCGACCACGATTGCCGAACAGGAAAAATAGACACAGCCAAATCCACGCAAGACCCATAATCGTCCAGAACGTATTCCCGGCTGTTAATCAAGAAAAAGCAGCTATCAGAACTGAGCATAGCCAGGAAAAACGCCGTAAATAGCGTGCTCCATACAATCGCCCAGAGCCATGCATGGAGAGGAGGAACACGACGATTTGGATCTGATGGCATGTTGTGAATTGTATTACGACACGGTGCGAACTCAGCCTCAATGAAATGGCGATGAAATGTGTTGACTTTCGCTTTTTGTTCGCCTATAGTCCGGGGCGGTAGAGGAAACGGGAAACGGGTGGCGTGCCGGCTCCATTGCCGACTAGGCTCTCACGAGTCGGTCGCCGCCCGTTGAAAGTTCCGAGCCGTAAGCGGGGTGAGGGGTCGACTTGCAAGACGATCCCTCGTCTCCGGAAGCCGATCGAGTCGGCTCCTTCGCTCGGGAGACAGTATATGCGTCCCGCTTCCCTTTCAGGAGCCGCCATGGACGTCTGTGTCGAAAACGTATTCTCCACCCCCGCCATCGAAGCAACCAATGTGATTCAAGCAACCGCGGAAGAGGAAAACCGCGGGGCTGAAGCCTCGCGCTACAAAGACGCAGGGCAGGAAGCTGTGACGCAGAGTCCTTCGGACGATCCCGGGGCCAGCGCCGGTCCTGCGGGTTCATCGGAAACGCCACGGACGGAAACGGCGGCGGAGAAAAACCCGTGGTCTGCCTGGGCGTGGCTGGGACTGTGCAAAAACTCCAGCCGCAAAATTCTCAACACTATTCCCAACATTGTTCACGTGGATGTGGACGCATTTTTCGCGTCGGTGGAGCAGGTGTTGAATCCCAAGCTGCGCGGCAAGCCTGTGCTGGTGGGGCGCGGCTGTGTGGCTTCGGCGAGCTACGAAGCGAAATTCCGCGGCGTGAAAACGGCGATGAGTTTTCGCGAAGCGCTGCGCATCTGCCCGAAAGCCATCGTCGTGCCCGGGCAATACGAGCACTACGCCGATTTTGCGGAGCGTGTGCGGCGCATCCTGGAAACGTACACGCCCGCGGTGGAAACCGCCGCGCTGGATGATTTTTACCTCGACTTTGCCGGCACCGAGCGGCTGTATCGGGATTACGAAGCCACGCTGCGGCGTTTGCAGGCGGAGATACGCGGCCGCACAGGCTTGAGTGTTTCGGTGGGCGCGGCGCGCACAAAAGTGGTCGCCTCCATCGCTTCACGGCTGGAGCGCCCGCGCGGGTTTCGCATGATCGCGCCCGGCGAAGAAGAAAATTTCCTGACGCCGCTGCCGGTGGAAAAACTCCACGGCATCGGCCACGTGCACGCGGGAGCGCTCGCCGAACGCGGCATTGCCACCATCGGCCAACTGCGCCGGGTGCCCAAGCCCGCGCTGCAGGCTGCCTTCGGCGAAGCCATCGGCCAGCAAATCTGGGAGCGCGCCCGCGGGCTGGACGGCCGCGAAGTGCTGCTGCCCTCCACGCCGAAATCCGTTTCCCGCGAAACGACCATCGAAGGCGATACCATCGACATGGAATTCCTCGGCGGCCTGATCGAGTATCTCAGCGAGCGCATCGGCTCAACGCTGCGCGAATACTGCAAGCAGGCGCGCACCATCGGCCTGCGCATCCGCTATGTCGATCACTTTTCGGCGCACCAGACGGTGCGGATCAGCAAACCAACCAACGACGAGCGCGAACTGCTCGCCGCGGCAAAAGATCTGTTCGGCAAACTGTTCACGCGGCGCGTGGCCGTCCGCCTGGTTGGCGTCAGCGTGACCAACCTCGAAACCGACAAACGCCAGCACGAACTTTTTGACACCAGCGCCAATCGCCGCTGGTACTTGAACCGCGGCCTCGATTCCGTGCGCGGCCGCTATGGCTGGAACGCCGTCTTCTACGGCAAAGGCCTCGAGCTACGCGAACATTACGCGACCAAACCTAACGGTTTGGTGCTCTCGACGCCATGCTTATCGCGGTAGTTTGCTGAGTTTTTCCTTCCCTTCCTCTGCCTGGTTTTACTGAATCCAAGGGGCCACGTCCTCGCGGCGTGACTCGTGACTCGTATTTCGTGACTCGTGGAACATCCACTTCGCGATCCGGGCTTCACGAGTCACCAGTCACGAGTCACCAATCACGTGTTCGTACATTTACATTGTCATAGCCACTATTCGTTTCTACGAGGCGTGGCGTCGCCGGAAGAGATCGTCGCCGCAGCGGTTGAGCAGAAAATGCCGGCCGTGGCGCTGACGGATACGGATGGTTTGTATGCGGCGGTGCGGTTTTATCAGGCGGCGAAAAAAGCGGGCATCAAGCCCATCGTCGGTGTGGTGCTGGACTTCGAATGGTCACAAGATCGAAGACAGATTCCTCGCTTCGCTCGGAATGACGGAAATAAGCCAAGCGTCACATTAGTCTTGCTGGCGGCAGACATGGAGGGCTACAGCAATCTATGCCAACTCGTGACGCTGCGGCATTTGGGCACGACCAAACTGGCACAAAATGCCGCTGCCGCGGAAATCGATGGCCGGCCTGTAACCTTGCAGGAATTGGCGGAGCACAGCCGCGGCGTGATCGCGTTGTGCTCCGGCACGAGTCACGAGTCACTAGTCACCAGTCACCAATCATCAGTTACCAATCACTCTTCCCAACTCAAGGAAATTTTCGGCGACCGCTTGTACATCGAGGTGCAGCACCTGTCGCCGCGAGACGGGCGCGTATTGCGCGAAGCTGAACGCATCGGCCGCAAACTAGGCGTGCCGCTGGCGGCGACAAACAATGTTCATTTTCCGCGACCCGAGGAGCACCTGCATCATCGCGCGGTAAACGCGATCCGCACGGGCGGATTGCTGACGACGGTGGCACCACCAGAAATCACCACGGGCGAGGCATGGTTCAAGCCAGCGGCAGAAATGCAAAAATGTTTCCCCGATCATCCGGAATGGCTGCAAGCAACGCTGGAGATCGCCGAGCGCTGCAATTTGCAACTCGAACTGGGAAAACTGATCTTCCCTGAATTCCCGGTTCCCGATAACGAATCCGCCTTTTCGTATTTGTGGAAGCTGAGCTTCGAGGGCGCGCGCAAACGCTACAAACCGCTGCGCCCGGAAGTGCTTTCGCGGCTGACGCACGAACTCGAAGTCATCGAAAAGTTGCACCTAGCGCCGTATTTTCTGCTGGTATGGGACATCGTGGAGGAAGCGCGGCGCCGCGGCATTCCCGCGGTGGCGCGCGGGTCGGCGGCAAGCTCCATCGTGACGTATTGCCTGGGAATTTCCTGCGTGTGTCCGTTGCGCTGGGGGCTGTACTTCGAGCGTTTCCTGAACGAACAGCGCGGCGATTGCCCGGACATCGACATTGATATTTGCGGTGCGCGGCGCGACGAGCTTCTCGATTACGTTTACGAACACTGGGGCACCGAACATGTGGCAATGATTGGCAGCTTCATCACCATGCATGCGCGGCTCGCCGTGCGCGAAATCGCCAAAGTTTTTGGCGTCCCACCGGGCGAAGTGAATCGCTTCACGAAGCGACTCCCGCATCGCCCGGTACGCGAGATTTTGCAGGCCATTCGCGGCTTGCCGGAATGCCGCGATCTGCCGATCGACGACGAGCCCTGGAAAACGATCCTGCAAGTGGCGTTGCGGCTCGACGACGCGCCACGGCATCTCGGGATTCATCCCTGCGGCACGGTGATTTCCGCGCGTCCGCTGACATGGCTGACGCCACTGGAGCGCGCGACAAAAGGCATCGTCGTCACGCAATACGACATGAACGCCATTGAAGCACTGGGCCTGATCAAAATGGACCTGCTCGGCCAGCGCGGCTTCACCACGATGTCGCTCGCGCTGGACAACATCGAACGCACCCTTCGACCTGTAGAGGCGGGGCTTGCCCCGCCCGCTGCTGATGCATCGAACGTCGCACCGGATGGAGTGACGCCGTGCCCGAAGCCGCGGGAAATCGATTTTGACGCCATACCGGAAAACGATCCCGCCACGTGCGATGTCATCGCAGATGGACGAACGATGGGAGTGTTTCAGATCGAATCGCCGGCAATGCGCGGGCTGTTGCGCACGATGAAGGCGCGGACACTTGAAGAAGTAGCGCAAGCATTGGCGCTGATCCGGCCAGGCGCGGCGGAGTATGGATCGAAAGAGCTGTTTTTGAAGCGGCTGCGCAAACAGGAAAAAATCACGTTCGCACATCCGGAACTCGCAACAATTCTTGGTGACACGCTTGGCGTATGTATTTTCCAGGAACAAGTGATGCAAATTTCACAAACGCTTGGGCAAATGTCGCTGGCCGAAGCCGATCTTGTGCGGCGGGCGTCCGCAAAATTCTCCGGCCGGAGTGACCGCGATCGGTTGCGCGGGAAATTTCTGAAAGCTGCAGGAATGATGGGACTGACCAGCCAGCAACGCGAAGAAACCTGGATGATGGTGGAAAAGTTCGCGGGCTTCGGCTTCTGCAAAGCGCACGCCGCGACGTATGCGGACATCTCATATCGCATGACCTACTTGAAGACACATCATCCGGCGGAATTTCTGGCGGCAATGTGCAGCGCGGGCGCGGGTTTCTATCACGTGTCGGCGTATGTGGAAGAAGCAAAACGCTGGGGCATCGCGGTGCAGCTGCCATCGGTGAATTGCTCGCGGATGGAATACACGGCCGAGGCCGGCGAAAACGGAAAACATACGCTTCGTGTTGGACTGATGCAGGTAAAAGGCCTGCGAATGGAAACGATCTCCGCAATTCTGCGTACGCGTGGAGAAGGCGGCGTGTTTCAATCACTCGAAGATTTCCTGAGCCGCGTGCCGGTCGAACGGGATGAGATCGAGTCGCTGATCAAGTGCGGCGCATTTGATGAAATGAACGATGAAGCATGCACAATGACGCGCCCGGAACTGCTGTGGCGGTGGAATATGCTGCAAGCGGCCGGCAGAGGCGCGCAGCCGGGCGCTCCTCGACTGCGCTCAGGACAAGGGCTCGTGCTGCCGGAAAAAACAGAAAGATTATTTCCAGAAGCAAGCGCTACGGATGCCATTGGCGTAGCGCTGGCGGAAATGCAGATGCCGGAATACACGCTGGAACAGAAGCTGCGTTACGAACGAGAGATTCTGGAAATCTGCGTGAGCGGGCACCCGTTGGATTTTTTGCCGCGCAACGGCGAAGCCTGGAGCGGTGAACTGCCGGGGCTGCGCGGAAAGCGCGTGACCTTGTGCGGCTGGGTGGTGACCTACCGTCACGTCGGAACAAAAAATTATCGCAACATGATGTTCGTCACGCTCGAGGACCAGCGCGGCGTGTATGAAGTGGTGCTCTTCCCCGACGCCTACGACCGATATGGCGGCCTGGTGTTTGAGACGCGTTTAATGCGCGTGACCGGGCGGGTCGAGCAGGATGGGCAGATCAAGGGGGAGAAGTTGGAGGCGTTGAAGAAGTGACTGGTAACTGGTGAAGAAACTATTTGCGAATGGCGGCGAAAGCGATAGAAGCATCATGATTCAGCCGAGAAAAGAAACCCCCGCGCCGGTGGCCGGGAGACCGGCGGGGACGGGTGAGGAGTGGCTGGGGCGAAACCGCAGCAGCAAGCGCCGGCTCTGGGAGCGATTGAATCCGCGCAGCAGAAGACAGATTCGCATGATTGCCGAGGCGCTGGCACTGCAGCAGATGCACGCGCAATTGCCAGATTCGGTGCGAGCGCGGCTGAGCGCAGCAATGGACGAAGTGGAACGGCTGGCGGGCCGCTTGAGGGCGCTGCTGGCAGAGGTAGCACGACGGACACCGCCGCGCGTGTGAAGGTTGCGGGCCACACTCAGCGGCGGGATACTTTCAATATGGCTGTCCCCAATAAGCGCGGCCCCTTTCTGCTTGTGATGATTGTTCTGACATTCTCCGCGATCGGTGTTTCGGCGCGGGCGGATGAGATTCGGCTCAAGGGCGGCAAGAAGCTGTACGGCGTAATCGTCGCCTATGAAGACAACATGTTCAAAGTCAAAACTGACTATGGATATGAGCTCGTCGAAAAAGACAAAATCGAGTCCATAATTCCATCGACGCTGGCGGGAAAGCCGGAAGCGGCATCCGCGGCGAAGAAAGATGCAAGCCAGCATCCTTCAAAACCAGCGGCCGATTCGCAACCACAGGCTGAGCCAGCGGTCGCATCTTCGTCAGATGCTTCGGCGACACCAACGAACGTCAGCGCCAGGACCGTAGACCCAGGCGCGGCGGGGAAAACCGGCAAAACGGCGCCGAAAATAACGAACGCGGCTGTGAAACCGGAAGTTCCGACGAATACTGCAGCGGCCAATGTGGCGGCACCGAGCATCAAAGGATCTCCGGCGGCAACGACGACCGGACTGGCACCGGCTACGGCATCCCCTGCTCCCCCGAAGGAGCCTGAAGTTCCCGCAAACCGCGAAGAGGTCCAGGGAAATCTCTACACGAATTACACTCATGGCTTCCGGATGTACAAAGCACCGAGCTGGAGCTTGATCGAAGAAGCGCGCGGCGCGCTTCCGAACGCGATCGTAGCGATGGGCACTTCCAACGAATCAACACTGATGGTGGTCGGCGAGGAGAAAACGAAAGAACCGTTGGATGCGGCGGCCGCGGCGGTGGAGAAGCGGCTGCACGACGTCTACACCAATTACCAGCGACTGTCGGAGCGCAAAACGGTGGTCGGCGGATTACCTGCGGTAGAGTATCAATATCGCGGGAAGGCCGACGACCACGACTGGTCGGGAAAACTGGTGGTTGTTGCGCGCGGCAAGGACATGTTTACGGTGCTGGCCATGACCTATGCGGACAGCGACCTCATTCAGATTCAGGAAAACGTGATTGCCCGGGCGATTGCGAGCCTGGACTTCAACGCGCACTAGCCGGATTTAAACGGCGTCGGTGTGAAAACGAGATGCTAGCTGGCGGCGGCTTCGGCGGGCTCAGCGGCTTTGCGGTGTTCACGGATCATGACGATGAGGGCCTGGGCGGCGCGCGGAAGACTGCGGTCGCGGCGGTAAACGAGGCCGAGCTCGCGCCAGAGATCCACACCTTCAACGTTGAGCAGCTTCACTTCGCCTGCTTTTACCTGGTCTTTCGCGAAGCTCTCGCTGATGAAGGAGACGCCGGCATCAGCGGCGACGAAACGCTTGATCATGCCGATACTGGGCAATTCCATGGTGACGTGAAGTCGCGAGCGATATGGCCGGAAGAGTTTATCGAGCACTTGGCGCGTAAAACCAGTCCTCGGAAAAATGAGCGGCTGCTCCGCGACTTCCGCGAGGGTGATCTTCGAGCGATGAGCGAGCGGGTTTCGCGAGCTGACCATGAAGCGCAGGCGATCTTTGTAAATGTGGTGCATTTTCAAATTAGGCGACTTGATGGGCAGCGTGACGATGCCCACATCTGCCGAGCCGTCCTCGATGCGCTGCAGGATCTTATGGCTGAAGTTGCGGTAGATGCTGATGTGCACCAGCGGATAACGCCGCTGGAATTCGGCAAAAATGTCGGGGAGCAGGTAAAGGCAGGTGGCTTCATTGGCGCCGAAGACGATCGGGCCCTGAACAACGTTGCCGCGGTCCGCAACGACCTGAACGGATTCGTCGCGCATGCGAAGCAACTTTTCGGCGTACTCGAAGAGAACTTCGCCGGCCGGAGTCAGCTCGACGGACTTGGCGGAACGGTCGAGGAGCCTGGCTTTGTAGGCTTGTTCGAGCTGGCGAATCTGTGCACTGACGGCGGATTGCGAGCGAAAGACTTTCTGGCCCGCACGTGAAAAGCTCTTCAGTTTGGCAACGAAAACAAAAGTGGCGAGTTGATCGAAGTCCATAGTCAGAACGTCCGGCGAGAATTATAGCGGATTCTGCTAGCCGGATACGGAGTTAATATCTTTTCTTTCAAGCATGAAACGCAGCTTGCGAAATCGGCGCGGTAACCGCCGGCAAAATCGCGTGACGGCGTTTGAATTGAGAGAGAATGGGGCTCCACGTGGCCTCAACCGTACCCTGAAAATGAACCGGTTGCACACGCAGCAAGGGCAACGCCCCCCGCCGTGAAAGCAAGCGAGCCGCGCGAGGGCTGGCCGTGAAGTGAACGTGTTCCTCCAGGGTGCGCCGCAACCAGTTCTCTTCCTCAGAATCGAGTTCGGCGAGCGTCACGAAATCGCGGTGGAGCACATCCTCGGCTTCGGCGCGCAACACATAAGCCAACCCGCCGGTCATGCCGGAACCGAAATTCAGGCCGAGGGGCCCGAGAATGAGGGCCACGCCGCCGGTCATGTACTCGCATCCATGCTGGCCGACCCCTTCCACTACGGCAAGTGCGCCGCTGTTTCTGACAGCGAAACGCTCTCCGCCGCGTCCGGCAATAAAGAGCTGGCCCGATGTGGCACCGTAGAGCACGGTATTGCCGGCCAGGACGTCACCACGCCTTGAGGCAGCAAGTCCCGCAGTGATGGCGATGGTCCCACCGGACAGTCCTTTTCCAACATAGTCGTTGGCTTCGCCGTTAAGCTTGAGTGTCACCCCCTCGGCAAGAAAAGCCCCGAAACTCTGACCGGCCGCGCCGTGAAATTCCTGGCTGATTTCGCCAACCACGGGGTGGCCGTTCTTGCGCCGGCGCATCAGTTCCCCGCTCAGGCCGGCGCCAACACTGCGATCGGAGTTCTGAACCGGCTGGGACTCATTTTGCATCGTCAGCGAAGCATTGAAGTGAACGGAATCTTCCAGCGCCATGACATGGAGGCCGGGCTCCTGCTGTGAAGCCATTCGATTTGAGGGAGAGATGGGCACGACCAGGAAGGGATCCATTCCCGATCGCGCACTGAGCCGGTCGTACCAGCCCGTGAGCTCGCTGAGCGAACGCACGCCAAGCTGGGCAAGCCGGTTGCGCACTTCCTCGGCCAGCGAACTAAAGTAGGCGATCACCATCTCCGGTTTGCCTTGAAATCTGGCACGCAACTTTTCGTCTTGCGTGGCGATCCCCACCGGGCAGGTATTGAGATGGCACTGCCGCGCCATGACGCATCCGATGGCCAGCAGGGAGGCCGTGCCAAAACCGAATTCGTCGGCGCCGAGAATGGCGGCCAACACGATATCCCGTGCGAATTTCAGGCCTCCGTCCACGCGGAGAGAGAGCCGCGAACGGAGGCCCGTGCGAACCAGCGTGTCATGCGTTTCGCGCAAGCCGATTTCCCAGGGAAGACCAGTGTTCTTGATGGAGGTCAACGGCGAAGAGCCTGTACCGCCGTTGTGGCCGCTGATGGTGATGACATCCGCGCCCGCCTTGGCTACGCCCGCAGCAATGATGCCGACTCCAGAGCCGGAAACAAGTTTTACGCCGATGCGCGCGCGCGGATTCACGGCGCGCAAGTCGTGGATCAATTGCGCGAGGTCTTCGATGCTGTAAATATCATGATGCGGCGGAGGTGAAATCAGCGGGGTGCCCGGCGTGGCGTGCCGGATGCGCGCGATGTATTCGCTGACTTTCTTTGCAGGCAATTGTCCGCCCTCACCAGGCTTCGAGCCTTGCGCCATCTTGATTTCGAGTTCTTCGGCATGGACGAGATAATCCGCCGTGACTCCAAAACGTCCCGAGGCGACCTGTTTGATCTTGTTGGCCGCGGCTGGCTCGAAGCGATAGGTGTTCGGATCTTCGCCGCCTTCGCCGGTATTACTCCGGCCACCGAGCTGATTCATAGCGAGTGCCAGGGTGCGGTGCGCTTCCGGGCTGAGCGAGCCAAGAGACATCGCCTGGGTGCTGAAACGCTTGACGATGGACTCCAGCGGCTCGACTTCTTCCAGAGGAACGGCCGTGTCCGGAACGGTGTCGAGTAAGTCCCGCAGAAAAACCGAGCCCTGATGTTCCGCCAGCTCTTCAAACGCCGAGTAAGACTTCACTCCGGGCGCGCGCACATGGGCGTGAAGCCGGCGGACAACCTCGGGCGAACTGGCATGAAGTTCCGCTCCCTTTCGGAACCGGTAAAGACCGGAATCGGTCAATTCATCGGATTCGCCGGAGAAGGCCGCTTTGTGCAGGCGCAGATAATCCGAGAGGAGATCGTCCAGCGATTTCTGGCCAGGATAATCCGCAGCGTCTTCAAACACTTCCGCGCAAAGATCTTCGGAGAGGCCCACGATCTCAAAGAGATGGCTGTTGCGATAACTAGCCAGGGTGGAGACGCCCATGCGGGCGAGAACTTTTCGCAGCCCGGCATTGATGGCCGAACGGGCTTTTTCCAAGCCACCCGGTTCAAGGGATTCCGCAAACTCATCGGCAAGATAGGGCACCACCGCGCTGGCGCCAGCCGCCACAAGCAGAGCCACATGATGCGTGTCAAAGACCTGTGCGGATTCGACAATTAGCGGCACATCCCACAAGCCTTCGCGAACCATCGCTTTCCACACCGCCGCGGTCGCAAGCAGCGCAGGCAGAGGCGCGCGATGGGCATCGATCGCACGGTCGGAAAGGAGGAAGAGCCCCGGGCGCCCGCTGCCGCTCAGAGGGGTAGTAGAAAGCTGAGCAAAACTGCAGCGCGCCCCCGGGACTCCAGTTGCGGCAGGAAAAGTAATATCGATGCGTTGCTCGCGTCCAAGAATCGCGGAGAGTTGCGACAACTGACCAGCCGAAATCACGGGGCTGGGAAGCGTGATTCCATCTTTCAAGTGAACATCGAGAGACATCACGTGACCCTCACGCAAGGGATCGATCGGCGGGTTGGTGACCTGCGCGAAACGTTGCTTGCAGTAATCCCACAAAGTCCTTGGAAGAGCGGAAAGAAATGCGGGCGGCGCGTCGTCTCCCATGCTCCAGTCCGCTTCTTTGCCGCGGGTCAGCGCGGAAAAGAGAATCTTGAATTGATCATCGGTCCAGCCGGCAGCGCCCGCGACGCGCTTTGGATCATTGATGGGGACCAGCGGTGTGGCAACTGGAGCAGCCAGCATTCTTTGAGGAATGGCGTTGCGCGCCTGATGGATCGCAAGGCGCTTGAGGATGTCGCGCCAGCGCAAAAAGAGCCCGGTGGCGGGATTGGCAAGGATCATTTCTCCGGGACCGAGCCGCTGGCGCTCAGCGATACGCGATTCTTCCAGGTCGACCAAACCGGTCTCGGACCCGGCAATCAGCAGGCCATCATGCGTAAGGGTGTAGCGCAGCGGGCGCAGTCCATTGCGGTCCAGCTTCGCTCCGACAAACTGGCCATCTGAGAAAACCAGAGCCGCGGGGCCATCCCAGGGTTCGCTTTGCTGCGAAAGCGCGGTCAGCGCACCGCGCACGTCCCGCGAAAGCAGGGGATCTTTTTGAAAAGCCGGAGGAACCATGGCGAGCATGGCTTCTTCCGAGGACAGGCCTTCGAGGAGCCGCAGCTCGAAACCGTTGTCGAAACTCGCCGAATCGCTGACGTTCTCTTCGAGGAGGGGGAACCACGATCCCACCGTGAGCCGCGAACGGGTCTCGGCTGCTTTGGCACGAAGCCAGCGCCGGTTCGAGACAATCGTATTGATCTCACCGTTATGCGCTACGTAACGGAAGGGCTGCGCCAGATGCCAGGAAGGCTGTGTGTTCGTTGAATAGCGCTGATGAAAAACGGCAAATGTGGTCGCGAACGATGAATCGCGCAAATCTTCGTAAAACTGGGGAAACTGCCAGGGCGTAAGCAGTCCCTTGTATACGATGGTCTGCGAGGAGAGCGAGCAGATATAGCATCGCGGCGGTAAGAGCGATTCCGCGCGCTTTCTCAACAGAGCCAAACGCCACTCGAATCGCTCGGCTCCCCGTGCCGGATGGAAGGGTTCGACAAAAAACTGCCAAATTTCGGGCATCGTTTCGAGCGCCCGGCGCCCCAAACAATTGGTATTCACCGGCACCCGGCGCCAGCCGATGACGCGCAGTCGCTCGGTGTCCGCCGCGACCTCAACGGCCGCGCGGGCTTCCTCAACCACGGACGAAGGAAGAAAAGCGAAGCCGACCCCGAACATTTCGGGCAGCTCAATTCCCTGCTCTTGAGCGCGGGCACGGAAGAAGGCCTGTGGGAGCGAAGTGAGCAAACCGGCGCCATCGCCGCTGGCTCCATCCGCGTCGACGCCTCCGCGGTGGGTGAGGCGCTCTAAAGCCGTCAAAGCAAACTGGATGATGTCGTAGCTGGGGGTACCACCCAGGCGGGCAATGAAACCTGTACCGCAAGCGTCGTGGTCCGGGTGGCCCCAGTTAGGGTGACGACCCCGAGTCGAGTGGGATCGCGCATCCTGATGACCGCTTTGGCCCCGACCATGCCGATGGTACATACCAGTTTATTAAACGGGTAGGGAGTGGATGTACAACGCAGAATTTTGATTCTCTGAATTGATTTCTTGATAAGTCAGCCTAACCCGAGTTTACCCCCCTCAGAGAGCGAATACGAGTCTAAACCGCTACTGGAGCGGTCGCAGCTTATGCCGGGTTGTATGACCTACGGGCTGCGATAACGCTCGAGATCGAGAATCTTGACGAGTTCGCGCTGGGTCGGGTCCATGTCCGCCAGGACGGTTCGCGCAA
>Ga0193733_1000243_pt1 | contig 19481 bp, 20 predicted proteins | sample U1s2metaG_FD_145076 | JGI IMG/M metagenome (GOLD analysis project Ga0193733, IMG submission 145076) | Soil microbial communities from a riparian zone of the East river system, Colorado, United States - U1s2 | ecosystem: Environmental > Terrestrial > Soil > Riparian zone | place: USA: East River...
TGTTGCGAGCCCCGATTGCCCGAAAAGGGAGAACTTGGCGCTGCGGCTGTGCGTCTCGGCCGGGGAAGCGCTCCCGCCGCAGATCGCGAAGAGCTGGAAGGAAAAGACCGGCGTCGAGATCCTAGACGGAATCGGCTCGACCGAGATGCTGCACATCTTCCTCTCGAACCGGCCGAACGACCTGCGCTACGGAACCACGGGCAAAACCGTGCCGGGCTACGAGCTGCGCCTCGTGGACGAGCACGGCAACCCGGTAAAGCAGGGCGAGATGGGAGAGCTGCAGATCGGGGGGCCGACGAGCGCCGCTTGCTACTGGAACAACCACCAGAAAAGCCGCGACACGTTCATGGGCGGCTGGACCAGGAGCGGCGACAAGTACAGCCTCGACAAGGACGGCTACTACGTATACGGCGGCCGCTCGGACGACATGCTCAAAGTCTCAGGCATCTACGTCTCGCCCGCTGAAGTCGAAGCCGCTCTCATCACGCACGAATCGGTGCTCGAAGCGGCGGTGGTCGGCGCCGAAGACGAGAACAAGCTCATCAAGCCGAAAGCCTTTGTCGTCCTCAAGCAGGGCAACTCGGGAAGCGATGCGCTGAAGGCCGCGCTCCGGCAGCACGTCAAGGAAAAGCTCGCGCCCTACAAATATCCGCGTTGGATCGAGTTCCTCCCCGAGCTGCCGAAGACGGCGACTGGAAAGATACAGCGGTTCAAGCTGCGGGGTTAGAAAGGGAAGGGAACGGCGTGGCCGAGAAAAGTGCGTCGCCGGGCAAGCGCGTTGCGATCGGCATCGCCGTGTGTGCAGTGGGCGTGGGCGTTGTCGCGCTCGGTGTCTATCAGCTCGGGCCCAAGGCGAACGTGTTCGCCGCCTGGGAATTCGCGGCATTACCGGTGGGGATGGCCTTCGCCTTCGGCGGAGCGTTCCTCGCGCTGCCCCGAAGCTTCGTCAGAACACGGGCGCTGATTGCGGCCCTGATGGTCACCGCGCTCGCGCTGACGGCGGACTGGATCGCCTTCGGGCCGGGCGACTCGGGCGTCAGGAGAGGCTTTTCCCTCAACAATGTCCGCGGGCCCTTGCAAACCAGTCAAATGCTTGGTCGCCTATTGTTCGGAGTGGGAGCCGTGCTCGCGGACCTTCTCGCGCTCTGGGCGTGGGTGCAGTTTTTACGGACGCCAGACAAATGATCTCCCTTGAGCCCTCGATCGCCTCCGTGCGTACGTGGGTCGAGGACGCCAAGCACATCGTGGTCCTCACCGGCGCCGGCATCTCCACCGAGTCAGGTATTCCGGATTTTCGCGGGCCGCAAGGAATGTGGACGAAGGACCCGCAGGCGGAGAAGCTCTCCAACATCCATTACTACGTCGCCGATCCCGAGATCCGAAAGAAATCCTGGCAGGCGCGCCTTGCGCATCCGGCGTGGACAGCGCGGCCGAACGCGGGCCACGCGGCGATCGTGGAGCTCGAGCGGCGCGGCAAGCTCCACGCGCTCATCACGCAGAACATCGACGGATTGCACCAGAAGGCGGGCAATTCGTCCGAGCGCGTGATCGAGGTGCACGGCACGGTGCACGACGCGGTGTGCCTCTCGTGCGGCCGGAAGGGACCGATGCAGGCGACGCTCGATCGCGTGCGCTCGGGAGAATCCGATCCGCCATGTGGGCATTGCGGCGGTATCCTGAAGAGCGACACGATCTCGTTCGGCCAGGCGCTAGTCCCAGAAGTGATCGATCGCGCGATGCAGTCGGCGGCCGAAGCAGACCTGCTTCTCGCCATCGGCACGAGCCTGCAGGTCTATCCGATCGCGGGCGCTGTGCCGGCCGCGAAGCATGCGGGTGCGCGCGTGGTGATCGTGAACGCCGAGCCGACGCCGTTCGACGGTATCGCCGACGCGGTGCTCCGGGACTCGATCGGTGAGACGCTGCCCCGCATCGTCGGCCTGGCGGTCGGCGTCACTTGAGTCGCTTCAGAGGACGATCGAGGCGATGCCGAGTTCCCCGGTAAATTCACGCGCTATCGTTCCCCCCGCGCGCATCGGTTTCATCGGCCTCGGCCAGATGGGCCATCCCATGGCGCGCAATCTCGCCCGAGCGGGCTACGGGATCGTCGCGCACGATGTAGACCGCGATGCGCTCAACCGCGCCCGCGATACGACCGGAGCCGAGGCGCCGGGGTCGCTCAGGGCCACGGCCGAGCGTTGCGAGGCGGTGATCACGATGCTTCCCGACGGGGAAGCCGTGCGCACGGTCCTGCTCGGCCCGGGCGGGGCAGCAGATTGTCTGCTCGCGGGGCTTTCCCGCGGCAGCGTCCTCGTCGACATGAGTTCGTCATCTCCGCTCGGCACGCGGGAGCTCGGCGCGCGGCTCGCCGAGCGCGGCGTTGCGATGCTCGACGCGCCGGTGTCGGGCGGCATGAGGAAGGCGGCGGACGCGACGCTCTCGATCATGGTGGGCGGAGACGCGCAGAGCATCGCGCGCTGCCGGCCGATTCTCGAGGCGATGGGCAGGCAGATTTTCCTGACCGGCCCGCTCGGCTCCGGGCATGCGATGAAGGCTCTCAACAACTACGTCTCCGCGGCGGGTCTCGTCGCCGCGGCGGAAGGAGTGCTCGCCGCCCAGCGCTTCGGGCTCGATCCGGGAAACGTCGTGGACATTCTTAACGCATCGACCGGAATGAACAATTCGACCCTCAACAAATTTCACCAGTTCATCCTGTCGCGCGCGTTCGACTCGGGATTTTCCCTCGACTTGATGGTGAAGGACTTGAACGCCGCGCTCGAGGTCGCGCGCTCGACCGGGTCACCGGCCCGGCTCGCGGAGGCTTGTCTCGAAGCCTGGACCGAAGCGCAGGCGGCGCTCGGCCCAGGCGTGGATCACACCGCCGTCGTGCGATACTGGGAGAAGCTCGCAGGAACGGAGCTCGGGAAGAAACACGATTGATCCCGCCTCTTGACGTCGGAACACGCGGAGGCCAAGCTCGCACCCTTGGGTCTTTTGGAGCCGACGCATGGCCACGCCCGACCTCAAATCCACCGAGCTGGAGCTCGATCCGGACAAGCTCTACCTGGAGGAGGTATTTACCGACCGCCGCATCGGTACCCTGCGCCGCCTCACTCCGGTCACGAAGGACGGAAAGACGGACGCATCGCGGGGCATCGTCTACGTCGGCGAGACGCAGATCATGACGCCCGCCGGATCCATCCCCATCGGGTTCGAGATCGGCGCCGGGTCGCTCGAGGAGGCTGCGGAGAAGTTCGGACCAGCCGCAAAAGAGGCGATCGACCGCACCGTGCTCGAGCTGCAGGAGCTGCGCCGCCAGGCGAGTTCCTCGATTGTCGTTCCGCAAGGTCCCTTGGGCGGCGGCGGCAAGATCCAGCTGCCGTGACAACTTTTTACTTGAGGAGGCCGGCTTTGCGGGCAAGCCCCTGCACGCGCGCGTGCTCTTCGCGGATCTCGGCGAGGAGCTTCTCCGGCGGCGAATATTCCATCAGCATCCCGAGCGGCCTGAGCTTCGCGCCGATGGCGGGCGACCTGATGGCGCGCTCGAGCGCGGGAACCAGCGTCCGGGTGACTTCGGCAGGCACGCCGGCGGGCGCGAAGAATCCCACCCAGACTCCGAAGAGCGGTTCCGAGTAGCCGAGTTCCGACAGCGTCGGGATGTCCGGGAAATCCGGATACTTGCTCGAGATGACGATGCCCCGCAGCGTGCCGCTCCTCAGGTGGCCCGTCATCGTGCCGAGCGCGAGGACAACGCCTTCCACGTGCCCGCCGAGCAGGGCGGTGACGGCGGGCGAGGCGCCGGTGAACGGCACCGTGATGAGACCTGCTCCCGTGAGCGAATTGAGCGTCAGCACGCAGAAATCACCCACCGATCCCGCTCCGGCGGTGCCAACGCGCACGCTCGCCGGGTTCTTTTTCGCGTGCTCCGCCATTTGGCCGAGAGTCTTGTAGGGCGCGTCGCCGCGCACGGCGAGAATGGTCGGCGAGCGCATCGCGAGCCCCAGGGGCGTGAGGTCGGTGAGCGGGTTGTAGTTCGCGGTCTTGGGATCGAGGATCGAACGGAAGACAAGCGACGCGTTGTTGGTGAGGATGATGGTGTAGCCGTCGGGCTTTGCCTTGACGACCAGGTCGGTGCCGAGCGCGCCGCCCGCGCCGGGCCGGTTGACGGGGATGATTGCCACCTTGAGCTCGCGCGAGAGCTCGTCGGCGATGGCGCGGGCGGAAGTATCGGTCGCGTCCCCCGGCGCGAGCGGAATGACGAGCGTTACCGGCCCCTTGGGGTAGTCCTGGGCGTGGATCTGGGCGGCAGCGGCGAGCAACAGCGCCGCGCAGGTGTTGAGCGTGATTTTCATTTTCTGAATTCTCCCATCACGGCACCTCGTAGCCCAGCTCCCTGCATTGAGCGTGCGCATAGCGGACGCCTGCGGCGCGCTCCAGTCCGTCCCCGTTTGCGGCGACGACTTTCCCGTCGCGAATGTAGAGAACCATCGGGTAGAACCCCTCGTAGGCTCCGCGCCGATCCTTGTCGTTGATCATCACGCACACCGCCCAGCCGTACTGCCGGGCGCGCAAGACCGTTTCTTTCTGGTAGAGGGGCTTGGGCCCGGCCTTGAACTCGATCAACGCGAAATCGGGCTCCACGAGACGGGTTCTCAAATAGTCGCGGACGATTTTTTCGTAATCCTCCGGGCGCGGGCCGTAATCAAGGACCGCGAGTTCTTCGCGGGTCGGTAGGGGGGATTGGCAGCCGGCGAGCAACGCCAAGGCGACCCAAGTCGCGGCAAGAAACCTCATTCGGGTTGATCGATCAGCGCGTCACGAACGGCGCGCCGAGCTCGTTGCACCCGGTGCGCGCGTAGCGCCAGCCGATGACGTTGTCGTCCGCCCCGCCGTTTGCGGCGACGATCTTCCCGTCGCGGATGAAAAACACCATCGGGTAGGGGCCGTCGTAGGCGCCGCGGGTGTTCTTGTCGTTGATCCACACGCAGACTCCCCAGCCGTATTGAAGCGGGCGCAGCGCTGTGCCCTGCTGGAAGAGCTGCTTGGGTCCGGCCTTGAACTCGACGATCGCGTTGCCGGGATCGAGAAGCTTGCCGAAAAGGTAGTCGCGGATGAGCTTCTCGTAATTGTCCGGGCGTGGGCCGTATTCGTAGGCGGCCATCTCCGACTGAGTCGGCGGAGTCTTGCATCCACCGGTCAGAACGGCCACCGTACCGACGCCGAGGATTGCCAGAAACATCGCGATACGCTGCATTGGAGTTCCGTCCTTTTTCAGTTGAGTGCTGCAAGGTCTTCGGGTGGGATTCTCAGGGTAGCGGCCGAGGTATTTTCCTCCAAATGCGCGATAGAGGCCGTGCCGGGTATCGGGAGCATGACCGGCGAATGCGCAAGCAGCCACGCGAGCGCCACCTGCGCGGGAGGCGCGCCGAGCCCTTTGGCCACCTGCTTCACGCGACGCGAATTGAGCGCCGCTCCGTCGCCGAGCGGATACCACGGAATGAAGGCGACGCCGAGCCGCTCGCAGGCTTTGAGCACGTCTTCCGATTTCCGGTTCTCCAGATTGTATTGGTTCTGCACCGAGACGATGGGCGTGATCCGGCGCGCCGTTTCCAGTTGCTTCAGGCTGACGTTGGAGAGTCCCAGGTGCCGGATCTTGCCGGCGCGCCGGGCCTCCGCGAGCGTGCCCACCGAGTCGGCGAAGGGTACCTGGGGATCCGGAGAGTGAAGCTGATAGAGGTCGATGCGCTCGAGCCTCAAGCGCTTCAAGCTTCCGTCCAACGCCCGGCGCAGATGCTCGGGGCGGCCGTCGGGATCCCAGCGGCGCCTGCTCGGGCGCACGATCCCGCCTTTGGTGCCGATGACAAGGCCCTCGGGGTAGGGATACAGGGTTTCCGCGATGAAGGATTCGGAGGCGTGCGGTCCGTAGCTGTCGGCGGTGTCGAAGAAATTGATGCCGAGCTCAAGCGCCCGATGCAGCAGCAGCTTCGCCGTACGCGGATCGGCCGGCGGGCCCCAGATGTCGCTGCCGTCGGTGGTCACGCGCATTGCGCCGAAACCCATGCGGCGCACGCTGAGCTCGCCGAGCTGCAGCGTTCCTGAGGCAGCCGCTGGATTCTTGTGCTCGTTCAAGCTACTTGGGTTGTGCCACGGTACGCAGATACGGCTTGTGCGTCTTGAAGCCTTGCGGGTATTTTTTCTTCGCCTCCTCGTCGGACACCGAGGTCGGTATGATCACGTCCTGGCCCGGCTTCCAGTTCACCGGCGTCGCCACCGCGTGTTTGGCATTGAGCTGCAGTGAATCGAGCAGGCGCAGAACCTCGTCGAAATTTCGGCCCGCGCTCATCGGATAGATGAGCATCGCCTTCACTTTCTTGTCGGGGCCGATGATGAACACCGAGCGGATCGTGGCATTGTCCGCTGCGGTGCGTTTGCCGCCGCTCGCGTTGGGATGGATCATGTCGTAGAGCTTCGCGACGTTCAGGTCCGAGTCGCCGATCATCGGATAGTTGACCGCGGTCCCTTGCGTCTCCTGGATATCCTTCACCCAGTTCTTGTGATCGCTGACCGGATCGATTGAAAGACCGATGATCTTGGTGTTCCTCCTGTCGAACTCGGGCTTCAATTTCGCCATGTAGCCGAGCTCGGTGGTGCACACGGGCGTGAAATCCTTCGGATGCGAGAAAAGGATCGCCCATTTGTCCCCGATCCATTCGTGGAAGCGGATCTTTCCTTCTGTGGTTTCTGCCGTGAAGTCCGGTGCTTCATCGCCTATGCGAACAGCCATTTTCGACCTCCGTCTTGGTAGCGGGCCGGAACGCCCTGGAGATGGCGCGTTTCCGGTCCTGAGTTGAGAGTGAGAATTCCCGTTGAACGTACGGGTATAAAAAAATTATACTCCGCGCGACGGCTTGAGCTAATGACATTCGAATAATATGCATATTCGGAGGGGGTCCCGTTGACGAATCCCATTGCGAGAATCACCGGCTTTTCCGCGTTGGCTGTCTTGTGCCTCGCGCTGGCGGGGCCGAACCGGGCCCAGACCGCAGACCTTATCCTCGTTCACGGCAAGATCCTGACCCTGGACGAGCGCTCCTCGGTCCGCGACGCAATGGCCGTGAGCGAAGGCAGGATCGCGGCGCTCGGCGGCTCAATGGACATCATGAAGCTTGCCGGGCGCAAGACGCGCGTGGTCGACCTTCGCGGACGCACGGTGATTCCCGGCCTCATCGACTCACACATCCACGCGATCCGCGCGGCGCTCTCCTACAGCGTGGAGGTGAACTGGATCGGCGCCTCCAGCCTCGCAGAGGCGCTCGGCCGCATCCGTGAGGCGGCGCGCGGGGCGAAACCGGGGGATTGGCTCATCGTCGCGGGAGGCTGGACTCCGGAGCAGTTTCAGGAGAAACGGCGGCCCACGCAGACCGAGCTCGCCGCCGCCGCGGGGGAACATCCGGCCTACGTGCAGCTCTTCTACGGCTGGGCGCTGATGACACCCGCGGCGTTCAAGGCCCTCAATATCGCGACCGACGCCGACGTGCCGCCGCGGGGCAAGCTCGACGAGGACGCCAACGGCAACAGGACCGGCGGCATCAGCGGAGATACGGCGACGATCACCGCCCTTTTCTCCCGGCTTCCGTCCCCGAGCTTCGAGCAAAGAGTCGAGGGCACGCGCGCGTTCTTCCGGGAGCTCAACCGCCTCGCGCTCACCGGCGTGGTCGATCCGGGCGGATTCGGCATGGCGCCGCGCGACTATCAGGCGCTGTTCAAGCTGTGGCAGGACAAGGCCCTCACCCTGCGCGTCGCCTACACCGTGTTCGCGCAGAAACGCGGCTCGGAGCTGGAGGACTACCGCAATCTCACGCAGCTCCTGCCGATGGGTATGGGCGACGAGATGCTGCGCTTCAACGGGATCGGCGAAAACGTCGCCTGGGGCATGTACAACAACGACAGCCCATCGGAAACGGACAAGGCGCAGTTCTACGAGATCGCCAAATGGACGGCCGAGCGCCGCATGTCGCTCAACATGCACTGGCACAACGACCGCTCCGTCGGGCAGTTGCTCGACATCTTCGAGCGAGTCGACAGGCAATCGCCGATCAGGGGCTTGCGCTGGGCCATCGCGCATCTCAACGATGCGTCGGCAGCGACGCTGGCGCGCATGAAGGCTCTGGACGTGGGCTGGGCCATGCAAGACGCGATGTACTTCGACGGCGAGCGCTTCCAGAAGGAAAAAGGCGCGGAGGCGGCGCGCCGCGCGCCCCCGCTCAAAACCGCGCTCAGGATCGGCGTGAATGTCGGGGCGGGTACCGACGCGCACCGCGTGGCCTCGTACAATCCCTTCGTCGCCCTGCGCTGGATGCTCGACGGCAAGACCGTCGGAGGCACGCCCTTGCGCGGGCCGGAAGAGACTCCGAGCCGCGAGCAGGCGCTGCGCATGTACACGCTGGGCAGCGCGTGGTTTGCCCACGAGGACGACAAGCGCGGCTCTCTGGTCGTGGGCAAGCTCGCCGATCTCGCGGTCCTGTCGAAGGACTACATGAAAGCGCCGCTCGAGGACATCGGCAGGATCGAGTCGCTGCTGACCATGGTCGGCGGGAAAATCGTGTATGCGGCCGGGCCCTACGCCCGATTCGAGGAAAGCCCCCGGCCCTGACCGGTCGCCGTTACGCCCCTGGGGCCACGACCGTTTCGCACGGCCTGTGTAAAATTCCTACTTTGCGCAGTCGGCCCTGCCGGCATGGCGGGAACGCGGCGTGGCGGAAGAGGGGAGAATACGAGGTGGCGTCTAGCGAAGCGGACAAGCCCGAACGCTCTCCGCTGGTGATCCTGTTCGCCGAGATGCGCGGATTCACGGGCATGTCGGACATGCTCGATCCGGCAATCGTGCTCGGGCGCGTGGGCGAATTCGTGTCCTTGATGGCCAAGGCGGTCGAGACGCACGAGGGTGCCGTGGTGAACATTCTCAGCGACACCGTTATGGCGACCTTCACCGGGCAGGACGACGCTCAGCACGCGGTCGAGGCGGCGCAGGAAATCCAGGCCGGCTTCGCGACCCTCGCTGAGGCGTGGCAGCGCGATTTCGGCATCCGCGCGGCAGTGTCGCAGGGGCTGCACTGCGGGGACGCCGTGGTCGGATTCGCGAAAGAAAGCCCGACCCCCGAGCAGCTCTTCGTCTTCGGCGACTGCGTGAGTATCGCCAACCGCCTGCTGCACCGCGCGCGCGCGGGCGAATTCGTCCTCTCGGAGACGCTGATGGACCTCGCCGCCGAGATGGGAGTCACGATCGACGCCGAAGAACTACCGCCGCTGGAAATCCCGCGCCGCGATCCAATCAAGCTCTTCGGCGTGCTCGTCGATACGCGGCTGGATTTCACCCACGAGTAGAGCCGGCCCTCAGCGCCAGAACGCCAGGATCATTCCGACCATCTGCAGCATCACGAAGTAGTACGCGGCGTTGATCCAGAACAGCTTCCAGGATTTGCCTTCCGGGACGGCTCATCCGTGCGCGCGCTTGGCAGTCTTGGAGCGAAACGCGGAAATCTTGGCGGTTCCGTGCGCGAAAATCCTGATCTGATTGCGCCCCCGGCTTTTCGCGTCGTAGAGAGCCTTGTCAGCCGCGCGGAGCAAGGGCGCGGGTTCCGCCGCGTGATCGGGGAAGATCGCCACGCCCAGCGATGCGGTGACGCCCCTGAGACGGCCGCTTTCTTCCCGTATCGCCGAGCAAATCGCCTCGCCCCTCCTGCGCGCGCTCTGGAGAGTGGCGTTGGGAAGCACCAGCGTGAACTCCTCGCCCCCGTAGCGGCAGGCGATGTCCGTGCCCCGGATATGGCGCTTGAGCAGCGTCGCGATTTCCGTGAGCACGAAATCGCCGGCGGCGTGTCCCGCGGTGTCGTTCACCCGCTTGAAGCGGTCCAAGTCGATCATGATCACCGCGACGCGAATGCTTTCGCGTGCGGCGCGCATCAGCTCGCGGGACAAATAGTCCCGTAGAAAGCGCCGGTTGTAGAGATTGGTCAGAGGATCCCGGATCGCCTCCTCCTTGAGGGTCTTCAAGGCCTGAGCGAGCGCCTCGAAGGTGCGGCGGCGCTCGCCGACGACCGCGTTGAGCACAAGTCCCGTGGAAACCAGGGTGCCCATGAACGCGAGCAGCAGCAGGAGCGAAGTAGTCAGCGCCGCCGATGCAAACGGCCCGCGTCCCTGGAGCGTGTGCCACACCGCGATGGTGCACACCAGGGCATTCAGCGCGGTCAGCTCTCGCCCCCCGAAGCGCAGAGCCGCCCAGATCACGAACGGCAGGACCGCGAACGTGAGCGGCAGCGAAGGCAGGGTGGGGGCCAATGCGTCGCTGAAGATCGCGTAGGTCACCGCGAGCGTGGGCAGGGCGATGAGGAGCACCCGACCGGCGTAGGATAGGGGACGGGAGATGCCCGTCTGATGCCGTTCACGTACTACAGCGTTCACGTTGCACTTTTCTTTCTTGGAGAATCAGTAGATTACGAGCGCTTCTTACCGTGTAGTATAAGCTTCAAATCGCCGCTATGCCAGCCCCTGGGGGTCATTCGTGAACTATGACGCGGTCGCAGGCAGAACCGGGGGGGTCCATTGTGAAATATGACGCGGTCATGAAATGCGCGTCGCAGTAATCGGGGCCGGGCCGGCCGGCCTCCTGTTCTCGCTGCTCGCCAAGCGCCGCTATCCTTCCTGGCGGATCGAGGTCGCCGAGCAGAATCCCGAAGGGGCGACCTACGGATTCGGGGTGGTGTTCTCTGACGGCGCGCTGGCGTTTCTCGAGCGCGATGAGCCGCAACTCTCGAACATCATGCAGGCGGCGATGGAGCGCTGGGCGATGCAGCGCATCGTGCACCGCGACGAGCGCGTGGACATCGACGGCAACGGCTTTTCCGCCATCGGGCGTCTTGCGCTCCAGGAAATCCTGCGAAAACTGTGCCGTGACGCCGGCGTGAACGTCGGGTATGGCCGCGCCGTGACGGCGCTCGAGGAGCTCGATGGCGCCGACGTCGTCGTCGGGGCCGACGGATCGAATTCGCTGGTGCGAGGAGCACTGCAAGCGCTGTTTCAGCCGAAGATCGAGCTGCTCACCAACCGCTTCGCGTGGTACGGCACGACGCAGCCGTTCGAATGTCTCACGCTCACTTTTCGCGACAACGAGCACGGCGCATTTGTCGCTCATCATTACCGTCACGCGCCGGCAATGAGCACCTTCGTCGTCGAGTGCGATGAGGCCACCTGGAAAAGGGCAGCACTCGGCCGGATGGACGACGCCCAGTCGCGCGCGTACTGCGAGCGCGTGTTTGCGCCGGATCTGGGAGGGCATCCTCTGGCCTCGAACAAGTCGCTGTGGCGGCAGTTTCCGCTGCTGTCGAACCTGCGCTGGTCCTCGGGAAAGTTCGTCCTGATCGGCGATGCGCTGCGCACCGTGCATTTCTCGATCGGTTCCGGAACGCGCCTCGCGTTCGAGGACGCGATCGCGCTCGACCGGGCGTTCGGCGAGGCGGGCGAGGACGTGCCGCGCGCGCTCGCGGCGTTCGAGCGCGAGCGCAGGCCCGTCGTGGAAAAACTGCTCGCCGCGGCGAACGCGAGCTCGTACTGGTACGAGCGCTTTCCGGAAAGAATGCGCGAGGCGCCCTGGCGGCTCGCGTACGACTACATGACGAGAAGCGGGCGCATGACGGACGATCGCTTGCGGGAGCAGGCGCCGAAATTCATGCGAAGAGTCGAGGCGGAGAGAGAGGGCAGAAGCTGATGCGCGGCGTGCTACACTCGCGGCTACGACGGGACCCGAGAATGGACTTGGCTACGAAGGAGCAGTCAAAGAGTAGCGCCATCAGCGAGCTGCAAAGGCACCTGCAGGACGGAAGTTTCGTCGTCACCGCCGAGCTTTCCCCGCCGGTGTCCACCGATCCCGCCGAATTCATCGACCACGCGCTCGCGTTGCGCGGGCTCGTCACAGCGATCAATGTGACCGACGGCGCGGGATCGAGAGCGCACATGTCGAGTCTCGCGGCGGCGCACTTCCTGGTGCGAAGCGGCGTCGAGCCCGTTCTGCAGATCACCTGTCGCGACCGGAATCGCATTGCGCTGCAGGCCGAGCTGCTCGGCGCCGCCGCGCTCGGCATACGCAATATTCTCGCGCTGCGCGGCGACGACCCGAAGCTCGGCGACCAGCCCGACACCAAGCCCGTTTTCGACCTGGATACGACGGCCTTGCTCGCAACCGCGCAGCAGATGCGCTCGGAGCACCGGCTTCCCTCGGGCACCGAGATCAAGGGCGCCGTGAAGTTCGTGCTGGGCGCGGCGGAGCTGCCGGTCGATCCTCCGGCCGGCTGGCGTCCCAACGGATTGGTCTCCAAGATGGAAGCCGGCGCCGAATTCATCCAGACGCAGTTCTGCATGGATCCCGACGCGGTGCGGCGCTACGCGGCGCGATTGCTCGAACTGGGCGTGGCGCAAAAGCTGCCGATCCTGATCGGCATCGCCCCGATTCCTTCGGCACGCTCGGCGCGCTGGATGAGGGAGAAGCTCTTCGGGGCGATGATCCCGGACCGGGTCGTGGAGCGGCTCGAGCGCGCCGCCGACCCGAAAGCCGAGGGCAGAAGAATCTGTGTCGAGCTTCTGCAGCAGCTCGTGGAGACTCCGGGCGTGGCGGGCGCGCACGTGATGGCGCCGGCTTTCCATTCCGCGATCGGTCCCGTGATCGAGGCCTCCCGCGTCGCTGGAACGAAACGCGCGGGCGCGAGGCGCGGCTAGCTGGCGCCACCCGCGTGCCTAGGCCATGAAAATGCCGCCGTTCACGTCGATGACCGCGCCGGTCATATAGCCGGCCTCGTCGGAGGCGAGAAACGCGATTGCAGCCGCCACCTCCTGCGGGGTGCCGGCGCGCCCGACTGGGATATTCCTTGCGATCTCCGCGTTCTTTTCCCCGCCGTGCAGCGCCGCCATGGCGGTGTCGATGTAGCCGGGTGCGACGCAGTTCGCGGTGATGCCCTCGCGCCCGAATTCACCGGCGATCGAGCGCGAGAGCGCGAGCAGGCCGGCCTTGGCCGCCATGTAGCTCACGCCCGAGATATAAGTGCGCGAGCGCCCGGCGAGGGAGGACACGCAGACGATGCGCCCCCAGCGCCGTTCGCGCATGAACGGGATGAACGCGCGGCACATTCGAAGCGCCGCGGAGAGATTGACCTCCAGCACGGCGTTCCATTCCTCGACCGTCATCTCGAGCAGGCCCGCGGTGCGCCCGTCGCGCCGAGGGGAAGGGATGCCCGCGTTGTTGATGAGGATGGACACCGGATCCCACCGCGAGCGCACCGCCTGGTCGAGTTTCGTTCCGGCATCGGGGTGCGCGATGTCCTGCGCGATCGGGAGCGTACGATCCGAAAGCAGACGCGCGGCCGCCGCGCGCACGGCGTCGGCGTCCTTGTCCACCATCGCAACGCGGTGTCCTGCGGCAAGAAGAGCCTCCGCGGTCGCCAGGCCGATTCCGCGCGCTGCGCCGGTGACCAGCGCGGTGCGCGAAACGCTGCGTTGATCGGTGGCGGCCATGAGAGCCGCCATGATGCCCGATCAGGGCGAGGCGTGGTAGACGGGCTAGTCCGGCGCGTGGTGTTCCCGGCCAGGCGGTACAATTGGCGCGACTGGGAATGTCAGTTCGGAGGGGGACCATGACGGTTCGTTCTTTGCAGCACATCGCTCTTGCCGTGCCGGATGCGACGGTCGGCAGGAAGTTCTACACCGATTTCGGCATGGAGGCCCGCGAGTTCGGCCAATGCATCGTCATGCGCTGCCAGGGCCGCGATCAGGACCAGGTGATCCTGGTCGAGGGCAAGAAGAAGCACATGCACCATGTGTGTTTCGGGACGAAGGCCGATGAGCTCGAAGGTTTGAAGAAGCGGCTCGCGCAAGCGGGCGTGAAGCTCGTGGACGCGCCCAAGGAAACGCCTGGCGAAGGCATCTGGTTCCGCGACCCCGACAATCTGCTCGTGAACGTGCGCGTCGCGGAAGCCGCGAAGTGGCGGACCGTCGCGGAGTGGAAGATCAACAACCCGGGCCACCTCAACCGTGCCGGCGTCCCCGGGCATCCGAAGCGCGACGTCCAGGTGCGGCCTACGCGGCTCGGGCATACTCTGCGCTTCACGGCGCAGATGGACAAGATGGTGGACTTCTATACGCGCGTCGTCGGCCTGCAGCTCTCGGACCGCGCGCAGGACATCGTCGCCTTCATGCGCGGGCACGGAGGGAGCGACCACCACATCTTCGGCTACATCAAGTCGGACCGGCCGGGCTTCCACCACGCGAGCTTCGAAGTCGGCAACGTCGACGAGATCGGCATGGGTGCCTGCCGGCTGCTCGACAAGGGGTACAAGGACGGCTGGGGATTCGGCCGGCACGTGATCGGCTCGAACTTCTTCCACTACATCCGCGATCCGTGGGACAGCATGGCCGAGTATTTCTGCGACATCGACTACATCCCGGCGGACTCGAACTGGAAGGCGACCAACTACCCGGCGGAGGACTCCCTTTATGTCTGGGGTCCGAAGCCCCCCGAAGCCTTCGGGATGAATTTCGAGACGGCCTAGAGCCCTCACCCGCTCGCTGCGCTCGCCTCCCTCTCCCGCTTGCGGGAGAGGGTAGGGGTGAGGGTCTACGCCGCGAGCGAGATGACCGAATCCTCGTACTTGCCCGGCCCCATGTCGCCTTCGGCGAAGATGCGCCCATGTCGCCTTCGGCGAAGATGCGGCGCTCGGCGATCCACCGGAAGGATTCCTCGAACACCTCTTTCGTGTAGGGCTCGAACACGATGCGCTCGCCCGGACCCCAGCGCCGCGTGTCCATCTGTTCGAGGAAGCGCGCCGGGAATTCCTTTCTGTAGTAGTGCGTGTAGAGTTCGGGACGCAGATCGATGTCGCGCTGCGCCTTGCGCAGGGCGCGGAAATATTTGCGCAGATCCTCAGGATCGGGGTCACCCGTGATCGAGGTGGCCATCATGAACGTGGTGTCGATCACCTTGCGGAAGCCGAGCTGCTCGAGGAAGTAATAGGGGCCGCTGAATAGCGAGGCCGCCGGTACTTTGCGATCGATCAGCTTCTCCAGGCGGCTGAACAAGAGCCCGTCGGCAAAAGAGAGCTCGATTTCGGCTAGGGCCATGTATTGCTCGAGCCCCTGAATGCTGGAGTAGTGGCTGCCCGACTGGTAGCCGACCGAGATCGGAACGCCCATCAGGTCCGACGGATGCCTGATATCGGATTCCGGCGGCACGAATACGCCGCAGGGCGCGACCGAGTAGGCGTCGGCGTAGAGCTTGCCGTGGCCGGTGGAAGCGGCGACGTTCACGGTCCAGTGGCAGGCGCCGCTCACGTCGCAGGAGCGGCCCTGCTCGATACTCTGGTAAGCGCCGCTCTTGTTCGGAGTGGCGTGTTTTTTCGCCACGTCGCCCGGACCGTAGTTGTCGCGGAATTCGTAATCGAGGCCTTCGGTCTTGAAGTAGCCCTTTTCCTCGGCCACCCATTCCTGCAGCCTGAAGTGAGGGGAAATCACGAACTTTGACATCGAATCCTCCAGGATATCCGGCGCAGGCAAAATCTACTCCGACAAAAGATGGAATGCAAAGGAAATTCGCCGTGGGATTCGTCCCATCGGCCGTAAAATAGTGGCCATGGAATTTCTTGTCGACGGCGTGCAGCGGAAAATCGAGATCACGGCCCTCGTCATCGCCGGCTGGACCGGGCGGGACAAGGCCGCGGTCGAACACCACATCGCCGAACTTGCGGCGATCGGGGTCAAGCGCCCGCGGGTCGTGCCCTGCTTCTACCGCGTCGGCGCAAACCTGCTCACCACGAACGGCGAAGTTGAGGTCGTCGGTGAAGACTCGAGCGGAGAGGTCGAGTTCGTGCTGGTTGCGGCGCCCGACTCCCTGTGCGTGGGGGTCGGCTCGGATCACACCAACCGGAAAGTCGAGGCCTACGGCGTCACCGTTTCCAAGCAGATGTGCCCCAAGCCTATCGGCAGGGAGCTGTGGTCTTTCGACGAGGTGGAAGGGCATTGGGATCGGCTGGTGCTGCGCTCGCATGTGACGCGCAATGGAATACGCCGGCTTTACCAGGAGGGCACGGTCAATGCGATGCTCGCGCCCCACGAGCTGCTCGCGCGTTTTGCGGGCTCGCCGGGGGTGCTTGCGAGGCGAGATCGGCGGCGGCGAGCGATTCGAGATCGAGTTGCACGACCCGGTGAAGAATCGAAGCCTCAGACATGAGTATGCAATCCGCGCGCTCGAGATCGCGGACTGAAGGGCGGCGAGAAGCATGAAACCTTGAACGGAGACCTCATGGCAATCCAGAAAGAGCATAAGGAGTTCTACAAGGTGGACCTCGACCGTGGCTGGGAAAAGCTGCCCGGTTATCCGGACGGGATCCGGCAGCAGGTGCTTGCCGGATTCCTCGACGAGAAAAAAAAGCGCGGTTTTCGCACGCGACATCTGCGGTTTGACCCCGGCGTATACACCGCTGAGCCCTTCGTGCACGATTACTGGGAAGAGGTGTACCTCGTCTCGGGCGATCTGATCGTCGGCAACGACAGGAACGGCAAAGGCGGCGTCCGCTTCGGCCCCAGCACGTACGCTTGCCGCCCGCCGGGAACGCTCCACGGACCATTCAAATCGGAGACAGGCTGTCTCCTGCTCGAAATGCATTACTACGACGAAAGCGCGAGGCGCTAGCCGCCGAGGCAAAACCCAATGGCTGAAGCTGCCTTCCGCCCGATCGCGGCGCTCGCGCAGGAGCTCGCCGAGGGCGAGACCACGAGCCGCAAGCTCGTCGAGGCGGCGCTCGTGCGCATCGCCGACGCGGGCGGCGAAGGCGGGCGCGTTTTCACCAAGGTGCACGCCCAGGGCGCACTGCTCGCCGCCGACGCCTCCGACCGGTTGAGAAAGGAGGGCGTGGTGCCCTCTGCGCTGGCGGGACTGCCGGTTTCGATCAAGGATCTTTTCGACATCGCCGGCGAGGTCACGACCGCCGGCTCGAAGATCCTGCGCGACGCTCCTCCGGCGACCGCGGACGCGGTCGCCGTCGCGCGGCTGCGCGCAGCCGGGGCCGTGGTCATCGGCCGCAGCAACATGAGCGAGTTCGCTTTTTCCGGGATCGGCATCAACCCGCATTACGGCACGCCCGCCAATCCCTACGACCGCGGCAAGCGAAGGATTCCCGGCGGATCGTCCTCGGGCGCGGCCGTATCGGTCGCAGACGGCATGGCGGCATTCGCGCTCGGTACCGACACCGGCGGCTCGGTGCGCATTCCGGCGGCGCTGTGCGGAATTGCCGGATTCAAGCCGACCCGGAGGCGCGTTCCGCTCGTCGGGGCGTTTCCAGATCGGACCACCCTCGATTCCGTCGGGCCGCTCGCGCCCACGGCGGCCTGCTGCGCAACCGTCTTTCAGGTGCTCGCGGGCGAGTCGCCGCGCCCGCTCACGGCCGCCGAGTTTCCGGGGCTGCGCCTCGGCGTGCCGAAAAATCACATGCTGGAGGATCTCGACATCGAAGTCGCCGAGGCATTCGATGCGGCGATGCAACGCCTGTCGCGACGCGGAGCGGTGATCGTGCCGCTCGCCGTGCCGGAATTCGACGAGGCGGCGAAGGCGAACTCAGGGGGCGGGATTTCCCCGCCCGAGGCCTACGCCGTGCATCGCAGATGGATCGATCGCGAGCAGGAGATCGACCCGCGCGTGCTGGAGCGGATCCTGCGCGGGGGATTCGTCCTGGCGGCCGATTACATCGAATTGCTCGCGACCCGCGCCCGACTCATGCGGCGTTTCACGCGGGCGCAGTACGATATCGACGTCATGGTGATGCCCACTGTGCCGCGCATCGCTCCTCCGATCGAGGGTCTGGAGCGCAGCGCCGAGACTTTCCGCCTGGCGAACGGCAACATGCTGCGCAACACCAGCCTCATCAATTTCCTCGACGGGTGCGCGCTCACGCTGCCGATTCACGCGCCCCGGCAGGCGCCGGTCGGGCTGATGGTGGTCGGTTTTTCGGGCGAGGACGAGCGCGTCCTCTCGGCGGGGCTCGCGATCGAGGCCGCGTTGGCCTACCAAGGGCCGGTTCTCGTAGAATGAACATCCAAACGGAGGGGATCATGAGACACAAAACACCAAGCACGGTCGCCATCGGTTTTGCCGCTGCGCTCCTCGCCGCCGGGCCGGCGCTCGCGCAACAGAAAGTGAAGATCGGCTTCATCACGACGCTCTCCGGCCCCCAGGGGGTCGTCGGCGAGTACATGAAGAACTCGGTCGAGCTCGCCCTCGATCACCTCGGGCGCAAGATGGCTGGGCTCGAGGTCGAGGTGATCTACGGCGACGACCAGGTGAAGCCCGACGTCGGCAAGCAGGTCGCTGACGAGATGCTGAAGAAACACCAGGTCGACTTCGTGGCGGGAATCATCTGGTCGAACGTCATGCTCGCAGTCGCGCCCACGGTCACCGACGCGGGCAAGTTCATGATCGGCACGAACGCCGGCCCGCACGAGCTCGCCGGCAAGATGTGCAACGAGCTGTTCTTCACCACTTCCTGGCAGAACGACGATACGCCCGAGGCGATGGGAAAGGTGATGCAGGACCAGGGCATCACCGACGTGTACGTCATGGCGCCGAACTATGCGGCCGGCAAAGACATGGTGAACGGGTTCAAGCGCTCCTACAAGGGTAGCATCGTCGACGAGGTCTATACACGCCTCGGGCAGACGGACTACCAGGCGGAGCTCTCCCAGCTGCGCTCCAAGAATCCGAAGGCGGTATTCGTTTTCTACCCGGGCGGCATGGGCATCTCGTTCCTGCGGCAGTACTCGGAAGCGGGCCTTCGCGGGCAGTTCCCGCTGTATTCAGTGTATACGGTGGACGAGATCTCGATCCCGGCGGTGAAGCATGCCGCGCTCGGCCAATACGAGACCCGCTACTGGAGCCCGGACCTGAAGAATCCGGCGAACCAGAAATACGTTTCGGACTACCGCAAGAAATACGGCAAGATGCCGGTCTTCTACGGAGCGCAGAGCTACGATGGCATCCTGCTGATCGATTCGGCGGTGCGCGCCGTCAAGGGCAATCTCACCGACAAGAAAGGAATGATCGCCGCGATGCGCAAGGCAAACTTCGCCTCCACGCGGGGCAAGTTCGCCTACAACACCAACCATTTCCCGATCCAGAACTTCTATCTGCTGAAGACGGTCACCGGGCCGGCGGGCCAGGATCCGGTGATGGAGATCCAGAAAACGGTTTTCACCAACCACAAGGATTCCTACGCCAAGGAATGCGGGATGAGGTGGTAGGGGCAGCGGGCCTTCTGCAACGAACCTGGGGCGCGGTCTGACCGCGCCCCTTTTGTTTTTCGCATGAATATCGTTCTGGTCCTCGAGCAGACTCTCAACGGGCTGCAGCTCGGGGTGATGCTGTTCCTGATGGCGGCGGGCCTGACGCTCGTCTT
>Ga0193733_1000244_pt1 | contig 19451 bp, 19 predicted proteins | sample U1s2metaG_FD_145076 | JGI IMG/M metagenome (GOLD analysis project Ga0193733, IMG submission 145076) | Soil microbial communities from a riparian zone of the East river system, Colorado, United States - U1s2 | ecosystem: Environmental > Terrestrial > Soil > Riparian zone | place: USA: East River...
ATTACCGTGCAATTCGTCGTCACCGACACGGCGAAGAACGTCCCGGTCGTCTACCGCGGCCTCCTCCCGGACCTGTTTCGCGAGGGCAAAGGCGTGGTGACTCAAGGAAAGCTCGGTGCGGACGGAATTTTCTACGCGAGCGAGGTGCTCGCCAAACACGACGAGAACTACATGCCCCCGGCGGCGGCCGACGCGATCAAGCAAGCCAAGTCCATCAACGAAAAGGCGGCGCACACCCTGGTGCAGGGTGGCGCCGGACGCAAATGATCCCTGAAATCGGTCAGCTCGCTCTCGCTCTCGCGCTGTGCCTTGCGCTCGCCCAGGCTTCCCTCGGACTTGCGGGGGCGGCTCGCGGCAATGGCGTGTGGATGGGTGCGGTGCGACCCGCCGCGCAAGGGCAGTTCGTCTTCGTGGCCATCGCCTTCGGCTGCCTTACCTATAGTTTCGTCGCGAACGACTTCACCGTCGCCTACGTCGCTTCCAATTCCAATTCCGCGCTTCCCGTCGCCTACCGCGTCACAGGCGTATGGGGCGGGCACGAAGGCTCGATCCTGCTGTGGACGCTGATACTCGGCGTATGGACGCTCGGCGTGACGTTGTTCAGCCGCCACCTCCCCGACGATATGGTGGCGCGGGTGCTGGGCGTGATGGGAATCGTGAGCACCGGGTTTCTCCTGTTCACGTTATTTACCTCGAATCCTTTTCTGCGGGTCTTCCCGGCGCCCGTCGACGGGCGCGACCTGAACCCGCTGCTCCAGGATCCGGGCATGGTGATCCATCCGCCGATGCTCTACATGGGCTACGTCGGCTTTTCGATCGCATTCTCCTTTGCCATCGCGGCGCTCATGAGCGGGCGGCTCGATGCAGCGTGGGCGCGCTGGTCACGCCCGTGGACGACGGCGGCTTGGGCGTTCCTCACCGTGGGCATCGCGCTCGGCAGCGGGTGGGCATACTATGAGCTCGGCTGGGGCGGCTGGTGGTTCTGGGATCCGGTAGAGAATGCCTCTTTCATGCCCTGGCTCGTCGGCACGGCGCTCATCCATTCGCTCGCGGTGACGGAGAAGCGCGGAGCTTTTCGCAGCTGGACCGTGCTGCTCGCGATCGTCGCCTTTGCCCTCTCCTTGCTCGGGACGTTCCTGGTGCGCTCCGGAGTCCTGACATCCGTGCACGCTTTCGCGGTCGATCCCACACGCGGCATCTTCATCCTGGCGCTGTTCGCGCTTTTCATCGGCGGGGCACTCGTGCTGTACGCCTGGCGCACCTCGCGCATCGGACTGGGCGGGGACTTTAAACTCGTCTCGCGCGAGTCGATGCTGCTCGCGAACAACGTATTCTTTGCTGCAGCTGCGGGGACGGTTCTTCTTGGAACTATTTTTCCATTGGCGATGGACGCGCTGAACCTCGGTAAATACTCGGTAGGGCCTCCGTATTTCGAGCTCGTGTTCGTTCCGATAATGGCGCCGGCCTTGTTTCTCATGGGGATCGGTCCGCTGGCGCGCTGGAAAAAAGCGAGCCTTCCCGATCTCGCCACGCGCCTGCGCTGGGCCTTTGCGACAAGTCTCGCTGCGGGGCTCGCGCTTCCGTTCGCAATGGGACGCTGGAGCGCGCTGGCTGCCTTCGGTCTGCTGCTCGCAGCATGGGTCGCAGCGAGCGGCATCGTTCAGTTGTACGAAAAGACCAGGAACGCGGCGAACGGCGCGAGTGCGTGGGCGCGACTGCGCAGCACGCCGCGAGCAACCTACGGCATGCTGCTCGCGCACTTCGGCGTAGCCGTGTTCGTGGTCGGGGTGACGCTGGTGAAAGGCTACGACAGCGAGCGCGACGTGCGCATGGAGCCGGGCGACATCGTGGAGCTCGGCGGCTACACGTTCCGACTCGACGGCGTGAGGGACGTGCAGGGGCCGAACTACGTCGCCGCTCGCGCCCAAATCCAAGTCAGCAAGAACGGACGAGCATTCACCACCCTCTATCCCGAGAAACGCATCTACACGGTGCAGAACATGCCGATGACCGAAGCCGCGATCGATACCGGTTTCACGCGCGATCTGTATGTTTCATTGGGCGATGCGGTGAGCGCTACGGCCTGGGTCGTGAAGGTGCAGCACAAGCCCTTCATCGACTGGATCTGGGGCGGATGCCTCTTGATGGCGCTGGGCGGCGCGCTCGCCGCAAGCGACCGCCGCTATCGGGTTGCGGCGAAACGGCAGGAGCCGTACGCCGCGGCGCAGATTGCACCGTAGTCATCTCCCGGAAAGCAATCGTGAATCGCTTCGTCCTCCCGCTCGGCATCTTCGCGGCGCTGATCGCTTTGCTCGGAGTCGGTCTCACGCTCAATCCGCGCGAAGTGCCCTCGCCCCTCATCGGCAAGCCCGCGCCGCATTTCGAGCTGCCGCAGCTACACGAGACCGCGAAGACGTTCACGGAAAAGGACATGCTGGGCAAGGTCTGGGTCCTCAACGTGTGGGCCTCCTGGTGCGTCACCTGCCGCGAGGAACACCCCGTGCTCCTCGACCTCGCCGCCCGCAGCACCGTACCGCTCTATGGGCTCAACTACAAGGACAAGCGCGAAGACGGCCTCGCATGGCTGAAAAGCATGGGCGATCCCTACCGCCTTTCGATCTACGATCTCGACGGCAAGGTCGGCATCGACTACGGCGTCTACGGCGTGCCCGAGACCTACGTGATCGACAAGCGCGGTGTCATCCGTTACAAGCGCATCGGCGCGCTCACGCCGCAGATCGTCAAGGAAAAGTTGCTGCCACTGGTGGAGGAACTCGGCCGTGCCTAGGTTTCTTGCGTTTCTATTGCTCGTCTCGCCGGCTCCGTGGGCTCACGCGAAGGAAGCGGCCCCGGCGGCGGCGGATCCGGCGCTCGAGCAGAGGGTCATGACGCTCGCCTCCGAGCTGCGCTGCCTCGTGTGCCAGAACCAGACCATCGCCGACTCGAACGCACCGCTCGCCGAGGACCTGAGGAACCAGGTCCGGCAAAAGGTACGGCAGGGGGCGAGCGACTCGGAAATCCTTGACTACATGGTCGCCCGCTATGGCGACTTCGTCCTGTATCGTCCGCCATTCAAGCTCACGACGGTGCTGCTGTGGTTCGGGCCGTTGCTGCTGCTCGCGGCCGGGTTCGCCGTCCTCGTCCGCCGCGTGCTGCGGCGGCGACCGGCGCAGGATCTCGAAATGACCGCCTCCGAGCATAGGCGCGCTCAGACGCTTCTCGCCGGGAACGAAGCGGAGCCGCGATGACCGTTTTTCTGGTGATCGGCGCACTGCTCATCGCCGGCGCCGTGCTGTTCATCGTGCCGCCGCTGCTTAGCCGCCCCTCGCGCGCGGGGACAACGCGCGATGCCGTCAATGTCGCGGTATACCGCGATCAGCTGCGCGAGCTCGAAGCCGACCTGCGCGCCGGAACGCTGGCCGCCGACCAGCACGAAAAAGCGCGCCGCGAGATCGAAGCGCGCCTGCTCGCCGACGTGGGCGGGGGCGAGGCCCCGGCGCAATCTCCGCGACACGCGCGCGCCGCCGCGCTCGCTCTGGGTCTGGCCGTTCCGATTTGCGCGCTCGCCGTCTACGTGGCGGTCGGCCACCCCCGGGCCCTCTTGCCGCAGACCGCCGAGGGCGGAAATCAGCACGGATTGAGCGCGCAGCAGTTCGAGGCGCTGGTCTCGCGCCTCGCGGCGCGCCTGAAGGACAACCCCGAGGATGCTGAGGGCTGGATGATGCTGGGGCGCTCGTACGCGGTGCTGGGGCGCTTCGGCGAGTCGAGCGAAGCCTACGCCAAGGCCGCTGCGCGCATGCCGCGCGACGCCCAGCTCCTCGCGGATTACGCGGACGCTCTCGCGATGGCGCAGGGCAGGACGCTGCAGGGGGAGCCGGAAAAAATCATACTGCGCGCGCTCACCATCGACCCCGACAACGTGAAGGCGCTGCTCCTCGCAGGCACCGCCGCCTTCAACCGTAGCGACCACCCCGCTGCGATACGCCATTGGAAACGCGTGCTGGGGCTTCTCCCGAAGGAGTCCGACATGATTCAAAGGGTGCAGGCGAGCATCGCGGAGGCGCGCTCTCTGGCCGGCTCTCCTGGCGGAAAGGCGCAGGTCGCGAAACCTGCACAAGCCCGAGGTGGAAGCCGCGTGAGCGGCGTGGTCAGGCTCGCGCCGGAGCTCGCCGGAAAAGTCTCCCCCGGCGACACCGTTTTCATTTTCGCCCGGGCCGCCGAAGGTCCGCGTGTGCCGCTCGCCGTCCTGCGCAAGCGCGGCAGTGATCTTCCCGCCGAGTTCACCCTCGACGATTCGATGGCGATGGCGCCGCAGATGAAGCTCTCCGCCTTCCCGCGCGTGATCATCGGCGCGCGCGTCTCGAAATCCGCCAACGCCACCGCGAGTCCCGGCGACCTGCAGGGCCTGAGCGCCCCCGTGAAGGTCGGCGCCAAGAGCGTCAGCGTAGTGATCGACACCGAGCTGCGCGAGGCTGCCGGAAAATGACGATGGCCACTGGGATGAGGTCGCCGTGGCACGCGGAAAACCGATGAACCTCGGTGAATCGACCGCCTACGGGCGCCTCGCGGAGAACGTCATGCACTTCGCCCGCGTGCTGCGCGCTGCGGGCCTGCCGATCGGGCCGGATCGCGTGCTCGACGCGGTGCGGGCGCTGGAAGTCGCCGGAGTCGAGCGGCGCGAGGACTTCTACTGGACGCTCGCCAGCGTCTTTCTCGGCCGGCGCGAGCAGTTCGAGATCTACGACCAAGCGTTCCACATCTTCTGGCGCGACCCACAGCTCCTCGAGCGCGTCATGGCGATGTTCCTGCCGCAGGTCTATGGACGCCAGGGCCGCAGCGAGGAGCCTTCGGCGTCCAATCGCGTCGCCGACGCGCTTTACCCGAAGCCGAAAAAACCCAGGGAAACCCCCGCGGAGCCGCCGCAGGAAACCGAGCTCGATGCGACCTTCAGCTTTTCGTCGCGAGAAGTGCTGCAGCACGCCGACTTCGAGACGATGACGAGCGAAGAGATCGCACAGGCGAAGAAAATGCTCGCGAACCTGCGCCTGCCCATCCCGGAGATCCGCACCCGGCGCTTCGAACCCGACACGCGCGGCGCGCGAGTCGACCTGCGCGCGAGCTTGCGCGCGAGCCTCAGGAACGGCGCGAAAATCATCCCGCTCAAGCGGCGCTCGCCCCAGCGGCGCCATCCACCGCTCGTGGTCTTGTGCGACGTGTCGGGCTCGATGAACCGCTACTCGAGGATGTTTCTCCACTTCCTGCACACGATCACCAACGACCGCGACCGCGTGACGAGCTTCGTCTTCGGCACGCGGCTCACCAACATCAGCCGGTACCTGCGCCATCGCGACGTGGACGTCGCGATGGGCGGGGTGTCGGACGCGATCGCGGACTGGTCGGGCGGCACGCGCATCGGCAATTGCCTGCGGGAATTCAATCTGCGATGGTCGCGCAGAGTGCTCGGACAAAACGCGGTCGTGGTGATGATCTCCGACGGCCTCGACGGCGACGTCGGCGAAGGACTGGCGAAGGAGATGGAGCGCCTGCACAAGTCGTGCAGGAAGCTCATCTGGCTGAATCCGCTCCTGCGTTACCCGGGATTCGAGGCGCGGCCGGCCGGCGTGCGCGCGATGCTGCCGCACGTGGACGAGTTCCTGCCGGTGCACAACGTCGCGAGTCTGATCGAGCTCGCCCGCGCGCTCGAGGGCTCGCACGAATACCGCCGCGCGGCGTGACCTGCTTCGGCGCCCCCGACCGGGTGCGCTTTCCCTGCCGAATGTGCATATTCCACAGTAAAGCGGTGGAAGGCTTCACTGTGCTTGTCTCTCCCGAAACCTAAGCTGGTTACCGTGCAGGAAGGTTTTGCACGGGCCGGGTAAACCGGAAACGCGACGGGACAAGGAGCACAGACATGATCAAGAACACCGACTCGCACTCCAGCATGGATCAGCGCCTCGAGAGCATCCAGGTGAGCAAAAGCGACCGGCGGATCGCCAAGGAACACATGCGCGACGCGGACTCCGTCGCAGACCTCATCTGCCGCGCCGCCAAGAAACTCCGGTCCGCCGAGGGCCTGTTGAGCAGGCTGTTCGTGCACCGCACCCAGTAGGGACCCTCGGAGGGGCGCCCTCCGGGAACGGGCAGGCTACCCTCCGCTCAGGTCGGGGTTTCAATTTCGAACGCCGCCACTTCGGTCGGATCGACGCTGTAAGGATGCCCGAAGCTGATCGATCCCCGGCCCTGAAGCACGACCTCCTCGCGCTTCACGGCCATTTCAGGCTGGCCGTGAAACGTGACGAAAGTGCCGTTGGAACTGACATCGACCAGAACGAATTTGTCGCGGCGGCGCTCAATGCGCGCATGCTCGCGAGAGGCCTTGCGGTCCGCTATGACGATATCGCAGGAGTTCTCCCGGCCAAGCCTTATTAGCTCGCGCCCCGGGCCCAGGATCATTTCCTTCCCGCCGTGCCTCAGGCACAGCCGCGCCAGAGGCTGTTTTGGCGGGCCGGGCGCCCGGCTCGCCATGTAGGTCAATTCCTCGCCTTGCCGCCATAGAACCTCGTAGACATCGACCTCCTGCTCCCGCCCCTTGACGGGAAGCTTGTCGATGGCGCGGGTCTGATCTTTCATCGGCTTGCTCAATGCTTCCACGCACTCGCCGCCGGCGATGATCTGAGAGGGCTTGGCCATCTTCACCATTCGGGCCGCGACGTTGACGCAGTCGCCGAAAACGTCCTGCCCCTCCTCCAGTACGGGACCGAATTGCAGCCCGATGTGGATCTGAAGGCGCTGCCCGGATACGGGTTCCTGCATCTCCACCCGCGACTGCATCTCGGCGGCGGCCTGGGTCGCTGCCGAGGCCGTCGGAAACACGCACAAGACCTCGTCGCCGATCGTCTGGACCACCCGCCCCCCGCAGCCGAGCGCCGATTCGCGCATGATATTGAGGCACAGTCCGACGCACTCGAGCGCTCGTGCGTTGCCGAGTTTCTCGTACAGGCGCGTGCTTCCGGTGATGTCGGCGAACAGAACGGCGAGATTTACGGGCTTCTTTTCCATCGAACAGGTGCGAGCCATTCTGGCGGCCGCGCAAAGTATAAGCTAAAAGGCCAGCAAGATAGTCTGCTGCCCAGCCTCGGTCGCACTTGAGTGCTCGTTACCGTCTGCTCTAGAATGCCCTCCAGAAGCTACGGAAGCGAAGTCGGGGGGGACATGCGCGGATGCGGCCGGGGGGTGCTGGGACCTTGTTTCCAGTTTGTAGCGACCCTATGGCCGCCTGTGCCTCCGCTTTTGCTCAAACTGCGGGCACCCTGACGCTAGCCGAAGGGAGCGTTGAGCTGATACGGGGCGCGACGCTCTACACCGCCACCCAAGGCGTGAGGCTGGGAGATGGAGACATATTGTCGATCGACCCCAAAGGGCAAGCGCAAATTGAGTTTCAGGACGGCGCGATCCTCAATCTCAGCCAGGGCGCACGCGCTATGCTGACGAGCATCGCTTCGGGAGCGCGCGGCCAGTCGGAGATCGCGGTGCTGTCCGGCTGGGCAAAGTTCACCCAGAAAAAATCCAGCAAGGGCACACAGTATCGCTACGTCACGCCGCGCGTCGAGATCGACGCCGGGGAAGCGACCGCGGTTCTGAACGCGGGCGACGGTTCCACCGACATATACGTCGAATCCGGAGCCGTGAGATTTTCCGAAACCGGCAGGAAAAACGTGCAGAGAATCGCGCGCGACGCCAAGGGAGGCGAGTTCATCGTCCGCAGGGGCGAGCAGACGGCAACCCTCGGCTCGCGCCCCTCGGCGGAGTTCGTAAAAAACATGCCGCGGCAATTTCGGGACGACCTGCCGGTGTTGCTCGACCGGTTCAAGAACAGGAGGTCGGAGCCCAAGCGCGAACACGAAGTGAAATACGCCGAGGTCGAGGCCTGGCTTAAGGCGGGCCCCTCGATCAAGAGAAATTTCGTGAGACGGTTTGAAGTTCGATCCAAGGATTCCGAGTTTCGCCGCAAGCTGATCGAAAATCTCCGGGAACACCCGGAATGGGACAAGGTGCTGTTCCCGGAAAAGTACGCTCCGAAGGACTCGAACAGCCCGAAGAGCGGGTAATCCGGCACGCAACGATAGGAGGAAACAGTCGTGAGACTGATCGTCAAGTTCAACATCGTGTTTCTCGCAATTTTCCTGGTCGGCCTGGCCATCGCCGCCTATGTATCGCTCGACCTGCTGCGGCAGAACGCGCGCGACGAGGTCCTCCAGCACGCCCGCATCATGATGGAATCGGCACTCGCGACGCGCGGCTACACCTCCAAGCAGGTGCGCCCGCTGCTCGAGACGCAGATTAAGTACCAGTTCCTGCCACAGTCGGTTCCCGCGTACGCCGCCAACGAGCAGTTCAGCGACCTGCGCAAGAAATTCGTGGACTACGACTACAAGGAAGCGACGCTCAATCCGACCAATCCCCGCAACCGCGCCACCGATTGGGAAACCGACGTCGTGAACCAGTTCCGCCAGGCGCCGGACCGCGCCGAGATCATCGGCGAGCGCGATACGCCGACCGGCAGAGCCCTGTACATGGCCCGACCCCTGCAGATCAAGGACGCCGCCTGCCTGTACTGCCACAGCACCGTGGACGCGGCTCCGAAGACCATGATCGAGCTCTACGGTCCGGCGAACGGCTTCGGCTGGAAGCTGAACGAGGTGGTCGGCGCACAGATCGTGTCCGTCCCCATGACCTTGCCCATCAAGCGCGCCAACGACACCTTCAAGGTTTTCATGATCTCGCTCACCGGGGTCTTCGCCTTCATCTTCGTCGCCCTTAACCTGATGCTTCACGCCATCGTGATCCGACCCGTCACCCGGCTGTCGCGCATCGCCGACGAGGTAAGTCTCGGTAATCTCGAGGCCCCGGAATTCACGAGCAAGGGCAAGGACGAGATCGCGATTCTCGCCGGATCGTTCAACCGCATGAGAACGAGCCTGGTGCAAGCGATGAAGATGCTCGGGGAGTGAAGGCCGCGATAACAGCGGTCCCGGAGACTAGTGGCAGATCTCAAGCAACTCGGCAAGTACAAAGTCGTCGAAGTCATCGGCAAGGGGGCGATGGGGATCGTCTATAAGGGATACGACCCCGTGCTCGAGCGCTCTGTCGCGCTCAAGACCGTGCGCAAGGAGCTGGTCGACGAAAAGCTCGCGGTACAGATCATCGCGAGGTTCAAGAACGAGGCGCTCGCCTCGGGCCGCCTCAACCATCCGGCGATCGTCAGCATCTACGACTACGGCGAGAACAAGCAGCTCGCCTATATCGCGATGGAGTACGTGCAGGGTCGCGGGCTGCGGGACTTTCTCGCCCGCCAGGAGCGCTTCGGCCTGCAGGACGTGATGAGCATCATGAGCCGGTTGCTGGACGCCCTCCACTACGCCCACGAACATGGCGTGGTCCACCGCGATATCAAGCCCCAGAACATCATCATGACGCCGGACGGCCGCCTCAAAGTCGCGGACTTCGGAATTGCCCGGATCGACCGCTCCAACCTCACCCAGGTCGGGTCCATCATGGGCACCCCGGCGTACATGTCACCAGAGCAGTACGCCGGGCAGCAGGTGGACCGGCGCAGCGACGTCTTTTCCTGCGGCGTCGTCCTCTATGAGTTGCTGACCGGCGTGAAGCCGTTCGAAGGCCCGACCGAGACCGTCGGGTACAAGATCTGCCACGAACCCCACCGCAATCCCTCGGAAATCAACCCTCAGGGCGTTCCCGGGGTTTTCGACGCGATCCTCGCCAAGGCTCTCGCGAAGAAAGCCGAAGATCGCTACGCCAGCGCCCGCGAATTCGCGGAGGCCCTCGCCAAGGGCTTCGAAAGCCGCGGCGGCGAATCCGCGCCGACGGAGGTGACCCTCCTCCCTACGATCATTCATCAGGACCGGCGGGACACGACTTTCCCGCCCCTGGGATGGGCGGCCGAGCCCCTGCGTGAACTCGAGGAGCTGCTCGCGCCCTATGTCGGCCCGATGGCGAGAGTGCTCGTCAGGAGATCGGCGAAGACCACCACCGACGGCCCTACCCTCGTGCGCCTTCTCGCCGAGAGCGTTCGGTCAGAGCGGGACGCAAAGGCGTTCGCTGCGACGGCGCTCGAGAAGGTTTTCGCGATCGCGCAATCCGAAGCGGCGCCGGACCAGTCCTCTCCCGATCTTTCGAACAGGCCGATCGATCCCGGAGAGGTCGATAAGGCGGCCGGGCGGCTCGCACCCTATGTAGGCCCGATCGCCAGGGTGATGGCGAAGAAGGCCGTCGCGCAGGCGCGCGACCTGAAGGCGTTCTATCAGCGGCTCGCGGAAAACCTCGCCGACCCGGAGGAGCGGGCCGAGTTTCTCAAGAACTCCGGCTACGGAGAATAGCCCGGTCTAGGCGCTTAGCCGCGGCAACAACCTGAGAGCATTTTCTCGCTCGATCGCGCGCAGATCGTTTGGCGCGAAGCGATATGCCGCGAGGCCTCCGATCTCCTCGGCGCCGTCGCGGAACGGAAAGTCGGTGCCAAAGAGCACTTGCGAAGGCGTGACGATCTTCATCAGCGCCGCAAGCGCGCCCGCGTGGTTACCCTGGGCCGTGTCGTAGTAGAACTTCTTCAGCTCGTACATGACGCCCTTGGGCATGCGCTGCGCCGCCTTTTCCTTCATTTCGGCTTCCAGGCGCGTGAAACGGCTGATGAGAAACGGCGCGGTGCCGCCGCTGTGGGAAAAGATCCAGCGGATATCCGGATAGCGCGCCGCGGTGCCGCTGAACGCGAGGCTCGCGATGGTTCGGGTAGTATCGGTCGCGTACTCGATCGCCGAGGGCGGCACGTCGCTCTTGATGTTCCTGCAGCAATCGGGTGAGAGCGGATGGGTGTAGATCACCGCCTTGCGGCGATTGAGCTCTTCCCACACCGGCGCGAAGGCGGCGTCGCCGAGGTATTTGTCCTGGTAGCTCGTCATGAGGCCCAAGCCTTCGGCCTTGAGCGAATCGAGTGCGTACTCGATTTCCTTCAGGCTCCCTTCGACATCGGGCAACGGCAGCGTGGCGAAGTTGCCGAAGCGACCCGGGTGGTCGCGCACGAGCTGCGCCGCATAGTCGTTGCTCTGGCGCGCGATCTTGCGGCGCTTTTCCAAGTCACCTGCGGAGGCGCTCGGCTGCACGAGCGACATCATCGACAAGGCAATGCCGCTCTTGTCCATCTCCTCGATCGACATGGCCGGCGACCACTTCACCGGCGAGCCCGCGCGGCTGCCGGCGATTTCATCGAGATAGCCGGGATAAATGAGATGGTGGTGAACGTCGATACGGTACGGTTTGCCACGCGCTGCGGATTTCTTCGTCTCCTGCGCCAGGAGCTCGCCGGGAAGAACGGCGGCGGCACCCAACGCTGCGAGCTTGCTCAAGAATCCGCGCCGCGGCGAGCAGCAGCCGCAGGGCAGGCCAGGAGCGCTGTTGTTTTCTGAAGCGGACATCGTGCACCTCCTCCTGTGAGATCTTTGTGGAAAGTATCCTATCATGGCGGTCGGAGCGATTTGGCGGCGGAGGACGCATGAACTCATGGCGGTGCGCGTGGCTCGCGAACTTGCTCGTTGCCGCTTCCGCGTGGGCGCAGGATCCCGCGCCCGGATATCCGAGCCGCCCGATCCGCGTCATCGTCCCATTTCCCGCCGGTGGGGCAGCCGATGCGCTGCCGCGCATCGTAGGCGAGAGGCTCGCGGCGCGCTGGGGGCAGCCCGTCGTCGTGGAAAATCGGGTCGGGGCTTCCGGAAGCATCGGCACGGAGGCCGTGGCGCGCGCCGAGCCCGACGGCTACACGCTGCTCGCGACGCCCCCTGCCCCGCTGGTGATCAATCCCAGCCTGTACCCAAAGCTCCCCTACGACCCCGCTCAATTCGTGCCGGTGACGGTGATGGCGGCGATCCCGAGCGTGCTGCTCGTCAACGCGGCAAAGGTCCCGGTCAACACGCTCCAGGAGTTCGTCGCGCTCGTGCGCGCGAACCCGGACAAGTTCAACTATGCTTCCCAGGGGACGACCACCGTTTCATTTCTCACGACCGAGATGTTCAAGACCGCGGCCGGGGGCTTGAGAATCACGCATGTACCCTACAAAGGGACGGCGCCCGGGCTCGCCGCGCTGCTCGCGGGCGAAGTGGAAATGATGTTCGACAATCTCGGGGTGACGGTGCAGCACGTTCGTGCGGGCAAGCTCAGGGCGCTCGCGGTCGGCAGCGAGCGGCGCGTACCTTCGCTTCCGGAGGTACCGGCGATGGCGGAGTTCTATCCGGGATTCGTCTCGATCGCATGGTTCAGCGTTTCGGCCCCACCGAAGACGCCCGCGGCCATCGCCGACAAGCTCTCCGCCACGATCGTGGAAATACTGAGAGAGCCCAACGTAGCGAAGCGCTTCGATGCATTGTCGGCCGAGCCGATCGCGAGCACTCCCGCCGGGATGACGGCGATCATGAAGGAAGACGCCGAGCGCTGGCGGAACATCATCCGCGCGGCGGGCGTGAAACTGGAATGATCGCCCAGTTCGGCGCCGTCCCTTGAGGTATGCCCGTTGAAAATGAAAAGGCCCGGAAGGCAGCTTCCGGGCCCGATGTCGCGGGACGCAGTTCGCGACGAATATTGCCTGCGCGCCCTTACTGCGCCAAGCCGGTTGCGTTGAACTTTTCCAGGCTGCCCTCCGGCATTTGGGCTTCCTTCGTAACGCTGACCGTCTTTCTTACCGCCTGGCCCGTGGAGACCGTAGCCACGACCAAGAGCTCCGGCAAACCCGTGGCGCCGAACTTCTCCAGACTACCTTCCATTACCTGGGTTTCGACTTCGGCGACTCGTGTCGCCTTCATTTCGACGGTTCCCGCCGCTTGGCTCGAGGAAGCATTGGCCACAGCCACGAGGATGGGCTTCGATGCCGCCCCGCCCGTCGAATCGGCGAAAAGAGCCGAGGAAAAAAACAGCAAGGTACCCGCCAGAACAATCGCTGCACGCATGATCGAATCTCCTATATGTTGTCGGTTCATCAAAGCTGTCGGCTTATCGCGCTACGCTTCGCTCGCGTAGTGCTGCTTGACTCCGTCTAATGCATGAACCGGGCCAATAATGAAACGCTTTGACATTCAATGAGATACACGCCGGGACCGGGTGACTAGCCCGGAGTCGTCGCGTTTTCTCCGGCCTCGAATGTTGATAGAGCGGAAAACCAGTCGGAGCTTCGGCACTGTCTCGGATGCCGTCGTCACGCCCGGCGGGTCGCCGTGATTGTGCAAGACTGGCGACAGCGATTCCGACACCTATTGCGCTCGCAAGGAGAACCCTGTGCTGTCCGGCTTCCGGACCATGGCACGCTACAACCGCTGGATGAACGAGCGCGTTTACGAGCGCTGCGAAAAGCTGCCGGATGCGGAGCGCAAGGCGGACCGCGGCGCGTTCTTCCGCTCGATCCACGGCACGCTCAATCACCTGCTGCTCGGCGACCGCCTGTGGCTCTCGCGATTTCTCTCGCGCGAGTTCCGGGTGAGCACGCTTGCCGACGAGCTCTACGCGGACTTCGCCGAGCTGCGCCGCGAGCGCGCGAAGACCGATGCCGAGATCCTCGAATGGGTCGAGACCCTGGACGAAAGGTGCCTCGGCTTGCCCCTCAAGTTCCGCAGCGTGGTGGGCAGTCGCGAGAGGAGTTTTCCCTTATGGTTCGCGATGCAGCACTTCTTCAACCACCAGACGCACCATCGCGGGCAGGTGACGACGCTTCTCATGCAGGCGGGCGTCGATCCGGGCGTGACCGACTTGATGTGGCTGCCGGGGATGGAGGATGGCGCCTAGTCATGCCGATTGACGGCGCTCATTGCTCGCTGTTTCCGAACGCGGCTCGAGCGCGACGCGAACCGCCTCGTCAACATCCTCGAGGAAAACGAATTCGATCTTTTCCTTCGCTTCCGCCGGTACCTCCTCGAGGTCCTTGCGGTTGCGGGCCGGCAGCATCACGCGACGGATGCCGGCGCGCATGGCAGCGAGCACCTTTTCCTTGATCCCTCCCACGGGCAGCACGAGGCCGCGCAGGCTGATTTCCCCCGTCATGGCGGTGTCGGCGCGAACGGCGCGCTCGGAGAAGAGCGACGCGAGCGTTAGAAACATCGCGACGCCAGCGCTGGGACCGTCCTTGGGGATCGCTCCCGCCGGTACGTGGATGTGCACGTCCATTTTCTCGAACGCGGCCGGATCGATGCCGAGCGCCGCGGCGCGAGATTTCACCAGCGTGAGCGCGGCCTGGGCGGATTCCTTCATCACGTCGCCGAGCTGGCCGGTGAGAATCAACTTGCCGGCACCCGGAGTGCGGCTCGCCTCGATGAACAGAATGTCTCCGCCGACCGGCGTCCACGCGAGGCCCGTGGCGACGCCCGGCATGCCGGCGCGCAGCGCCACCTCGTTCTCGAATTTCGGCGGCCCGAGAATCCCGGCGAGGTCGCTCTCTTCGATTCTCACCTTCTGCACCCCGCCTTCGGCGATGCGCACCGCTGCGCGCCGGCACACCGCGCCGATCTGGCGCTCGAGCGAGCGCACGCCCGCTTCCCGCGTGTAATCGCGAATGATCGCGGTCAGCGCCGCGTCGGCTATCTCGAACTGCTCGGGCTTGAGCCCGTTTTCCTTGAGCTGGCGCGCGACGAGGTAGCGGCGCGCGATCTCGAGCTTCTCCTCCTGCGTGTAGCCTGGCAGCTGGATGATCTCCATGCGGTCGCGCAGCGGCCCCGGGATGGTGTCGAGCACGTTCGCCGTGGTGATGAAAATCACCCGCGAAAGGTCGTATGGCACGCCGAGATAGTTGTCGCGGAACGTGTTGTTCTGCGCCGGATCGAGCACTTCGAGCAGCGCCGAGGACGGATCGCCGTGGAAACCCGCGCCGAGCTTGTCGACCTCGTCGAGCATCATGACGCAATTGCGCGTGCCTGCCTTCTTAATCGCCTGGATGATGTTGCCGGGCAGCGAGCCAATGTAGGTGCGCCGGTGCCCGCGTATCTCGGCCTCGTCGTGCACGCCGCCGAGCGACACCCGCACGAACTTCCGCCCGAGCGCCTTCGCGACGCTTTGGCCGAGCGAAGTCTTCCCGACTCCGGGCGGGCCGACGAAGCACAGGATCGGCCCGTGGCCTTCTGGATTGAGCTTGCGCACCGCGAGGTACTCGAGGATGCGCTTCTTCACCGGCTCGAGGCCGAAATGATCCGCGTCGAGAATGCGCCGCGCCTCGGCCATGTCGATCGCATCGGGCTCGGGGCTCTTCCACGGGAGCTCGAGCAGCCAGTCTAGATAGGTGCGCACCATGGAGTACTCGCCCGTGGCGTCGGACATGCGCTCGAGGCGCTTCAGCTCCTTGAGCGCCTGCTTCTCCACCTCTTCGGGCATTCCCGCTTCGGCGATCGCTTTCCTGAGCTCCTCGATCTCCGCGGCGTGGCCGTCTTCGCCTTCGCCCAGTTCCTTCTGGATCGATTTCATCTGCTCGCGCAGGACGTAGCGGCGCTGGGTCTCGTCCATGCTCGCCCTGGTGCGTTCGTCGATCTGGCGGGAGAGCTTCAGCACCTGAAGCCGGTGCGCGAGCTTGTCGAGCACCGCGTCCATGCGCTTCTGCAGGTCCACTGTCTCGAGCAAGGCCTGCTTTTCCGAAACCTCGATGTCCATGACGCCCGCAACGAGGTCGGCGAGCGCCCCGGCGGACGACATGCCCTGGATGCCGGCGACGAGCTCTTGCGGGGCCTGAGGCAGGAGCTCCAAGACTTCAAGCGCCCGCTCCTTCAACTGCACGAAGCGCGCCTCTATTTCGTTGCCGGCGGCCTCGGGCTCCTCGATTCGTCCCACGCGGGCGACCAGGAAGGGGTAGCCCTCGAGGTACTCGACGACGCGGAAGCGCTGTTGCCCCTGGCAGATGACATGGTGCGTGCCGTCGGGCGTGGTGATGTAGCGCAGGATACTGGCGACCGTCCCGACCAGGCACAGGTCATTCGGCCCGGGCTGCTCGGCCTCGGGGTTTCGCTGCAACAAGACACCGATCGGCCGTTTGGTCTTCGCCGCAAGCTGAGCGGCGGCGATCGATCCCTCGCGCCCGAGCGCAATGGGCGTGATCATGCCGGGAAAGAGCACCATCCCGCGCACGGGCAGGATGACTAGTGCGTCCTCAGGAAGGGCATACGTTCCTTCGGGCGACGACCGCGGCCCGGGGGCGTTGCCTTTTTCGTCCGCCGGCTTCTGATTTGCGCTGTCGAGTTCCAGGTTCATGTCGTTCACCTCAGTCTGCGCAAGCCGAGCGTCAGGCAGCCTTGCTCCAGGCGCCGATCGACGAGCTCGTAATGGCCGGCGGGCAGCGCGATGCGGCGCTCGAACCGGCCGTAGGGAATTTCCAGCCGGTAGATGATGGCGCCCTGATACGCCACGGGAAACGCGCGCTCGCCGCGAACGACGACGGTCCCGGATTCCAGGGAGACCTCGAGCTCATCCGCCGCGACGCCGGGAAGAGCGACGCAGAGCGTGAGCTGGTCGCCCACCTCGTAGAGGTCGACGGAAGGCTCCCAGCACGGCGCTTCAGCCGCGCCGAGCTGATAAAACCGGCGCTGGAGCTTCTCCGCTCCTCGGAGCAGCTCCAGCGCTTCGGCCCACACCCACAACCGCGGATCGCGATATGTCATGCACAATCCCCTGGACACAGCTTCCCGGGAGATATATCCCCCGGGTCAGCCTGACCCCTATCAAATGGGGGCTCCGCAGGAGAAGAGCAATCCCGTGCCCCACGGAAGAATCAAAGCAGCTACCGTCGCCCGACCAGCGTGCTGTTCTGCTACCTGTAAAAGACGTGCCCGCCGATCCGGGCAAGCGGCCGCTTGCCTCTCGCCCAGTCGGGCTTGATGTAAGTCGCATGAAAGAACATTGCGCCCTCCAGCACCGGTGCCTCCCGCTCATAGTAGACTGCTTCGGCCACTTCCCAGGCGCGCAGCCAGTCCTCCCCCGTCGGCGTCGGCAGTGAATCGAACTCAGTCCATGAAAAGGCGCCCACATAGCGCTTTCGGAGCGGATCCCAGTTTTTCTGGTAGACCACGCCGCAGACCGTATCGGGATAGCGGCCCGAGGCCTTTCGATTCATCGTGACTTCCGCCACCGCGTATCGACCTGCGGCAGGCTCGCCCCGGGCTTCGAAATACACATTCCGCGCAAGGCAAGCCAGGTTGCGCCTCTCGTCTTGACGCGCGTAGACCGCCTGCAGCGCAAGGACGAAGATCGTGGCGATCAGGCCGAGAAGCAGGGCAAACACCCAGGGCTCCTTGTCCCAGGCGTGCCAAGACACGCGCATGCCATACCACCAGCGCGACACCGCCCAGCTGATGCGGGAAGGAAGATCCGCGAAAAAAAGTCTCAAGAACATGTCCTCGGGGCCGACCGGCCGAACCGGATTGCCTCAAAGGTCGCGCCGCCAGCCCGGTTAACGCGCGAATGGTCGTCAGAGTACACCGCCTTGTCAAGGTCGCAAGCCCGCGAACCCGACGGGCGAGGGATTTCGCGTCTCTTTCTCTTCTCTCCTGTGAATTAGTTAATTAGCCGGAGCATGACTTTGGCATAGTCTTAAGCGTGCAGTTCGTGGGTGTGAGATGGGGGAAGAAGGTCATGCGAATGAACGCCACGCTGGTAGTCAATTCAAAGGGCGGGTCCGGAAAGACCACCATCACGACCAACCTCGCCAGTTACTTCGCGACCCAGCGCATCCCGACTACCGTCATGGACTACGACCCGCAGGGGTCGAGCCTGCATTGGCTGCGGGTCCGCACCCGGCCCGAAGGGAGAATCTACGGGGCCAATGCCGCGCCTCAAAAGGGCAGCCGCATACGCAGCGTCGAGATGTACGTGCCTGCGGACACACAGCAGCTCATAGTCGATGCACCGGCCGGCGCCTCGGGTCTGCTCCTGCAGGAAATGCTGAACAGGGCCGACCGCATCATCATCCCGGTTGCCCCGTCTGCGATCGACATCCACGCAACGGCAAATTTCATCAGGGATCTCCTCCTCGTGGGCAGGATCCGCACGCGCAACATCCAGCTGTCGGTGGTGGCGAACCGAGTCCGCAGCTCGATGCCGGTGTATCAGCCGCTCGAGCGGTTTCTCAATTCGCTCGGTTTGCCGTTCCTGACGCGGATCGGCGATTCGGACGTGTACGTCAAGGCCGCAGAGGCGGGAATCGGAATTTTCGAGATGCCCCCCTCGGCGGCGGCCGCGGAGTGCGCGGAGTTCATGCCGATCGTCGAATGGGTGGAAAGGCAGCGGGATCCCGTGGCGTGCGGAGACGGAAAGGTCATCGATCTCGCGAGCAGGCGCTGGATGGAAAGGACCCCGGGCCTCTCGTCGATCGGCTCCAGGTCCTGAATCGAGCCCGCTAGAGCGGGATCGCAAGCAGCGTATCCACGCTGCGGCTGTCGATGACGACGATCTTTTCCTCGAAGCACGGGGCCTTGGCGTTCAGGCGGATCCTGTCCAGGTAGCGGCCGCTCGCGAACAGCATCGACTCTCCAGTGTGCATGATGCGCACGGCCTGGAAGTTCGAGGTCGCGCGTGCGGTGCTCGCGTCGACGCGCTCGACGAGCGTCGATGACACCGTGTGCCGGTACCGCTGCGCCTCGTAGATGTTGGCGTGCCGCAGCGCCGAGACGCGGTCGGCGAGCATGGCGCGCGAGTCGGCGTAGATGATCGAAAGCGGGAGGCCACGCTCGTAGTTCTCCGCGGTCGTGATGCGGTAGCGGCCCTTCTCCAAGAAGAAGCCCGGCCAGTCCTCCAGACGATCGTCGTCGAGGGCGTGAACGTAGCGTGCGAGAAGGTTCTCGACGGTGAGTTGAAGCTCAACGTCCACGGCCTTACAAGCCCATATGTCTGCGGTACTGCTGCCATAGCCCGCGCACCGAGGTCTCAGTGACGCGGGATTCATTCGACTCGACGCCGCGCCCGCCCATTTCCACCACCGACGCGCGCGTCGACGCCCCCGCCACGCCGCGCTGCACGAACCCGGTCGCCGCACCGTCCTCGAGCGAGATGTATCCCGCGGGACCGACGAGGTTCGACTGCTTCAGGCGCAGCTCCGCCATTCTCTCGTCGTCGCTCACGTAGCCGAACGCGGTCCACACCAGCTCGGTGCCGGCCACGCCCTTCGGCAGCACCTGGCGCACGGCAAGGCAGTTCATGATCTGCTGGAGCACGAAACCCGGGAACACGGTCAGGATCTGCAGAGTCACTCCGTCGCCGAATTCGTCCACCGATTCGAGCATTTGCGGCGCTTCCAGCCGGTAGCCGCCCGAGACCGAGCGCATGCCGGCGCGCTCGTACTCGTCCCCGGCGAGGTCGGTCTTCATCATCGTGAAACTGACGTGGCTGCCCCCGTCAGTTTCACGATGATGAAGACCGACCTCGCCGGGGAC
>Ga0193733_1000245_pt1 | contig 19358 bp, 18 predicted proteins | sample U1s2metaG_FD_145076 | JGI IMG/M metagenome (GOLD analysis project Ga0193733, IMG submission 145076) | Soil microbial communities from a riparian zone of the East river system, Colorado, United States - U1s2 | ecosystem: Environmental > Terrestrial > Soil > Riparian zone | place: USA: East River...
CCCTGATTTGGCAGGGAGGCCGGCGGCGTTCCAAGACTTCGGTCTTGACGGTCGGCGTCATGGCCGTCGCTTTTCCACGACGTGTCACTTCCATTGTAAACAGCCGCTTAAGAACCGCGCTCGAAGTCGCGTCGCTCGAAAGCGACGACGGACTGCGATCAGTCGCGCCTCGCCTCCGGCAATTGCATGATTTTGCACGCGAGTTGCGACTGGCACGCGCATTGCAGGGCACTACGCTTTGGTCGCGGATTTTCACCCGTGAATGATCGGTCACAGCCCGAGAAAGGGAAGAGGAGCGCCTATGCTGGACAATTTTCGCAGGAGAGAGCTTCCGCAATCCGCGCGCGGGCAGTCGCCGTACAGCAGCCGGCTGCAGGAAGCGTTGAGTGCGGCCGGTGACGAATCCGCAAAAGCGGAAGCCTTCGGGAGCGAGGCGCCGAAGGCCGACTTGCGCAGCGATCCTGAACCCTCCCGATCCGGCCGTGAAAGCGTGAGCAAGCTGATAGTCGGTCCGGACATCAAGCTGAAAGGCGCCGAGATCACCGACTGCGACACGCTGGTGGTCGAAGGCCGCGTGGAGGCTTCGATGGACAGTCGCGTCATCCAGATCGCCGAGAACGGCGTCTTCGTGGGCAAGGCCGGCATCGACATCGCCGAAATCCGCGGGCGTTTCGAGGGCGAGCTGACCGCGCGAAAGCAATTGGTCATTCGCGCCACGGGGAGAGTGTCGGGCAAGGTACGTTACGGGAAAGTCGCGATCGAGGAAGGCGGCGAGATCTCAGGCGACATCGCAGCGCTCCCCGAGACGAAAGGCGCGGGCGTCGCGCGCGCGGCCGCCGACCCGGCCCGTAGCCCCACGGCGACTCCTGCGGCGCCCGCGCTGGCCCAGGCTGGCGCGCAGCCGCTGCCAAGCAAACCTGCATGGACGTCGCAAGCGGGCACGCCGCCGCAAAGCAAGCCGGCAGGAGTGTCCCAGGCGGGCTCGCAGCCTCAGTCAAACAAACCCGCAGCCCCGTCGCACTGAGCTTCTCAGCTGCCGGGGATGATTCCCGGCTGCATGGAGTTGCAGAACTCGGCGATCTCGCCCGGCCGCGTCCACCAGACGCGGTCCCGACACTTGTGCTCGACGCAATGTTTGAGCGCTGTGCGCAGCGGCCGCAGCCGGAAGGGCTGGCCGAACACATAGGGGTGTACCGAGATGTTGCACACGAGCGGGTGCTTCACGCACTGCTCCAGCATCTCGTCGAACTGGTCCACCACCATGTCGCAGAATTCGCGCGCGCTGTGTTTCCGGTGCACGATCGCCGGCGAGTCGTTGACCTCGACCGGGTAGGGTACCGAGAGGATCGGCCCTGAGCGTGTTCGCATCCAGATCGGCTGGTCGTCGCAAGGCCAGTCCATGAGGTAGGCGTAGCCGGCCTCCTTCAGGAGGTCGGGTGTCACCGAGGTCTCGTAGGCGCCGGCACCCATCCACCCTAGGGGGCGCTTCTTCTCGTTGCGGGCAAAAGTCTCGGTGACCTCGCGAATGATGCGCTCCTCGTCGGGCTCCCAAAGGCCGCGCAGATTTTCCGAATTGGTGCGGCCATGGGCGACGATCTCGTCGCCTCTTGCACGGATTCGCGCGAAGATCTGCGGCGCGTAGTCGTAGAGCAGGCTGTTGGTATTGTGCGCGAGCGGCAGCTTCAGCTCCTCGGCGAGGTCGAACAGCCGCCAGATCCCGACGCGGTTGCCGTAGTCGCGCCAGGAGTAGTTCCGCTGCGTCTGGGGCTCGCCCGTCTTGGCGTTGTCGTGCCCGAGCCCCGCGCCGAAGGCAAAGCACTCGATGTTGGTGGTGATGCAGAACGCGAGCCGCTTGCCCTCCGGCCAGGAATAGTCCTTGCGATCGGTGATCGGAACGTAGTCGTAGCGCGAGTGCCGCGGGAGAAAATTCCTTGCCACGCTGGAAGCTCCCTCGCTCAATCGGCTTTGGCGCCCGAGTCGGTGACCATTTTTCCGAGCTTCACGACCTCGGCGCGCATGTGGGCGGCGAACTGCCCGGGGGTGCTCGTGATCGGCGTTGCGCCCTGAGTCGCGAAGAAGTCCCGGATCTCGGGCGAATTGACGGCTTTCGCGAACTCGGCGTTCGCGCGCTCGACGACTTCCCTCGCCATGCCCGCCGGGCCGATAACGCCGCTGTAGAGCACCAGATCGAACCCCGGGAGCGCCGCTTCGGCGAGGGTCGGAATGTCTTGGACTGCAGCCACGCGCGCGGGCGTGGTCACCGCGAGCGCGCGCAGCTTGCCGCTCTTCACGTGCGGCAGTGCCGCAGGCATCGTCGAGAAGATGAAGGCCACTTCGCCCGCGATCACCGCGAGTGTCGCAGGTGCGCTGCCCTTGTAGGGCACGTGCAGCAGGTCGACACCCGCCATGGTCTTGAAGCTCTCGCCGGCCAGATGCACGATGGTGCCGGTGCCTGAAGAAGCGTAGTTGAGCTGTCCCGCGCGCGCTTTCGCTAGCGCGATCAGCTCGAGCACCGATTTCGCGGGCAGCGCCGCATTCACGACGAGGAGCAGTGGCGTCGAGGCGAGCAGGCTGATGTAGGTGAAATCCTTCAGGCTGTCGTAAGGGAGTTTTCTGTAGAGACTCGCGTTGATCGCGTGCGAAGTGGCGTCGCAAAAATAGAGCGTGTAGCCGTCCGGCGTTGACCTGGCGACGAATTCCGAAGCGATGGTGGTGCCGGCGCCGGGGCGGTTGTCCACTACGACTTGCTGGCCGAGGTTTTGCGAAAGTTTCGCACTGATCGCGCGCGAGAGCACGTCGGACACGCCGCCCGGCGGAAATCCCACTATCAGGCGAATGGGACGGCTCGGATAAGCCTGCGCAGAGACCTGTGCGCTGAACAGAGCGAGGGCGAGCGCGGCAAGGGCCGGGCGGAGCATGGATTCTCCTGCGGGTCGGTAACTCGCGCCGAATATAGAGGAAAGACCCTCCAGGGGCAACGCCGGGAGTCAGGCAAGGGCGTTCTCGTGCCGGAGGCTCACGTGCATGAAGTAGGCGAACAGGATCGCTGCCGCGACGACGAGGCTTGCGACGCCTGCAAGCCAGAATCCCGACGCGCCCATGGGTGTCGCAAGCCCAAGTGCATTCGCCGCTTCGAGCCGGTCGAGCCCCAACGCGTAACCTCCGCCCAATCCGATCCCCCAGAGCGCGGCGGTGTAGACGAGCATCGGAATGAAGGCAATCTTGTAGCCGCGCAAAGCATTGACGATCACCACCTGCGAGGTGTCAAAGAGCTGGAAAAAGGCGATGTAGGCCAGGAGAGGAATCGCGATCGCCTGTACCGCCGGGTCGCGGGTGTAAAGAAACACGATCTGATGTGCCGTAAAGAAGATCGCTACGCCGGCGCAGGCGGAAATGGCGAACATGATCCCGATGCTGGTGAGCCCCGTATACCGGGCCTCGCGCGGGTTGCCCGCGCCGATCGCCTGCGCGGTGAGAACTGCGGTCGCGTTTCCGATCGCGAGCCCGAACATGTAGAGGACGGCGGTAACGTTCGACGCGATCTGGTGTCCGGCCGAAGTGGCCGCGCCGAGCCGCGCGAGGAACAGCGCCATGAAAGTGAACGAAGTCACCTCGACGAAAAACGCGAGCCCGATGGGTACGCCGAGCTTCAAGTGGCTCCAGAGGGTGGGCAAGTGGGGCCAGGACCACCGGCCAAAGATGCGAAACGGCGCGTAGAACGGGTGCTTTGCGCAATAGATCCAGGCGAGCGCGAAGATCAGCCAACTCGCGATCGCGGTTGCGACCGCGCAGCCCGGACCGCCGAGCTCGGGCGCGCCCAACGCCCCGTAAATGAACAGCGCGTTGAGCGGAATCTTGGCGGCGAAATAGACCAGGTTGATCGCCATGACCGCGCGAGGCCGGGACACCGCGGTAGTCAGCGCAAAAAAAACGCGAAAAAGCAGCATCGCCGGCAGCGCCCAGGCGATGCCCTGAAGGTAGGCCCGCGTGCGCGCCTCGACCTCCGGCGGCGCGCCCGCGAGCCGCAGGAACGGTTCTGGAAACGCGAGCAGCAGGACCCCAAGCACGCCGAGGCCGAGCGCAAGCCAGACCGTCTGACGCGTCTCCTCGCCGATTCTTTCGAGCTGCTTTCCCCCGAAGAGCTGCGCGGCTATCGGCGAGAGCGCCTGCACCACCCCCATCAATCCGATGAAGACGCTGAAATAGACGCTTGCCCCGATCCCGACCGCGGCGAGGTCCACCGCGCTGTAGCGGCCCGCCATCACGGTGTCGAGCACGCCGCTCGCGATCACCGCCAGCTGCGCGACGAGCACCGGCCAGGCGAGTCGTACCACGGCTTTGGCAATGCGGGAAACGGCCGAAGTCATGACGAGAACGATCCTTTGATGAAATTACGGATTTGAAGCGGCGCGTTCGCGTCTGCCTTAACGGTAATTGTACGTGGAGACTACGCTCAGTCCCGTTGCTGTCAGAATAACCGCTTTGCGTTTTAGTCCAATCCAGGAAGGAGCTCCATGCGCGAAGAGACAAGCGTCGTCCATTCCGGACTCCACCCCGAGCGGCATCAAGGCGCCGTGAACCCGCCGGTGTTCCACGCCTCCACGATCCTCTCGGAGACCGTGGAGGAGTTCCGCCGCAGGCGCAAGAACTGGATTCTGGAACAACCGGGCACCTATTACGGGCGCTTCGGTACGCCGACGACCGAAGCGCTCCAGGAGGCGATCGCCTCACTGGAAGGTGGGCACCGATCGGTCGTCTACCCCTCGGGGCTCGCCGCCTGCGCCGGGGCCTTGCTCGCCTTCCTGTCCGCCGGAGATCACCTGCTCATGAGCGACACCGTCTACGGCCCGACGCGCAACTTCGCGAATGGATTTCTCAAACGCTTTGGCGTGAGCACGACGTTCTTCGATCCGCTCGCGGGGCGCTCAATCGAGTCGCTCATCCGGTCCGAAACCCGGGTGATCTATCTCGAATCGCCCGGCTCGCTCACTTTCGAAGTGCAGGACGTCCCGGCGATCGCTGAAGCCGCCCATCGCCGCGGGATCATCGTAATCGCCGACAACACCTGGGCGACGCCGCTCTACTTCAAGCCGTTTGTGCACGGCGTGGACGTTTCCGTGCAGGCGGCCACGAAATACATCGTCGGTCACTCCGACGCCATGCTCGGTGCGATCACCTGTACGAAGGAAGCCTGGCCGAGGCTGAGGCGCTCGACCCACGAGCTCGGTCAGACGGCCGGTCCGGACGACGTTTATCTCGGCCAGCGGGGCCTGCGCACGCTCGCGGTGCGGCTGAAACAGCATTGGGAGGCGGGTGTCGCGCTCGCCGAGTGGATCGCTCGCCAGCCCGAGGTCGAACGCGTGCTCCACCCGGCGCTCCCCGGAGATCCGGGAAACGCGATCTGGAAGCGCGATTTTACCGGCGCCTGCGGCCTCTTCGGCGTGGTGCTCAAGGAGGGCGTCACCGACGGCGCGCTCTGCGCGATGATCGACGGCCTGGAACTCTACGGAATCGGCTCGTCCTGGGGCGGGTTCGAGAGCCTGATCGTGCCCTTCGATCCGCGCGAGGCGCGCACGGCGACGCAGTGGCCGCACAAGGGGCCGTGCTTCCGGATCCACGCAGGCCTTGAGAACGTGGACGACCTGATCGCGGATCTCGAGGCGGGATTCAAACGGCTGCGCTTGAGCTGACGGAACTCATAGCGTATCCGCACAGCTGCCGCCCTGGCCAAATGGGCTTATCCTACCCGGCGGGTCAACGGCGAGGTCGGCATAGTCGGCCGCCAAACCCACAAGAAAAAATGTCGCTGTGGCAGGGGTAGCACCAGCAGCTCCGGTGCTGGCTTCGAGCGTCACCTGGGCCCAGCTTGCGTAATTCTTTGGGTAGCTGATGGTCGCTTGAGCGAAGCCGCTCGCGTCCGTTATGCCGGTGGGGTTCACGTCGGATACACCGGGGGGGTCAAGCAAACCATTTCCGTTGAGGTCTTCACCCGCATCGAGAATGGCGTTGAAATTGGCATCTTCGTTCGCACAGACTGCGGCTAGGGATTGGGTCCAAACTTGAGGGGTGGCCGCCGGAGCGGGCAGAACATAGCGACCCTTCAGAAACCCGCCAGGGTTCGAAGCGGTGCCGGAGCGCAAAGCAAATGTCACCGTTGCACCTGAAACCGCGCGTCCGCCGGTGTCGGTCACAATGGCGACCCATATCTTCCTGTAAAGCGGAGGATCTGACTGAACCAGATTATCGGTACCCAGACGTATCAGCACCACCTGCCCGCTGGGGAGGATGGTGGTCGTGCCGGTACCAAAGACACCCACACTCGAACCGCTGTTTTCGGAACTACAGCCGGCCGCGAGCACGCCCGCGAACAAAAGGGCCGTAATAACCAATTTCCCGTGGTTTTTCATGATTCCCCCTGCCTAAACCGTTTACGCAATGAGCCAAACACTCCTGGGGCAAACACCCGCTTTTAGGGTGAGCTCGATAATTACATCTTGGTACCAATATGATAGATGATAATATTAAATTCGTGAATTTACTAGCAGTTGTATGTCTTTGGTTATTAAACAAAGCAGATGAAAATTCCCTTTGCCCCAACCCCTTCTACGGCTTAGGGCACGCAGGACTCATGCCTGAAAGGCCTGTGCGAACACCAAGTGCGCTACGGTTCTGCGAGCTCAGACCCGGTGGGCCGAGCGGCTGTCCTGCGGGGCTTCGGCCCGGTCGGTCATGCCGTAATCGCGCACGACGCTCGCTATGCGGAGGCGGTAATCGGCAAACACGCCTGAGCGCCCGCGCGCCTGCGCCTCGCGGTGGGCCGCAAGGTTGCGCCAGCGCCGCACTGCTTCCTCGTCGCGCCAGAACGAAAGCGACAGGAGCTTGTTTTCGTTCGTGAGGCTCGCGAAGCGCTCCACCGAGATGAACCCGTCGATTTTCTCGAGCTCAGGCCGCAACTGAGCGGCGAGCTCCAGATATTGCTGTTTCCGGCCCGGAGCCGGAATGACCTCGAATATCACGGCAAGCATTTGTCGTCCTTCGCTATCGGGTCTGGCCGAGCTCGGCGCGCATGAGCTTCGCGCCTTCGACCATCGCTTTCAGTTTCTCGAACGCCACCTCGCGCGGCAGGTACTTCATTCCGCAGTCGGGCGCGACGATGATGTCCTTCGACGCGACGAAAGGCAGGGCGCGGCGGATGCGCGCGGCGACTTTCTCCGGTGTCTCCACCGTCATGTCGTTGAGGTCGATCACGCCGAGGATGATCGTTTTGCCGGGCAGGGTCTTCAGCACCGAACAGTCGAGATTGGACTGCGCCGTCTCGATTGAAACCTGGCGGCAGTTGCAGCCCGCAAGTTCGCCGAGGAACGAGTAACCGGAGGGCCGCACGTGGATGACGGCGGCGTAGCCGAAGCAGATGTGCACCGCCGTGGTTCCGGTAATGCTTTCGAGTGCGCGGTTGAGGGCCGCAAGGCCGTACCGGCGGGCCTTCTCCGGTCGCGCCTGCATGTAAGGCTCGTCGACCTGCACGATGTCGGCGCCGGCGGCGAATAGATCGCGTATCTCCGCGTTTACAGCGACCGCGTAGTCCATCGCCGCCTCTTCCTCGGACCGGTAGTACTCGTTCTGCGCCTGCTGGCTCATGGTGAAGGGACCGGGTACGGTCATCTTGACCGCCTTTTTCGTGTGGGCCCGCAGAAACTTCAGGTCCTCGATCTCTACCGCGTGCTTCCTCCGAATCTTTCCGACGATGCGCGGCACCGGGTTGGGGTGTCCCGAGCGGTCGAGCGCCGTGCCCGGATTGTCGGTGTCCACGCCTTCGAGCGCGGTGGCGAAACGGTTGGAGTAGCTCTCGCGCCGGATTTCGCCGTCGGTGATGATGTCCAGGCCCGCTTCCTCCTGGGCGCGGATCGCGAGCAGCGTCGCGTCTTCCTGCGCTTCCGCGAGAAGCGCATCGGGGATGCGCCACAGCTCTTTCGCGCGCACGCGCGGTGGAAAGCGCCCGGCCAGCTTCTTGCGGTCGATCAACCATTCCGGCTGCGGGTAGCTGCCGACGAGCGAGGTTGGAAACAGCATGCTCAGGGCGCCGCCTCCACGACCGCTGCGCCAATGACGATATTGTCCTGTCGGCGGCCGAAGCCATTCGCGGTCGGTCGCATCCCCGCTACGCGGGGCGGCCGCGAAGGTGGAGCCTCGGAACGTGCGACCCTGAGCGGACGCAGGGCACGCCAATCACCGTCACGCGGCCAATTGCCCGCCTCTGCGGTCGCATCCCGGCTGCGCCGGGATCCCTGCTCCGCGCTCCGGCGTGCCTGCTTCCTGCTCATGGCTTCAGCCCCTGGAACAACTTCTCGCGGCCTAGCTTGATCCCCGGCTTGCCGTCATACAGGAAAATGTCGGCAGTGGCGAAAGTGTCGTTGAAGTTCTCCGGGATGAAGGAGCCGGTGCCGATCACGTCGAGCGGCGCCCTGCAGTTGGCGAACATCTTGCACTTGAACAGATTGAATCCCGATGAGCCGACGATCTTGCAGGCATTGAAACCGTTCGCGTCGAGCGTCTGCCGCAGCTGGATGACCGCGGCCACGGAGACGCCGGTGCCGAACAGCACTTTGCGCACCCGGTCCTTGACGATGTTCAGGCTGTCGGCGTCGAACGCCTCTTCGCCCATCACGTAGCGCACCGCCTCGTACTCGTTCGGTACGTGCAGCCAGTTGACCACGATCTCGGTCGATTTTTCGTAGTCGAGGCCTTCGGCGTAGCGCTCGCCGTGGGTGTCGATGCGCAGAGCGAGCGCTCGCGCACCCGTTTCGTCCCGCGGCAGGTATTCGTTGTACCACCAGCGGCAGATGTCAAGGGCGTCGGAATACTCGCGGCCGTAGTAATCGATCAGCACCGTGAGATTGTCCTGGGGATGGGTTTCGACGTACATCTGCGCGGCGCGCAGGGTCGAGCCGGCGTAACCGATGATGCCGTGCGGCATGGTACCAATGCCCCTGTCCTGGCCGTAGAAATGCGCGGTAAGGTCCTGCGACGAACCGATGAAGCCGATTGCGCCGCCGAGCTTCGCCATTCGGCTTCCGACCGACGCGCCGTAGGCCGCGAGCAGCGACAGGTCGTCGCCCGGCGAGTGCCGCGCGTGCATGTCGATGAACGCGACCTTCTTCAGGTTCATCGCCATCTTGTAGGCGTTGTACGCCGAGACGCAGGCGACGCCGACGCGCTGCAGTATGAGTGTCTCGAGCTCGACCAGGGCCGCGAACGAACCGGTGTACGTGAAGAGCGCCTTCTGGTCGGGCACGAACGCGCCTTCCTCGTACAGGCGCGTGATCCTGAGCGGCTCGGCCTTCGCGGAGTAGTAGCTGCGCAGGACGTCGATGGCGGGATTGACGGCGCAGATCACGCCGCGGCGCAGGAACACGCCGTAGGTGACGGTCCGGTCGCCGAATTTCTCGACGATCTGCCGCGATTTGCTGAAGTACTTGTCGGTGCGGCGCCTGAGGTATTCGAGCTTGTCCGCCGGCAGCGATTCAACGGGCTTGTTCATGGCGCAACCTCCGCTTCAGGAGCAATTCTAGCAAAGCGAGCGCCGCGAATATGGCGAAACGCTTCGGCGCGTGCTAATTTTCAACCTATGCGCGGGATTTTGGCGGGTTGCATCCTCGTCGCGGTCGCTCTGCCGGGCTGCACGGTCCGGTATTCGGCCGAGGAACGCGCCTCCGCTGTGGGCAGCACCGCGACCGCCCAATTGAGCGTGGCTAGCGGCTCGCCGCTCGGCAACGCGATCATCGTCGGGGTGATGCTTGCCGACGGCGTGCGCTACTACCGGCTCGGCCCGGACGGCAAGACGTCGGTCCGGGCACCCGAACCCGACCCGACGCGCAAGATCAACATCCAGGATTGCACCCGGCCGGTTGATCCGAATGCGGGCAACCTGCTCTGTCGCTGACGGACCTCGTGATTCATTTCGTGGTGCACGACGAAAACGACTCCGTCGGAGTGGTCGTCGTCGAGGGTATGAAGGCAGGGCAGGAACTCACCGGCTGGATCATGGACCAGGACAAGGAGATCAGGGTCCGCGCGCAGAGCGACGTTCCCATAGGCCATAAGCTCGCGATCCGCGAACTCAAGAGTGGCGACACGGTGATCAAATACGGCGTGGACATCGGTCGCACCATTGCGCCCATCAAGGTGGGCGAGCACGCTCACGTGCACAATATCAAGACCAAGCGCTGGTGAGAGCCATTCCGACGTTCCGTTGAGGTCGCAGAGCATGGATCTGAGTAAAGCCACATTCCGGGGATACAAACGCGACAACGGTCGGGTCGGCGTGCGAAACCACGTCCTTGTCCTGCCCGTCGACGATCTCTCCAACGCCGCCTGTGAAGCGGTGGCGAACAACATCAAGGGAACGCTCGCAATTCCGCACCCCTATGGGCGGCTGCAGTTCGGCCCGGACCTCGAGCTGCATTTCAAGACGCTGATCGGCACCGGGTCCAATCCCAACGTCGCCGCGGCGGTGGTGATCGGCATCGAGGACGGATGGGCGAAGCGCGTCGCCGACGGCATCGCCGCGACGGGGAAACCGGTGTCCTTCTTCGGCATCGAAGGCCACGGCGACACGGAAACCATCCGCCGCGCCTCCAAGGCGGTGAAGGATTACATGCAATGGGCTTCGGAATTGCGCCGCGAAGAGCGACCGCTCAAGGACCTGTGGGTCTCGACCAAGTGCGGCGAATCGGACACGACTTCCGGGATCGGCGCGAATCCCTGCGTGGGAAACGCCTTCGACAAGCTTTACGGGCACGGCGTGACGCTCGTTTTCGGTGAAACGACCGAGCTTACCGGCGGCGAGCAGCTCGTGGCCGCGCGTTGCAGGACTCCCGAGGTGCGTGACAAGTTCATGTTCATGTTCAATCGCTACCAGGAAGTGATCGACCGCCACAAGACGAGCGACCTCATGGATTCGCAGCCGACCAAGGGCAATATCGCCGGCGGCCTTACCACCATCGAGGAGAAAGCGCTCGGCAACATCCAGAAGATCGGAAAGAAATGCATGGTGGACGGCGTGCTCGACAAGGCCGAGGTCCCGAGCGGACCGGGACTGTGGTTCATGGATTCCTCCTCCGCCGCGGCGGAGATGGTGACGCTGTGCGCGGCAAGCGGCTACGCGGTGCATTTCTTCCCCACCGGCCAGTGCAACGTCATCGGCAATCCCATCCTGCCCGTGATCAAGATCTGCGCCAATCCGCGCACCGTGCGCCTCATGCCCGAACACATCGACGTCGACGTGTCCGGCATCACGCGCAAAGAGATCAACATGGACCAGGCGGGCGACAAGCTTCTCGAGATGATGTTCCGAACGGCGAACGGCCGGCTCACTGCCGCAGAAGCGCTCGGACATCGCGAGTTCGTGCTCACTCGCCTGTACGAGAGCGCCTGATCTCGGCCGGGAGGTAGAGTGTTCATCGGCCACTTCGCGGTAGCCTTCGCTTCGAAAAAAGTCGCGCCCAAGGTGCCGCTGGGCACCCTCGTCATCGCCGCGGCATTTCTCGACGCGGTGTGGCCGGTGCTGGTGCTGCTCGGCGTCGAGCGCTTTCGCATCGTGCCGGGATTCACCGCGATCAATCCGTTCGATTTCGTGTACTACCCCTGGTCGCACAGCCTGCTGATGACCGCGGTCTGGGCCGTGCTCTTCGCGATCGCCTATCAGACGGCAACGGGCGATCGCGCCGGAGCAATGTGGGTCGGAATCGCCGTCGCCAGCCACTGGGTGCTGGATTGCGTCACTCACCGGCCCGACCTGCCTCTCTATCCCGGCGGAGAGGAGCGGCTGGGTCTGGGTTTGTGGCAGTCCCTACCCGCGACTTTCGCGGTCGAGGGATCGATGTTCGCAGCCGGGATCGCGCTCTATCTGCAGTGCACTAAAGCCAAGGATCGCACCGGAACCGTCGCTTGGTGGGCATACATCGCCTTGCTCCTCATTCTCTACATTCCGGGACCCTGGTCTCCGCCGCCGCCGAGCGAAAACGCCGCCGCGATCCTGGGAATCATCGCGCTGGCGATCCTGGGTCCCTGGGCTTATTGGATCGACCGGCATCGCTTGTCCGCGAGCTGACTGGTCGCCCGCGAGGCGCGCCGTCAGAACCTAGAGACTGCGTTGATCCCGACGATGGCATTGCGCCGCGGCGCCGGCTCGAAGAAGCGTTGGTTGGTGTCGCCGATGATCACCGAGCCGACGTAGTTCTTGTCGAACAGGTTTTCGATGCGCACGAATTCGCTGACGCGCCAGTCGCTCGCTCGCTGCTCGAAGACGATCCTCCAGTTCACGACCGAGTAAGGAGCTGCCCGATCGGTGTTGGCATCGCTTGTATAGATGCGGTCGCTGTAGCGCAGCTCGAATGCAGTGCTGAAGCTGTGCCCGACGGGGCTCCAGCGCGCTTCGCCGTAAAAGGTGCGGCGCGGCACCCCAGGTACGTAACTGCCTGCGCTAACGGTGATCGGCTGTTGCGGGGGTGGGCCGGGGACGGTTGTGAAGTCGTCGCGGTAACGCGCGTTGATGAAGCTCGCCGCTACGAGCAGGTCGAGCGAATCGAAGGCACGTGCGCTCCACGACCACTCGGCCCCGTTTCGCGTCGTACGGCTTGCGTTCTTGAACGTGTTGCGCCCGCCGGTTGCGGTATCGACGACGATCTCGTTCTTCGTGTCGATATGGAATACCGCGAAAGTGAGCCGCTGGCCGCCCGGCAGGCGGGCTTTCGCGCCCAGTTCTGTGTTGACGCTCGTGCTCGGTTGCAGCGCAAAGTTGAGGCCCGTCGCGTTGTTCTTTTGATAAGCGAGTTCGGTAAAAGTCGGCGTCTCGAAGCCTTTGCCGACGTTGCCGTAGAGGTTGAGCGAGGGATCGACCTCGTAGATCAGGCCCGCCGCGGGACTCGTGTTGGTGAATTTGATGTTTCCGCTGTCGTCGGGGTTGCCTGTCGCGATGTAGTAATCGCTCGAGTAGAACGAGACTTCCGTGTGCCTCAGGCCGGCGCTCGCGCTCCAGCGCGGCGCGAACTTCCAGTCGCCCTGCGCGTAGAGCGCGGCGCTTCGCACGGTGTCGTCCTCGTCGCGTTTCAGCTCACCCAAGTTGGTCCCAAAGCGATTGATGTATCCCCTGCGTCGCTCCTTCTGATTGTCGTAATCGGAACCGACGGCGAACGCGAAAGGCTGGCCGGCGAGGTCCGTCGCACGCGACCAGCGCAGGTCGAGCCCGTAGTAGAAGCGGTCGAGATTGACCACACCGCCGGACGAAGTAGGGGACGGAGTCTGCGCCGCGATCGGGATCGCGAGAAACTGCTCGACCTGCCGGCTTCCACCGTAGGCGGCGAAGCGCAGGCTGTCCGAAGCGGAGAGCCGGTGCTCCACGGTCGTGCCGAGTTGGTTCTGGACGACGCTCTTGCGGGTATTGAACAGAATCACCGAGGGATCGACTTGCCGGGGGTTCTGCTCCACCTGTGCGCGGTTGAGCCCCGCTGGGTCCTGCGCCGGCTGCCTCACGGAATTCAGGATTAACGCAAGACGTGTATCGTCGCTGAGTGCTAGCTTGAGCTTGGCATTTCCGAGGTCTTTCTCGGCCGCGCTGTGGTCCCGGTAGCCGGTGGTCTCGAGGTGGGAAGCGCCACCGATGTAATTGAGCGCTCCCGACTGACCGCCGAACTTGAGAGCGGAGCGGCTGGTTCCATAGCTCCCCGCCGCGCCGCTCTGAGTGAGAGTGGGCTCGGGCGGACCGTTCTCGGTGAATACCTGGATCACTCCGCCAGAAGCGTTCCCGTAAAGTGTCGAGAAGGGTCCCCGCATTACTTCGATCCTCTCGGCCGAGCCGAGATCGAAGTTGGAGGTCTGCCCCTGGCCGTCGGGCGAAGTGGCGGGGATCCCGTCTGCGTAAAGCCGCACGCCGCGTACGCCGAACTGCGCGCGCGACCCGAACCCGCGCGAAGAGATCTGCAGGTCCTGGGAGTAGTTCTGGCGGTTCTGCACGACCACGCCGGGGACCCGCGAGAGGGTCTCCGACAGATTGATCATCGGTTTGCCCTCGCGGATCGCATCGGCGTCTATCCGGTCGATCGAGACCGGCAGATCGAAGCTGTTGCGCTCCGAGCGCGTCGCGGTGACCACGATTGAAGGCGTGCCGGAGGATTCGCCCTGGCCCGATTCGGTCTGAGCGCCGGCCGGGAGGATGAAAGCACCCGCGCCGAGAGCGAGCAGGGCTGCGGGGCATGAGGTCGTTATTCGGTGCGCCATGGGTTCTTGTGAGTCGCGCCGGAGACTGAGCGCGGCTTCCCTTTTTATCCGGTTGCGTCCGGGATCGAGCGTGGCTATGATGCCATGACGCCCCGTCGATTGCATCGCGGCGCCCCCTCGAAGACCACAACACCCGGGAAAAGGAGAATATTCCATGTCGCCCGCACCGTTCCGATCGCTCATCTCCCTCACTTCCGCGCTCGTCTGCGTGTTCTCCGCAGGGGCGGCGCAGGCACAGCCGCCCGCCGCTCCCGCCGCCCCGCCCTCCTGGCAGCAAGGCCGCAATGCCGAGCAGGAGAAATCACCCCTGCACCCGTTCGCGATTGAAGTGACCGGCAAGACGGCGATGCTGCTCCCGGTGGACAAGCTCAAGGTCCCGGCCGGCTTCAAGGTCGAAGTCTGGGCCGAAGGCCTCCCCGGAGCGCGCTCCATGGCGCTCGGCAGCAAAGGCACCGTGTTCGTGGGCACTCGCCAGTTGAAAGACGTCTATGCGATCGTCGACCGCGGCGGCAAGCGCGAGGTGAAGACCATTCTAAAGGACCTCGATTCGCCGAACGGTGTCGTCTTCAGCAGGGGCACGCTCTATGTCGCCGAACGCCACCGCATCACGCGCTACGACGGCATCGAGAGCCGCCTGGACAGCCCGCCGGAAGCCAAGGTCGTGGTCGACGGCCTCGATCCGCAGAAACAGCCCGGCCACTTCTGGAAATTCCTCGCGCTCGGGCCCGACGGCAAGCTGTATTACAACGTCGGCGCTCCCGGCAACATCGTCATGCCGGCCTACTTCCAGGCGGGGATTTCGCGGGTCGATCCCAGGACCGGGATCATCGAGAATTACGCCCAGGGCGTGCGCAACTCGGTCGGCTTCGACTGGCATCCACAGACCAGGCAGCTGTGGTTCACGAATCATGGACGCGACTGGCTGGGCGATGAGTCGCCGAACGACACGCTGCACGTGGCCACGCGAAAGGGCCAGCATTTCGGCTATCCCTATTGCCACCAGGGCGACACGCTCGACCCCGAGTTCGGCAAGAACCGCTCGTGCTCCGAGTTCACGCCGCCGGCGTTGAAGCTCGGTGCGCACATCGCGCCCATCGGCATGCGCTTCTACAGCGGCAAGATGTTTCCGGCCGAGTACCAGAACAACATCTTCATCGCCATGCGCGGCTCGTGGAACCGCGCCATCAAGCAAGGCTACGACGTCACGCGCGTGAGCTTCGATGCCGACGGCAAGCCGAAGATGGAGCCGTTCCTGACGGGGTTCCTCGTGGACGAGAAGGCCGATCCGCCCATGTGGGGCCGTCCGAACGACGTGATGGTGATGCGCGACGGCTCGCTGCTCGTTTCGGATGACCAAAACGGAATCATCTACCGCGTGAGCTACGCCGGGAAGTGAGCGGTCGCGGTCGCAACAGCGCCAGCGCGGCGGCGATGTTTGCCGCCGCGCTTTGTTTTTTCCACGGCGCCATCGCCGAAGAGGTCCCGCGCAAGGCGCAAGCCTGCGTCCTCTGTCACGGTCCCGGGGGAAATTCGACCGACCCGGCCATGCCTTCCCTCGCCGGGCAGCCTGCGCAGTTCATTTCGATGCAGCTCTTCATGTTCCGGGAAGGCAACCGCAAGGATCCGCAGATGTCGCCGATGGCCTCCAGCCTCTCCAACGCCGACATGAACGAGCTGGCGGCTTACTTTTCCAGGCAAAAACCGGCGGCCGCTTCGCATGCGACGGCTTCGGAAAACGCCGCCGCCGGACGACGCCTTTCCGAGCAGCACCATTGTGTCCAGTGCCATGGTCCCGCACTCCTCGGCCTGCAGCACATTCCGCGACTCGCGGGCCAGCAATTCGCCTACCTGAGAACGCAGTTGCGCGGCTTCAAGGACAAGACCCGAGCCGATTTCGACGGGAACATGACCTCGGCGGCAGAGCTGCTCTCGGAAAAGGACATCGAAATCCTCGCTGACTATCTTTCCGGCCTCGCCCCGTCCCGAGATTGATAAGCAGGATCCCCTGAGGTACTGTTGCAACGCAGCAGGCTGAAAGCTGTCCAATATCGCATGCACACGACCCAAGTCGTCGAATTCGAGCGCCAGCTTGCCGGCGTTGCATGCACTGCGCGGGCGTGGGCAAAGATCCCCGCGGCGCCAAGCGCGGAGCAACGCAGCGAACTGAAAGCGCGCGTCAAGCGATTGCTCATGGAACGGAGCGCGGTGCTGCTCGCGCACTACTACGTCGAGCCCGACATCCAGGACCTCGCCGAGGAGACCGGCGGCTGCGTGGCGGACTCGCTCGAGATGGCGCGTTTTGGCCGGGCGCAGGCCGCGACGACGCTGGTGGTCGCGGGCGTGCGCTTCATGGGCGAGACCGCGAAGATTCTCAATCCCGAGAAGCGCGTGCTCATGCCCGACCTCGATGCAAGCTGCTCGCTCGATCTGGGTTGTCCGGCCCATGAATTTTCCGCTTTCTGCGACCAACACCCCGAGCGCACCGTGGTGGTCTATGCGAATACGAGCGCCGCGGTCAAGGCGCGTGCCGGCTGGGTGGTCACCTCGGCAATCGCGCTCGACGTCGTGCGCCACCTGCACGCGCGCGGGGAAAGGATACTGTGGGCGCCCGACCGTCATCTCGGCGCCTACGTGCAGGGCCGAACAGGCGCCGACATGCTGCTGTGGCACGGCGCATGCGTCGTTCACGAAGAATTCAAGGCGCTGGAACTGGAGGTCCTGAAGAAAGAACATCCGCGGGCGAAGGTGCTCGTCCACCCGGAATCCCCCGCCGAGGTGATCAAGCTCGCCGACGCAGTCGGCTCGACCACGCAGATCATCAAGGCAGCGCAGGCCCTGGATGCCGACGAATTCATCGTTGCGACCGACAACGGCATGTTCCACAAACTGAAGATGCTGATGCCCGAAAAGCGCTTCATCGAGGCGCCCACCGCGGGCGCGAGCGCCACGTGCAAGAGCTGCGCGCATTGCCCCTGGATGGCGATGAACGGCCTCGCGAACCTCGCAGAGGCGCTCGAGACCGGCGCGAACGAGATCCACATCGATCCGGAAATCGGTCGCCGCGCGTACCGTCCGATCGATCGCATGCTCGCCTTCGCCGAGGGCAGTAAGGTCAAGGTGCGCGCCTCCGGCGATCTCGCACGTGACGGCGCGCTGTTCAGCAACGTCGGGCCGGCCTGACCGGTACGCGCAGAATTTTCCACTTGGCGCGGAAGGGGCGTCCGCGTATATTCCGGGAGCACCGGACAGGCCACAGCAGCGGCCGGAAGCGTTTAAGGACGAAATTTCACAGGAGAGAAAGCGATGAAGGTCTTTGTATCAGTCACTCTGGGAGCCGCGCTTGCGCTGACGGGCGCTGCCCAGGCGCAGGAAAAATACAGCTTGTCGATCGCCACCGGCGGCACCGGCGGCGTGTACTACCCGCTAGGCGGCGGGATGGCGAACATCCTGTCCAAGTACGTGCCGGGCCTGCAAGCAACGGCCGAGGTGACTGGCGGCTCGGTGGACAACCTCAAGCTCATCGCGACCGGCAAGCCCTACATCGGGTTTTCCATGGCGGACGCAGGCCAGGACGCGTACCGCGGCGAGGACAAGTTCAAAGGCACCAAGGTGCCCCTGCGCACCCTCATGGTTTTGTATCCCAATCGCATGCACGTGGTCACGATCGACGGTATCGGCATCACGAGGATGGCGGACCTCAGAGGCAAGCGGGTCTCGACCGGTTCACCGGGCAGCGCCACCGAGGTGATGGGATTTCGCGTCATCGAGGCCGCGGGTCTGGACAAGGACCGCGACATGAAGCGCGAGCGGCTCGGCGTCGCCGAGTCGGTGAATGCGCTCAAGGATCGCAAGATCGATGCGTTCTTCTGGGTGGGTGGCCTCCCGACCGCGGCAGTGACCGACCTCGCCAACACGCCCGGCATCAAGATCAAGCTGATCGACCACGCCGAAACCGTCGCCGCGATGAACAAGAAGTACGGCCCGCTCTACATTGAGGACGTCATCCCGAAGGCGACTTACAGGGGTATGGACGCAGACAATCGCCAGGCCACCGTGTGGAACATCCTCGTTTCGCATGAGAATCTGAGCAATCAGACCGCTTATAACATCGTCAAGACCATCTTCGACAAGCGCGAAGACATGATCGCCGTGCACAAAGAGGCGGAGAATTTCAAGCTGGAAAACCAGAAGGCCGCCGCTTCGCCGATTCCTTTCCATCCCGGCGCGGTCAAGTATTTTTCAGAGCGAGGTGTGAGGATTCGTTAAAGGCGGACGCGGCCCGCGTTTTCCAAGGCGCGGGGCCGCTTGCGGGATCACGGGCTCGAAGCGCAGAATGTTCGCGAGGGGCGAGCTGTCAGCTCAATTGGCAGCTCATTCACGTTGCTCAAGACGCTGTCGATCGGAGGGTGTTTCATCGTTCTCGCGGGATGTGCCGCGGCGCCCCGCGCGCCCTTACCTGCGCATCTTCTATGGCAGGACCAGGCCTTTGACTACGATGCGGCTTTGGTCTCGGTCGGCAAACGGGACCTTTTCGAGCTTGACGCCGGGCTTCTATCGAAACTGCACGATCCAAGGATTCAAAATTCAAGCGCGCAGTATCGTCTGAATCAATTGGTCTCCCTCCTATTTGAGTCGGAGACCAAAGATTTTTCCTATTCGAGAAGCCACTCGACGATCGCCGCAGAAACGTGGCAGCGGAAGAGCGGTGATTGTCTTTCACTGACCGTCTTGTCCTATTCGCTGGCGAAGGCTCTGGACATGCCGGTCCAAATGCAGGAAGTTCGCGTGCCCGTTGTCTTCGACCGACGCGGCAGCGTCGAGTTTCTCAACCGGCACGTGAATCTGCTCATTAGCGGCAGAAGCGATGGAGGGCTGTACGTCAAGGACGGATTGATGCGATCAGGTGACGTGATCATCGATTTCGAGCCTCAAGTCGCTTCGCGAAGAGAGGGAACAGCCTTGTCGGACGACGGGATTCTTGCGCGCTTTTACAACAACGTTGCGGCGGAATACTTGGCGCAAGGCGATCTGACTCTGGCTTATGCCTATTTCAAGGCGGCGGTGCTCGCGGAACCGGGCTATTT
>Ga0193733_1000248_pt1 | contig 19230 bp, 16 predicted proteins | sample U1s2metaG_FD_145076 | JGI IMG/M metagenome (GOLD analysis project Ga0193733, IMG submission 145076) | Soil microbial communities from a riparian zone of the East river system, Colorado, United States - U1s2 | ecosystem: Environmental > Terrestrial > Soil > Riparian zone | place: USA: East River...
CCGGCGGTCCATACTACGTGACCGCCCTCTCGGTCGGGGCCATCGTCTGCATCGCCTCGAGCAACGCCGGCGCCACGTCGCAGGACCTGAAGACCGGGTTCCTGATCGGGGCCACGCCGCGGCTGCAGCAGATCGCGATCCTCGCCGGCGCGCTCGCCTCGGCCGTCGTGCTGGGGCCGATCCTGCTCGAGCTGAACGACGCCGCGACCGTGTACGTACCGATCGCCCAGGTCGCGCCGGGGCTGCGCACCGACCCCAAGGCGCTCGCCGAAACCGCCGCCCTGCAGGGGCCGCAGGCTGTGAAGGACTCCGGCACCTACCGCGTGTGGCACAAGACGGACCTCGCGGGCGGCCCCGCCGGGAAATATCTGGTCGACGATTCCGGCAAGGCCGTCTATCTCGTCGATCCCGGCATCAACGGCAGCCACACGACGCGCCCCGACGGCACGGAGGTGCGCAAGTACGACGCGCCCAAGGCGGTGCTCATGTCCTACATCATCAAGGGCATTCTCGACCAGCAGCTGCCGTGGGCGCTGGTGATCTTCGGCGTGATCATCGCGCTGGTGCTGGAAATGGCGAAAGTGCCCTCGCTCCCGTTCGCGGTCGGGGTGTACCTGCCGCTCTCGTCCTCGGCGCCGATCTTCGTGGGCGGAATGGTCCGCTGGTACGTCGACCGCCGCCGCAACAAGCTGGCGGCGTACGCCAATGCGAGCGAGGAGGAGCGCACCGCGGCCGGCGACCGCAGCCCCGGGGTGCTGCTCGCCTCCGGTTACATCGCCGGCGGCGCGCTGGCCGGCATACTCATCGCCTTCACGGCCGGCGTGCTCGGCGACTTCGACAAGGCCGTCACCGCCTGGTCGGCAGCCCACAATCCGTTCTTCGAAGGTGGCCGCTCCGACCTGCTCTCCATGCTGCCCTACGCCGCCCTCATCGTGCTGCTTTACTGGATGGCAAGGGAAAAGCCGGCACGGTGATGCGCGTTCGCTTCCTTCCCGCCGCGTTGCTGATTCCGTGCGCCGTGATCGCGGCCGAGGGAATGTGGCCCCTGGACAATCTGCCGGCCTCGCGTCTGAAGGCGGAATACAGCTTCACGCCGGGAAAGGATTGGCTCGATCACGTGATGCGCGCATCGGTTCGCATCGCCGGCGGCTGCTCGGCTTCGTTCGTCTCCAGGGACGGCCTGGTGATGACCAATCACCATTGCGCCGCGGCGTGCCTGAGCCAGCTCTCGAGCGCGAAGAAGAACTTCATCGCCGACGGTTTCCTCGCGCGCAACCGCGAAGAGGAGGTGCGCTGCCCGGAGATCGAGATCAACAGGCTGGAGAGAATCAGCGACGTCACCGGCCAGGTGAAGGGCGCGGTCGCCGGCCTCGACGGCGAGGCGTTCAAGCTCGCGAAAAACGCCGTCGAGGCGAAATTGTCGTCGGCCTGCGTCGGCGCGGAAAGGGAAACCGCGCGCTGCGACGTGGTCGATCTGTACCACGGCGGCCTCTACCATCTCTACCGCTACCGCCGCTTCCAGGACGTGCGCCTCGCCTGGGCGCCGGAGCTGGCGATCGCGTTCTTCGGCGGCGACCCGGACAACTTCAACTTCCCGCGCTACGACCTCGACATCGCGCTGCTGCGCGTCTACGAAAACGGCAAACCGGCGCGGCTGAAGGACTTCTTCCCGTTCAGCAAGGCGGGCGCCGAAGCGGGCGAGATGGTCTTCGTCAGCGGCCATCCGGGCTCGACCCAGCGCCAGCTGACGATGTCGGAGCTGGAAACCTTCCGCGACGTGCGCTTGATCGGCAGCCTGCTGCGCCTCGCCGAGGAGCGCGGCATCCTCGAGCAGTACGGGAAGCTCGGGCCCGAGGCCGCGCGCATCGCGGAAAACGACCTGTTCGGCATCGAGAACGGCTACAAGGCGCTGGTCGGCGAGCTGAAGGCCCTGCTCGACCCCGCGCTGGTGAAGCACAAGCAGAAGGAGGAAAACGAGCTGCGCGCCTTCGTCGCTTCGCAGCCCGCGCTGCGCAGCCGGGTGGGCGGAGCCTGGGATGCGATAGAAAAGGCGCAGCAGGTCTACCGCGAGATCGAGGCGCAATACTCGGCGATCGAGCAGGCGCGCGCCTTTGCCGGCCGCCATTTTGGATACGCGCGAACGCTCGCGCGCGGCGCCGAGGAGCGCGCGAAGCCGAACGCGGACCGCCTGCCCGAGTTCAACGACTCGCGCCTGCCGGAGCTCGAGCAGCGCCTGTTCTCAACCGCGCCAATCTACCCCGAGTACGAGAGGATGAGGCTGGGCTGGTCGCTGACGAAAATGCGCGAGCTGCTCGGCGCCGACGATCCCTTCGTGCGCCTCGTGCTCGGCAGGAAATCGCCCGAGCAGCTCGCGGCGGAATGGGTCGCCGGCACCCGGCTCGGCGATCCGGCGATGCGCAGGGCCCTGTGGAACGGAGACAGGGAGGCGATCGCGAAATCGGACGACCCGTTCATCAAGCTCGCATTGGCCGTCGACCCGGCGGCACGCGCCATCCGCAAGCACTACGAACGGGAAGTGGAATCCGTCGTGCAGAAAAACACCGAATCGATCGCGCAAGCGCGATTTGCGCAGCAGGGAACGAGCGCCTACCCGGACGCGACTTTCACGCTGCGGCTGTCGTATGGCGAAGTCGTCGGCTGGAACGAACGCGGTAAGGAGATCCCACCCTTCACCGATTTCGCCGGTGCGTTCGCGCGCGACACGGGCGTCGATCCCTTTGCGTTGCCGGCGTCATGGCGCGCGGCGAAGGGCAAACTGAATCTGGCGCAGCGGTTCAATTTCGTGACCAACAACGACATCATCGGCGGCAATTCCGGCAGCCCGATGATCAACCGCAACGGCGAGATCGTCGGCCTCATTTTCGACGGCAACATCCATTCGCTGGGCGGCGCTTTCTGGTTCGACGGCCGGAAGAACCGCGCGGTCGCGGTCCACAGCGGTGCGATCCTGGAAAGCCTGAACAAGGTCTACGGCGCGGACGATCTCGTGCGCGAGATCACGGGGCAGTAGAGCCCCCCGAGCCAGGGAAACTGCGCTACCCAAGCGCGCGAAAACCCGTCAAACTGTCGCGCCATTCAAAGCCGCAACGATCGGAGGCTCATCTTGGCTCACCTGACTCACGTAACTCACTCCCAGATGCTGGAGACCCGGCGAAGGAGGAAAAGAGGCAAGAAGGATTTGGCCGGGATGGCCAAGCGGGCGAAGAAAGCGAAGAAGCAGAACGCGAAGAAGGCCGGCGCGGGCGCCCCGAAGGCCCCTTAGCCGCGATCGCTGCCCGATCAAGGCCTTGCCGGTCAAAACCGGGAAACCGGGCGAGATCGGTCACTTTGGCGTAAAATACGGCTCCGCTTTCGGGTGCCAACGCATCCCTGAAATAGAAAAGAAGGAGTATCCGCCTTGCAGGAAATCCTGAAATACCTGAAAGACCGCGGCGAACGGCTGGACTCGGAGATCGCGACGGACACCGGAATCTCGCTTGAAAATGTGCGGCTTCACGTGTCCGCGCTCTCGGCCAGGGGAGAGGTCATGCTGTGCCAGTCGATTCGATTCAACAACGGCAAGAGGAGCGAGGGCTTGCTCTGCCGCATCGCGGGCTACATTCCGCCTGCCGCTCCCGGCAGGAAATCCAAAGCGCACCTGAAAGCGCAGACTCAGACGTAGGAAGAGTGCCCGGGGACCGGCCCGCCGGAGCTCGTCAGCGCCGGCCGTCGTACCAGGCGAAGCAATCCTGCCGGCTGCGCAGCGTGCGCCCGCGCGACACGACGGTCTTCACCATGAACCGGAAAAACTCGCGCCAGCCGTAGAGCCGCAGCTTGCGGTCGCTGGTGCTCAATGGGTGGCGGTGAAGAATCACGATGGTTCGCCGGTCGCGGCGAGCCAGGCGCTTCAAGCGCCGGAACAGGTCGATCTCTTCGCTCGCGTATAGCTCCTCGCTGAAGCCGCCCGTCTCGCGGAACGCCGCCGCCTCGCAGAAGATGAACGACCCCGCTGCCCACTTGTTGATCCGGCTCACGGCGTTCCAGATTCCGGTCACGAGCGCGACGCTGGGATGCGCATCCTGGTACGCGACGGTGCTTCCGCCGGCCAGGCAGCGTCCAGCGCGGATAGAATCCGCCGCTTCGAGAAAAAGCTCCACGCTGGGATAGGAATCGGCATCCACGAAAAAGATCCAATCCCCGCCGGCGCAGGCGGCGCCGGTATTGCGCGCCCGGCCGATCTGGTTGACCGGCTCGAATACGACCTGCGCTCCCAGGCCCTTCGCGATCTCCGCCGTGCGGTCGGTCGAATTGTTGTCGCACACGATCAGCTCGGACTTCCAGCCGAGCCGAGCGAATCCTTCCATGGCGGCGCGAACGCTGGAGAGCGAGCCGGGCAGCAGCCGCTCTTCGTTGAACGCGGGAACGACGACGGAGATCTTCATTTTCCTGGCCCCGATTTCGGCATACTACAGCTACGGAGAACGCGAGCTTGACCGGGGCTCCGACGCCAAACATAATCCGCCGGCAGGCTCGGATTTCCGTCTGATTGATCCGTCAGCAACACCCATAACAAGGAGGAGAAAATGTCCGCAAGCAGATTCGTACTGTGTTTGATATTCACCTTGCTCGCCGCCGGCGCCATGGCGCAGGAACGGCCGCCCTACGGCACGGAGATCGGCGTCGACTTGGCCAAGAAAATCGCCGCCGGCGCAGCCGCGGAGTCGAAGAAGAACGGCTGGCGCATGGCGATCGCGGTCGTGGACAACCACGGCTTCCTCGTCTATTACGAGCGCATGGACGACACCCAGACCGCGAGCGTCCAGATCGCGCTCGACAAGGCGAAGACGGCTGCCACGTTCCGCCGACCGAGCAAGGCGTTCGAGGACGGCATCGCCAAGGGACGGGTTGCGCTGCTCGGCCTGACCGGCGCGACGCCGATCGAGGGCGGGCTGCCGATCATGGCCGGCGGCAAGGTCATCGGCGGAGTTGGCGTCAGCGGGGCGAACTCGGATCAGGACGCGCAAGCCGCGATGGCCGGCCTCAAGGCGGCGGGTCTGTAAGAGCACTCGACCAAGACAAGAACGGCGCCCCGCGGGGCGCCGTTTTGCATTCGAGGATGAATTCCGATCTCTGTCGTGTAAACGTTACGGTAAGTCAGGGAATACCGGCATGGACTCCTCTCTTTCCTGCGTGCTCCTCGCTTTCCGCGCTCCGATCGCGTTCCCGCCCGGAAAAATGTCACAGTGCCTCTCGGCTTTGATTTGATCCGGGCCTTCTCCCGCGGCACACTATCCGGCACAAAAAACCCGGCTGCGACGAAAGCGAATTGCGAAGTGATGTCCTATCTCTAGGGGCGAGGGAAATATGACGACTTCAGGGAATGCACGCACGCGCTGGACGCGTCTGCTGGGGGTTTTCTGCGTCGCATTCTGCGCCGCGGCGCTTGCTCTGCCCGCGCACGCGGAATCCGCCGGAAAAGTGCTGAGCGCGGACGGCGACGCGCTCGTGCTCCGCGGCAGCCAGATCCTGCGGCTCTTTCGCGGCGCGGCCGTCGAGTCGGGTGACCAAATCCATACCGGCACCGACGGCAAGGTGCTCATCGTCTTCACGGATTCGGGCCTGGTCTGGATACGCGCCAATTCGGATTTCGTCGTCGACGAGTACTCTTACGCGCAGGGTGGCCGCGAGTCGGCCTTCTTCAGCCTACTCAAGGGCGGCGCGCGGTCCGTTACCGGCCTGATCGGCCGCCGCACGCGCAGCAATTTCAGGCTCCGTGTGCCGGTCGCGACGATCGGAATCCGCGGCACGGATTTCAGCGTCGTGATGTGCCAGCGCGACTGCAGGGATTCCGACGGCACCACGGCCGCCAAGGGACTTTACGGCGAGGTCATCCAAGGCAGGATCGCGGTGACGCCCTTCGAGGACCGCTTGCTCGAGCGCGAATTCGGCGCGGGCGAATTCTTCCACCTCGCGGACGAGCGCTCGAGTCCCACGCCCCTGTTCCTGCCGCCCCCGTTTCTGCGCAGCAAGCAGGACGAGCAGGCGCGTTTCATGGAGCAAACGGGCATCGCGATCGCTCCGGAAAGCCCTGGTGCCGCGCCCTGGCTATCCGGTGTAGTCGGCGGCACGACGAACGGTGTGCTGACGCTGACGAACGGCCTGACCGGGACTGTCACGAGCTTGACCGGGGTCACTTCCCCCGTCTTGACTTCGATCGAATCCGCCGTTTCGACCGTCACTTCGCCGGTCGTGAGCTTGCTCGCACCCACTGTCTCGGCCGTCACCCCCGTCGTGACTTCGATCGCGGCGCCCGTGGTCTCGACTGTCGCGCCGATCGTCACTCCGATCGCAGCGCCCGTCGTTTCGACAGTCGCGCCGGTGGTGATCCCGATCGCGGCGCCGGCCCCGTCGGTCACGATCCCCGGTACGATATCGACGATACTGCCTTCCGTACTGCCGCCCTCGCCGCTCAGGCACTAGAGTACGGGAGTCCTTCGCGGAGCCGCGTCTAGTCCAGCGGCTCCAGCTTCACTATCGAAGCGCCGTGGTTGCTGCCGACCCAGAAGGTCACCGGCGTGGTCGAGTTGTCGATGAACACGCGCCGGATGTTGGTCGTGCGCGGAAGCAGATAGTCGACCGATTGTCCCGTCTTGGTGTCGATCCGCGTCACCTGGTCGGTGATCATCGAGCCGGTCCACGCTTCGTCGTTCCTGTCGATCATGACGTCGTAGGGTGACGACCAGCGCGGGCCCACCGCCCAGTCGCGGAACTGCCCGGTCTTCGTGTCGAGCACGGCGATCTTGTCGCCGCGGTACTGCGCGAACCAGAGCCGGTCCTGCGCGTCCATCATGCCGCGGCGCGGCGCGACGACCTTGGCGGTGGCCGGTATCTCGAACATCTTCACCTCGCCGCTCTTCGCGTCGATGCGCCCGATATGCCGCCAGCGGAAGTCGGTGAACCAGGCGTTGTTCTTCGAGTCGGGAATGACGTCGTAGATGTTGTGCGGCTCGCCCTTGGGCGCGCTCTTGAACGGCTCCCAGGTCTCGACCTTGCCGGTGGCGACATCCAGCCGGTGCACACCGGCGAAGCCGTTGTTCTGCGTCCACACCTTGCCGTCGACGTGCGAGGCCTGCGGGCTCACCATGTTGACCTGCGCCGCGTCGATGTTCTGCTCTGGCGGCAGCTTCCAGGTGGTGAATTTCGTCGTCCTGGGGTCGAACTTGACGATCGTCGCCTGATACATGTTGCCAAGCCACAGGTTCCCCGCCCTATCGCTGCGCAGGCCGAGGAGTCCCGTCGGGAATCCGGGCTTGTGCACGTCGATGGGATATTCCGTGACCTGCCCGGTCTTCGGATCGAGCCGGCCGAGGTTCTGCTCGCCGAAACTCGAATACCAGGCGATGCCCTGGGAATCGACGATCACGTCGTGCGGCGAGATCGTCTCGCGCGGCAGGTCGTATTCGGTGTAGACGACGCGCGTGGCGCGCCCCGAGGGACGCGCATGCGTCTTCAGCTCGTAGCTCCACTTCTGCGCGGAGCCGCGGTTGATCGTGGCGAGATACTCGGCGGTGGTGCGGTATACCTGGACGCGCTGGTCGCCGCGCTCCTCCATCAGCCGCTCGGCTTTGCGCAGCTGAGGATGCTGCGGAATGCTCTGGTTGACGTAGCCCTGCATGCGCGGCAGGATCGTCTTCGTGAAGGCGTCCGCGTCATGCGGGGAGCGCACCACGCGCTCGAGCGTGTGGCAGCTGACGCAATTGAGCAGCTGCCCCTTCTGCGGGTCGGTGCCGGGGATGCTCGCCATCCATTCGCCGTTGGAGAGCTGCGCGGCGAGGTCGGCGGTCTTCTTGAGCTTGAGGTCGAGCGTGGCGGTCTTGCCGGCGGCGACCTCCACCGCGCTAAGGGCCTCGAGATCGTAGCCGACGGCGCGGATGCGGATCGCGTAGCGGCCGGGCTCGAGCTTCCCCGGCGGAAAGGCATACCGCCCCTGCGCGTCACTCACGACGGTGATCGTGACGGTCGAGCCCGCCTTCTTCGCGCTGACCAGCACGCCCTCCATTACGCCTTCTTCGGCGGAGCTGACTTTGCCGGCGAGCGCGGCTTGCGCGGCGGCGCCGGCGGAATAGGCGGCGAACGCGACGCTCAAAACCGCCGTCGCGGCGAGTGAATGTGTTGCAAAGCGCATGGGTGCCTCCCCGGGAAATGGTTTTGAAAAAACCCAGGTGAAATCCTACTCCGCTTTCACTCCGATCGCGCGCACGAGCCTTCCCCACTTCTCCACTTCGCTGGCGCGGTAGGCGCGCGCTTCGGCAGGCGAGGCGCTCGCCTCCGCGTCGATGCCGATGTTCGCGAGCTGCTCCTTGAGCTGCGGGTTCTGCGCGATTTTCACGAGCGCGGCGTGGAGGCGGTTGACGACCGCCTGGGGCGTGCCCGCGGTGCAGAGGATCGCGTACCAGGTCCACACGTCGAATCCGGGCAATCCGCTCTCCGCGAGGGTAGGCGTTCCGGGGGCGAATGCCGAGTGCTTCGCGCCGGTGAGCGCGAGAAGCCTCAGTTTCCCCGCGCGGGCGAGCGGCACCACGTTCGCGACCGGCGCGAAGCTCATGTCCACCTGACCCGACACCAGGTCGGTCATCGCCGGCGCCGCGCCCTTGTAGGGCACGTGCACGATATCGATGCTCGCCATCTGTTTGAAGAGCTCGGCCGCCAGATGCAGCGAGGAGCCGTTGCCCGACGAGGCGTAAGTGAGCTTGCCGGGCTGCGACCTGGCGAGCGCGATCAACTCCTTCACGTTCTGCGCGGGCACGCTAGTGTGCAACGCGAGCGCGCTGTTGCCTGTGGCGACGAGGCTCACCATGTCGAGGTCGCGCACGAGGTCGAAGGGAAGCTTCGCGTAGAGCGCGGGATTGACGGCGCTGGGGCCGGTCGAGCCGAGCGTGATCGTATAGCCGTCGGGCGCGGCGCGCGCCACCGCTTCCGCGGCGAGATTGCCTCCGGCGCCCGTGCGGTTCTCGACGATGAAAGCCTGGCCGAAGGTTTCGGCGAGGCGCGCGCCGTAGGCGCGCGCGATGATGTCGTTCGGGCCGCCGGGGGCGAATCCGACCATGACGCGCACGGGCCGAGACGGGTAGGACTGCGCGAGCGCGGGGGCACTCTGGAGAGCCAGCGTCCCCGCGAGCAGCGGCAGCAGGGCCCATCGCTTGCTCGTCATGTCCGCCCCTTGTTCCCTAATCCGGCACGATGGCGTTACGGCGGATTACCGCCTCCCAGGCGGCTCTCTCCTTTTTCAGGTGAGCGGCGAAGAGCTCCGGGGTGTCGAACACCGGGATCAGGGTTTCGTGCTCGAGCTTCTCGGCGAGCCCCGGCGACTTCATCGCGCGGACGATCTCCGCGCTCATGCGCTGCACGATCGCCGAGGGGGTGCCGGCCGGCGCGGCCACGCTGAAGGAGCTGTAGATCTCCAGGCCCGGAAATCCGGCCTCCGCGAACGTCGGTACTTTGGGCAGCTGGGGAGCGTGCTCGATGATCGCGAGCGGGATCAGCTTTCCCGCCCTGATGTGCGCGAGCGCAACCGCGGCGTCGGGAAAAGCGAAACTCAGCTGCCCGCCGAGAAGCGAGGGCATCATGTTGCCGATGCCCTTGAAGGGCACGTGCAGGAACTTCGCGCCCGAGACTTCCTCGAGCATGCGGATGCCGAGAAAAGTCGGGCTTCCCGTTCCAGCGGAGCCGAAGGAAAGCTTCCCGGGGTCACGCTTGCCCAACGCGACGAGCTCGGCGAGCGTCCTTGCGGGCACAGAAGGGTGAACGCAGATCACGAGCGGCGCGACGACGCCGCGCGCCACCGGCACGAAGTCGCGCTCGGCGTTGTACTGCAAATTCTTGTACAGGCTGGGGTTGACCGCGATCGCGGGATTCGCCGTGACGAGAAAGGTGTAGCCGTCGGGCGCCGCCTTCGCCGCCGCTTCGGCGCCGATGTTGCCGCTCGCGCCCGGCCGGTTGTCCACGATGAACTGCTGCTTGAGCGACTCGGAGAGCGCCTGCGCGAGCTGGCGCGCGTACAGGTCGGTGCCGCCGCCGGGCGACGAGGGCACGATGAACTTCACCGGCCGAGCGGGCCAGGCTTCCTGCGCATGGGCGAGCGCGGCGTGCAGTGCGAAGAGAACTGCCACAGCGGTTCCGAATCCCCGGTTCATGCCGTTTCCTCCAGCGGCGAAGTCTACTCTCGCTCCACGCTTTTCGCGAAGACACGGCTCGGCGAAATCGGCGCGGAGCATGGCATACTGATTGCGGCAAGGAGCCAAGATGCGTAGCGGCACGACCTCGATTGCACCTGCGGTGTTCATGTTCCTCTTCGGATGGCTTGCATTGACCGCGGCCGCGCAAGCCCAGTATCCGAGCCGCATGGTCAGAGCGATCGTGCCTTATACGCCCGGCAGCAGCGCCGACTTGATCGCGAGAAACCTGGGCCCACGGCTTTCGGAGGGCTGGAAGGTGCCGTTCTTAGTCGACAACCGCGCCGGCGCAAGCGGCATCATCGGCGTGCAGGCTGTGGTGGCCGCATCCGCAGACGGCTATACGGTGCTCATCATGGCCGACAACTTCGCCTCGGCGGCGAGCGTGCGCAGGAACTCGTACGACCCGGTGAACGACCTCGATCCGGTAATCCTGCTCGCACGCGGCGACTATGCGCTGATGGCCTCGGCGTCCTTTCCGGCGAAATCCGTCGCGGAGCTCGTCGGTATGGCGCGCGCCAATCCCGGCAAGATCTACTATGCCTCCCCGGGCAGCGGCCTGCCCGCGCACCTCATGATGGAAGTATTCAAGTCCACCATGGGCATCGACCTCGTGCACGTGCCCTACAAGAGCAATGCCGCGGCGGTCAGCGACCTGGTCGGGGGGCAGGTCAGCCTCATGTTCACCTCGGTGGGCGTGGCGCTGCCGCTCGCCGAAGGCGGGCGCATCCGCATCCTCGCGGCCGGGGCCGCAAAGCGCGCCGCGCGCACGCCCGAAGTCCCGAGCTTCATCGAGTCGGGCGTGAAGGACTTCAACGTCGGCACCTGGTTCGCAATGCTGGCGCCGAAAGGGACGCCGCGCGAGGTCCGCGCGAAACTCTACGCCGACATCGCGACGCTCTTGAAGGAGCCGGCAGTGGCCGAGCTCATGCTGAAACAGGGAATGACGCCCGCGGGCGGAACTCCGGAGGAGCTGCACGATCTCATCCGGTCGGATTTCGAGCGCTGGAACAAGATCGTGCGCGAAGCCAACATCAAGGCGGACTGATCATGCAAAAAGCAGCCGGCAAGGCGGCCGAGGCGCGCCGTCACGACGATCCCTTCGAGGATCACTGCTGGAAGGACATCATGCCGCCCGACGTGATCGAGCTCTACTCGAACTACCGGCGCGAGGTCGGCGTCGGTCCCTCGCCCGCGCTCATCGCGATCGACCTGTACGAACTCGTCTACCAGGGCGGAGCGAAGCCCATGCCGCAGGTGATGAAGGCGTATCCGAACTCCTGCGGCGAATACGCCTGGGCGGCGATCGCGCCGACGAAGCGCCTCCTCGCCGCGGCGCGCGCTGCGGGATTGCCCGTCTTCTATTCGACCGGCGACACGCGGCCGCAGAGCCAGCCGAAGAACGTGCGCGCGACCCGGCGGCAGGGCGTGCACGTCGATCGGGAGCTCTACGCGATCCGGCCCGAGTTCAAGCCGGCCCCGGACGACGTGGTGATCACGAAGGTCCGCGCGAGCGCGTTCTACGGCACGCCGCTCGCCGCGCACCTGACGCAGCTCGGCGTGAAGAGCGTCATCGTGTGCGGCGAGAGTACGTCGGGGTGCGTGCGCGCGTCCGTGGTCGACGCGTACTCCCACGGCTTTCACGTGACGCTGGTCGAGGAGTGCTGCTTCGACCGCAGCCCGATCTCGCACAAGGTGAACCTCTTCGACATGCATCACAAGTATGCCGATGTGCTGCACGTGGACGAGGTCGTCGCTCACCTGGAAGCGATGCGGGCGAAGTTGCGATGAGGCCGCGATGAAACCGCGCGCAAAATACGGAGCCTTCCCCTACTCGCCGATAACGCGCCGCCCGCGCCTCGAATGGCCGGGCGGGGCGCGCGTCGCGCTCTGGGTGATCCCGAACATCGAGTTCTTCTCGCTCTCGGAAAGCATTCCCGCGGGCGCGGGCGGCTCGGGCGTGAAGCCGCCCGACGTGCCGGCGTGGGCCGCGCGCGATTACGGGAACCGCGTGGGCGTATTCCGCCTGATGAAAGTGCTCGACCGCTACGGCGTGCGCGGCACGGCGGCGCTGAACAGCGATCTCTGCGCGCAGCATCCCGAGATCATCGAGGAATGCAAGGCGCGCAAATGGGAGTTCATGGGGCATAACGAGAGCAACACGCGGCGCTTGAACGAGCTGCGGGCAGGCCAGGAGAGCCGCACCATCCGCAGCGCGCTCGACACGATCGCGAAAGCGACCGGCTCGCGACCGGTCGGCTGGCTCGGCTCGGGACTGCAGGAAACCTGGGACACGCTCGAATTTCTCGCCGCAGAACGCTGCGAGTACGTCTGCGACTGGGTGAACGACGATCAGCCTTACGTTATGCAGCTCGAGAGCGGACGGCAGCTCGTGTCCGTGCCCTACAGCACCGAGATCAACGACAAACCCGCGTTCGAGAAGCGCAACCGCACGGCCGAAGAATTCCGCGACATGATCGTGCGCCAGTTCGACGTGCTCTACGAAGAAGGCGCCGAATCGGGCCGCGTCATGGCGATCGCGCTGCATCCCTATCTCACCGGCGTGCCGCACCGGATCGGCGCGCTCGACGCGGCGCTCGAGCACATTCTCCGGCGCGAAGGCGTGTGGCGCGCGACCGGGGCCGAGATCGCGCGGCACTATATGGGCCAAAAGCCGACGCATTGAGGGCACCTGTCCTGTCATTCCCGCGAAAGCGGGAATCCAGGGGCGTTCCACCAAAGGCGCTGGGTCCCCGCTTCCGCGGGGACGACGAGATCTGAGGAGCGGAACATGGCGGGTCGTTTGGCGGGCAGGGTGGCGATCATTACGGGCGGCGGGCACGGCATCGGCAAGGCGTACGCGCTCGGATTAGCGAGAGAGGGCGCGAAGATCGTGGTCGCCGAGATCGACGCAATCGCCGCCGACGCCGTCGCCGCGGACTTGAAGCGCCAGGGTTTCGAGGCGATCGCGGTGCGCACCGACGTCGCGGACCGCGCGAGCACCGAGGCGATGGCGAAGCGCGCGGTCGAGGCGTTCGGACGAATCGACATTCTCGTGAACAACGCGGCGATCTTCGCCACCGTCCCGATGTCGCGCTCGCCCTTCGATGAGATCGAGATCGAGGAGTGGGACCGCATGATGGCGGTCAACCTGCGCGGCATGTGGCTCGCCTCGCGCGCCGCGGTCCCGCACATGCGCAAGCGCGGCTACGGCAAGATCATCAACATCAGCTCGGGCACGGCGCTGAAGGGCTCGGCGAGCCGCATCCACTACGTCACCTCGAAGGCGGGCGTGCTGGGGTTCACGCGCACTCTCGCGCAAGAGCTCGGCAAGGACGGCATCCGCGTCAACTGCGTCGCCCCGGGCAGCACGCTGTCGGAGGAGAATCCGAGCGAGGGCATCGTCAGGATGCGCTCGGCCGCCGCGGAAGAGCGCGCGATTCAGCGCGTGCAGAGGCCGCAGGATCTTGTCGGCGCGATCGTTTTTTTCGCCTCGCCCGAGAGCGATTTCATCACCGGGCAGACCCTCGTCGTCGACGGCGGCGCGTGCATGCACTAGTCGGGCTTCGCGCCGACCTGCTTCACCACCGCCCCCCAGTAGGCGTATTCGCGCCGGATCATCTCCGCGAATGCCGCGGGGCTTGCGACTTCCGGAACTGCGCCCTGCGAAACGTACACCTCGTTCAGATCGCGGCTGGAAACCGCCTTGCCGACTTCCGAGTTCAGTCGCGACACGATGTCCGCCGGCAGGCGCGCGGGCCCGACGACGCCCATCCATGCGGTCGCCTCGATTCCGGGAAATCCGGATTCGGCGAGGGTCGGGACCCCGGGCAGGAGCGCGACGCGCTTCGCGCTCGTCACGGCCAGCACCTTCACCTTCCCGGCGCGGGCCTGCGGCAAAGTGGTGTTGACGACGTCGAACTTGTAGTCGATGTTGCCGGCGAGCAGCGCCGCCATGGTGGGCCCGCCGCCCTGAAACGGAACGTGCACCGCTTCGAAGCCGGCCTGCTTCTTGAAAAGCTCGGCCACGAGGTATACGTGCGTGCCCAAACCCGCCGCCCCGTAGTTGAGCGCGCCGGGTTTCGATCTCGCGAGCGCGACCAGGTCGGCGATCGAATTCACCGGCAGCGTGGGACGCGCGATCACGGTGAGCGGGCTGCTCATGATCGGCGCGATCGCCGCAAAATTTTTCGCCGGATCGATTTTGGGATTGGCGAACATGTGCGGCGCGACCGCGAGCGAGCTCACGCTGCCGAGAAGCAGCGTGTAGCCGTCGGGCGCGGCCTTCGCCACCGCTTCGGAGCCGAGCAGTCCGCCGACCCCCGGCCGGTTCTCGATCACGACCGGCTGGCCCAGACCCTCGGAGAATTTCCGGACGACGACCCGCGCGACGCTGTCGCTCGACCCGCCCGGCGGGAAGGGGACGATCAGCCGGATCGGGCGGTTCGGATACGCCCGTCCTGAGCTCGCCGAAGGTGCCTGCGCCTGCAGCCCGAGCGCGCACGTCATCCCCGCGATGCATGCGGTGAAGCGGATCAGCCCGGTGAGCATGGAATCATTCCTCACGTGTAATTCAGACAGATTGTGCACCGCGACAGTCAATTCCGATTCTGAAATGAACCTGAGCGGCGGGTGGCTTCGGCTTGACGCTGATCGGTGCTCGGCCTAGCATGATTTTCGCGTGGCCTTGGGCGATTTGAATCGGTTATGCGCGACCCGGTCTGGTTGCCATAGGACGGCGGTCTGCGGGCGAAGAAACCTGTTCAGTGCACTCCCCATGGGCACGCTGCGGCGTAATGCGCATTGGCGAAGCGCGGGAAAAACCAAAACGAACGATCCTGGGTTCCGTTCATGCCGCACTGTAACGAATGCAACGAGGAGACCATCATGAGAGGAAAACACTATATTTACGCTGGTGCCGTAGGACTGGCCGTGGCCGCTGCCTTGAGCCTGTCCGTTTCGCAAGCCGATACAAGGAGCGCCCACGGACTCCCGAGCTTCGCAGTCGATGGGTCCTGGCCGAAGATGCCGTTGCCGAGCGCCGGCGATTGGGGAACCCCGCTCGTGCTCAGTACGTCGACAGGCAAGCCCAAGCCATGGTCGACCGGCGAAGTCGCGGGAACCTGCATCGATTCGCGGGATCATGTGTTCATTGTGACGCGCGGAAACCTCGTCAACTCGCCCGAAACTCTCGATTCGGTTCCCGCGGCACCCGTTATCGAATTCGACACCGCCGGCAACGTGGCGAACGCCTGGGGCAATCGGAATGTCCTGCCCAACGGCATTCACGGCTGCTTCGTAGACTACCAGGACAACGTCTGGATCGCCGGCAACGGCGACGGCATCGTGCAGAAGTACTCGCATAATGGCACCCTGCTGCTGCAGATCGGGACGCGCGGTGTGTGCGACAACCCGCCGGGGAATGCGTGCGGCAACTCGGGGGCTAACCCGCTCGCCAACCAGAGCAAGACGCTGCTCAATCAGCCTGCCAACATGTACATCGATCCGGACAGGGATCCGGTGACCGGAGAACGCGGCAGCATCTACATCGCGGACGGATACGGCAACCACCGCGTCGTGGTGTTCAGCGCAACCGGCACCTGGCTGCGGCAATGGGGCGGCGTGGCGGGGACGATGAACCATGTGACCGACTCGCCCGGCTTGTTTGCCTCGGGCGACGGCGGCCATCCGCATTGCATCACCATAGGCAACGACGACCTGGTGTACGTGTGCGATCGCGCCGACGACCGCATCCAGGTCTTCACCAAGACCGGTGTGCTGCAACGGATCATTCCGGTCGTTCCGGGTACCGGCGTGACGCTGGGAATCGGCGGCGCACCGGGCCTCGGCACCGCGGGCTCGGCGTGGGACCTCGCGTTCTCCAACGACGATAGGCAGACGTTCATGTTCGAGGCCGACGGAGGGAACGAGATCCTGCACATCATGGACCGCGCGATGGGCACGATCCTCTCCGGGTTCGGCGCGCCTGGACTCCAGCCGGGCCAGTTCACGTTCCTGCACAGCGTCGCGCTCGACTCGAAGGGCAACCTCTACACCGGCGAGACGATCAATGGCCGGCGCATTCAGAAGTTCACGCGGGCCGAGTGCAACAACGGCAGAGGTAGAGGCAACGACAATTGCGACGACTGATGTGAGGTGCAGCCGGAGGCGACAGCCCCGGCTGCTCCGGCTTGCAGGTTCGCATACCCGCGTCACCCGGCTTCATCGCCGGTTGACGCGGGTTCGTTTTGGCAGGCCGCCGGCTCAATACCTGCAGCGAGAAGCAAGATGAAAGTTCGCGGTTTGCGACTTGCGGCATGGAGTGTCCTTGCCTGTGCCGGCGCATGCGCGCAGATCGTGCGCGCGCATGAATTCAAGCTTGACTCGGTCATCAACGCATTCGTCAAAGTCGAGCCGGGCCAGGCCCAGCTCATCGTCCGGGCGCCGCTGTATCTGTTCAAGTCGGTCAAGTTTCCGGTCACTGGCGCCGAAATCGACGTCGACAACTCGGCACCGGCCGTCGAGCGAGCGCTCGCTGCGATCCAGAAGGACATCACCCTCTTCGAAAATGATCGAGCGCTGGTCGCGTCGCACGCGACGGGGCGATTGTCGCTGCCGTCCGATCGTTCCTTCGAAGCCTACGAGCAAGCCGCGAGCCATGTGGCCGAGCCGCTCGAACGCGGCACGAGCATTTACATCGATCAGGGCTACGTGGACGCCCGCATCACCTATCCGATAGGCTCGCCGGGCTCGGAGTTCGCCGTCCGCACGACCGCCGGCCCGGAGCTCGGGGATGCGCTCAAGCTCGCGCTGCGCTACATGCCGCTCGGAGAGGACAGCCGAGCGATGGTTGTTACCGGCCGCTCGGGGGTGGTCGCGCTCAACCCGACCTGGGTGCGTGCCGCGGCGGGCTTTACCGGGCTCGGCATCGCGCACATCCTCACCGGCTACGATCATCTGCTTTTTCTGCTTTGCCTGGTGATTCCGCTGCGCGGCTGGCGGCAGATCCTGTCGGTGATCACAGTTTTCACGGTCGCGCATTCGTTCACGCTGCTGGGTTCGGCCTTCAATCTCGCGCCATCGGGCAAATGGTTCCCACCGTTCGTCGAGACGGCAATCGCCGCATCGATCGTCTACATGGCGCTCGAGAACATCATGGGCGTCAAGCTCGAGCGGCGCGTCCTGATCACGGGCCTGTTCGGACTGGTCCACGGCTTCGGCTTCTCGTATGGCCTCCAGGAGAATTTCCAGTTCGCCGGGACCCATCTGCTTGTTTCACTTTTCGCGTTCAACATAGGCATCGAACTGGGCCAGATCATGGTCCTTGCGGTCATGCTGCCGGCGCTTGCCGTGGTGCGGCGGTACGTGTTGCCTGGCCGGGTCGGGATGATCATCCTCTCGGCGATCATGGCGGACACCGGCTGGCACTGGATGATCGACCGCGCGGATGTGCTGTGGAAGACGCCGTGGCCGCGACCGAGCGCGGCAGGCTTTGCAATTCTGGCCCTCTGGGTGGCCGGCATACTGCTTGCGGCTGGCGGGCTCAGCTTCATCGCCAAGCGGTTGCGGTTCACACCGGGCGACGGGCTGCCGTCGCCGCAAAGGGGCGCGGCGGACTAGATTTTCCCGCTCAATCGGCCTGGGCGCCGGAATGCTTCACCGCCATCGCCCAGCGGGCGATTTCCTCATCGAGGAACCGGGCGAATTCGCGCGCGCCGGCGAAGCTCGCCGTCATGCCGGGCTTCTCGAATGCCGCGATCAGCTCGCGATCGGAGAGGATCCTGCGCAGCTCGGCCTCCAGCCGGGCGACGACGGCGGCAGGCGTTCCGCCGGTGGTCATGACGCCGGTCCAGCCGCTCACCTCGAACTCGGGAAAGCCCGACTCGACCAGGGTCGGTGCGTCGGGGAACATCGGGCTGCGCTCGCGCGAGGTGACGGCGAGCAGGCGGATCTTGCCGGCGCGAATCTGCGGCGCGGAGATGGAAAGCGCGTCGAACATGAAATCCACGTCGCCCGAGAGCAGCGCCGTCATCGCCGCCGGCGCCCCGCGGAAGGGAACGTGCACCGCGTCGAACTTTCCGTAGTACTTGAGCAGCTCGCCCGAGAGATGGATGCTCGTGCCGTTGCCGTTCGAGGCGAAGTTGAGCTTGCCTGGATTGCGGCGGGCGTGCTCGAGGAGCTCGCGCACGCCGTTGACGGGCGTCTTCGCGGAAACCACGAGCACGTTCGCGCCGCTGCCCACGAGCGCGACCGGGGCGAGGTCCTTCTTCGTGTCGAAAGGCAGCGTCCTGTACAGCGACACGTTGATCGCGTTGGGCGGCGCCGCGACGAGCAGCGTATGGCCGTCGGGCGGAGCCTTGGCGACGAAATCGGTGCCGATGTTGCCGCCGGAGCCCGTGCGGTTCTCGACGATGACCGGCTGCCCGAGCGCTTCGCCGAGGCGGGGCGCGAGCGCCCGCGCCGTGAAATCGGTGATCCCGCCCGGAGGGAAAGTGACGACGAGGCGGATCGGCTTCGAGGGATATTGAGCGAGCGCGGAGAGCGAGAGAAGCAGCGCGACCACCCCGGCGCTGCGCGCCACCCCTCCTTTGAAAGGAGGGGAAAAAATCACGCCGCCTGCTTCGTGGCAGGACGCGGTTTCTGCAGGCGGGGCAGGACCTCCTTGGCGACGAGGGTGATCTGGTCGACCGCTTCCTCGTGGGTCATGTGGCCCGCGTGGCCCATCATGAGGAAATGGCCGAGTCCGCCGATGTTGTCGATGAACTCCGCCAACTGGTTGTAAACGTCGTCGGGCGTTCCGACGAACATGATTCCCGCCTTGACGAGGTCCTCGATCGCGCCGTGGTGCGTGTCGACCGCCTTGCCGTCGCGGGTGGTCGTGGTGCGCTTGCCGCGCGCCTTGATCATGCGCACCGCGTCTTTCACCGAAAAATATCCCGGCGGCGTGCCGAAGGGCTCGGCCACGCGGCCCGAGGAGCGCAGGTAGCCGACCATGACG